>Ga0155617_1006_pt2 | contig 17675 bp, 18 predicted proteins | sample RifCSPhighO2_12_FD_107274 | JGI IMG/M metagenome (GOLD analysis project Ga0155617, IMG submission 107274) | Legionellales bacterium RIFCSPHIGHO2_12_FULL_42_9
TTTCCGCGTACTCCCAATTTCTTGATTGGGCTCGTTTTCGCGCTATTGCCGATCGCATTGGGGCCTATTTAATGGCAGATATTGCGCATGTGGCAGGGTTGGTTGCAACCGATCTTTATCCTTCTCCGCTGCCGTTTGTGGATGTTGTGACAACGACCACGCATAAAACATTGCGCGGACCACGTGGTGGGTTGATTGTAGCAGGCGCTAATGCAGAAATAGAAAAAAAATTAAATTCAGCGGTGTTTCCGGGGACGCAAAGTGGGCCTTTGGTTCATGTTATTGCCGGTAAGGCTGTGGCATTTGCGGAGGCCCTGGAGCCCCAGTTTAAAACCTATCAACAGCAAGTCCTCGTGAATGCGGCATTACTTGCGCAGTCCTTGATAGAGCGAGGGTATCCCATTGTTTCTGGCGGCACTAAAAATCATTTAATGTTGGTTGATTTAATTGGTAAATCAATTAATGGTAAAGAGGCCGATGCGCTATTAGGCAGTGCTAATATTACTGTCAATAAGAACTCAGTTCCTAATGATCCACTTTCGCCTTTTATTACTAGCGGAATACGTTTAGGCACTCCTGCAGTGACAACGCGGGGATTTAAAGAACCTGAAATCAAACAAATTGCGACATGGATTGCTGACTTGCTTGATGATCCATTAAACCCCCAATTAGTTCAGAAAACCAAAGATCAAGTTGTCCAGTTGTGTCATAACTATCCGGTGTATGGTTAATTATGCATTGTCCACTGTGTCGCGCCGAAGAAACTAAAGTGATTGATTCGCGTTTGGTCGCTGATGGTGATCAAGTGAAGCGACGAAGACAGTGTCTTATCTGTCAAGAACGTTTCACGACGTTTGAAACAGCCGAACTGGATATGCCTTATATCATTAAGCGGGATGCCCGTCGTGAATTATTTAATTTAAGTAACTTGCGTGCTGGAATGTTAAGGGCTTTAGAAAAAAGACCAGTCAGCGCTGATTCCTTGGAAACAGCAATTGTTCAAATTATGTTAGAAATACGCAATCGTGGCGAACGTGAAATTGAATCTCGCGAAGTGGGCGAGTTAGTAATGAAACAATTATATCGTTTGGATCATGTGGCTTATGTCCGTTTTGCCTCAGTCTACAAACGCTTTAAAGATGTGAGTGATTTTAGACAAGCCATTGATGAAATAAAAAATGAAGAACGGGGAAATTGTGGATAAACAACCGATTCGTCGCAAACAACGTGCGCGTAAACTTGCGCTGCAAGCGATGTATCAGTGGATGATGGCAGGCCACGACATTGCTGAGATAGAGGCGCAATTTCATCAGGCCAATAGTGCTAGTGCTATGGAGAAAGTGGATACGGCCTATTTTTCAAAAATTATTCATGAAGTTCCAAAGCATTTAGTGCAAATTGAAGCCACATTGCTTCCTTTTCTTGATAGGCCTTTAGACGATCTTACCCCCATTGAGCTTACGGTGCTTCGTATGGGGACCTACGAGTTACTATTTTGTTTGGATATTCCTTATCGAATTGTTTTGGATGAGTGGGTGACTTTAGCTAAAGAGTTTGGCTCGGCGGAAGGTCACCGTTATGTGAATGGAGTTTTGAATAATTTAGCGAGGCAGGTTCGTGCTGCCGAGGTGAAATTGCCTAAGTGAGGTAACAAGTCATGGAAGAAAATTTTAAATCTAAGGTGTTGACAAACCCATTATATTTTATTGCAGCAGGTTTTGGCAGTGGACTTCTGCCTTTTGCACCAGGCACGTGGGGTACATTAATTGCAATTCCGATTTACTGGTTTTTAAGCGCCTACTCATTGATAATTTATCTTGCAGTGACAAGCGCCGCGTTTGCTCTCGGTGTCTTTGTAACTGATTGGGTCTCCCGTGATATGGGGGAACACGATTATGGTGGCATTGTGTGGGATGAAATAGTAGGCTATTTAATAACAATGATTCTGGTTCCCGTCAGCGTGACTTGGATCATCGTTGGTTTTTTATTATTTCGTTTGTTTGATATTTGGAAGCCACAACCGATTCGTTATATCGATCAAACGATAACAGGTGGATTGGGCATTATGTTGGATGATGGGTTAGCCGCTATTTATGCTTGGATTGTCTTGCAGGGTCTAATTTGGGGACTTGCAGGCAAATTTTAAGGGCCTGTCAAGAAATAAACATGACATCTAGCGTCAAGATGACAGCAAGATGTCATGTTTATTTCTTGACAGGCCCTCAGGGCAATTAAGAGGTTACTATGAATGAGAGCCAAAAAGAGTTAATCAGTATTGGGGTCAGCGTTGGTATTGTGCTCTTGACCTTATTTATTGTTCATCAGTTTATTCCCTCTCTGGTTTGGGCGGGTATCATTGCTATTGTTACTTATCCATTGTATCAACGGTGGCATCGTTTGTTTGCTCATAACGATACCTGGTCTGCCTTATTATTTACTACTTTGCTCGGTCTGATGTTACTGGTGCCGTTGTATTGGTTAATTTCTGTGCTAGTCAAGGAGTCCCAATTATTTATTAATTACTTGCAGGACATTAATACTAATGGTGGTGCTCCTCCAGAGCTACTCCAACAAATCCCTTTTATTGGCTCTGAGCTCGTAACCTATTGGAATACAAATATTAGTCAGCCTGGCAGTTTACGTGGGTTTCTGACTAATTTACATGTCTCACTGACGCCTGCAAGTTATTATGTAAAGCAAGTTGGCGTTAGCATAGCCCACCGTAGTTTTCAGGTTGGTTTTACCTTATTGACCTTATTTTTCTTTTACCGGGATGGTGAGAAATTATTTAAGCAAATTCATCAGGTTGGCGAATATTGCCTGGGCTGGCGTTGGTTTCGCTATGCGGAAAAATTACCCTCTGCATTAAGGGCGACAGTGAATGGTACAATCGTAGTTGGCTTAGGTGTTGGGTTTTGTATGGGGATCTGTTATGCCTTGGTTGGCTTTCCAGCACCCACATTAACCGGATTTATTACCGCTTTTGCGGCTATGATCCCCTTTTTGGTGCCGGCTGCTTTTGGTGTGGTTGCTGTGATACTCTTTTCCAGCGGAAGTTTGATTGCTGCTCTTTTGGTGATTATTTGTGGTACGGTTGTGATGTTTATTGCTGATCATTTTATTAAACCCGTATTAATTGGTGGAGCAATTCAACTGCCCTTTTTAGCGGTGCTTTTTGGGATATTGGGTGGTTTGGAAACATTAGGCTTGCTCGGTTTATTTATTGGGCCTATGGTGATGGTGTTGTTTATTACGTTGTGGCAAGAACCACAAGGATTGTAATTACTACTCTTCGCCCCTTGAATTTTCGGCGTTGTTGCGGTGCAGTTTTGCGTGTTCATGTATAAACACGTATACTGCGCGCGCAAAACCGCACCACGCCCTAGTGAAAAAACAGGTGATTTACGCTCGACTTTATGATTTTTTAAAAACGTATATAACATAAATGACGTGGCTAAAATACAAGCTAAAAACCTTCGAAATACCGACGAAAGTCGGTATCCATTTGCACAACTTGTGGACCCCGTGGTCAAGCCACGGGGATTCGGAGCTTTTTTCATAAAGTCGAGTTACGAGGGTTAAATGTAAATGAAAAAAAATTGGCCGACACAAGAAAAAGACATGATAATCGCACAATTAATTATTGAGCAATATGCGAATAAAACTGATTCTGATTCGTTGGGATTGTTTGAATTGGTTGTTGATCAAAAAGAGAAGCGGATGAATTTTCAGTTATCCATTTGGGTTGTTATTCTTGCCAAGCAGTTTAAAGAGCTCTACGGGGCTGAACAAGGTGATTTGGTTACCCGCCAGGTGATTAGTCGTTGTTTGACTGGTGTGGAAACGATCCATTAAGGCATTAAGGATATCTTATGTGGCTGACTATTCGATCTACCCTTGGACCTCTACTCCTCATCCTTTTATGCCCTCCTTTTGTTATGTTGATGTGGTATACCAATACTGAATTGGGAGGTTCATTGGGAGACCTTTTGGACTTGATGACTCAGCAAAGTGTTTTTCAGGTTACTTATACCATTTGGAAACCGTATTTTTGGGGTTCAGCTACTGCCTGGGCTGTTATTTCGTGCTTTGTTGTCGTTGAGATAACCTTAATGTGTTTACTGCCAGGAAACACAGTCTATGGACCGATTAGCCCAAAGGGAAATGTTCCAGTGTATAAATCGAATGGGATTTTGGCGTTTTTTATAACTATTATGGGATTTTGCATCGCAACATTTTGGTTACGATTATTCCCTGCAACCATTCTTTATGACAACCTCGGTTTTATCTTAGGTGCACTGAACGTGTTTAGCCTTGTTTTTTGTGTTTTGTTGTATATCAAGGGTCGTTATTTTCCTTCGTCAACGGATGCAAGTACAAGCAAAAATATTCTATTTGATTATTACTGGGGGACTGAGCTTTATCCCATGGTTTTTGGTTGGAGTGTTAAAAAATTCATCACATGTCGTTTCGGGATGATGAGTTGGGGATTATTGCTCATCTCTTATGCTGCCAAACAAGAGGCGCTTGGTGGGCTTGCTAATTCAATGGTCATTTCTGTCGCATTGCAATTATTATACATCACGAAATTTTTCATTTGGGAAAATGGTTATCTTCGCTCGCTCGATATTATGCATGACCGCGCTGGTTTTTATATTTGCTGGGGTTGTATGGTGTGGGTTCCTTGTATTTACACCTCACCAACCATGTATCTTGTGCTTCATCCCGTGCATTTAAGTTATTGGTGGGCAACAATTATTGCAAGCCTAGGCGTAGTCAGTATTATTATTAATTATCTTGCCGATAAACAAAGGTTATTAACTAGGGCCACCGAGGGTGGTTGTGAAATATGGGGTAAAAAACCGATCACCTTGGTAGCTAATTACAAAACCAATACAGGAGATGAAAAACAATCCCTATTACTTGCTTCGGGATGGTGGGGCATTGCGCGGCACTTTCATTATGTTCCTGAGCTGGCAGGCACTTTTTTCTGGTCGGTCCCGGCCCTTTTTACTAATTTTGCGCCTTATTTTTATGTTTGTTTCCTAACAATTCTACTTTTGGATCGTGCGTTTCGTGATGATAAACGATGTGCTAAAAAATATGGCCAAGACTGGGCTAAGTATTGCGAACTGGTTCCTTACAAAATTGTTCCATTTTTAGTGTGATAAGGATCTTGCTAGGAAGTTATTTCTGGCACGATCCTAACGATCCATGCAAATCATACTCATCACTATCGATGATAGTGGTTTCAACCCAATCACCGATTTGAATTTCAGGGTTAAGCGGCAAATAAACCAAACCATCAATTTCAGGTGCATCGCTTTGGCTGCGCGCGATGATGTTTTGCTCGGTAATAGCATCCACAAGCACCGTTTGTTGGCTGCCTATTTTAGCTTGCAGCTTGTTGCGACTGATTGAGGCTTGAACTTGCATGAAGCGATGATAGCGTTCTTCTTTGACTTCATCCGGTAGGGGATCACGTAATTCATTGGCTTTAGCGCCTTCAACAGGGGAGTACTGAAAACAGCCAACCCTGTCGAGTTGAGCGTTTTGTAAGAAGTGAAGCAGCGTTTCAAACTCTTCTTCGGTTTCCCCCGGAAAACCAACAATAAATGTCGATCGAATGGTAATGTCAGGACAAATCTCACGCCATTTCATGATGCGCTCGAGGGTGTTTTCAGTGCAGGCAGGTCGCTTCATGGACTTTAATATGCGAAGACTAGCATGTTGAAACGGGATATCCAAATAGGGCAGAATAAGCCGGTCACGCATCAATGGAATGACATGGTCAACATGCGGGTAAGGATAAACATAATGCAAACGCACCCAAATGCCTAACTCGCCTAATGCTTCGCATAAATCATAAAACCGTGTTTCTATTTTTTTGCCTTGCCAGTCAACTTCTTGATAGCGAGTATCAAGACCATAGGCGCTGGTGTCTTGCGAGATGACTAATAATTCTTTAACACCAGCATCCTTTAATTTTTTGGCTTCAGTCAATACTTGCTTTAGGGGATAACTTTGTAATTTACCGCGCATGGTCGGAATGATGCAGAAGGTGCATTGATGATTGCAACCTTCCGAAATTTTTAAATAGGCGTAATGGCGTGGTGTCAGTTTGATGCCCTGTGGCGGCACAAGTTGCACAAATGGATTGGTTGGCGGCGGCATATGGCGATGCACGGAGCGGACGACGTCTTCGTAAGCATGTGCACCGCTAATGTGAAGCACATCCGGACACGCTGCACGGATTAAATCAGCTTTAGCACCCAGGCAGCCGGTTACAATGACCCGACCATTTTCTTGCATGGCTTCTTTAATTGTATCTAATGATTCTTTGATTGCCGATTCAATGAAGCCGCAGGTATTAATAATGACCAGTCCAGCATCTTGGTAAGTTGACACCAGCTCATACCCTTGGGCGCGTAATTGCGTAATAATTCGTTCAGAATCAACTAAGGCCTTGGGACACCCAAGACTTGCAAAGCCTATACGATAATTCATTGAGGGACTCCCACCAACTGATTGATAAAATCTTGAGCAGAAACCTCCCCCACCAAACGAGATCCAGTCACTTCTTGTCCTTGACTGTTGATGAAAATAAAAGTTGGCGGCGCGATGACGTTATATTCTTTGAGTAGCGCCTGCTCGGCAGGGGTATTGTGAGTGATGTCTACCTTGATAACAACAAATCGAGTTAAGGCTTGTTTAAGGGCGGGCTCATTGAATGTTGTGGCCTCCATTATTTTACAGGAAGTACACCAATCAGCATAAAAATCCAACATCACCGGTTTTCCTTGCGACTGAGCGAGTAGTTCGTTCAGTTCTGCAGAAGTAGTCACGATGTGTTCTGTGGGTTTTTCTTTCAACGCTGAAGCTGCGGAATTATTTTTTAGAGAGATGTTTTCTAGGGGCTGCAAGGGGTTTGTATTACCCAGACTTGCGCCAATTAATACGATTAAACCATAGCCAAACAGCACGATAGCGAGGCTTTGCTTTAATTTCTCAAGATGAGTCTGACCTTTGGTAAGCGCGCCTGCATACACGCCTGAAAAAATCAGTAAAATCGCCCATAAGGCCATGATAAGTGTTGCGGGGAGGATTCGAGTCAGCAAATAAATTGCTACAGCGAGTAATAACACACCAAAAAATGATTTGACTGCATTCATCCATAAGCCGGTTTTAGGCAACCATTTTCCGGCGGAAGTGCCTATCAACAAGAGTGGTGTGCCCATGCCTAAGCCCATAGCAAACAGTGCACCACCACCTAAAAACAAGTCCCCGCTTTCTGCGATATAACCAAGCGCACCAACTAAGGGTGCGGTCACGCACGGGGAAAGTACTAAAGTCGATAGGGATCCCATGATTGCAGCACTGATGTAGTGGCCACTTGATTGTTTGCGTGTGATTTCTGCTAATTTGGCTTGCCACGATATCGGCAGTTTGAGATCAAATAATCCAAACATTGATAAAGCCAGCACAACAAACAGGCCACTAAACAAGGAAATGATGAGCGGTGATTGCATGGTAATTTGCAGATTTTCACCCAATAAAGCAACAGTGACCCCAATCAGCGCATAGGTGAATGCCATGCTTAACACATAACTTAAGGATAAGCCAAACGCTTTTTGGGTTGAGATTTGCTCATGACCAACAATAATTCCTGATAATACCGGAATCATTGGTAACACACAGGGGGTAAAGGACAGTAACAACCCTAAACCAAAAAATAGTAATAGCGTCGCTGACCAGTGATGCGAGCTAAATACAGTGGCAATAGGGTTGTTGGTGATGGTTTTGTTTGGGGAAGAGATCACGTTGTTATATTCTTGAATAATCTTAACGTCGGTTAAGGCCAGATGATTATCAATCGTTAATTGGACACGGCGCGTTTCGGGGGGGTAGCAAAAGCCATCATCCGCACAGCCTTGGAAGGCAATAGATAAGAATGAGGATCCGGTTTGTTGACCAAGGACAGGCACAGGTAACACTAACTCATCGCGATAAACTGGGTAAGTGTGGCCCAATCGGTCTGTTTTGGTGAGAGTCGGCGGAAATTGCAAGCTGCCAATGGTAAAATGGGTAGTTTGCTCTACCGATAATTGAATGCGATCAGCATAAAGAAAATAGCCTGCTTTTATTTTCCAGGTGATGAAAAAACTATTGGGATCAACAGGCTTGACTTCCGCTTGGAATACGTCGTCTGCCGGTGGAGGTGTTATTGCTGATGCCATTGATGACAATAGACAAAGTGTTGCAAGTGCTATACACATAAACCATTTTTTCATGCAGTTAACCTAAGTAAATTAGCCTGGAGGTTGTCTATTTTATAACCAAACAGAGGGAAAGAGCAAAACTTATTATTGCGTAGAGAGGGAGCCCCTTATAATTTTTTTGATTTACCCTTGAAAGCGTAGCCAGTGTCCCCATATGTTGGTCATTGACACTTTTAAAGTGTGAAAGATATTGGATGTCTTACAAGTTATTTAAAAGTCTTTTACATTTTAGAGTGTGATTTTGCAAGTAATTTATATTAAATAACCAGGAGAAAGTAGTATGAAAATTCGTCCTTTACACGATCGCGTCGTAGTACGTCGTTTGGAGAATGAGCGTATGACGGCTGGTGGTATTGTCATTCCTGATAATGCGACCGAAAAACCGATGCAGGGTGAAGTGGTTGCCATTGGTGCTGGTAAAGTATTAGACAATGGTGATTGCCGTGCTTTAGCAGTTAATGTGGGTGATATCGTATTGTTTGGTAAATACTCTGGAACAGAAGTTAAAATTGGTGCAGACGAGTTAGTCGTTATGCGCGAAGACGATATCATGGGTGTAGTTGAAAAGTAATTATACGTTTTAGTTTAGGAGATTGTAATCATGGCAAAACAATTACGGTTTGGTGACGAAGCTCGCCAACAATTATTAGCAGGCGTTAATGCATTAGCTGACGCTGTCGAAGTAACCATGGGACCACGTGGTCGCAATGTGGTGCTGGAGCGCTCTTTTGGTGCACCGACAGTAACCAAAGACGGCGTGTCTGTTGCTAAAGAAATTGAATTTGAAGACAGGTTCAAAAATATGGGCGCACAAATGGTCAAGGAAGTTGCTTCCAAGACTTCGGATACTGCTGGTGATGGTACAACAACCGCGACCGTATTGGCTCGTTCAATTCTGGTTGAAGGACACAAAGCAGTTGCGGCCGGCATGAACCCAATGGATCTGAAGCGCGGTATTGATAAAGCGGTTTCTGCAATTACTAAGGCATTGCAAGCAATGTCTAAGCCTTGCAAAGATAGCAAAGCAATTGCTCAAGTCGGTACTATTTCTGCCAACTCCGATGAATCAATTGGTTCTATCATTGCTGAAGCAATGGAAAAAGTAGGGAAAGAAGGCGTTATTACTGTTGAAGATGGTAATGGTCTTGAGAATGAATTATCAGTGGTTGAAGGTATGCAATTTGACCGTGGTTACATTTCCCCGTACTTTATCAACAATCAACAAAACATGACGACTGAACTTGAGCAACCATATATTCTCTTGGTTGACAAGAAAATATCAAGCATTCGTGATATGTTGTCAGTGCTGGAAGGTGTTGCTAAATCAGGCCGTCCATTGATGATTATTGCTGAAGATGTTGAAGGTGAAGCCTTAGCAACCTTGGTTGTTAACAACATGCGTGGTATTGTTAAAGTATGTGCTGTTAAAGCGCCTGGATTTGGCGATCGCCGTAAAGCCATGTTGCAAGACATTGCAATCCTGACTAGCGGTCAAGTCATTTCTGAAGAAATTGGCAAAACCTTAGAAGCTGCAACATTAGCTGATTTAGGTACTGCAAAACGCATTATTGTCACCAAAGAAAACACCACAATTATTGACGGTGAAGGTAAAGCAGCCGACATCAATGCGCGCATTACCCAAATCCGTGCGCAAATGGAAGAAACTACTTCTGACTACGATCGTGAAAAATTACAAGAACGTGTGGCTAAATTAGCTGGCGGCGTTGCTGTAATCAAAGTAGGTGCTGCGACCGAAGTTGAAATGAAAGAGAAGAAAGCTCGCGTAGAAGATGCATTGCATGCAACACGTGCTGCAGTTGAAGAAGGCATCGTTGCTGGTGGTGGCGTTGCATTCATTCGCGCACAAAAATCTCTGGATGGTGTGAAGGGCGACAATGCAGATCAAGACATGGGCGTTAATATTCTGCGTCGTGCGATTGAATCGCCAATGCGTCAAATCGTTTCTAACGCAGGTTATGAGTCTTCAGTGGTTGTCAATAAAGTCACTGAAGGTAAAGATAACTATGGCTTCAATGCAGCGACTGGTGAATACGGTGATATGGTTCAAATGGGTATTTTGGATCCAACCAAAGTGACTCGTACTGCATTGCAAAATGCAGCGTCTGTTGCAAGCTTGATGTTGACCACCGAGTGCATGATTGCTGATCTTCCTAAGAAAGAGGAAGGTGGTGCTGGTGCTGGTGATATGGGCGGCATGGGCGGCATGGGTGGTATGGGCGGTATGATGTAATTGTCGACAGGCCCTACTTTCAAATAACTTCTTTCATTTTCCCTTCGTACTGCTGTTGGGGAGAATGTGTCACGTAGTGACGGATGAAGTGTTTTTAAATAAAAAAACCCGCTTTTTGGCGGGTTTTTTTGTGATCAAAGGTCCTAAGGGCCTGTCAATAAATAAACGTGACATTTAGCATCCAATCTTGGCGCTAGATGTCACGTTTATTTATTGACAGGCCCTAAAATGGACAGATAAGGTTGAATAAGTATGTCAGCAACTGAACTAATGATCATCAAACGACAAAGCCTATTGCACTCGACATCGTTGGTGTCTTTAATGACTTTTTTCTCGCGTATGATGGGTTTTGCACGAGACATGTTATTGGCTTACTTTTTCGGTGCGACTGCCGGTGTAGATGCATTTTATGTGGCGTTTCGTATTCCCAATTTCATGCGTCGTTTATTTGCAGAAGGCGCGTTTTCGCAAGCATTTGTTCCTGTTTTAACCGAATACCAACAAACGCATTCGCCTGAAGAAGTTCGCACTTTTATTGCACGAGTATCGGGACATTTGGGCGCGATCTTAAGTCTTATCACCGTAGTGGGCATTTTGGCGGCGCCAATAATCATTTTTATCTTTGCCCCGGGTTTTGGTGAAGGCAGTGAACGCACGCTACTTGCAACCGAGATGTTGCGAATCACCTTTCCTTATTTAATGTTTATTTCATTAACTGCGATGGCTGGTGCTGTTTTAAACGCCTATGGCTATTTTGGTATTCCTGCCTTTACACCTGTTTTCTTGAATATCTGTATGATTTTAGCGGCGTGTTATTTGAGTCCGTATTTCGCTCATCCTGTAGTTGGTTTAGCCTGGGGGGTATTTTTTGCCGGTGTTGTCCAATTAGTGTTTCAATTTCCTTTTCTTTATCGTCGCGGCTTACTCGTTAAACCCCGCCTTTATTTTGGCGATGAAGGTGTAAGAAGAGTCATGAAGTTAATGGTTCCGGCCTTGTTTGGCGTCTCGGTTGCACAATTAAACCTAATGGTGGATTCCATTTTTGCCTCTTTCTTGCCGGTGGGAAGTGTGACTTGGCTTTATTTTACCGATCGCTTGACTGACTTTCCCTTGGGTGTGTTTGGGGTGGCGATTGCGACCGTGATTTTGCCGCATTTATCACGTCGCCATGTTGAGGCAAATCGTGAAAAATTCTCCCATGAGCTTGATTGGGGCTTACGTTTGATCTTATTGATTGGCGTTCCTGCAGGTCTTGGTTTGGTTTTATTTTCTTTGCCAATGCTTGCAACCGCTTTTGGTTATGGCAAATTTATCTCGTTTGATGTGACACAAACACAAAAAAGTTTGATGACGCTATCACTTGGGTTACCCGCGTTTATGATGATTAAAGTACTGGCATCAGGGTTTTATGCGCAGCAGGATATTAAGACGCCTGTTAAAATTGGCGCATTCGCCATGTTGGTGAATAGCGTGCTGTGTGCTGTTTTAATTTGGCCATTGGCGCATGCGGGATTAACTCTAGCTTCAGCAGTGGCGGGCTATGTGAATGCAGGGTTGTTATTAATTGTATTAATACGTCGTAAATTTTACCATCCTGAACGGGGATGGGGAAAATTTATTCTGCAGCTCAGTGTAGCTAATGCAGTGATGTCAATCTACTTAGTCAAAATGGCGGGGCAGGCGACCTATTGGATGGCCTTACCGATTCTAGCTCGATGCGTTATTTTGTTGTCGCATGTGGGTGTGGCGATACTAATTTACCTTATTAGTTTATATTTGCTCGGCGTGCGCTTAGCGAATTTTCGTCATTTAGGGACAGAAAAAAAATAACTTGAACGTCAGGAACCAATTTAGTATGCAAGCAACTCTATTTTATGAAGCAAATGGTTCGGCAAATGTAATTCCTTTAGTCTTGATAAGCAAACCACAGTGGGAACAAGGCCAGGAGTGGATGCCTGAGCATGAACGCGCGTATTTAAAAAGCACACGATTTGCTGGAGAATTAGGCCAATTATGCCTTATTCATGCTGCAAGCGGTGAACTGAAAACGGTGTATATTGGCATCGGTGAAGGTAATGCTAATAGCAATGAAACGTTGGCTTTGTCAATGGCAGCAACTACACTGCCGGGTGATTACCGATATGAATTGTCACACGAATTATCCCCATTTGCATTACTGTCCTGGTCTTTAGCGCAATATCGTTATGATCGCTATAAAAAGCAGACTGTAGTACCTCGTATTTTAGTGGTTGCAGCAGAACAATTGCCAGCAATCCTTACTGAAGCGGAAGCCGTCTTTTTAATTCGTGATTTAATTAATGCACCAACGAATGACATGGGACCTAGCGAGTTGGCTCTGCAAACAGAAATACTTGCGAAACAGTATCACGCTAAATTTGAGCAATGGGTTGGAGAGGAGTTGTTACAGTCTAATTTTCCAGCCATTCATGCCGTTGGCCGTGCATCGGCAGAGGCACCGCGTTTATTATCATTACGCTTTGGAGAGGCATCGAATCCACGGGTAACTTTGGTGGGTAAAGGCGTGTGTTTTGACAGTGGCGGATTAGATCTGAAACCGTCAGCTGGGATGCGCTTGATGAAGAAAGACATGGGTGGTGCGGCGCACGTGCTCGGTCTGGCGAAATGGATTATGGCAACGAAACTGCCAATTTATTTACAAGTACTTATTCCTGCTGTAGAAAACGCGGTCGGCTCCGATGCCTTTCGCCCGGGTGACATTTTGACGATGCGAAATGGCTTGACGGTTGAGGTGGATAATACTGACGCCGAAGGGCGCTTAATTTTGGCCGATGCGCTGGTAAAAGCGTGTGAAGAGTCACCTGAACTGGTGATTAATTTTGCAACACTGACCGGCGCAGCGCGGGTTGCAGTAGGCACTGAAATTGCGGCGATGTTTTCACCTGACAATCAATTGGCCATTGAATTAGAACAGGCCGCAGCAGAGACTGGCGATCCCATTTGGCGCTTACCTTTAGTTGCGAGCTACCAGTCCATGCTGGATTCGACAGTCGCTGATTTAGTGAATTGCAGTCCTTCTTCGTATGCCGGCGCTATTACCGCGGCATTATTTTTACAACGTTTTGTGGCGAATACAGTGTCATGGATTCATTTTGATGTGATGGCTTGGAATGTTGGCAGTAAACCTGGGAAGCCTGAAGGCGGTGAAGCCATGGCCATGCGTGCGGTGGCTTGTTATTTAGCGAAACGTTACAGAAAAGCACCGATTTGTACGTAATTATTTCGAAGTGGGCTAATTTTGAGGTGAGAATGCGGTCTTTTTCGTATTCTCACCAGAAACAGCGTCAATTGTTCGTTAAATCGGGTGTGTTTTTAACACACAGCCGTTGGCGCGGTATTCTTTATAATGGAGCCGGCTTAGTTCTTTAGCTTGTTCTTCATTTGGGACAATTTCCATCACTCGTTGAAAGCGATTATAAAATGCAGGAATAATATCCGAAAAATTCAATAAAATCTCAGAAAATCCAGAAGGTTCACGCTCATAGCCTAGTTGTATAGGGGGTGGATTTTCTGGGCCTTCACCTTGAAGATTGTGAGGAATAAAACTGTCTTCTTTAAAAGTCCATAATAGCTCGTCCAGGGTTTCTGCATCGTGCTTGTTATTGCAATAGACAAATAGTTGATGTCCGCGCAGATACGCTTTTTCGATTAAACGACACGCAAACAGCGCTTTGGTGTTGATTGCAGTAGCCTGGCTTACATTCTCTAAGTCAGGCTCTTCTTGGCCAGTGTTTACTTGTAACAAATAAAAATCAACGCGTATGGATGACATGCAGTAATAACTCAACAAGAAGTGGTACGGGGCGACCAGTGGCCTGCCGATTTTTGCCGCTTACCCAGGCGGTTCCTGCAATGTCCAGATGCGCCCAACGGTAATTTTTAGTGAAGCGTGAAAGGAAACAAGCCGCAGTAATGCTGCCCGCACTGCGGTCAAAGGTTGAATTCAACATGTCGGCAACTGGACTGTCCAACGCTTCTTGATATGCATTGTCTAACGGTAGGCGCCAGGCTTTGTCATTACTTTCAGCCGAGGCTTTGGCAATAATGGCGGCTAATTGATCATCAGCAGTCATAAATCCAGTGGTGACGTAGCCTAAAGAAATAACCATGGCTCCAGTTAAAGTCGCTATATCAATGACCCATGACGGTTTAAAACGCTCGGCGTAGGTTAGGGCATCCGCAAGAATAAGCCGTCCTTCAGCATCAGTATTGATGATTTCAATGGTTTGTCCAGACAAGCTTGTGACCACATCGCCTGGTTTTATGGCTGTACCACTGGGCAGATTTTCGGTGCTGGGAATAAGACCTACGACATTAATGGGTAAGTTAAGGAGGGCGCAGACTTTGATGGTGCCTAGAACGCTTGCGGCGCCGCACATGTCATATTTCATTTCCTCCATGGAGGGTGCCGGTTTTAACGAGATACCGCCGGCATCAAAGGTGACGCCTTTGCCAACAAGGACTATGGGAGCTTGTTTGTTGGCACCGGTGTATGAAATCTCGATAAAGCGTGGCGGCTCGATACTGCCTTGCGCTACCGCAAGTAAAGCACCCATTCCTAAATTTTGCATTTCATCGCGACCGAAGACAGTGACCGTGATGTTTGAATGTTGCTTTGCTAGATTTTTAGCTTGTAGAGATAGAAATGTAGGGGTGCAATGGTTGGCAGGCAAGTCACCTAACCATCGAGTTAACCGAACCCCTTCAGTCGTGGCTTTGCCCGTGTTAAGAGCCTCTTGAGATGCTTCAGGTAAACAAAAATCAACGGTTTTAAGTGCACTGTTTTTTTTATTGGTCGTTTTAAAATCATTGAATTCATAGCATTGCGCATCAATTTGCAGAAGCATTTGTTTAATTTGCCAATCGGGTGAGTTAGCAATGAGAGGGGGCAAGCTAATCTGGACTGATTTAACCTTCTGTTTAATGATAAGCGGTGTGATGTCGATTAAATTTTGCGTCAGTGCGGTGGCATCAAATTCGCTTTGTTTGCCGCAATGAAATAATAAAACACTGGGCGTATTGATTTCAGTTTGCCATACCCAATCGCCTTTTTCGTGGATCTTTTTGCTTAATTGAGTGAGTTGTTTTATGAGTTCGGGTGAGCAATTGGCTAGTTGATGGTCAAATTGGGTGTCGTTACAAAATCCCACGACAATACAGTCATTCTTATTAGTTTCAATCGATTGGCTTAATACATAATCCATAGAATATTCTCGACTTTTTATTGAAAAGGAAAGACGCTAGTTTAGCTTGGCGATTTGCAGTTTTCTACTGTTTGATTACAATAAGATACAAAATCAAAAAATAGGATTACAACAATTATGGCAGGTCACAGTAAATGGGCAAATATTAAATTTCGCAAAGGGGTGCAAGATGCGAAGCGTGGCAAAATTTTTACGAAGTTAATTCGTGAAATCACAGTGGCAGCGCAGATTGGTGGTGCGGATGAATCGGCTAACTCGCGTTTACGCGATGCCGTATTCAAGGCACTAAAAGCCAATATGAAACGCGATACTATTGATAATGCAATCAAACGCGGAGCAGGCGGGCAAGAAGGTCATGAGATGCATGAAATGCGTTATGAAGGTTATGGTCCAGGTGGTGCGGCTATTTTGGTTGATTGTCTTTCTGATAATAAGAATCGGACGGTTTCAGAAGTTCGTCATGCGTTTACTAAGTTTGGTGGTAATTTGGGCACAGATGGCTCTGTTTCATATTTGTTTCTAAAACAAGGCGAAATAATCTTAGTGTCGGGGCAGTCTGAAGATGCCATCATGGAAGCTGCAATTGATGCAGGCGCCGAAGATGTGGTTAACGAAGAGGGTCATACTGCGGTGATTACCACTGTTGAACATTATCACCGGGTTTTAACCGCACTTCAAAACAGCGGTTTTGAGATTGAAGAATCGCATCTGATGATGAATCCACAAACCTCAGTGCAAGTGGAAGAAGACAACGCAGAAACGTTAATGAAGTTACTGGATATGCTTGAAGATTTAGATGATGTGCAAAAGGTTTATACCAATGCCCAGTTTTCCGATGAATTTCTTGAATCGGTAAGCTCGTGACCACCATACTAGGGATTGATCCTGGCTCACGCGTCACGGGTTATGGCGTTATTCGCGAGGAAAAAGGACAATTTTATTACATTGATAGCGGCTGCATTCGTACTACGACGGATGAAGGGTTAAGCCGGCGATTAATGGATATTTTTGATGGCGTGTGTGAGTTGTTGGAAGTGCATGCGCCTGATGAAGCGGCTATTGAGCAGGTTTTTATGCATCAAAATCCCAGTTCTGCTTTAAAGTTGGGGCATGCTCGAGGCGCTGCCATGGTTGCGGTCGCCTCACACCGAACGCCTATTTTTGAGTACTCTGCCCGTGAAGTGAAACAAGCAGTGGTTGGTTATGGTGCAGCAGAAAAAGGACAAGTGAAACAAATGGTTGTGAATATTTTGTTATTGAATCGCGTCCCGCAGACTGATGCGGCAGATGCATTGGCCATTGCAATTTGCCATAGCCATACCCGTCGGGGCCTATTAGCAATACAACAAAGTGAGCGAGTATGATTGGCTGGTTATCCGGTTGTATTATTGACAGGCAGCAGTTAGGGCATTTGGTCCTTGATGTGAATGGCGTGGGCTATGATGTTGAAACGTCATTACAGACTTTTTTTAAGCTAGAATCACAAGCTTCGGAGCGTGTTAGTCTACATATTCACACAGTGGTTCGTGAAGATGCGTTCATTTTGTTTGGTTTTTTAGATAAAACAGAACGATCGTTATTTCGCGCACTGATTAAGGTGAATGGAGTGGGGCCTAAGGTGGCAATGGGCATTTTATCTAATATTACTCCGGCTGAATTCATTCAATCGGTTCATCAACACGATATTCTTCGTTTAACCCAAGTGCCTGGGGTTGGCAAAAAAACGGCTGAGCGCTTACTCATTGAAATGAAGGATGCGCTTAAAAATTTTGCAATGATGGGCGAGGGGGAAGCGACACCCCTAGTGATTAAATCGTCAATGCGACACGATGTGAATGAGGCGATTAGTGCATTAGAGTCTTTAGGATATAAGCATCATGAGGCGCTGACTATTCTGAAAAA
>Ga0155617_1068_pt2 | contig 17480 bp, 16 predicted proteins | sample RifCSPhighO2_12_FD_107274 | JGI IMG/M metagenome (GOLD analysis project Ga0155617, IMG submission 107274) | Legionellales bacterium RIFCSPHIGHO2_12_FULL_42_9
GATAAAAAGGAATAAACACTCGTTCTAAATCATCCTCCTTCAAGCCTGGGCCGCTGTCTTCAATTGATATTTCAATCTGATCGCGTAATTGCCTTAACTGAATCACCGCATGTTTGCCATAATAGACGGCATTATTAATGAGATTTGAAAAAGCACGTTTGAGTAGATTAACATGACCAAAATAAATTAATTTATCCCGATCACTGCTAAAACTGACTTCAAAATTAAGATCAATGGCATCGGCAACTAAGGAATTCACCATCGCAATTAAATCAAAGCGCTGCATTTTCTCATCATGGTTAACGTCGCTGAAATAATCTAATGTTTCCCGAATCATGGTCTCCATCTCATTAATATCTTGCATGATTTTGTCAAAATTGGGATTATCCACTAAATATTCAGCACGTAATTTCAGGCGCGTCAGCGGCGTACGCAAATCATGGGAAATCGCCGTAACCACTTGAGTACGGTTGTACAATAACTGATTAACTTTTTCTTGTACTAAATTAATTTTCTCAAAAATCACGTTCTGATCCGAGTTGCCAGTCACAGGAATTGGCGACCAGGCGGCTTGATCCGCACTGTATTGAAGACTTTGGATCAAGGTTTGTATCGGGTAATTGAGCGCCTTGACTGCCCAATAATTAATAAGAAATAATGCGATTAGCAACACTAAACTCAAGCTAATGACGCTTAACCACAAGCCATATTGGGTCGGAATAGGCGGAGTCATCTTGATATTAAGCCAGTTTCCCTCCTTGATCAAAACCGAAATTTCCAATTTTTTATTGTGTTTTAATAAATCAAATACAATCAACGGCTGAAACCCAAGTAAAGTATTCTCTTGATAAATAGCGCTTGTGGATAAGGTCATTTTAGTCCAAGGGATAGTTTGCTTAGCAATCAATTGTGGCCAATTTGATTCAGGCTTTTCTTTAAGTAAATGAACCACTTTACCCAAAGCACGCAAATTAGCAGGCGGCACGAGTGGTTTAAGATCCATCGTATAAACATATTGTCCTAGCATCAGTAGCGCAAATAGAATTATCAAATTGCCGCACACCAATCCTGCGTAGATTTTTTTTCCTGTCTTCGTTAATTGACTCATACCAATTTGACTTCCGCTTGGAGTTGGTAACCGCCGCCACGAATAGTTAATAATAACTGTGCATTACGCGGATCGACTTCAATTTTTTTACGTAACCGCCCAATCAACACATCGATGGTTCTATCCAGCGGATCACAGCGTTTATCGTACACCAGATCCATCAACTGATCACGACTCAAAATTCGCCCCGGGTGCTCCAAAAAGATTAGCAATAAATCATATTCACGTTGACTGAGTGGTATAGCTATTTTTTCTGAATCAATCAAACACCGCGTATTACGGTCAAGTTCCCAATGAGCAAAAAAAATGTGCTGTAGTGGATGTAACCGTTTTTCACCATGGCTTAATTCACCCTGGGCACGACGTAATTGCGCCTTAATTCGTGCAAGCAGTTCGCGCGCACTAAATGGCTTTGAAATGTAATCATCTGCACCTAATTCTAATCCTGCTACCCTATCTTCCGTACTATTGGCCGCACTTAACATAAAAATGGGTGTATCTTGCGTTTTACGGATAATTTGGCACAAATTTAAGCCATCAATACCGGGTAACATGATGTCTAAAATAATCAGGTCAAAATTATTTTCTCTGAGGAGTTGATTAATACTCCTACCATTTAACGCGCATGTAGTCCGATAACCATGGGCAATGAGGTAATCGCTAATCAGTTTAGTTATTTCTTTATCATCATCGATAATCAGAATGTGGTTTTTCTTGGCGTTCATGGTTCACCTGTTGACAGATCGGCGTCATTATAATCCACTTAGCTCTAGCCCTCTAAAATTGTAACACATCTGTTACAATGTACTCCATTATTGTCACACCTATATTACACAAAGTGGCTAAACTTAGGCCTGAAATAATCACTAGAGGACATTAACATGCGTATTAAACCCTTAATTATAACCAGTACATTAGCAGTTTCTCTAATGGCTTCATCACTTGCGACGGCTGCACAACCAAGCGCGGCAGAAACAGTCCCGATGACTAAAGTCAATCAAGAAGCCTCTAAAACAAGCCAAGCAATGTGGCAAATCAAACCTTGCCACCAAGGTTCAGGAAAACTATTAACAGCACCACAACGAACAGCGCTACACACACTGAGGCAAACCATGTGGACAGAAATGCGGCCGCTAATAAAGGAAAAACAAGCGCTGCGATTACAACTAATGGGAAAAATCGCAACACCTAACATTCAGTGGCGTGAAATTGAAGTTGTTTTAAATAAAGTCAATGAAAACAACGCAAAAATAACGACCTTGCGTGCAAAAACACAATTCACCACCTTTCAAAAGTTGGGTGTAACATTCCCTCTTCACCATCAGCATCGTTCTTACAGCCATCATGAACATCGAGGTTATAATAAAAGAATGGGACAACATCACCAATATTGTTAACGTGATCCTTATAAATAATCCCTAAAAAAAACGGGAATACGCTCTTCCAACCAATAGCTCGGTTGACCTAGCATTTTTCCACCAATAAAGCCAACGTGTCCTCCACGTTGGCTTAACTCTAAAGTCACATCCGCAGAAATTTCTTTTGTAGTAGGCACACTTTCAGGATACATAAAGGGATCATCTAAAGAGTGAATAATCAAGGTTGGTGTTGTAATTTCACCTAAATATTGCTTGGAGCTTGACTGCTGGTAATACTCGTCAACACTGGGAAATCCATGCAGGGGTGCTGTTAACAACTGATCAAATTCTCGCAATGTTTTCAATGAGAGTATCGCTTCAGCAGAAAGAGGAAATTGGGTATTCACAATCTCTAACTTTTTCAAAAAAACATCGCGTAAACCGCGTAATAAGCTGGCTTGATATAAACGAGAAAATCCCTGATTAATTCGTTTCGCAACAGAGTGCAATTGGAATGGTACGGAAACCGCCACGGCCGTCTGAATCAATGATTGAGAACCTGTTTGTCCTAACCATTTCAGTAAAATATTACCACCTAATGAAATACCCACCGCTGCTTTTTGCGTGCTTGGCTCGCGTTTATCCAGAACTTCAAGAAGGTGTGAAAAATCAGCGGTATCACCTGAATGATAAGCACGCGGTTTGCGATTTGGTTCATCACTAGCCCCACGCAAGTGCATTAAAACACCACGATAACCAGCCTGGTTAAAGGCCAGCAATAATCCAGCAACATAGGGTGAACTCACACCGCCACCCAATCCATGCAACAGCACAACTAAGGGCGCTGAAGCACTTAATCCATTAACAGCCCAGGCTAAATCGATAAAGTCTCCGTCAGGTAATTCAAGACGTTCATAGCGGTCAATGGGCGCCTGCAAGCGATTAGTCAGAGTTCGGTACATTGTTTGTGCATGGCCATTGGTTAACCACCAAGCAGGTTCAAATTGACTCGCTGTAATCATTGCAACCCCCTAAAATAATATTAAGAACGTAAGTGGTGTTGACTTAGTTATTTTCTCAAAATAACTTAGACACTCGTTCTATTAAAGTCTGCAATTTTTAGGCCAACTGGTGTGCCGTAAAAGTGACACAGCGCATTGCGAAATGTTTCAGCTCGTTGTGAAAGACCTTGTTCACAATATAGTTTTACTTGTTGGTATACTGCCTGTTTAAACGAAGTCACATCCAATTCTGCACCATTGAGGTTATCAATACTCACACGAAAACGATGTCCAGTTGCCACTGAGAGTACCCACTCCATTGCCTGTGGTTTTACCTCAACACGCATAAACTCTTTTTGTTCTGTCACTGTGCGGCCATCGGGTACATACCAATAGCCAAAATCTTCCCGTTGACGCCGGGCCGCTCCTGCTATCAGCCAGTGCGCACATTCATGCAATGCACTGGCAAAAAAACCATGCGCAAAATAAATTGCATGGTATGGTCGAGCTTCACTTGCCGGCAGATAAAGCGGCTCAGACTCGCCTTTAACCAGTCTGGTGTTATATTCTACAGTAAAGCAGTCATTAAAAATAGTTATCAAATCTTGATAGTGGTGCACGAGTTAACCTTAGGGCCTGTCAAGAGCATAGGCTGCCAGAACTGGCGCATACGATCGGCGGTGAATAGGACAAGGGCCTAATTCGTTTAACAAAGCACGATGTTTAGCGGTCGGATAGCCCTTGTGTATTGCAAACTCATATCCAGGGTATAATTGATCCATCAACTCCATTTCTTCATCACGGGCCACTTTAGCCAAAATGGATGCTGCGCTTATTTCACCAATTAAGAGATCTCCTTTTACGATTGCCTTACACGGAATATCAATTGTAGGGATATAAAGCCCGTCAATCAGAACCAATTCAGGTGTACAACTTAAACATTCTATTGCTCGCTTCATTGCTAGCAAGGTCGCATGATGAATATTCAATGCATCAATTTCCTGAACTTCTGCACGTCCAAAAGCAAAACACAAAGCCTCCTGCCTGATTTGCAAAGACAATTGTTTACGTTTGTTGGGACTTAATTTTTTGGAATCAGTCACCCCTACTATTGGTCGTTTCAAAATAACCGCTGCTGTCATTACAGCGCCAGCTAGTGGGCCTCGGCCAGCTTCATCAACCCCGGCGATAATTATTTGACTCATTGATGGTAGTCCTTATTGTTTTTCACATCATTTAAAATTGATTTATCACCCATAAAATGCGATCATCTGTACAATTATTTACAAACGAGTTTGATGAGTGTGTTGAAATGTGCCGTTATTGGCGTGGGCTACCTTGGGCGCTTTCACGCACAAAAATATAGTCTATTGCCTAATGCTGATTTAATCGCAGTGTGTGATGTCAATCAAGCCATTTGTGATGAAGTTGCCAATGAATTAGCTGTTCCCGCCTACTATAACTACCCTGATTTATTCGGTAAAGTACAGGCTGTGAGTATTGCAGCCACCACCAATCAACACTACGAAATCGCAAAAAACTGCATCGAAAATGGACTCCATGTTTTAATCGAGAAACCCATCACCGAAACCGTAGAACAAGCCGATCAATTAATTGCTCTTGCAAAAAAACACCACATCAAACTACAGGTTGGACACTTAGAACGCTTTAATTCGGCACGTTTAGCGCTTGAGCCTTACCTCGACAATCCCTTATTTATTGAATCGCAACGCGTCGCGCCATTTAATCCGCGCGGCACCGATGTGGATGTGATTCTTGATCTGATGATTCACGACATTGATATTATTCAAAATATCGTAAAAAGCCCGATTACCCATATTGAAGCGTATGGCATGCCTGTTTTAACCGCACTCATTGATGTCGCCAACGCACGCCTAACCTTTGCCAACCGATGTGTTGCTAATGTGACGGCGAGTCGTGTCAGCTCAAAAACAGAGCGTAAGATGCGTATTTTTCAAAAGAACTCGTATCTTTCACTGGATTATCACGAAAAAAAAATAGCTTTATTCAAAAAAACGGCTCCTGACGCTTTCCCTGAGGTAACCAATATGGTGAAGGAAGAGCTTGTTTTTCCAAGCCAAGATGCCTTACTGGAAGAAATCAAAGCATTTATCGAATCGATAGTACGGAATACTAAACCCTTAGTCAGTGGGCTTGCGGGACGAAATGCGCTCTCAACTGCATCACGAATTACCTCACTGATTCAAGCTAATCTTGAGCTTTCCCATGCAACACTCGTTGATTATGACACAGTCTAAGCAGCATATGGTTAATCAACAGGTAGTCATTGTCGCTGGTGAAGAATCGGGCGATATGCATGCAGCCCAGTTAATTAAAGAGCTCAAACGTCAGGATCCCCATCTTGTCATATCCGGCATTGGCGGCAAACACATGCAACAAGCAGGCGCCATGCTAGTTTGTGACCTGGCTAGTTATGGGGTGACTGGACTAACTGAGGTTTTCCGGCATTTGTGTGTTCTTAAGCAAGCAATGACTCAAATTAAAAATCATCTGCGCAATACCAAACCAGATTTACTCATTCTGGTGGATTATCCCGGATTTAATTTACGCCTAGCAACGTTTGCTAAACAAACTCTCGGATTACGAATTATCTATTACATTAGCCCTCAAATTTGGGCCTGGAAAGCAAAACGTCTTGCGACAATTCGTCAAAATATTGATCATATGGCTGTTATTCTCCCATTTGAAAAAAAAATTTATGAAGAGGGTCACGTCCCCGTTTCGTTTGTCGGACATCCATTAGTGCTGCATTTACAAAAATCAACTCCGGCAAAAGCACCTCAGCCTCGGGGAGGCCTGCAACAGCAAATAACTATTCAAGAGCCCCTCATCCGTCCTTCGGACACCTTCTCCCCGGGTCCGGGGCGAAGGGAAACTGAAGGAAGTTATTCGGAAGAAGGGCGTAAACTCTTGGGCTTACCTCTTAACTTAAAAATGATTGCCCTACTCCCTGGAAGCCGTGGACATGAAATAGAACGCCACATGCCTGTATTCATGAAAACAGCTCGGCGTTTATCTCAACAACATTCAAACCTACACTTTGTCATTCCCGTGGCAAAAACACTCGCCATGGACACGGTGCGGCGATATATTCCAAAAGAACTGAATAACATTTCCTTAATTGATGGCCAGGCCGTTGACGTCATCACGAGCAGTGATTGTGTAGTGGTTGCCTCAGGAACCGCCTCGCTTGAATGTGCGCTTCTTGGTAAACCCATGTGCATTGTTTATAAAGCCTCCTGGCTCTCCTATCTGGTAGCCATGCAGGTCATTAAAGTAAAATACCTCGGATTGTGTAATTTACTACTTAATAAAATGCTTGTTCCCGAATTAATACAGTATGATTGCAATCCGATTGAGCTTACAACGACGGTCAATCAACTCTTGACTAGCAATGATTTAGTCAAAAAAATGTTGGCGGGATTTAAAACCCTCCAAGTCTCCTTATCCCAAGAAAAAACTGACGAAACATTGCTGAGCTTAGTGATCCGCTATTTGAAGCCATTATAATCGGATTATCAACAAATAAAGTAACCATTCAGCATGTTTCGACCTGGCGGTCGAAACATGCTGATGTAAAATACGAAATAATCAAAAAAAGATGGGAAATTACCCGAAGTATTCTTTGCAAAGTAATCACTTCGATCTAGCAATTCCCTGCTCGCATCACCACATTTCGGCCCCGTGGGCCAATAATGTGGTGAATGGATACCAAATAAAAAATTCAATACCCTAAACAGGTAGATTATCAATTATCCTTCATGTACAATTAATCTTGCTTTCGGAGCTATCACTCAAAGCAATTGGATTTTCGGCTTTTAGTAGCGCAGTGAAGTGTGTGGGGTGTTCATAAGTACTAAGTCGTGTGGACAAATCGCAAACTGCAAGAATTTCCGAAAATGTAACTGCCCGGTATAAATTCGAAAGAATTTGGATGATTTAACTAGAATAAGGAAGTTATAATGAATGTCGTTGATATACAAACCTCTGCTCAAAATGTTAAACAGGAGCATGGACTCCAAGAGTTGGTCTATAGTTTGGTTACGCGTTTTTTAGCTGAAAGTAAAACAAAAAAAATTGATGATCTCTATGATATGATTCTTTCTGAGGTAGAACCCCCCCTCTTACAAGCAGTCATGGAGAAAAAACGTGGGAATCAATTACAAGCAGCAAAACTCTTAGGTTTAAGCCGCGGGACTATTAGAAAAAAATTACAGCGCTATTTTGGTACCAAGTATTTTCGTTTGACTGATGAATAATCACTACGACGAACATGAAAAAGGCTCGCCTTGACGAGCCTTTTTTATTAGGGGTCGTTTTTGAGTACTTCACTGGATGGGCTGTTCAAGCCTGCTCCACGACATTTGGTCTCATCCTCCGCCACCGAACCTCCCGATCCACTTTCTTGGGAAGTGCAGATATTTTTTACTATCTCAGACGATATTTTTGTTATAAAGTAAGGGAATTATCGGCTGAATTAGCCTAATACCCACAGTGACGCAAATGGAGAAGGAATCATGAACAATTTTAACCGACTGCGTGTCTATCTCGCTGGCACATTACTCCTGGTTTCTACGGCTATAGCAGCTGCAACCCCCGTCAAATCCATGATAATTTTTGGCGACAGCCTGTCTGATACTGGCAACACAAGCCATCTACTTAAAAGTTTGCGTCAAGAAGAAAGTCCTTCCTATCTGGTGCGCCCATTGAAAGTCTTTGTCATCAATAAAATGGAAGAATTTGCTGATGCCTATTACGTCCCGCAAATGGTACTTGATGCCGGCATTGACAAAGTGACCCAGTTTTTTGATGTCGAGTTAGCACCGATGCTCGCAACAATTATTGGTAAAATAAAAAGAGCCCCAGTAGTTCCCGGCGAACCCTACTGGCAAGACCATTTTTCCAATGGTCAGGTATGGAATGAATACCTCGCCACGATGCTGAATGTGACCCGTGAGGATACGCGACACTTCAGTAATCAGGCCTTTGGTGGCAGTTGGACAGTGACCTATGATTACCAGCTCACCGTATGGAACTTGATTCGTCACCCCATAATGACCCTCAAATCGTTAATCGTAGGCAAGTTGATTCCACCAAGCCTTGGCTTGACAGTACAGGCACATCTGATTTCGACTACGCATTTTGATAAAGATGCAGTGTACTTTATTTTCTCCGGCGGCAATGATTATCTGAATGTACTGGCTTTTGGTGATAATTATGACACTGCCGTAATGAGTGTTTATATTGACAATGTGCTCGATAGTATGAATAGCGCTGTACAAAAGTTAACAAATGCTGGGGCAAAACACCTGGTGATTTTTGGTATTCCCGATGTCGGTTTGACGCCTCACTTTTTGTATACCGCCGACCAAAATGTGTTAAGTGCCGCCGTGCTCGAACATAATAAACGCTTAAAAACGCGCATTGAACTCTTACAACATGATTTGCCCTTAGTGGACTTCCTGTTTATTGATGTACAACCGATGTTTGAAAAGGTTCTTAGTCATCCCAGTAATTATGGGTTTACTAATACCACTGAGGCTTGTATTGATGTGAAACTGCCAATGTATCGTGGCTTGGAAAACTCGCCTTTCGCACATAATTTAGTGTTGCAATATGCCAGTGTGTTGCAATATCGTAATAGTCATTTTGCGGCCGGCGAGAAAAACTACCAGATGTGTGATCAACCTGATAACTACCTGTTCTGGGATGAAACTCATCCTTCCACCCGTACCCATCGTGTGCTCGCCTATGAAATTTGCCTGGCCATGCAAGATCATGGTTATCAAGCCACTTGCCAAGATCCAACGGTCGTTGCCTGACTTTAACGAAACGCTAAGAACGTCCACTCTCATTTTTCCTGGTTATCGCTAACGCGCTAACCAGGCTACACAACTCGACCGAGCTGCGATCAAACCCACGTACTATGCGATAATGCCTGTGGGTTTAAATGTTGGCGCAATATCGTTAGATCCTCGGTTCTCACTGTATCGAGGTAGCTAATGGCCTCAAAATCCGCCGCGCAATGGGTCACGATCCGCCTCCCGCTCATCCAAGCTACAAGAGGCCAGTGTGCGCGTACTAATACATAAGCGCAATCAAGACCATGAGAAGCCGTTAGAGGGAACCAAACGTCGTCCTGATGAGTTTTTGAGTTGAAAAAAGTTAACTCCCGCGGTAATATCGCTTCGTTGAACTGAGGTTTCGGAAAAAATGCGCGGTCTGACTGGCAATATTCTTGAGCGACATGAGCAGGAACATCGCGTTGCGCTTTATACACATCCAAACATGCAGCATCTATGGCCGCCCAACGTTGTGCGGCATGCCACACATCATAACCATCAAGGTAGCGCTGATAGGCTTGCTTGAGGGGTGTAAAATCAAAATGAGCGCTGCGGTGTTCTGCGCCGTTTTGCTGATAAACTAAACCGACTGATTGACCAGTGGCTGCATCAATGCGCTCCATTTCATCGATACGTGCAGCCATCTCGGCTTTGGTTTCGTCATCCATGTGAAGCTCAAGCATGCGGCACATGTGCGTGTCTTTCGCCCAGTAGGCGTACTCATAGGCCGTGCAATTGAAGGTTCGGCCGGAGTAGTCGGTGAAAATGCCCGGGGTTCGCAGTAAGGTTTGGGTGCTAGCTGAATTTGCGATTAATAAAGCTTCAGCCTCATTTTGTCTGCCTTTCGCAACATCATGTAAAAATTGGCACGCTTGAAAACCAGGATGGGCACGACAGATTGTTTTGATTGCTTCAGGCAACTGTTCAAATTGGTCATCATTGATGCGTGCGAGTAAGTCTTCAGGCTCCAAGTCTACAACACCCGCAATCCCTGCATTTTGCTGCGGTATCTCGATGGGATGATTGGCGAAATCTGCACGAATAGCGTCAAAATAATCTCGATTCGCTGAAGCGGCTACTGGATCGATGATTTCAGCAAAATCAACACAAATAGCCCCTTGATGCGTCACAAATTGGGCGGTTTCTCCAGTAGCTTCACAATCCAAAATCATAAAATCATCCATGTGGGAATTTTCTTTGGTGGCGGTGACAGTTTGGTAAGTTCGTTCAAATTTTTGTTGAATGGCAGTGGCGTCTTGTCTATTTAAAGAGCGAGATAATCCAAACTCTGCTGTATGGGCATTAAAAAAATCACAAACACTGTTTTCTACACTTACTCCTGCACCTAATGCCATGTAAACAATCGCAGTGAGTTCATTGCTTAAATCAGGTGACTTATCCAGAATAACCCCAACGTTCTGAATGCTAATACCTTTTGCCCGACAATACACATTCATATTGGCTAAAAAGAATTGGGTGAGAATGGATAAACGCTCCGTTCGTTCAGTAATGGCATTTCTTTTTTCCCCAAGGGTTAAACCTTCTGCAATGTTGGATACTTTATAAAAAGGCGGTGTAGGGATTTGAATCCATAGGTTTTCAGCACAAAAATGTAGAAGTGCATCGACATACTCTTCGGGACTTGTCCCTCCTCCATATCTCATTAAGCCATCGATGTAGGCTTTATCAACAGGATGTTTTTCCACTCGTTCATTGATGCGTTTGAAATGATGATTAAAATCAACCGTAATGCCAAACAAGGTTTGACATTGCTCTGTTAATACCCGTTGGATGTCTTGGAATGTTGGCGATGGGGGTAATACGCTCAATACAGCCTGGATTAATCGTGTCTTTGGGTCAATCGCGACGATGACCACATTGGGAAACAACGCATACATTGCATTGAATAAGGGAGACAAAGGGGTGCCGCGAGCATCATTTCCTCGGTTAATATTAAATACGGGATTAACCACACGAGACTGACTATCCTGTTCACGTGGGCGCAATTGAATACTGTATAAATTGGAAGGTCTCGCAAGAATTGCAGTCATCGCATCACCATAACTCTGTTGCATGGCGGAAACAGCCCCAATATAGGCTTCTATTTGAGCTAATCGCTCTTCTTTAGCAACTCGCTGTAGGTTACCTTCCTCAAGTAATCCAATATCAAATTCTAAGGCGCTCTTATAGGCATTTAACTCACGCAATGCGCCGCCATCAAAAAAATCCTTTAATTCTGTGGTGGCGTGACAGGTATTATCAGTACTGATTTCTTGACCACTAACCACCGGAACCAGCAGATGGACTCTATTCGTTGCTGGGTTAATATGGATATAATGGGGCGATACCGGCTCGCTCAATGGAATACGCATCTGACTCTCCATTCAATATCTTAATATAATATGGTAATTATAGGGCATTATGTGTAAATTGTGAATCTTAATTGCTCTTAATTGCTCCGACATCTTAATTGCTCCGACAAAAGTGTCACCTGACTTTGCACCTGAAAAGCGCTATGGTAATATCACCTTATTTCAAATTAACTCAGGCAGAAGACATGCACATCCGATTCATTTTAAATTCATTGCTCTTAACTGTTTTTTTATCCCACGTTCCGCTGATTCATGCCGACACAAACTTACCCGAAGCAACCCAACCAGCAGCGCCAACACTCAATAAACCATTAATGACCCCATCCCCACCGACAATCAATGCGAAGGCGTTTATTTTAATTGATGTTAATAGTGGAAAAATAATTGCTGAAAAAAACAGTGACGAAAAATTACCGCCGGCAAGTTTAACGAAAATGATGACACTGTATGTCATCTCCAACGCATTACATAATGAACAAATTCATTTGAAAGACAATGTCCGCATCAGTCATGAAGCCTGGAAAATCGGTGGCTCAAGAATGTTTGTCAAAGAAGGACAAGAAGTCAGTGTTGAGGATTTGTTAAAAGGAATTATTGTTGACTCAGGCAATGACGCCTGCACGGCAATGGCTGAACACCTAGGCGGTAGTGAGCAAGGATTTTCCGACATCATGAATCATGAGGCTAAAACCTTAGGAATGACTGCAAGTCATTTTACGGATAGCACCGGCCTACCCAATGAAAATCATTATACCACTGCCAAAGACTTAGCCATTTTAGGTCGGGCGCTAATTAATGATTTTCCTGAATATTATGATAATTACAAACAAAAATGGTTTACATTTAATGGCATCCGCCAACCCAACCGCAATCGCTTGTTGTGGCGAAATAACCATGTTGATGGCATCAAAACAGGGCACACCAGCGAGGCTGGATTTTGTCTTGTCTCCTCAGCTCTAAATGACAAGATGCGGCTTTTGTCCGTTGTGTTAGGCTCGCCCAGTGATACCGCAAGAGCGGATGATAGCGAGCGATTATTAAATTATGGATTCCGTTTTTTTGAAACTCATGAAATTTATAAGGCCAATCAACCCATCACTGAACTTAATGTGTATAAAGGTTCCTCCGATAAACTCGCTGTAGGTGCTCTTAAACCCCAATTCATTACCATTCCAAGCGGACAATATCAACGCTTAAATATTCAAACCAAAGTAATAAAAAATATCGAAGCCCCTATTCAAAAAGGCGATAGAATTGGGGAGTTGATCATTACATTTGATAATAAAGTGCTGGAAACGCATCCTCTTTATGCATTGGATTCTGTCGAATCAGGTGGATTTTTTGTGCGAACAGCAGACACGGTTCGACTCGCCATTAAACGTTGGTTTAATTCGTAAAATGGAAAAAAAAGGTGACCGCTCGAACTTCCTTAATCCATTGTATCCCCGCAGCTCAACCCCAGGGTCCAAGGATCCTAGTGGATCTGTGGACCCTGGGGTTGGGCCGCGGGAATGCGTAAGTGGGCGAGCAGCTACAAAAAAAGAATCGATCATTCCATTTCCTTGTTTTTTCCCAATAAAAATTATTGGGAAAAACACCAATGAATTTCAAAACGACGTGACAAACATTATTTTTAGCCATTTCCCAGGAGTTCCAGAGCCAGAATTACGTTGCAAACAAAGCAATAAAAGTAATTACATTGCAATCACGGCCACAGTTTACGTACACGATCAGAAAGCCTTGGATTCCTTATATCAAGAACTAAACAAGCACCCTGAAATGAAAATGGTATTGTAATGATTAAGATCGAGTCAGTAATAACTTCCAGAAGTTTGGGATTGCAACCCTACCTAAGCGTATGGCAGAAAATGAAGGAATTTACCGCCCAAAGAAATGAGGAAACCATTGACGAGTTATGGTTACTTGAGCATCTACCCGTTTATACTCAGGGAATAGCAGGAAAAGCGGAGCATATTCGCCAACACAACTCCATTCCCCTCATTCACAGTGACCGTGGCGGTCAAATCACTTATCATGGCCCAGGACAACTAATCGCTTATTTATTAATGGATATCGGCCGCCAAAATATAGGGATAAGAACCTTAGTACGACACATCGAACAACTCATTATTGCCGTTTTAGCAGACTATAAGATTACAGCACACGTTCATTGCGGCGCCCCTGGTGTGTATGTGAATGAAAAAAAAATTGCCTCGATTGGCTTAAGAGTCAAGCAAGGCTGTACTTATCACGGGCTTGCTTTAAATGTTAACATGGATTTAAGTCCTTTTAATGACATTAATCCCTGTGGTTTTGAGACCCTGAAAATGACTCAAATGAGTGATTACATCAAAGACATTCAGCTCAGCGATGTTGCCAACAAGCTAGAAAAAGCATTTAACGATTTTTTTTAATAAGGACATACTCCTCGCAGTTCAAGTCGCAAAATGGGATGTGCAATGTTCGAGTTATTATGACTTGATCCCTAAGTGGCAACAACGGTGCTACTTGAAATCCGAGGAGTATATTTAACTATGCAATTATTTATAGAGTATATTCAACCGGTCACTGATTGGTTACAAGCCAACCCACAATGGGCGTTATTAATTACGTTTTTAATTTCCTTTGCTGAATCACTTGCGGTCATTGGTAGTATTATTCCAGGCTCCGTCACCATGACCGCAATAGGCATTTTAGCAGGATCTGGCATCATGCGAGTTGATCTCACGTTCATGGCTGCTATCTTAGGGGCAGTTGTTGGCGATGGGATCAGTTATCTATTAGGCTATTTCTTCAGTGAGCGCCTTGTTAATAGTTGGCCATTTCGCCGCAATCCGCAGTGGTTGGCCTTCGGTAAAGACTACTTTGTACGCCATGGCGGCAAGAGCGTTCTAATAGGCCGTTTTTTGGGGCCATTACGATCCATCATTCCCGTCATTGCCGGAATGATGCACATGAGCCATTGGCGCTTCTACATTGCCAACTTTATTTCAGCCATTATTTGGTCAATTCTCTACATTTTGCCTGGGGTACTACTGGGTGCCGCAAGCAGCGAACTTCCACCAGAAAGTGCCGCACAGTTAATCGTGGTGGTGTTATGCCTACTGATTGGGATCTGGTTAATTACCCTCTTTATTAAATGGTCACTCATTAAATTAAACCAATTCTTGAGTTCATCACTGGATATCTTATGGAAACGAAGTAGTAAACACCCCTTACTAACAAAATTATTTAAACACATAACGCCAGCAAATGAGAAAAATCACTACCCAACAGCGAGTCTTTGCATTTTTTTGTCATTAATGAGTCTACTTTTTATCACCCTAACCGTTTTGGTATTTACCCAACACGACGTAGATAGTCTTAATTATCCGGTTCATCTTGCCATACAAAGTTTTCGATCCGAGACCATTGACTCTATTTTTATCTGTGTCACCCAATCAGCCACTGTCATTCCATTATGTTCCATCCTGGTATTCACGCTCTTGCTGGCAATTTATTATCGTCAAACTCGACTCTTCGTTTATTGCATTAGCCTGTTCACGTCAACTACCGTGTTTCTACTGCTTGCCCATTGGCTGATTCAAAGTGCCCGACCGACCGGCATTTTGATAATTGAACCCAGCAGCTCGTTTCCCTCAACTAGCCTGACGTATGCGACCGTATTATTTGCTAGCGTATTGCTTTATTTGAACAAAAACAGTCATGTACAATACCGATCCAGCATCAATACCACCGTTATTCTATTGCTTTTATTAATCGGATTCGGCCAAATGCTGCTTGGGGATTATTGGCTCACTGATATTGTGGGTGCTTATCTCTTGGGTTTAGTTATCTGCTTATCGCACTGGTTGCTGTATAGGCGACATTTTACTTCTTTTTCTTCTACAACTTCTTTAATTATTACCTATTTAAGCCTAGCGCTCATCGGATCAATTGCTGCCTGTAAGCTTAATTACGAAGCAAGTTACAAAAGGCATCAACGGTTCATCACCCAGTATACGTTTAACAATCAGGCGTGGTGGTCTCAAAAAAAACCGTTATTACCCATCTATCGTCGGAATCGTTTTGGGCGCCCTGTCGCACTATTTAATCTACAATATGCCGGAACTCTTGATAATTTTGCAGAGGCACTGATTGCCTCTGGATGGTCTAAACAAGAAGAATCATTTTCTAAGTCTCTGCTTAAACGTTTATCGGGATACCCCGCTTACCGTGACATTCCCTTAATGACTCAGCTCTATCTCAATAGAAAAGCGAGTCTTGTAATGCACTACAAATTAAAACAACATGGTCCTGTCTTAATTTTGCGCTTATGGCGCTCTAACTACTATTTACAAGATTATCAACAACAAATTTGGATTGGCAGTGTCCATACCCGCGTCCCCATCAGGAAGTATAGCCAACTAACGCCAAGCGCAATGACCCCCTTGCGCTATGTAGAGAAAGCTTTATCCACTCAATTCTCACAACGTAGTATCCATTTAACTGGATCTGGGCAAAAAAAATTGGTCTTGCGAGTGGCTCCTACCTTGTTATTAATTCGAGAAACACCTGCCTCGGATGAAAAAGTGGCTATCACCACAAATTAAACTGCTGATCTAAAAATTAGGCATAACGCATATTAACCACTTGATTTTCATCCCATCTAATGGTGAAATTACGGCTCGTTACTTAATAAACTTGTTTTGGAGATAACATGAGTCGTGAAGAAATAATTTGTCGTATTGTTCGCCAATTAATAAAGACCCCCAATCAAAATAAAGCCTGTTGCGGCCATTATCAATGACACGTGCTTTGATTGATTTTTTAACTTACAAGAATCCTCGGGTCATCCACTACTACAGCTATCACCATCAACTGCCGCAAGAAGAGGTACAACAACAATTTAGCGATCTTTTGGCCTGGTTTTGGTTGAGTAACTATCGCTTAAACCAAGGAAAAAAAACCTTTCTCTTTGGCCCGTTGCTGAATTTGGATGACCTGTGGCATACTTTTATCTTGCATACCCGTGATTACCTTACCTTCAGCCAACAATTTTTTGGAACATACTACCACCATGATGTTGAAACACCCGGAAAAGAATATGAATTAAATGAAGACGATTTAAGAGATTTCCTGAACGATTGCCTTGAAAAGTTAGGCGAAGAGTGGGTTAGCCGATGTTTTGCGGGGCTGTTTTAATTGGGAGCTACAATCCGCAATTGAATAATGGGGTGGTTTTTTACACGATGGACTCTATGCGCTCGATATTTTTCCTGGTTTTTTTACTAGTTCATTGCACATCGTTTGGCATGGGTAAAAAATTAGATTGGGACCAAGCCATTGATAATGCCATTACACGTTATGGCTTACGAACTGAGCCTCAGTTAAAACAATTTTTTTCAAAAGCTGATGTCGCCTACCCTCCTAAAGAAGTTGCTTTACTGGCCTTCAAAAAAGAGCGTCACATTGAACTGTGGGCTCGTGAAACACCAGAAAAAAAATGGCGATATATTCATACGTATCCTTTAACTGCCTTTAGCGGACGCCTTGGCCCGAAACTACAAGCCGGCGATCGCCAGATCCCTGAAGGTGTGTATCATCTCACTTCATTTAATCCTTATAGTAACTACCACTTATCGATGATGGTCAGCTACCCTAATAATTATGATCGCTTACAAGCCATTAGGGACGGTCGCCGAAAATTGGGTGGCGATATCTTCCTTCACGGAAAATCCTTATCGGTCGGCTGTTTAGCGGTAGGCGATTATGCC
>Ga0155617_1203_pt1 | contig 17461 bp, 13 predicted proteins | sample RifCSPhighO2_12_FD_107274 | JGI IMG/M metagenome (GOLD analysis project Ga0155617, IMG submission 107274) | Legionellales bacterium RIFCSPHIGHO2_12_FULL_42_9
AACCATGCCCGATAGCAATGAGTTGCTGGTTAGAACGTGTTTGCTCCAACACAATGCCGCAAAAACGCAATTGATTAGTCTTTATAGTGAGCATGAATGCCTTGCTAATGCAGTGGCGCTGACTAATGAACGAATTGGAGCACTGCCGCAGTTTGATGTGGTCATTCTAGGTATGGGCGAGGATGGTCATACCGCGTCCTTGTTTCCAGACAGTGAAGCGATTCAAACAGCGATGAGTGACGACATTAATGCGGTGACTTTTGTCGAGCCACGTTTTGCCCCGTATCCTCGTATTACGTTAACGAAAGCGCGTTTATTAAACACACGGTCTATTTTTATCCATCTGGTGGGTCAAAAGAAAAGGGCGGTATTGCAGAAGGCATTGGAGGGTGATGATGAATTGTTAATGCCAATCCGGGCGTTTTTAAACCACCCAGGCGTGGATAGTCAGGTGATGTGGGCTGAGAGTTGAGCCCCATTGCGTGGAGGATGAGGGGACACACAGACCCCTTGCCACCGCCTGCGGGAGGGTTAGAGAGGTGGCAAAGTACTTGAACACCAGTTTATCAAGGGGAACTATGCATCACAAAGTACAGCAGGTTACAGATGAAATCAGTGCTCGCAGCGCAAAAATGAGGGGAGCCTATCTTGCCCGTATAGAAAAAGCCAACTTAAGTGGCGCGCAACGGCAAGTGCTTTCTTGTGGTAACTTGGCCCATGGTTTTGCGGCTTGTGTCGCTCATGAAAAAGAAGCCATGCGCGGTATGAGTAAACCCAATATCGCCATTATTTCTGCCTATAACGATTTACTTTCTGCTCATCAACCGTATGAACATTACCCCGCTTTATTGAAGCAGGCAGTGCATGCTGCGGGCGGTATTGCGCAGTTTGCGGCGGGAGTTCCCGCCATGTGTGATGGCATCACTCAAGGCCAGGCTGGCATGGATTTAAGTCTGATGAGTCGCGATCTGATTGCAATGGCGGCTGCTGTGGGTTTGTCACATAACTTATTTGATGGCGGTTTAATGCTCGGAATTTGTGACAAAATTGTTCCTGGCTTATTGATGTCAGCATTGCATTTTGGCCATTTACCCTTTGTGTTTGTGCCCGCAGGACCGATGCCTTCAGGGATCTCCAATCTTGAAAAATCACGTATTCGTCAGCTCTATGCGCAAAATAAAGTCAGCAAAGACGAGTTGTTGGAAGCAGAAGTTCTGTCCTACCACTCGCCAGGGACTTGTACGTTTTATGGCACAGCGAACTCAAATCAACTCGTTGTTGAAATCATGGGATTACAGTTGCCAGGTTCATCCTTTGTTCATCCGAATACCCCGTTGCGTGATGCGTACACGAAAGCGGCCGGAGAGCAGGTGGTTCGCTTGACAGCATTAAGTGGGCATTCTTCGCCTATTGGCAAACTGGTGACAGTTAAAACAATAGTCAATGCGATAGTTGGATTATTAGCGACAGGCGGTTCAACGAACCACACCATGCATTTGGTCGCGATTGCGCGTGCTGCAGGAATTTGTATTAACTGGGATGATTTTTCAAAATTATCGAAAATAACGCCACTGCTTGCACGAATTTATCCAAATGGTGGTGCTGATATTAACGCATTTGCACAGGCAGGTGGCACAGCTTATTTAATTCACACCTTACTGGATGCCGATTTGTTACATGCAGATGTTGAGACTGTCGCGGGTTTTGGTTTAGAGCGGTATACTAAAAAACCTCAGTTCGATCAGAATGAATTGACTTGGATTGATGGCCCTACAGAGTCTCTTGATAGGACGGTACTGCGTGCCACCGATTCACCCTTTAATAGTCACGGCGGCTTACAAGTCTTAACGGGGAATTTAGGTCGCGCCGTTATGAAAACGTCGGCGTTATCCGACCAATACCTCACCGTTGAAGCAGAAGCGTGTGTATTTCATAGCCAGGATGCGCTAGAAGCTGCTTTTAAAGCGGGTGATCTAGAACGTGATTGTGTGGTTGTGGTCTCCTTTCAGGGACCGCGAGCGTGTGGTATGCCGGAATTACATAAACTGACCCCCTTCTTAGAAGTATTGCAAGGACGCGGTTTTCATGTGGCGTTGGTGACTGATGGCCGGATGTCAGGCGCGTCGGGTAAGGTTCCTGCGGCTATTCATGTCACGCCGGAAGCGTTTGCTGGTGGCACTATTGCGAAGATTCAATCCGGTGATAGGGTTTTAGTGGACGGGAAAAATGGGGTGTTCCAGGTTTTACTATCGGATGCGGAGTTAGCGAAACGATCGGTTATCAGTGCTTCGCTTACAGACCATCATTACGGTGTTGGACGAGAAATGTTTACCACCTTACGCAGAGAACTGAGTGGGGCTGAGCTTGGGGCCTGCAGTTTATTTGGTTATGAGTTATAAGAATGTGTTCATTAACAAGCTCTCAGTTGGGAAGACCTTATGGAAGAAATACCGCGGCAAGCGATTGTTGCAGACATTGGTGGAACGAATGCCCGTTTTGCGTGTGTTGATCTTGAGAACCCTATTTTAAATGAAATGGCTCTAAGTAAAATAGCCGTATATCCTTGTTCAAACTTTAAGGATCTTGAAACAGCGGTGCGATTTTATCAACGTGAACACGCTCTGTTAGTGGTTAAGCACGTTGCCATTGCTGTGGCTTCGTTGGTTGCCGGTGATGTTGTCACGATGACTAATTTGTCGTGGCAGTTTTCAATTAGTGAATTGAAGCATCGTCTGGGTTTGCTTGATTTGCACGTGTTGAACGATTTTGTTGCCCAGGCAATGAGCTTGCCTTTTTTATCGGAACACGAAAAAATACAGATTGGTTCGGGTCGTGTTGATGCGCGTCATAATCGCGTCATTTTAGGTCCAGGCACGGGATTAGGGGTGGCTTACTTGGTACCAACCGAACAAGGGATGACGCCTATTGCGAGCGAAGGCGGGCACATCGAATGGGCGCCTTATACCGATCAGGAATGGTTTATTAAACAGTTTTTAGTTAAGCAATATCATCACGTGTCTCATGAGCGTTTGTTATCAGGGCCTGGTTTGGAAAATTTATATGTCGCCCTTGCTACCTTTCGCGGGCAGAACGTGGATTTTTTATCGGCGGTAGAAATTACAGATAGGGCGTTAAGTCAGTCATGCCCACTCGCAGTGGCCACGGTGCAACAATTTTTAGCATGTTTGGGGAGTATTGCTGCGGATTGTGCTTTTACCCTCAATACCTTGGGTGGCGTTTATCTGACTGGTGGGATTGTGCCGAAATTATTGCCGCTGATTGAAGGCAGTGAATTTAGGGCTCGTTTTGAAATGAAAGGACGCCATAGTTCATTCAAAGAGCAAAGTATAGCAACATTTGTACTTGCGGTGCTTTGGCCCGGTCTTATTGGTGCCGCAGGGTATATAAAACAAAAAATAAAGGGAATAGCGTATGACTTTGCATAAAGAACCTGGCCATAATAATTGGCTATTTCCCCCTGAGTTTATTTTTGGACAGGGGCCCCTAATTCCAGTCATTGTTATTCATGATCTCACTCATGCTGTACCGTTGGCAAAAGCGATTATGGCGGGGGGTATTCGAGTTTTAGAGGTGACGTTAAGAACCCCTGTTGCATTGGAAGCAATTGTGCTTATGCGCGAGGCAGTGCCAGATGCAATTATTGGTGCGGGTACTGTGCTGGATGTCTCGAGGCTTAAGCAATGCGAGGAGGTTGGTGCTCAATTTGTAATTAGCCCAGGATTGACCAAGGAGTTATTGACCGCTGGACAAAAAAGCAGCATTGCATTGATTCCGGGAGCGGCTAGTGTTTCTGAGGTCATGGCAGGGATGCTATTGGGATATCACCCTTTTAAATTTTTTCCGGCGGAAGCGGCGGGCGGGGTTTCTTTTTTACGTTCTATTTTTGGACCGTTACCGGAAGTGCGTTTTTGTGCAACGGGAGGCGTGAAAGCGGAGAATTTTCAGGACTATTTAGCATTACCTAATGTTGCTTGTGTGGGTGGATCATGGGTAGTGCCTGAAAAACTGATCAAAGGATCGGATTGGCAGGGGGTAACGGAGTTGTGTCGGCAGGTGCGGGGGATACTAAATTAGCGAACGTAGCCTGGTTGCTTGCAACCGGGGTCTTCCGCTTGCAAGCACCTGGTTGCAAGCACCTGGTTGCAAGCACCTGGTTGCAAGCACCTGGTTGCAAGCAACCAGGCTACAAATCGATTAACTGAGGAAATAAATATGGCGTGGATTGTGGCAATTATTGGTTCGTTAGCTGGGTTTTTGTTTGGTTATGACGAAGGAATTATCGCGGGATCGTTGGGCTTGATTAGAGATCATTTCTATTTAAATGAGGCACATGTTGGGGTTATGGCATCGGCATTACCGTTTGGTGCGCTGTTAGGTTCGATGATAATTGGTGGAATTCTAGCCTCCCATTTTTCAAAACGATTTGGTAGGCGGTCATTACTCGGATTTGCTGGAGGACTTTTTTTTCTGGGTGCACTGAGTGCGGCAATGGCTGCAAACTTAACGGTGTTAGTTATCTCGCGTTTTGTTCTTGGTTTGGCAATTGGTCTTGCTTCTGTGACAGCGCCGTTGTATTTGGCCGAAACAGCGCCAGGTAAAATACGGGGGGCAATAGTCGCCGTGTATCAATTGGCTATAACTTTGGGCATTGTTTGTGCGTATTTTGTCAATTATCTTTTGATTGAGCAACATGCGTGGCGAACGATGTTTGCCACCTGTGCGATTCCTGCCTTGATGCTTTTTGTGAGCATGTTTTTTCTTCCCGAGTCACCGCGTTGGTTATATCGTGTTGGCCGCAAAGACGACGCGGCACGTGCACTTAAAAAATTACGCGATGGTGAATCGATTACTGAAGAATTTGATCATATTGCCATGACGTTGGCGCGTGAGCCAGAAGGCCCTAGCAGTTGGCGTCTTTTGTTTAAGAGGCCGCTGTCGCCAGTTTTAATGTTGGGCGTGATGCTATTTTGTTTACAACAATTAAGTGGTATTAACGTTATTATTTATTTTGCTCCTGAAATATTTAAAGGCCTTGGCTTTCCGAGTGCGACTGGACAAGTTTTGGCGACCTTGGGTATAGGTGTGGTCAATGTGTTAGTGACCATTATTGCATTAATGACAGTTGATTCTATTGGACGACGAAAACTGTTATTGATTGGGTTTGCGGGTGCTTGTATCAGTCTTGGGGCATTGGCGTTGTTCTCTTTATACCAAGTTCCTGGATTACCTTATCTTTCAGTTCTTTGTTTAGTGATGTATATTTTTTCCTTTGCAATCAGTATCGGTCCAGTTCCTCACATTGCGATGTCCGAAATTTTTCCGTTGCATGTGCGCGGTGCAGGCATGGGCTTGTCTGCAATGAGTAATTGGGGCTTTAATACCTTGGTCGTATTTAGTTTTCCATTAATGCAAAGTTCGTTAGGAATTGAATATACCTTTGTATTTTATGCAGTTATTTGTTTGTTTGGGCTTTTTTACACCTACTATTGGATGCCAGAAACAAAAAATATCAGTTTAGAATCCATCGAAGATTATTTAAGTAGTGGCCAACTGTTGGCGAATTTGGGTAGGAAAGAGCCTCACCCTGCGACACCAGAGCCGTTGGATGATTCTGAGGTGGTTTTGTTAGGATAGGGTGTGGTTTAAACGTAGCCTGGTTGCTTGCAACCGGGATATTCCCGGTTGCAAGCAACCAGGCTACGCACTTCCCGGTTGCAAGCAACCAGGCTACGCACTTCCCGGTTGCAAGCAACCAGGCTACGCACTCCTACGTTGCCTTGCCTCTATCGCTCGCAATACTGCAACGTAACTCCATGTGAGTGACTCGGCACCCTGTTGTTCGCCATGATTTAAGTTAATTTGTTCTTTCATGGTGAGATTGGGGGCATAGTGTTTGATGAGTCTTAAATAATCATCACCTCGCGTCCTATAATCTTCGATTTGTTCTGTATTTTCAGGAGTGTGGGGAAGAAGAGTCGCTTTTGTGTAATTATATTCAGCCATAGTTGCCGTGAGAATAAACCACGGATTGCCAAGACTATCACTTCGATAACCATCATAAGTATCACCAGGGTAACGACCAAATAAAATGGTTTTCTGATTGGAACCATTGATAGGAAACAGAGTTTTAAATTGTTTTTTTAGTGCAATAAAGGTGTTGTGTATATAATCATTATTGGCGGCAAAAACAGTGTCATTGGCATTGCCGAGTAGAACGCCTAGAATCACCGCTGAATCAAGCTCAAGATTCTTTTGCGGGCCAGGATGGGGGATCAAGGTGGCGCGAATCAGGCCATTCTCTGGATCAATATACTCATTTAGATGAGTCGTGATTAATTGGGCTTGTTTTTCATAATAGTCAGCGGCACCTGCTTCATGACGAAGTCTCGCTAATTTAGCGCCTGCTAATAAGGCTTTTCGTTGTACCATTTCAGTAAAAAAATGGTGTCCATAGACTTCTTCCCATAAATCATAATTTTTTTCACGCCAATGGTGGGCAATGTATTCTAGATCGACTTTTATCGCGCCCATAGTATGAGGATCGAGACCGCCTGCATATAAGTGAGAGTGGACATAAGTCACCTCTCTATTATTTAAAAGGACGTTGGCAAAATGGATGAGGGTTAAAGCACGGAGCGCTGGCCCATCATTTTGTGGTCTACCCCAAGCTCCGATATAGGGCGTGCTGTCAAGGTTGAATTTGGGCTCACCTATGATATCTTGCCCAGGATTAGGATCGGTTTGCTGCTGAATTTTTTGCGTCCATGAGACGTAATTTAATAATCTTATCTTATCTTCATGTTGGCCATAGGCTTCGTACCAGTCTGCGATTAGATCCATGGCAATTGCGCTATCACGGATCCAATCGTAATAATAATTAGGTGACACGTTGGAAGGAGAGGCCAGAATAGCGCCTTTTTCTGTGAAATTAGCAAGAAAGTTCTGTTTTAAAGTGGCAATTTCTTCTGTATTAAATACTGGGGGGGCGGATTTAAACGCGGCGGCGTTAGCGTGTGTCAGTAGAAAACAAAGTAGGATGGTTATTATCCTTGTCATTTTTTCGTTTCTCCCTTGAATATGGCGTCAATATCTAATTTTGACTGGTAACCCGCAATATTTCGGCAAGCGAGGTTTCGCCATGTAAGACCTTTTGAAAGCCATATTGTCGGATACTTTGATTAGATGGCCGAATATAACGCTCAATTTCTTGTAGATCGTCATTCCGATGAATCATGCTTCTGAGTGTTTCATCCATCGGGATAATTTCATAAATTCCAGTCCTACCGCGATAACCGGAGTGATTACACTGCTCACAGCCAACCGGCTCGCTAATATCAGCAAGATTTGTATTGGGTAAGAAGCCCATTAGATCGTGCTCATCCTGCCGCAAGGTATGTGTTTTTTTGCAATGTGGACAAAGTTTACGCACAAGGCGCTGTGCAACAAGTCCTATGAGACTTGACGCGAGCAGGAACGACTCAATACCCATGTCGTGCAACCGTGTAATTGCACCCAATGCGGTGTTGGTATGAAGTGTCGACAACACCAAGTGGCCTGTAAGACTGGCTTGTACTGCAATTTCGGCCGTTTCTAAATCACGAATTTCCCCAATCATTACGATATCTGGATCTTGACGTAAAATAGCCCGTAATCCTTTTGCAAAGGTCATATCGACTTTGGCATTCACTTGGGTTTGGCCAATTCCGGGTAAATCATATTCGATGGGATCTTCAATTGTCAAAATATTTCGGCTAACTTCATTTAATTCCGTCAGCATGGCATAAAGTGACGTGGTTTTTCCTGAGCCGGTTGGGCCAGTGACTAAAATAATGCCGTGTGGATTGGCAATCATTGTGCGTATTTTCTTTGCAGTGATGTCATTCATGCCTAATAAATTAAGATTAAGTTGCGCGGATTGCTTGTCGAGGATCCGTAACACAATGCGCTCGCCATGGTTTGAGGGTAAGGTTGAAACACGCACATCAATAGTGTGATCGCCAATGCGTAAAGATATACGACCATCCTGTGGGACTCGTTTTTCAGCAATGTCGAGTTTTGCCATCACTTTGACTCGGGATATAACCAGAGGTGCCACACCCCGTTGGATTTCTAATACTTCATGCAATACCCCATCAATGCGGTTGCGCACCAACACGCGGCTTTCATAAGTTTCAATGTGGATATCAGAGGCTTTATGTTTAATGGCTTGGGTAAAAAGAGCATTAATCAAGCGAATGATGGGCGCTTCATCTTGATTTTCTAATAAGTCTTCAATGTTGGGAATTTGCCCGTTAAAATCGGACAAGTTGAGCTCATCGTTCATCCCCAGTGCGGCATCAAAGGGGGTTACTTGCGATTCATAACTTAGCGCTAGTTGTTGCTGAAACGCATCACTGCCAATTTCTTTAAGGACCAATTCGCATTGCAAGAATCGTTTAATTTCCGCAAAAATCCAGGGGGCGCGCTCCGGCAGATGATAAATTACCACAGCATGATTGTTTTTGCTTGGTACTGCAATAATACCGTGTATTTTTGCGAAACTATAGGGTAATTGCTTTTGCATAACAGTAATGCTAACCCGATCCAATTCCTTCGGATCATTTCCTTTATCCATGGTTTGATTCCAGGGGTTTTGATCCAAGAGGGCGTGTGGTGATTGTTTCTTTGCGCGGTGGAGGATTACTAAATGGCCGTGGTAGATTGCTATTTTTTACTGCAGGTAAAATCACCTTATCATTACTTTGTACAAATTGTTGGTCACGCAACCAATTTAACTGGTGATCGCGTAAGCTCTTGTATTTATCACCAGTCACTTGAATAGCGGCATTGGGATCGCGCAAAATAACGGGCTTAATGAACACCATTAATACTCGTTTTTCCCGATTGCGAATATTGCGTTGAAAGAGGCGGCCGATGCCTGGAATGTCGCCCACTATCGGGATCCGGTTGTCATCATTGGCCAGTGAGTCGGTCACCAAGCCGCCAAGGACAACGATATCGCCGCTTTCGACATGAACTGATGTCACAATGCTGCTGATTTTGAAAATGGGGTTGGTGTCGTTATTATTGGTAGTGGAGGGATCTAAGGTGTCATTGCCTTGGTCAATTTGCATTTGGATCCCTTGATCACGCGTGATTTGTGGCCGCACGTAAAGATGCAGGGCAACGTTGACCCGGTCGAAAGTGGAATAAGGACTAGCGGTTCCTTGACCGCTTGCATTGTTTGGATAAGAAGTAGTTTGCACAGACAGTTGGCGGCCTACTAATATTTTAGCCTGGCGATTATCAAGAACGACAACAGACGGTGTGGATAAAATATTGGCTTTCCTATCATGCTGTAATGCGTAAATCCGTGCTTGAAAATCATTCAAAGAGGTTTTTGAATTGATGATAGCAAAGCCTGGTTTGAATGCATCCACTTTTCCAGTTTGTTGGTTTGATCCCCATTCAATCCCTAAATCTTTTACATCGGCTTCATCAACTTCGGCAACCAAGGCTTCAATCAAGAGCTGCGCCGGGCGAATGTCTAGTTGATTGATGACGGCTCTTAAAATGCGGATCAAGCTCGGCGGTGCATTGATAATAATGGAATTGGTATTGGGCTCTGCAATAATTTGCACGGTGGGTTTAGTCGTACCTTGGCTTTGCGTGCTTGCCGCACTTGTATTTTGTGATGCCACTGAGGTGAGTGATTGGCCATTGGGTGCAGAGGCAAATGGATTACTTGAGGCACTTGCGCCTGAGTTGTTGGCAAAATTGGAGGCGGGATCGGTGCTGTCAATTTCAGGATGAGTGATGGTGCCGACCGTTGTCCCAACTGCACCACTAAAATTTGCTTGTGCAATTCCTGCAAGAATGGGAACCAAGTCCTGTGCTTGTAAATAATTAAGATAAACCACTTGTGTATTACCATTAGTGCCATAGGGACTTTGCCTATCCAGTTGTGAAATAAGCAGTCTTAGCCTTAGGCGTTCAGTACGGTTTCCGCTTAATAAGATTGAGTTGCTGCGATCATCGGCAGCAAGAGCCGCTTGATTAGCAGCAGCACCGCCTCCTGATTGCGGCTTAACCAGATCTTTGAGAGTGGTCACCAGATCCATAGCGAGTGCGTATTTTAGTGGGATAATATCAACGCCATTCGCTGCTGAACTATCCACTTGTTTGATGATAGTTACCATGCGGCGAATGTTGTTTGCGCGGCCAGAGATAATGAGCATATTGGACGCGGCATAAGCTGAAACATTACTCCATTGTGGCATTAAGGGTCTTAATACGGGGACTAATTGTTCAGCGGGAACGTAGTGGACCGGAATGACGGCGACTAACATTTCATCCCCTTGGGCATTAATGCTTTGCACGTCCGAGGTAATTTTGGCATCAATATTAGGAATAATTTTGATAATTTTTCCACTGGGGATTGCTGCATATCCCGAAATTTGCAGCATAGAAAGGAACACTTGGTAGAGTTCTGCATTGGTAATGGGGGTACTCGAAACAATGGATATTTTTCCCTGTACACGCGGATCAATGACGAAATTTTTGCCGGTGACCCGCGAAACTTCGCCAATGACGGCACGAATATCGGCATTTTTTAAATTCCACAGTTTCTTTTCGTTGGATGGCTTGCTATTGCTGTCTTTGAGCTTAGGGTATTGGGCTGGCTTTAATGCTTCGGCAGAAGGTTGTGCGATGGTTTGCGCTTGTTGTGGCAGCGGTTGGGATGGGCTAGATTGTGTGGCTTGTTGGTTACTGCCGCTCTGTGGTATGGGTTTAATGTCAGCAGCGGCAGCTTCTGTACGGCAAAGCATGTTAACGGCCAGGCAGACAATAACCGAGATAAGTAAACCGATTTTTCGTAATGCAATGTTTGACATTAAGGCAAGATCAAAATCAATAGGTTATAAATCATAACAAAAATTGTGCAGATCCCCTAGTGTTTTTAAAATGATGTTTTTAAAATGATCGCAGAACTCGAAGCAGAGTTTAGTGAGGAAAATATCAATGATCCTGTTTTTGTGGCGCTGTCGCAAAATTTTTTTTAATTAAATTTTTTTGACCAAATTCCGTGCAATCTTAGTCATTTCAATGATAAAATAGTCAGTTAATTTAATTTTGAATGTAGAGAATGCATATGGCCTTACGAATTATTCAGCAGGCACTGACGTTTGATGATGTATTACTCCTTCCTGCGCACTCGGTTGTGCTCCCCAAAGAAGTTTCCTTAAAAACCAAATTAACCTCGACGATTGAATTAAATATTCCGTTTATTTCAGCGGCAATGGACACAGTCACCGAAGCACGTCTTGCTATTGCTATGGCTCAGGAAGGCGGCATTGGCATTATTCATAAAAACATGAGTATTGAAACGCAGGCGCTACAAGTACGGCAGGTGAAAAAATTTGAAAGCGGCATGGTGAAAGATCCGATTTCAGTGAGTCCTCATACCAGCGTTGAAGAGTTGATGCGCTTGATAGCCAAGCACCATTTTTCTGGGGTTCCGGTTGTTGAAAACAATCAATTGGTAGGCATTGTGACTAGTCGCGATATTCGTTTTGAAACCAACTTGTCTTTGCCAGTGTCGGCAGTGATGACACCAAAACGACGCTTAGTGACGGTGAAAGAGGGGGCTACACGAGACGAGATTCAAGGTTTGTTACATAAACATCGCATTGAAAAATTATTGGTTGTGAATGATTTATTTAATTTATGTGGTTTAATCACCGTTAAAGACATCCAGAAAGCCAAAGAAAATCCATTTGCCAATAAAGATGATTTTGCCCAATTACGAGTGGGGGCGGCAGTGGGTATTGCTGATGATACGGATGTTCGGGTTGCTGCTTTAGTTGAAGCCGGAGTGGATTTGATAGTGGTTGATACCGCGCATGGTCACTCGGTGCGCGTGCTTTCTCGTGTTGAATGGATTAAAACAAATTATCCCGAAGTGCAAGTGATTGGCGGCAATATTGCAACGGCTCTTGCAGCGCGCGATTTGGTTAGTGCGGGCGCTGACGCTGTTAAAGTAGGTATTGGCCCTGGATCAATTTGTACAACTCGGATTGTGACAGGCGTCGGTGTGCCGCAAATTACCGCAATTGCGTTGGTGGCGGAAGGCGTGCAGGGCAAAGTTCCTATTATTGCGGATGGCGGCATCCGTTTCTCAGGTGATGTCTGTAAAGCTTTAGCAGCGGGCGCTGATACCGTCATGTTAGGCAGTTTATTTGCTGGATCGGAAGAATCGCCCGGCGAGATTGAGCTTTACCAAGGTAGAACTTATAAAAATTATCGGGGCATGGGATCGCTTGGCGCAATGTCGCAGGCACAAGGTTCGAGTGATCGTTATTTTCAGGACAGTACTCTGAATTTTAATAAATTAGTTCCTGAAGGGATTGAAGGCCGTGTTCCTTACAAAGGCGCACTGCATTCGATTATTCATCAATTACTGGGTGGCTTGCGCTCGTGCATGGGTTACACGGGATGTAAGACAATTGCTCTGCTGCATGATCAAGCGGAATTTGTGCAGGTTACGCAAGCAGGGATGCGTGAATCCCATGTGCATGATGTGAGCATTACTAAACAAGCCCCTAATTATCAGATTGATGTTGAATAATGACAATTAACGCCATTCTCAACTTCTCGAATCCCCGTGGCTTGACCACGGGGTCTATTAAATGGTCGAGTATGAATGGATACCGTGGTCAAGCCACGGTAATACGTAAGTTTGGAGAAGTTGAGAATGGCGTCAATTAAAAATAAGCCAGAACACTATAAAAAAAATCTGTTGTTAATCCTCGACTTTGGTTCGCAATACACGCAATTAATTGCGCGGCGTGTGCGTGAGATGGGTGTTTATTGTGAAATTTATCCCCATGATATAGCGTTTAAGGACTTTGAACGCTTAGATCCTTGCGGCATTATTTTGTCGGGTGGGCCTTTAAGTGTGACAGTCAACGATGTTGCGGCAAAGACTTCGCCACGTTGTCCTGACTGGGTGTTCGATTTATCGATTCCACTTTTAGGGATTTGCTATGGTATGCAGACTATGGCCATTCAGTTAGGTGGAGAAGTTGAAAACTCATCCCTGCGTGAATTTGGGTATGCTGAGTTGCATTTGCATGGGAATAGCGGCTTATTGTATGGGATTGAAGACCGCATTGATGACGAGGGATTGGCAGTACTTGATGTGTGGATGAGTCACGGCGATAAAGTCACGCGCCTCCCTGCTGATTTCAAGGTGATTTGTGAAACACGCAATACCCCGATAGCGGGCATGGCTTGTGAGGCACGTCACTGGTATGGGTTACAATTTCATCCAGAAGTGACCCATACGCCACAAGGAATGCTTATTTTACAGCGTTTCGTACTGGACATATGTAGCGCTGCGCCGACTTGGACTGTTGACAATATTATTGAGGAAGCCATCACTGATATTCGTGCTCAGGTTGGATCGGATCAGGTATTGTTAGCCTTGTCGGGCGGGGTGGACTCCTCTGTTGTGGCGGCCTTACTGCATCGTGCCATTGGCAAGCAATTAGTGTGTGTGTTTGTGGATACGGGTTTGTTGCGCTTAAATGAAGGCACGCAAGTTATGGAAATGTTTGGCCGTCATTTGGGAGTTTCGATTATTGCAGTTAATGCAGAAGCCCGTTTTATGGCTGCTTTACACGGGGTTTCTTGCCCTGAAGAAAAACGCAAAATCATTGGGCATCAATTTATTGAGGTGTTTGATGAAGAAGCAGTCAAGCTTGCCAACATCAAGTGGCTCGCCCAGGGGACAATTTATCCCGATGTGATTGAGTCGGCGGGCACTAAGACTAATTCGGTTTCTGTGGTGATTAAATCGCATCATAATGTCGGTGGTTTACCTGAAACCTTAACACTTAAGTTGCTGGAACCGGTTCGTGTTTTATTTAAAGATGAAGTGCGCAAGATTGGTCTGGAATTAGGATTGCCGCATGAAATGGTCTATCGTCATCCATTCCCGGGTCCAGGTCTTGGTGTTCGTATCTTGGGTGAGGTCAAAAAACATTATGCGGATATTTTGCGCTTGGCTGATGCCATTTTTATTGAAGAATTACGAGCCGCCGAGCTTTATGACACAGTAAGTCAGGCGTTTGCAGTTTTCCTACCGGTTAAAAGTGTTGGTGTGATGGGCGATGGACGGCGTTATGATTATGTAATTAGCTTACGTGCCGTTGAAACACTGGATTTTATGACGGCAGAATGGGCCCGCTTGCCGTGGGATTTTTTAGCCAATGTGTCTAATCGGATTATCAATGAAGTCCCAGAGGTTTCGCGGGTTACCTATGATATTTCCTCAAAACCACCAGCAACTATTGAGTGGGAGTAGATCTTATGCTTAACTCGTTTCTTTTTCTTAATTGGCTTCGTTGCATGTAAGCGATCGAATGAAAAAAGATGATTTATTTTGGATGCAGCAGGCTTACGAACAAGCACTGCACGCTGAAAAGCAAGGTGAAGTGCCCGTTGGTGCAGTGCTTGTTGGTTCAGATAATTGCTTATTAAGTGCGGCAAGTAATCAAACTATTCAGTGTCATGATCCTTCTGCGCATGCTGAAATACTGGTGATTCGACAAGCGTGTCAGGAGGTAGCCAATTACCGGTTATCTAATTCAACCTTGTATGTCACGCTCGAACCTTGCGTGATGTGTGCTGGAGCAATGATTCAGGCACGTCTTGCTCGCATTGTATTTGCCACACGAGATCTTAAAGCGGGGGCAGCGGGCTCTGTTTATAATTTGCTGCAAGGTTATCCTTTAAATCATCGTATACGCATTGATGAAGGCATTATGCAACACGAATGCGCAACCTTGCTAAGTGATTTTTTTAAGGTGCGGCGTCACGAGTGATGCATTGTATACGGCTCCTCATCGCGCAAGGTCAATATTTCAACGCCATTTTCAGTGACTAACAAGGTATGCTCCCATTGCGCGGACAAACTATGATCCTTAGTGACGACAGTCCACTTATCAGGCAAGAGACGAGTGTGATATTTGCCTAGGTTGATCATGGGTTCTATAGTAAAGGTCATCCCTGTTTTTAATATCTCTCCAGTACCGGGCGTGCCATAGTGCAGCACTTGGGGATCTTCATGGAAAATTCGACCGATGCCATGGCCACAATAATCACGGACCACCGAGCAGCGATTTTTTTCAGCATGGACTTGAATGGCATGGCCGATGTCGCCAAGGCGTATGCCTGGTTTGACTAAATTGATTCCAATAAATAAACACTCTTGCGCGATTTTGACGATGTGTTTGGCTTTAATTGAAGGGGTGCCAACAAAAAACATTTTGCTGGTATCGCCATGATATCCCTCTTTAATCACGGTGACGTCAATGTTAATGATATCACCGTCTTTTAATTTTTTTTGATTGGGAATGCCATGACAAACCACATGATTAATTGAGGTGCAGATGGATTTGGGGAAACCATTATAATTCAGTGGAGCAGGAATGGCGTGTTGCACATCAACGATGTAGTTATGGCATAAGGTGTTCAGTTCTTCTGTGGTAATACCTTCTTGCACATGTGGGCCTATCATGGTCAAGACATCAGCGGCAAGACGTCCAGCCACGCGCATTTTTTCAATTTCTTCAGGAGTTTTAATGGTACTTGCCATGAGTTTAATTTCCAAAAAAAAATAAACTATACAGGATTTTTGGTGATGATTTAAGTGGGTACTGGGGAATGGATATCAAATTCGCCTCATCCTCCTTTAGAAGTATCGGTAGAGCTCAAGGCTGTTTGCAAAGTTGGACAGACATGCCCTTAAGACATTGATGAAACGTGCTCGATGTGGTATATATAGCGCGCTTTATAAAAAAGCACATACAGTTAGGGGCTGTTGACAATTCGCTTCAATCTTGCAAATTGTCAACAATCCCTAAAAAATACACACACGTTTCGTCACATAGGGCAGGGTCCCCTTTGGGTGCCTTATGGGAAGCGTGGAGGCCTAACCCTGGAGAAGTAGAATGAATCTTAGTATGCGTGAATTATTAGAAGCGGGAGCCCATTTCGGCCATCGTACTCGTTATTGGAATCCCAAGATGGAACCTTATATTTTTGGTTCTAGAAATAACATTCATATCATTAATTTAGAAAAAACATTACCAATGTTGGGTGATGCAAGCAATTACATTGGCAAATTGGCATCCAATCGGGCCAAAATTCTGTTTGTAGGCACGAAAAGAGCGGCTCAAGAAAGTATTCGCGAGCAAGCAAAACGATGCGGAATGCCTTATGTGGATTACCGTTGGTTGGGCGGCATGTTAACCAACTATAAAACAGTTCGTCAGTCTATTTTTCGTTTGAAAGAACTTAAAGAAATGCGTGATAAGGGTGCATTTGCGAGCATGATCAAGAAAGAAGGGCTTATGCTCTCTCGAGAACTTGATAAGCTTGAGCGTGGTTTAGGTGGAATCGAAGACATGAATGGTTTGCCTGATGCCTTGTTTGTTGTTGATGTTGGTTATGAAAACATTGCTGTGGAAGAAGCACGGCGTTTGAAAATTCCCGTAATAGGGATTGTGGATACCAATAATGACCCTGATGTGGTTGATTATGTGATTCCAGGCAATGATGATTCAATGCGCGCCGTTGAACTTTATGTTCGTTGCGTTGCCGATGCAATTCTTGACGCTAAGCAGGGTAATACGGTTGCTGTAACGCCTGCTGATGCCGATTACGTTGAAGTGCCTGTTCTGAAAGAGAAAGCGAAAGAAAAGGTGAGCGCGAAAGAAAAAGAAGCGGGTGACGTGAAAGAGTAGGGAGTATTGAGGTATTTAGGCATCAAGTAATAATAACTCGAACATTATGCATCCCATCTTGCCGTCATCTTGGCTCGATCGGATCTTCAAAAAAGCTCGATGGACAATGAGTACACCTGCGCTTTTTCGAAGCTCCAATCGAGCCAAGCTAACAACAATCTGGGCGCCTACTGTCCGAGTTATTATTACTTGATGCCTTATTTGATATTAAAGGGGCATTTTGCAAGACAGATGCCCTTTTTTTTAATGCTATTTGGAGAAAAAGTTATGGCGATTAATGCCGCATTGGTTATGAAGTTACGTGAGCGCACAGGTGCTGGCATGATGGAATGTAAAAAATTTCTTGTTGCCACTGACGGAGACATTGAATTAGCAATTACGGAAATGCGAAAAGCGGGGCAAGCCAAGGCAGATAAAAAAGCCGACCGTATTGCTGCTGAAGGGATTATTGCGATTGCGCGGGAAGCGACTGGTTGTGCTGCGGTGATGTTGGAAATTAATAGTGAAACTGATTTTGTGGCACGTGATGCAGGCTTTGTCAGTTTTGCTGCACAAGCAGTGCAAACGGCGCTAACATCCAAGGTGCTCGAAGTGTCTCAATTGGGGCAGCAAGCTATTTTGGCAAGCAATGAAACAGTGGAAGAAGCGCG
>Ga0155617_1147_pt1 | contig 17217 bp, 11 predicted proteins | sample RifCSPhighO2_12_FD_107274 | JGI IMG/M metagenome (GOLD analysis project Ga0155617, IMG submission 107274) | Legionellales bacterium RIFCSPHIGHO2_12_FULL_42_9
TTTTGAAAAAGAATTATTAACCGCCTGTGGCTATTCGCTGTCATTCACTACGGAAGCCAATTCGACGACACCCATCAAACCCACTGCGTGTTATCAATACAGTGCCGGAGACGGATTTAAAGAGAACGAAACAGGCATTCCTGGACATCATCTTCTAGCCATGGCAGCAGATAACTTTGAAGATGCCGCAGTATTAAAAACCGCAAAAAAAATTATGCGGCACGCCATTAACCATTTACTGGGTGGCCGTCAGCTTAAATCGCGCGCGCTCTATGTTGCAACAACGACGGTTTCAAATGTGGACTAAGGCAATTCAAGCATCGAGTAAACTGCAACAGCAAATAACTTGTTCAAGCCTCCCTCATCCGTCACTGCGTGACACCTTCTCCCCGCAAGCGGTGCGAAGGGAAAATGAAGGTAGGTGTTTGGAAGGATTCACCTTAATTGAATTAGTCATTACCATGGCAATTATTAGCATTCTAGCTAGCATTGCCTACCCCAGTTACCTAGACTACATCACGCGCCTGCGCCGCCATGATGGCCAAACCGCTTTATTAGAATTAGCCAATCAAATGGAACAATACTACGCCAATAACAACACCTACAAAACCGCAACAATTGCTACTGGAAACTCTTCTGATATTCAGAGCAGTAACACGTCACCTGAAGGTTGGTACAGGTTAATAATCACTGAGCAAAGTGACACAAACTACACCTTACAAGCCACGGCAATCAATGCACAAGCCAAGAACGATGAACCATGCCAACACTTAACGTTCAATAGTATCGGAGAAAAAGGCCCGGCAAAAGGTTCAGATGAATCCTCAAAAGGAGCGCTTAGTCGGTGCTGGTAAACCGGCTTTCCTTTTTACTCAATTCACGCCATTCTCAACTTCTCCAAACTTACGTATTACCGTGGCTTGACCGCGGTATCCAGTCCTATCAAGCGCTACATAGATACCGCGGTCAAGCCGCGGTAATTCGGTGTTTTTGAAAGTCAAGTATTAAAAACTTCGGAATCGAGTTTTTAATATCACGATAAAAATTTTCATGCACCCCTAACTTTAATAAAATGGGTTATACTGTGAGTTTCCGGTGATAGGGGTTTGACAAGATTATGTTTTTGTTAATCACCAACAAAACGAGTAAAATAAAGTATCATTTTGTATTGAATTATTTCGAAGTTGGGTAATTTTTCGGTGAGAATGCGGTCTTTTTCGCATTCTCACCTGAAACACACGTTATACTGTACAGTGTGTACGTTTTTAGGAGAGGATAAGCGATGGCGAACGATACAAACAATCTACCCCCAGAAACCACCTTAGCAGGGCAACCTGATGCCTTACAGCCACCCGATCCATTAAAGTCAGAACTAACACTGAATGGTCCTCATGTCGCTGTTTTAACTACAGAACAGGGAAAAAGCTATTCTCTAACTGATAAACAATTAGATCAATGGTTCGCCGCTCTTGAAAAATCCAATACTAATGTCACGCCAAGCCAAGAATTAGAAGAAGATGATGAAGGCTTAGCCACTCAACTTCTTAGTCGTTTTGGTATAAAAGGCTCTGTTGGTGTCAGTACTTTTCTAAACTCCCCCGAGGGCAAGGACATAACCGCCATGATTCGCGAAGAACTCGCTGAAATTGCCGCAGAGGAAGACTATGAGCAGTTTCTCGCTGCAGAAGAAGCCAAAAGAGAACATAGACTGCTCGGATTCCTTCTCCTTGCCCTAATATATGAAAGTGATGCTGATGCCGACTCATTAAATGAACTCATCGCAGCGCAAAATGAACAACGAATACAACACGCACACGAGGCCGCAACGCGTAGCCCCGTCGATAACGCTGCAATTGAACATGATATTTTAGTTGAACAATATGATGCCTTTAACTCGGCAGTGGAAGCAGTGGATGACAAACTTAAAGTTAAAAACGCTGAATTAGAAGCCGTAGATAAAACACTTGCCACACTTGACCAACAAAAACAAGACATGGATGCAGAGCATAAAGTATATGATGACCATTTGGGTAAATTAGATAATTTCTTGACATCGACCGCCCAACAGCCTAATCAAGCCGAAGCCATTGAACAACAAATCAAATCACTACAAACCACTATGGATGAGCAATTAAACGAGATTCAAGAGTTGATTGAAAAAGGAAAAGACGATGATGCGAGAAAAATATTAAAAGAACATCAAGGCCTGCAACTACAAGTTGCCGGACTCAAGGACATGCAGGATGTTCTCAAAGGACAAAAACACTTTTGTGATGCACAAGGAAATCCAGTCAATTCCCCCAAAGATGCCAAGTTGGTGCTCGATAAAAGTAAAAAAATTGTTAAAGATCCCGCGGATGGCCGTTGTCACCTCATTGGCGCGCATGAAGATTTGCAGTCAATAAAAAACGGGGGCAATGCACAGGAGAGACTCAACGCCTCACATGGCCATTATCAAAAAGCGCTCACTGAAAATAACAGTGTCCACGCAGCAGTCGACAACAACAAACAACTCAAAGAAGACCACCATGCACAACGTCACAGTGCGGCACTGAAGCAAAAAACCTCTCTACAAGGTGATATATCTCTACTCTCCGATCAAAAAACCAAACTGAAAGCGAGTCAAGCAGAAGTAGAAAGGAGACTTGTGGAATCCAACCAAGCCCGATTATCTGCGCCAAGTGGATCACTCGCCCCCAACACGACACCCACATTTAGACCCCAACCAAAATCCACAAGGAATTCACCTTCAAAATACGCGGATTTAACCGATGCGATAAATGCATTAAAAGAGGATCGCAGTCCTGCAGCCATTAAGCGAGTGATAGATCTTGTTGATAAAACCCATGCCAAGGGTCCTCAATTCGAAGTATTTTCGAACAAACTAGACGAAATAAAAAACATGCCGCGTTGGGCGCCCATTCCCGAAATCAGCATACGAAGTTTATTACAAAATATCGAACGTTTTGGGGTTAGTGCTGAAAAACCAACTATTGCCCCGCTTGATGCTGAAACCCTTGCTAAAACACCTGAAGACACGCCAGAGGCGAACACACCTGACAAGACACCAACACCTAAACTCAAACCGCCAGGATTTTAATATGAACACTCTCCGTGACATTATTGATAAAGCCTTTGCCGAGCGCGCCGAATTGACTATGGCTACAGCTTCCAAAGAACTCAAAGCCGCTGTTGATGAAGTACTTGCAAGCTTAGATGCCGGCACCTTGCGCGTTGCAGAAAAAATACAAAACAACTGGACTGTGCATCAATGGTTAAAAAAAGCCGTGCTCCTTTCATTCAAACTTTATCCAAATCAAATGATTGATGCAGGATTTTGTCAATTTTTTGATAAAGTTCCGCTTAAATTCACTGACTACAGTACAGCTGATTTTGAAAAGCTAGGGGCCCGAGTTGTTCCCCAGGCCATGGTTCGTCGCGGTGCTTTTATCGGAAAAAATGTAATCTTGATGCCCTCTTATGTCAATATTGGTGCTTATATTGGTGAAGGGGTCATGGTCGATACCTGGGCGACCGTCGGCTCGTGTGCGCAAATCGGTAAAAACGTTCACCTTTCTGGTGGTGTTGGCATTGGTGGTGTATTAGAACCCTTGCAAGCCAATCCAACAATTATTGAAGACAACTGCTTTATCGGTGCTCGCTCAGAAGTCGTTGAAGGTGTCATTGTTGAGCGCGACTCGGTGTTGTCCATGGGCGTTTATCTCGGTCAAAGTACAAAAATCTATAATCGTCAGACCAACACTATTACTTACGGACGAATTCCGGCTGGATCGGTTGTTGTTGCTGGCAGTCTGCCCAGTAAAGACAATAGCCATAGCTTATATTGTGCCGTTATCGTCAAACAAATTGATGAGAAAACACGCGCAAAAGTCAGTATTAATGATCTGCTTCGGGAAACTCAAGAATGACCGATCAAAAAACAAACAATATTGAAGCATTGCTTGAAAAGCTAATCAGTTTTCACTCCATTTCGCCTGAAGATGCAGGTTGTCAACACTGGATGGTGAACTATCTCGAATCGCTTGGATTGACTTGTCAACGTTATGATAATTGGCCTGTCGCCAATTTTTTTGCGCGCATTGGCACCGAATCCCCTCTTCTTATTTTTGCAGGCCACACCGATGTGGTGCCTGCTGGGGATAGGAGTCGTTGGCAAACCGAGCCATTTACACTAACCAAGAAGAATGGTTTTCTCTATGGCCGTGGTACTGCCGATATGAAAGGGGGAATCGCTTGTATGTTGGACGCCGCTGCGCGGTTTATCAAAGACCATCCCCAATTTAAAGGCAGTTTGGGATTTCTAATCACGAGCGGTGAAGAAGGTGATGAGTTTATGCAGGGCACTCCGCACGTCATGGCGGAATTGAAGAAACAAGGTATTCACCCTGATTATTGCATCGTGGGTGAACCATCAAGCCACAAAACAGCCGGTGATGAAATCAAAATTGGCCGTCGCGGCTCCTTAAGTGCAGCAATCACTTTGAACGGGATCCAAGGCCATGTCGCTTATCCTCACCTTGCCAAGAATCCCATTCATGATATAAGCCCTGTACTCACTCTATTAAGTCAAACCCAGTGGGATCAAGGCAATCCCCATTTTCCGCCAACCAGTTTACAAATCACCCAAATTCAGGCCGGTGGCGAAGCCAATAACATCATTCCAGGACAATTAAGCTTACGACTTAATTTTCGTTTTTCAACCGAGCAGACTCCTGAAAAACTGCAACAGGCCGTCGCTGACTGCTTCCAACGCCACAACCTCAATCCAGTAATCAATTGGGTTTTAAGCGGCAATCCGTTTTTAACAGCTCAAGGTCGATTAGTTGAAACAACTGTCGCTGTAATTGAAAAAATTTGCGGTAAAAGACCCAGTCTCACCACCAACGGCGGCACCTCAGACGGCCGCTTTATCGCGCCCTATGGGATTGAAGTCATTGAGTTAGGCTTATGCAATGCGACCATTCATCAAGTAAATGAGTGTGTTGCGGCAACTGATTTAGTCACATTAAGTACTATTTACTATGAAGTTTGTAAGGCTTTGCTGTGGAATTGCATAGCCTAATAAAATCTAATTCGTTATCATATATGATCAAGGTTTAATATGACAATCGCCTTACTTGCTACTGGAGATGAACTGATTATTGGTGATACCATCAATACCAATAGTCAGCAATTAGCCCATGCCCTCAATTCAGAAGGATTAATGCTCGGCTTTCACCTAACTTGTGGTGATCAAGAAGAGGAGATCCTTGCAGCACTGCAGTTTCTTGCGACCCGCCATGATATTATCATCATCACCGGTGGTTTGGGACCTACCTCTGACGATAGAACTCGTTTTGCGCTTGCCACGTTCATGGGTATTGCGTTGGAAGAATACCCACTAGCAACAGAACATGTTGAAACACGTTTAAAAAGAGCACAACTATCGATGAACACAGGGAATCGTCAGCAAGCCTTATTTCCTCCTAATGCAAGGCTATTACCGAACCCATTAGGCACAGCAATGGGCTGCTCTATCGTATGGAACAATAAACAATTCATTCTTCTTCCAGGGCCACCACGTGAATGTTTACCTATGTTTAATGCACACATACTCCCTGTTTTGCAAAAGACAAAACACGCTAATACCGTTTTATTGAAATGGCGTTTATTTGGAACTGCCGAAGGACAAATTGCACAACAATTTGATGACGCATTAGCCAATATAGATTGTGAAACAGGTTACCGTTTGGAAATGCCCTACCTTGAATGCAAAGTCCGGTGTGCCAACTCGCTCGTTGACAAAGTGAAAGCTATCGTGGAGCCCCTGATTGCACCCCACATCATTGCCACTCCTGAAAAAAAGGCATCAGAGCAGTTGGCTGATTTTGTTGCTGAGAAACAAATTTCCGTTTCAATACTTGATAAAGCAACCGGTGGAACCTTACAAACCTTGATTCAAGGTCCTGAAAATTACTCATTTATCAGTTTTTATAAACGAAATGATGCCGCGTTCTATTTCGAAATCGAAGGATTAAACGATTATTGGCTGCAAATCAAGTCAGACATTAAGTTAACTTTAACTATAAAATGTGAGCATCAGGGGAAAAAAATAAAAGAACACCATGAGCTACCTTATCGCAGCTCATTAGTGTTGCATCACGCGGCTGAATGGCTAAGCTTCCGACTGTTTCAGCTCATTAACACATGATTGATAAAGGTATAGTGATGTCTAAAGTACAAGATTACATTCATGAATGTGCGGATAGCTCAACGAAGCCAGAAATAACCACAAATGGCTTTTTCTCATTGGTGTTGCAACATCCTAGTAGAAGATTTTAAATGCGATTTACAGCGTCTAAACTGAACGATTTTACCAAAGAAGTGCTCAAGATCCGTGACTATGCTACACACTCCTTATCAAAAAAAGATTATCATCACTTAAAAAAAATCATCTGGGTTAATCGCCTATTGCTGAGTATTGGATTTGGCACGGCATGGCTTATCCCAAATCCAGTGAGTATGCTTGCGATTGGCATAGCTTTATCCGGTATGTGGACTATTGTTGCCCACCACGTCTTACATGGCGGCTATGATCAATTACAAAAAATCCCCAAACGCTATCACAGCAATTCTTTTGCGCGTGGCTTCTACAGAATGATTGATTGGCCCGATTGGATTTATCCGCCTGCATGGAAATATGAACACAATAAGCTGCATCACTTTTTTGTCAACGAAATCATTGATCCAGACCAAATGTCCTATCGCTTGGCTGCAAAAACATCAACACTTTCTAATCACAAACCGAAGTGGATAAAAATAATTCAAATTAGTATTAAAATTAGCTTCTGGAAATGCAGCTATTACGCGTTTAATACAATGAAAGCCTATGCTGAAAAAAAAACATATAAACAAGATGGTGATTTCAGCAAGTACAGGCGAGCAACCTATCGCCATTGCATTATTCCCTACATCAGCACGCATTTTGTAGTACTACCGCTACTATTTTTGCCTTTGGGTTGGCAGGCCTGTTTATTTGTATTGATTAACCGGTGTGGCGCTGAATTAATCACCAATTGGCATACTTTTTTTATTATTGTGACCAACCATACGGGCGCTGATTTGGCCCTACAACAAACCCATTTTAGAAATAAAGGGGAATTCTATCTCGCTCAGGTCTTGAGCAGTTGCAATTTTAATACGGGTGGATTTTGGCGTGATTACTTACACGGTTATTTGAATTACCAGATTGAACATCATTTTTTTCCCAATTTACCCGCTTCGCAGTACGCGAAGATACAACCCTTGGTCAAAGCGCTTTGTGGCAAATACAAAATACCCTATGTGCAAGAATCATTATTGCAGCGATCTAAAAAACTTTTAAACATTATGTTGCAAAAAGAAGTCATGCCGTTTAGCTCATTCGAACTTATAACTGATTGTAAAGAACGCCTGAAATGAGTAAATCAGCTCCTCTATGCTCTACATCAAAACACATTTTTCGTGTGTTTCCGGTGAGAATGCGAAAAAGACCGCATTCTCACCGCAAAATTACCCCACTTCGAAACAATTTAATACAAAATGATACTTTATTTTACTCGTTTTGTTGGTGATTAACAAAAACATAATCTTGTCAAACCCCTATCACCGGAAACTCACCATTTTTCAAACATCATTTTAAGCCTATTTTGTCTGCGTTATCGGCGTTGCTTTGGTAAAGTCACATTGACAATGTCCTTCAACCTCAGGCGGCAGTGGTGTCTCAGAGAAGTCTGCAGCATAACAAAGCTTAAGCTCCCACGCCACAGCCTTAGGATCAAACGCGATGGGCAGACCCCAAGACTTCAGACCTCGGTACGTTTTTCCAGCATCATTTTGCCAAATTACAGGCAAAAATGACGCTGTATAGAGAAATGTTTGATTGGGCTGGCACGTAAACTCACCACGCGCCCAAGTTTGTCCTTTAGGGATAAGCACTTTGGTTACAACGGCTTGAGTGACCATATTAGTCACCGTAATAGTCACATCATAATTCAACCAACAATTGTCTTTAGCCGCCGTCACATAACAAGGAAAAGCCTCAAGTTTAAATGGAATCAACAGGATCCAAAAAGCAATACCCAATAAACGTTTCATTAATTACCCCTCCTTACACTCGACTTTATGATTTTTTTAAAAACGCACATAACATAAACGACGTAGCTAAAATACAACCTAAAAACTGTCGAAATACCGACGAAAGTCGGTATCCATTTGCACAACTTGTGGACCCCATGGTCAAGCCACGGGGATTCGAAGCTTTTTTCATAAAGTCGAGTTACATAGAAAATTCTCTGCAATGCACCAGCCAGCAGGCAAAGAGATTGATTTCCCCAAAATATCAGTATATTCTGCAAAACCCATTTGGAGAGATGGCCGAGCGGTTGAAGGCGCACGCCTGGAAAGTGTGTATACGTCAAAAGCGTATCGAGGGTTCGAATCCCTCTCTCTCCGCCACCCTTACAACATCATATTATAAGCATAGATTCAAGTATGCCTACAAATTGATTTAATTACGCAAAAAAATTGTAAATAGCCTCTAAAATTAGTATCCTGTTAAGAATCCCGTCAAAAAAAGCGGAGTAAGCTAGGAGACTTATCTATGAAAGCAGCGCTATTTGATGCATTATCATCGCAGTGCCTCCCCGCTAATCTGCTTTCCCTATGCAAGCAAGAAAAATTAGATCCCCAAGGCTTGCAAGACCTAATTGAATTTATTCTTCAACAAGACCATGACGCCAGAAGTGATTTAGAGAAAACTCAACAAACCCTTGCGCGCGCACTACTTGCAGAGCCCTATGCTTTTGATTCGGCACTCATTCAAGCACTAGCCCATCGACTGCCTGATGAGCAATTAATTCCACTCATTTTTGAATTACTACCCGCTCATTCTGCAAACACTACTGAAGCGCAACGAACGGTGCACCATACTGTTGAGGAGTTAATCACCGTTTTAGTTATACGCAGCACTCGACCTAACGAATACCAACGGCTAATTAGTGGAAAGCCTCAATTGGCGAATCTATTAATGAAAAAACGCTTGCAAACATTAGCCGATCCCACATCTCAACAAGCACTCATTTTTGAATTATTGGATAATTATCAACGCTATGACTGGCAAGAAGAGTCATTTTTATCACTCGTTCATTCAACGCTATTACCTGTGTTTTTACAATTACCTGAAAAAAAGTTTAAAGACTTTTTTAAACGTTTTTATAGCAAGCATGCTGAAGCTCATGCTGAAAAGAGTACTCAACTAATCAGTGAACTTACAGAACGAATCCCTGAGGCCTCTTCATGGATGCAATCCTGTCTTCTGCAAGATAAAAGTTTACTCCAACAACCCAAGCTGATTACTTTTTTTCTGCAAATTAAACAACTCCATCCAGGATTTCTTGATAATGTCTTAAAAACTATCAACAACCTCGATTTATTAAACTTACTGCTATTGCTTATTGAACTGAATGAAAAACAACAAGTCCTAGCAGGGATCCTTGACAACGTATTGGATTGCTTCTGTCTCAGACTATTTTATGCGTCAGGACAGGACAACGATCCCATTCATCAATGGCAAACTAACGATAAAGCACCGCTTATCGCCCTGTATTTAGCATCCAAACCGAGTTGCCTGCAGTCGCTATCTAATTTCTCCACGATTGTGCAGAATTACACACCCACTGTTTTACAAGGCTTAAAAAATTATCTCACCAAGAATGGCCCCGACACCGATTTAAAAAATCGCAGTGTCGCCGTCATCGCGTCCCTCGATTGCAATAACGAGCAATTCAAAGAAATCGCCTTAGCAACGCTCTGCCACTTTCGCCAGACGCCACAGATAGTACAAACTCTATTTGCTAATCTTGAGTCAGCTAATACAAACCTGAAGAAGCGAAAACCAACCAATCATCAACGCTTCGAAGATAATTACCAACACCTCAAAGAAGCGTTCTGGGAATTAATCATACACGAACAACCCTATGACGAAAAAGCGGCAACCCAATTACTCACCACGCAATTAAATATTGCTAACTGCTTTGATTGGTTGCTAATTACGCTAATGAATACGCAAAAAGATACCAATAGCCCCGTTTATCTAAGCCAAATTGACAGCAAAAGCCTTATTTATCTCAAACCAGCCCTGTTAGCCACGGTGTTGCTGCAATCAAACACCAAAGAAACAACAGGCAATTGGCAAAAAATTGACGAGTTTTTAAAAAGGAGTCGCTTTGAAGACCAATTAACCTTTGTAAAAGCGCTCATGCAACCGCTAATTTCGCAAAAGAGCTTAACCCCAAATCGTCCTTTAGCTGACCAAAAATTAGTGGAACAAGCCTTCCAACTCATTACCAAGCTACAACGCGTTTCTGATTTGATTGTTGAACTCGACTTTGCAGAATTACAATGGTTAATAACAAATAGTCCCGCGCCATATCTTAAAGAGCAATTTCCCAATTGGCTTGATAGTTTATTAAACTCGCAGAAATTTGATACTGCCAACGGATGCGAGCTTCTCACTTTATTGCCGGCTGAAAACTTGGAAGGATTGCTCGCCCACGAGAAGCTAATACCCTATTTTCCAAACTTATTTTTACAATTTGCAAAAAAAGAAGCCTATGCTACGCATCAAGTTGCACTTTTTAAACGAGTCAGCCTGCTGGATGATTCTGAAAAACAAACCTTTATTGCCTCTGTTCACCAATTATTATTCGGCCAGTTGGAAACACCTCAGCCCCCTCGTTGCCTGCAACAGCAACTAACTGTTCAAGAGCCCCTCATCCGCACGGAGGATCCCCCGGATCTAGGGCGAAGGGAAACTGAGGGAAGTTATTTGGAAGCACAGAGCGCACTGTTTGTATTGACCACATTACTCATGAGCATCAAGACACTGCCAATTCACGATCTCAAAGCAAAAGAATTGATTAGAAATCAATTAAGACTTATCAATCAAATCGCGCATCACGCCAAATTTTTACAAGCCCAATCACCTGAATTACAACAATTGGTATTCAATCTTCTAAGTTATTTAAATGCGCAAGATTCGCTGTGGATTGACGAAATTTTAAATGACGCTCAATTTGCAGCCCTTGTACCCCTTTGGCTAAAGAGCATCGATGCGACAACACAAAACCAGCATCCCTTCACACACCTAGTACTTGATCATACTTCTTCCAAACTTCACCCCAACTTATTGGCTAATCCCGACTATCAACAGTACTTAAAAACCCTGTTGTCTAATCGCCCGAGCACGATGACGGATGATCGTTTTAAATTATTATTTACCCAACAGCTTGCACCAGAAAATCAACATTCGCTCGCAAAAGAACTACTACACGAATCGATAATTCGTCAACAGAGCGACTTATCACGCATTACTTTAGCAAGCGCTCTTAGCGTTAACGAGCTTTATGCCCTCGCCGTGGATAAAGAAGGCTTACTATCCGCCGTTTTTGTTGAGCTACTCATAAAACATCCGGACGGTCTCAATCAACTATCAGAAGCAGAACGAAGTAATCTGCTGTCAAATTTAAAACATCAAAAACAATTGTTACCTATTCTAGACGGTGAAATCTCCTCCGCATACAAAATCAGCATCGTTGAACATATTTTTGACTATCTCTTACTTAAAAAAATAGATTTATCTGACTGGCTTGAAAAACGTTGTGTTGATGGGCAAACACTGGCCGCATTAGCCAATTACACTACCAATCCAGCCCATCAAGAACTAATCAAACATGCGCTTAGAAAAACCACAGGACTTACCTCATTGCAAGGGGATCTCAAAGACTATTTATTACATCCAACGCTTACGAGCCCTATTCTGCCCAAAGGTTTTCTGTATTGGCTCATTAAAGATACTTTTTTGCACCCGCAAACCGGTTGGCGATGTGACCCCAGTTTACTCTCTGTAATTAAAGACACTGAAGCAGTTCAAGAATTTACTGTTCCAATTCAGCAATTTATAATGCGCAATCAATTTTTGTTTTTAGCTGAGGTGCATCAACTGCACGATTTTTATGCGCCATTTGACAAATGCAATAATAGTCGTGAAGCCCCCCTTAACGCAGCACGTTGGCTACGTCAACTGCCTTTGCTCTCGGAAGGTCTTTTGCAGATAGTCCAGGACTTCCTCAAAATGGAATCTGTGTTAATCGCGTTAACAAACGACGCCCCATCGCAAGTGAACCGCATTAAACAAGCCAATCTCCTCAAAAAAATAGACGCCATCAAAAAAACAGGGCTCTATGTACAACTCATTCAACCAATCCTTTTTTCGGAATTAAGTGAGGATACCCCAAGTGATAATACTTCATTACTTACGATCCAATTCAACAATGTATATGATTTATTAGATGAATACAGAGCCGCGATAGAACCGCATGATTCCAAATACAGCGATTACTTATACCACGTTATGCAAAAATTTAAGATTAAACAACTGGCGATTAAACATGCCTCCTTTCCAGGTGCCCATGATTTATTTTATCCCCCATCGCCAACAGAAAAAGCCAATCTCCGTGCATCACTTCACAGCTTGGATGAACAAAGCCAGTTATTAAATAACGCTGTTACTGCACACAGTGAAAAAATGGCGACCATGCTTTCCCCCAGCAACTACCTGATCTCGTTAATCAACATACTCATTAAAGATCCTACGTGGCTTAAGGGGAGTCATGAATTTACAACCTGGTTATTTGCTTGTTTGACCTCGCCATTAACAGACGCAATGTCATCGACCGATTTAGCGCCACTACTCACTCATTATCCCATACACACTCTCATCGAGTTGCTCAATGAAAACAAGAAAAAATTAGACTATTTTCAGTCTAATTTTGAAAAATTTGCCGAATTAAAGGCCGAAACGAACCTTCAAGACATGCTGAATCTCTTGTTATCGATGGATCTTCTACCGCTACTTAAGGTTTGTGAATTTGCAGAATTACCTCATCTTACTAATCTCATCCATTTTGCCTTACAAATTACGAAATCCGGATTGCCTCCCTCCCAACTAATAGCACGTCTATTACCATCGCAATTAACGAAAAATTTTGAATTACAGTGGTTAAAGTTCGAAATCGCAAAATTGGACGAAACGAAAGAACGGTTGGTTCAACGCCACAACACGCTCATTTCAGCAGCATTTAATTATAATAAATCGGATAAATCGGCAAAACTACGTCTAACACAACTCCCGCAACTCACTAAGATAACGTCTGATTCAAAAACGCTCATGGCCTGTTTGAAGAGTTATTTGCCAATTTTTAAAACAGATGATCCTGCGCTAGTCGATGAATTTATGAACACGATAATACAATTACTGTACCTCGCGAAGCCTGATGCCTTCATTGCAGAGTTGCCTCCTGCTCTTTTAGAGAGAATCATGAATACTGCGTTACAATCACCCGAAAAATATAAATCTCTCATCATCAAACTGATGGAAGCAAGCGTTATAGACCGCCACATTGTGCAGATCCGCACTCAATTAACTGCATTAATTGGTACCTATAAACCAAAACCACCTCTTGAAAACCTCACATTTTGTGATTTGTCGCCTCTGGAAATGACACAAATTGATCCCGTAGATTTTAAACGCATTCTTTTTTTACAACACTTACTCTTGCAGATTTCACCACCATCCGATCTCGCCAAATGGGTAAATGATTGTCCAAGTACAGAGAGAAAAATAGTCGCTCACTTTGCTGCAGATGCTGGTCTTTATGAACAAATCATCACACTGTTTGAACAAACCGTTGCAACTGATTTAGACGAGAAAGGCATCAACAACTATCAAATCAACCGACAAAATGGCTATCGTTTTATCGCGCACGACAATCATGCCTATATTTATGGTGAATTAGTAGCCAAACGATTCAATCAACCCACGACGCCAAGCGATAGCCATTCGACTGTTTTATACCACTACTTGAATATTGCTTCTATTGTATCCAATGACAATGATATCCTGGAGCAAGAACGTCTTAATCTCTACACACTACTGAGGCGAGCGAATTTAAAACTTGATAACTTAATAAAACTGCATAGAAATTGTCCTTCGAAAGCACTCTATCCAATTTATGGGGCCCATATACTCAGTTACCCTGATTTCTTTACAACATTACATGGAAAACTTATGTTAGATGAATTAAAACCAAACTCTTATCAACGGATCACGAAATGCGAACGCCTGCGCTTCGTTGTGCAATCGATTGATTTACCACTTGTCCCTGACGATGCCTTACAATCTCTAGAACCTGAAGCTGCCGCGACTCTGTTTTGCTCAGTTCCTCATTTCCCTCAGCTGAATGAAACAAACATTCCAATTCTACTTAATAGGGTTGGTGCGAAACAAAATTTGTTAATACGCTATTGGATTCATGCTTATGCCCAGATGCCTAATTATGACGGTGCGCTATTTAAATTAACTGGCTTATATCCTGACGCTGTCACCCGTGCGATTAGTGAAATGCCTCTCGCGCAACGGCAAAAAATAGTGTCCGCTTTGTTAATCCAATTAGAACAACAAGAAGCGCCAAAACAAACAACCAAAGAAAATCAACTAACGGCTCTCAGTGATATCATCAATAACTATCTGCATGACTGTGAAGCAGACTCCTGTCCCGAACAAGAGCGCCAAGAACGACAAACCATTACGCACCAACTCATCTGCGGAAAAATCAACCTAGACAATCAGCAAGTGTTGATTAACCAATTTTGGAAAAGTTTAAAACAATCTAACGGGCGCACTATCGCTTATTCGTTGCAACAGGATACCAAGAAGTTCATCCGCGCCTTAAGCGTACAGAGAACACCTGAACAATTAGTCGAATTATTTGATAAGGCGCTACCCCACTTAAATGGCCTTGCACAAGAAAAAACGATGAACGTAGTCAAGAAAGCCCGCGCTGAAGCTCAATTTGAAGACTCATTAAGCAAGCTCAGTTTTCTTAAAACATTTCGCAGCTGGTGGCGGCGGTGCATTTTTTATGGATTCTTTTCAGACAAACAGCCAAAATACCTGGCGTCCGCAAATCCTCCTAAACAGAAAAATACCACCGTGGCCACGCCAAGCAGCCTTGAAAAATTGACTGAATTATTGAGTACAATGAAATCGGATCCCACAGACACTGTGGTAAAAAGTTTATTTGATGCCTTGGCTGCCTATGAACAGGAACCTAAAAATAAAGATGAGGAACTCGCCATTCGCATCAAAATCGAACAATTGTTTGACCAAGAGTTGACTAAATCACCATCCAGTACTTGGCTGCTCCCTCACATGCATGCTTTAATCACTAACCGTAATCAACTGATCGCCCTTTATTGTGCAGGAAACCAACAAGAAGCGTTGCAGAGCTTGCTTCTGACAGCGAAACAAGGCCCCGGTAACTTTAGTGACATTTATGACGAATTCGTGGGCAGTCAAGAGTCCCCTTTTGTTGAAGCTGCCATTGAATTGGTCCAAGACATAACCGATTACGCAACAAGTATTCCTCCCTATCTTGCCAAAATACCGGAAGGGGTTAATGCAATAACCGGACAATTACGCAAAAGAATACCGGCACTGTTTCGAACGATGCCTGAGCAACTCCGTGAGTTACCCGGGCGATTATGGGCAATGCCTAAGGACGTTGTGAATTATGTCGGTGGCCATTTTAATTTTTTTTCAGCCAGCACGCCGACAGTCCCCAATCCAACAGCAGAAAGGTCGAATTCAGAACACATAGTGCCAGAACCTTCTCCTCTAATCACTGTTATACTGACAACTTCCAACGCTTATGGAACCAACTCCACTGCTCTGGGTGCGCCAAAATAATCCGCTCTAAGGCCTGATTGTAGGCCAAGGTATTGTAGTAGAGCGCGTCGTGGGTGTTTGAATAATCTTGCCAAGCAATGGGCTCATGAAATTGAAGCACATGCTTGCCATTGGGAAGGCGATAATTGGCAGCAGGCACCACAGGAACTCCGGTGTAACGAGAAATAGTTGCGAGACTTCGGTAGGTTCCTGCTTTCTTACCAAAAAATTCCACCGCAATACCATCACGATTGACCGGCGAGGCATGTTGATCCAACACAAACACCACCGCATGATTTTGGTCTAGCACATCACAAATGCGCTGCAGGGAGTTCTTTTGCGGAATAACATGTAATCCAGACTGGGTGTAATCACTAAAAAATAAACGCTCAAAAAACTTATTGACCAAGACTCTGCGAATAAAATGAAAATGCCCTTTAAACTGTGTAAAATTGAGAATACCGCCGATGGGTGCCATCTCCCAATTACCAAAATGGCCCGTAACCACTAACACTCCTTTTTTATTTTCAGCGACAGCTAATAAATGTTCATGCCCCCGCACTAGAACCATCGCGCGTAATTTTTTTTGACTGATGACGCGCATCATGACCAATTCTTTAATGGTGAGGGCAACGTGCGAATAAAAAGATTGCGCGAGATGAATTTGTTCACGCTCATCCAATTGCTGACCAAATACTTGATTAATATTAGCCAAAACAACACTACGTCGAAATGGCACACACCAATACCCAAAACGCCCCATCCAAGTCACTGGCAGCTTGGCTATTTTAGATTTGATTTCATCTTTATTCAGGGCAGCGATAACGTCACTCACAAGACTTCACCACCACACAGGCATTTATGCCAGCGAATCCCCGATTAATCACGACGGCGTGACGATTCGATTCTAACGATCGCGTTTTCGCACTCATATTCAGGTGCGCACACGATTCTGCCAATTGATTTAAATTAGCCACACCTGGAACACAGTGGTTTTGCAATGCCATGGTTGCGAGTAGGGTATCTAAAATCCCTGAGGCCGCAATAGTATGACCCATTGCCCATTTAAACGCAGTCAGCGGTGGCGCAGCTTGGTTACGACCAAACACTTTTTCAATTGCTTTCGCCTCACTGATATCTGATTTCATATTGCCATTGCCATGCGCTACAAGCAGACTCACGTCATTAGAACGAATGTCTGCGGTCTGCAAGGTTCGCGTGAGCAATTGAGCCAATGGCTTACCGTTTTCAGCGATTGAAAATAAACCCAGCGATTCGGTTGCTGACAACCCCCCGGTTATCTCTCCATAACGCGTTGCACTGCGGGCTTTTGCGCTAGTCTCACTTTCTAAAACCAAGGCGACGCCACCTTCGGCCAAAATAGTGCCATC
>Ga0155617_1046_pt1 | contig 17015 bp, 23 predicted proteins | sample RifCSPhighO2_12_FD_107274 | JGI IMG/M metagenome (GOLD analysis project Ga0155617, IMG submission 107274) | Legionellales bacterium RIFCSPHIGHO2_12_FULL_42_9
GGTGGATCTATGGGTTATCACCAATCATAAAACGGGCCTGGATGCGGTAAAAACCGCTCATTTAATTCATCAACAGGGGATCCGTTCAGTGATTTTACCGGCAACAATCGGTGTAAAGTTACCAATTCTAGGGAATAAGCCACAGGTTTTTATTGTCAATCCAGACAATTTTCTTATTTTGAGTTATCAATTAACTGCTGATCCTGCTGATATTTACAGTGATTTACAGCGGGTTATGAATCTACAGAGGAGCTTATGACAGTCACGCGATTTCGAAAAGTAGTGGATCTGGCATTGATTTTAGCTTTATTGGTGGTGATGTTAGGGGCCTATACTCGATTGACCAATGCAGGGCTTGGCTGCCCGGATTGGCCGGGATGTTATGGTCATCTGATTGTGCAACAAGAGCCCAATCACTTATTATTGTCGACGCAGAGCCAATATAGTATTACTCCACTTGATTCGCGCAAAGCGTGGACAGAGATGGTGCATCGCTATGCTGCGGGAACGTTAGCACTGTTGATTTTTTTTATTGGGATTCATGCGTTAAAACAACGTTATCGGGGTGATAAATCCACAGTGTGTTTTATTCCAATATTGCTTATGGTGTTGCTTGTTTTTCAGGCCTTATTGGGCATGTGGACAGTCACGCTCAAATTGTTACCTGTCGTCGTCATGGCCCATTTGTTAGGGGGGATCCTCATTTTTTCAGGCCTGGCTTGTTTGCGGCTTACGTTAAATCCTGACTATAGGGTTTCGTTGCCCGGTTGGCGTAAGGCTATTGGCGTTGCCGTGATCATTGTTTTTTGTCAAATTGCCTTAGGAGGTTGGGTCAGTGCTAATTACGCAGGAATTGCTTGTGTTGGGTTCCCTCGCTGCAATGGGCAATGGCTGCCAAGCTTCTATTTTGCCGAAGGATTTAATCTGTTGTCGCCACTTGGGGAAAATTATCAAGGCGGCGTTTTGGATAATTCAATACGGGTGACCATTCAAATGATGCACCGACTGGGCGCCTTGTTGACCTTGTCGTATCTATTCGTTTTGAGCGGTTTGTTGTTAAAAAAAGTGGCAGATGCACGTATTCAAAAATTTGCGATTGCCATTATCGTGCTCTTGGCACTCCAGTTTCTTTTGGGCATGATCAATGTCTTATATCAGTTGCCTCTCGCCGTTGCCGTTCTTCATAATGGTTTTGCAGCATTGTCGATGGCCTTTGTTTTAATGTTGTTTTGTGTGTCACGTGAGTCTGACTTAGCATGAGCGATACAAGTTTAGTACAGCATAATCAACCTCTGCGCGACTATTTTGAATTGTGCAAACCGCGAGTCGTGGCATTGATGTTGCTGACAGCGTTGGTGGGCATGTATTTGTCATCGCCAGGCTGGGTTCCGGGTAACTTAATTTTGTTTTCCTTATTGGGTATTGGATTTTGTGCAAGTAGTGCAGCCGCCGTAAACCATCTCGTTGATAGGCACATTGATGCGTTGATGGCGCGTACTTGCAATCGCCCTGTGGCCCGTGATCGCATTTCAGTGAGCCATGCTTTAGGATTCGCATTGATTCTAGGATCCGTTGGACTGACGATTTTAGTCGCTTTGGTGAATGTGTTAACGGCAGTGTTGACGTTTGTGACCTTAATTGGTTATGCGGTCATTTATACCGGCTATTTGAAGCGAGCGACTTCCCAAAATATTGTGATTGGGGGATTAGCTGGCGCCGCGCCGCCTTTATTAGGATGGACGGCAGTGACTAACCATTTAGATCCGCAAGCGTTGTTATTAGTGTTGATTATTTTTACGTGGACGCCACCGCATTTTTGGGCCTTGGCTATTTTTCGTTTTGATGATTATAAGAATGCGAAGATCCCCATGTTACCAGTGACGCACGGCATTGATTTTACCAAACTGCAAGTACTCCTTTATACGGTGTTGCTGACGGTTGTGACGCTATTGCCTTTTGTTGTTGGCATGAGTGGCGTAATTTATTTAATTGGCGTGTTGTGTTTAGATGGGCGATTTATCTATTGGGGGATCCGTCTTTATCGAAGCCAGCAGCCTATTGTAGCCATGCAAACCTTTCGTTTTTCAATTAGTTACTTAATGTTATTGTTTTTTCTATTGCTGGTTGACCATTATGCCTATATTCTTGGCACCTAAAATGTAAGAACACAGGAGAAATCATGTCAATTTCAAAAAAACGTATTTCTTTAACGGTCGTTATGTTAGTGGGATTTGCGTCATTGATTGCTGGGGTATTTGTAGCACAACATTTACCAGAAAAGAAAGTGGCGCTGGCTCAGCAATTTAAAGGCACTTTATTAGATCATCCGCGGTCAATTAAGCCCTTTGCATTAACAGGAACTGACGGTGAGCCGTTTACTAATCAAAGTCTGCAAGGACATTGGACTATGATTTTTTACGGATTTACCAATTGCGCTACCATTTGCCCAACCACAATGGCAGAACTCGGACAAATGTATCGGTTTTTGGAAAAGAATAAGGTTGATCCCTTACCGGAAGTGGTGATGGTATCGATTGATCCTGAACGTGATAGTTTGCTGAGACTAGCAAATTACGTCAAAGCGTTTGATCCGCATTTTTCGGGGGCGCGTGGGGATGATAAAGCAGTGCATAAAATGGCACGTGGTATGGGTATTGTTTATATGAAAGCGGCAGCAGATCGTGGTAATCCTCAGGAAAACTACACTATTCAACACAGTGGTGCGGTGATGTTATTTAATCCGCAAGGGGAGTTGGCAGCATTTTTTACGCCCCCTAATACCGCTGAGGAAATTGCTCACGATTATGAGTTGGTCGTGTCTTGAGGTGATCTTATGAAAATTGCAATATTGGCTACAAATCCTGGATTGTATTCTCATCAGCGTTTAAAAGAAGCCGGTGAGGCAGCGGGTCATGAGGTTACCATCATTAATCCATTGTATTGTTACATGAACGTCGCGGCATCGTGCCCACGGGTGCATTATCGCGGTGGGCAGCCTTTACCGGTTTTTGATGCAGTGATTCCGCGTATTGGTGCCTCCATCACGTATTATGGCACGGCGGTGCTACGCCATCTTGAAACAATGGGGATGTACACTGTGAATGAATCCATTGCGATTTCGCGATCGCGTGATAAGTTTCGTTCTTTACAGATTTTGGCGCGTAAAGGATTGCCCATGCCGCTAACTAGTTTTGCGCAATCCCCGGACGATACCGAAGATCTAGTTCGTATGGTGGGTGGTGCGCCGCTCGTGATTAAATTATTAGAAGGAACGCAAGGCCGCGGTGTGATTTTAGCAGATAGTCATCAGTCGGCGGTGAGTATTATTAATGCATTCAAAGAAATGTCTGCGAATATTCTTGTCCAGGAATTCATTGAAGAGTCACGTGGCACCGATGTTCGTTGCTTTGTGATTGGTGATAAAGTGGTTGCGGCAATTAAACGACAAGCTCGCGATGGTGAGTTTCGGGCGAATGTTCATCAGGGTGGAAAAGCAATTAAAGTGAAACTATCGCCGCAAGAGCGTGCTATTGCGATATCCTCGGCTAAGGCGATGGGATTACGGATTGCCGGTGTTGATTTAGTTCGCTCTAATCATGGCCCGTTAGTGTTGGAAATTAATTCTTCGCCTGGATTAGAGGCAATTGAAAAAACGACACATGTCAATATTGCCGGAAAGATTATTGAATTTATTGAGAAAAATGCTAAACCCATGAGTTCTAGCAGCGTCAGATTTCAGGGATGAGACTCTTCGTACTTGAATTTATAGTGGCTTAAGAGGCCTTTTTTTGACGGTTTTCACTCTTGCCGATTAACCAATCGGCATTGATTTCAAATTCATCAGCAACGGCGTTGAGCAAATTTTCATCAGGGAGGTAAGTGCCGTGAAGAATTGCTTCAGCTCGAAATTTGGGAATATGAAACATTTTTGAAAATGCTTCGACACGCTCATCTTCGCGAAGCGGCGCTTCAATGCCATCAAGTTCTCGGTTAAGACGTTCTGCAAATTGTCTATTGGTCATGGCTCGTGCCTAAAATAATTGTTCTAACTATGTCTATAGCATAAAACGTATCTTTTTCAAGTTTGTCACGTCGCTAACAAATACAACTTAATAATTATTTAGTATAGCTTGGGAGCTTAATATCGCAAATTTCAAGGATCCCTTTGATCCAGGCATCATTCTCGTTTAAAGCAGGGATCAAGGTTAATTGCTCGCCACCCAATGTTTGCCATTGCCGATTGGCGCGGATCCCAATTTCTTCTAACGTCTCCAGGCAGTCTGTCACAAAGGAAGGGCAGCTAATCGCCAAGCGTTTGATCTTTTTCGTTGCCAGCTCTGGCAACGTAGTTTCTAAATAGGGTTTTATCCATTCAATGTGTCCCAATCGGGATTGAAATACGACACCATATTGATCGGAGTTTAAATTAAGTTGTGTGGCAATGGCCTGGCTTGTAGCAAAACATTGCGCGCGATAGCAGGTCGCATTGCTTGTTCTGGGTTGTGGACAGTTGCCAACGCAGAGGGTTTTGCAATGCGTGGGTTTGAGTTGATTGAGAGGAACGCCGTGAAAGCTAAGCAGTAGATAATCATGGGTGGCGAGGTAAGGTTTTATTTGTTCACTTTGCGGGATGATAAAGCCCGGGTGTTGATAAAAGTCCCGAATAAGGTGTAACTGAGGGACAGTCACTGTGGTTTTTAACAAGGATAGTGTTTTCTCAACACAAGAACAAGTTGCAGCTGAAGAATATTGGGGGTAAAGCGGCAGAATAGTGAGTGAATCACAATGGCTTAATTGCATAAGTGCGTCATAGAGGGATGGTTTGCCATAGCGCATACCGAGGACTACGTGATAGTTATCGCCTAAATAGTGCTGTAATTTTTCAACAAGTCGATGTCCGTGTGTTAATAACGGGGAGCCTTCTTTAGTCCAAATCGCTTGATAAGCCAGCGCCGAACGCTGTGGGCGAAAGGGGAGAATTAACGCATAAAGAAAAAGATAACGTAAAGGGGCAGCAAGCGTAATCACACGTGGATCGGCAAGAAATTCTTTCAGATATTTGCGCACAGAGGTAACTGTGGGGGCGTCTGGAGTCCCCAAATTGATTAACAATAAGCCGTGGGTCATTATACTCTAAATTTTCCCTCGTATTTCAACCAATAGGATAGTAAAACTTGCTAAGACAAGTCAGCAGAGTATAACAAAAACGGGCCGTGATAAATCGCTTGTAGAATGAGCAGTCACTTAAGTTTTGTTTCTAAGCGGTTGTTTCTTCAACAGCAGCGGCATCAGCATCAGTCTCAGCAGCAGGTTCAAGTGCAACGACATTTTGAGCATGATGACCTCGCTCACCTTTGATTAAGTCGTAGTTGACTATTTGTCCGGGAGCAAGCGTACGATAACCCGTTCCATGAATAGCAGAAAAATGAACAAATATATCTTCTCCACCGCCCTCAGGGATAATGAAACCCCATCCCTTTGCATTATTGAACCACTTTACTTCACCTGTAGCCATGATTTACTCTCTCCTTTTGCACTTAAGCGAATTGTCAACCGATCTTGTACAATTGCTGTTTCATCCTTAATTTTTTAACTTAACGCAAAAAAGGTGCATTACACAATAGATTTTGTTCGATTTCATTAGATTTTCAACAGAGATCGGACTATTTGTCTAAATATAATACATGTTGCTACAGTAAACGATATAATTTGTTCTGCTTGAAGAGGTTAATGGTTCGTTGCACCCGTCATGTTACGGAAACGCCTTGTTATCCATCACTTAGGTTATATACTTTAATTGACACCACACAAAAAAAGGGGGGACTATGGCACGCAATACGTCATTGGCCAACCATTTCTTGATTGCCATGCCCTCATTTAAAGATCCGGATTTTGAACATTCGGTGATTTATCTTTGCGAACATCATGTGCAAGGTACTGTCGGATTAATTATTAATCGCCCCATGGAATACCCATTAAAATTGGTGTTTGATCAATTGAATATTGTTCCTGAACAAGATTTTCAAAACCAACAGCCTTTATTATTTGGCGGTCCTATCCAACAGGAGCGCGGTTTTGTCATTCATCGGCCGCCGGGAGAGTGGCGGTCAAGCCTGCACTTACGTGATGAGGTGACAGTCACGACATCCAATGATATTATTCGCGCCATAGCAGTCAATAAGGGACCTAAAAATGTTCTTGTTGCATTGGGTTATGCTGGTTGGACTGAAGAGCAGTTTGAGAAAGAATTGAAGGACAATTTATGGCTTGTATGTCCTTTCCGTTCTGAACTATTGTATGAAGTGCCTTTCGCCGAACGTTGGGAATATGCAGGTCGAATTCTTGGCGTTAAGATGAATGAGTTGTCCCTATATATGGGAAACGCGTGAGTGCTTACCGCGCGCAGTCACAACGTTAAACAAGCCCTATTTCACAGGAGTTGACTGACATGCCGGCTGGTGTCTATCTTGGCTTTGATTTTGGTTATAAACGGATAGGGGTTGCGGTTGGGCAGGCGGTGACGTGTAGTGCAAAACCTTTAAAAATTATTGCAGCCAAAGAAGGCGTTCCAGAGTGGCGAAGCGTGGACGAATTAATTGCCCAATGGCGTCCTAACGCGTTGATAGTAGGGCTTCCTACCTGCATTGATGGTAAAGAGCAATATACTACAACGGCGGCACGAAACTTCGCGCAACAATTAGGTGAACGGTTTGCTTTGCCGGTTCATTTAGTTGATGAACGTTTAACTACGGTTGAAGCACGTGCTGAACTATTTGCTCAAGGCGGGTATCGTAAAATTAAAAACTCACCGATTGATAGCATCGCAGCTTGTATTATCCTTGAGCAATGGCTGTTTCTGGCAGAGGAGTCTAAATGAAACATTTTTTAAGTATTGCTGATCTTTCACGGCAACAGGTCGAGCATTTGCTACAGCGCGCTTTATTTTTTAAACAAAAACAGCAGTTTCCTGTCTATCCACATCATGCTTTAGCCAATTTATTCTATGAAAACAGCACGCGCACACGCATCAGTTTTGAGCTAGCCGCCAAGAATTTGTCGATGGAAGTGGTTAACGTTGATTTATCCACTTCCTCAGAAACGAAGGGTGAAGGGATTGACGATACTATTCAGACTTTGGCTGCGATGGGGATTACCCTTTTTGCTATTCGACACAGTGAGGATGGTTTGCCAGAGCACTTGGCAAAGGGTGTCAATGTAGGAGTGCATGTTATTAATGCGGGTGATGGCAAACACGCCCATCCCAGTCAGGCAATGCTTGATTTAATGACCATTGTGGAAAAAAAACCAAATTTAGCTTCCCTTAAGATTGTGATTGTTGGCGATATTCGTCATTCACGCGTGGCTAATTCTTTACAATGTCTTTTTAAGTTAATGCAGGTGGGGGAGCTTGTTCTGGTTGCACCTAAACCTTGGCAGCCTGAAATAGTGCACTATGGTCATGTTACCGCTGATTTATCTGAAGCCTTGCAGGGGGCGGATGTTGTCATTGGGTTGCGTGTACAAAAGGAACGGTTGGCAGGGCATGAACAACTTGATTTGGCACAATATCGCGCGCAATTTGCCTTGACGGAGGATGCAGTGGCAATGGCTAAGCCTGATGCCATTATCATGCATCCGGGCCCGATTAATCGCGGTATTGAAATAGACACTGCGGTCGCTGATGGGCTGCAATCCGTTATTTTGACGCAAGTGCAGAATGGCGTGTATATGCGTATGGCAATTTTGGAGTCGATGGTCTTGAATTAATTAACGCCATTCTCAACTTCTCGAATCCCCGTGGCTTGACCACGGGGTCTATTAAATGGTCGAGTATGAATGGATACCGTGGTCAAGCCACGGTAATACGTAAGTTTGGAGAAGTTGAGAATGGCGTTAATTACTTTGGCGTCTGCAAGGTTTGTTTAAAAGACAAGGCTTGTTGCAGCGCATGCAACCCCACTTTTTCTTCTTGCTTCATATCAGCGATAGTTCGTGCGACTTTCAGTAAACGGTGATAAGCACGTGCAGATAGTTTGAGTCGCTGTAGGGCAAGGTGTAAAAATTCTTGTTCAGGTGCGCCTAGGGCACATACCACTTCAGTCTCTTTGGGCAGGAGATTGGCATTGAGGCAGCCTTGACGATTCAATTGAAATTCTCTCAACAAGACGACTTTAGTTTTAATGGTTTCGCTTTCATTGTTGGCGGAAAGATTAGGGGTGATTAATTCTTTATGAGACAGCGCTTGGAGATTGACTTGTAAATCAATGCGATCCAAGAATGGCCCTGATAATTTGCCAAGATAGCGGTTGATGCGGTCGGGGCTGCAACTGCAATTGGCCAGAGGATTGCCCCATTGGCCACAGGGACAAGGATTCATGGCGGCAATCAATTGAAAATGTGCTGGAAATTCAGTTTGTGCACTGGCACGCGAAATACAAATATAACCAGACTCCAATGGTTCTCGTAAGGTTTCTAAAACCTGACGATTAAATTCAGGCAGTTCATCAAGAAATAAAACACCGTGATGTGCGAGTGAGATTTCTCCAGGTTTTGGTGGATTACCGCCGCCAACCAACGCTACGGGTGACGCGGTATGATGCGGTGCGCGAAAGGGCGGAGTACGCCAAGTGCTGAAATTAGGCTTGCCGCCGCGTAAACAATGAATGGCGGCTGACTCTAGACCTTGTTCTTCGCTTAATTCGGGCAATAAAGTGGTAAATCGTTTTGCGAGCATCGTTTTACCGCTGCCGGGCGGTCCATATAACAACACACTGTGTCCGCCTGATGCTGCAATAATCATCGCTTGTTTTGCATGGGCTTGCCCTTTGATATCTGACCAATCCAGCGTGGAGTTGATGGTTTGAGCGATAGGTCGTGAGGGTAAAGGTTGAAGTGTTGAAGCATTGCTTAAATAACTGCAAATTTCTCGTAAGTTATGAGCAAAAAAAACATTATCGTAGCCTGTTAACGCCGCCTCTTCGCTGTTGCTTGCTGCGATAATTAATCGCTGTTGTTCGCGATGAGAAGCTAGAATAGCTGGAATAATGACAGGCGCGCCACGTAGATCGCCATTAAGAGCTAATTCACTGATAAATTCATGGCTGCCTAATCGTGTGGCGGGAATTTGTTCTGAGGCAGCTAAGATCCCAAGGGCTATGGGTAAATCAAAACCACTGCCTAATTTGGGTAAATCAGCAGGGGCAAGATTAACAGTAATGCGTCGACAAGGGAATTCAAATTGGCTGTTTATAATGGCACTGCGTACCCTGTCTTTACTTTCTTTGATGGCGGTTTCAGCTAATCCTACTAAGTTAAACGCAGGTAAGCCATTCGACAAATGGACTTCAACCGAAATAGGCTTTGCATGAATGCCAAGCATGCTTCGGGTTTTAATCAGAGCAAGGTTCATTGTAGTACTTCCTGTATGTGCATTTGGACTTGTTTTTTTTTAATATTCCTCACCCACCGTGCTTTGCGTAGCCTGGTTGCTTGCAACCATGGTTTCCGGAGTGTTCCCGGTTGCAAGCAACCAGGCTACGCAAAGCTTGCAACCATGGTTTCTGGAGTGTTCCCGGTTGCAAGCAACCAGGCTACGCAAAGCTGTCTCAAGCGAAAAGATTTTGAACCGGCTCTTATTGTTCTTTGAGCAGTTGATTCACTTGTACTTGTAATTGCTCTAACTTTTCTCGTGTTCTGGCGAGCACTTTGACTTGAACATCAAATTCTTCACGTGTAATTAAATTGAGTTTGGTAAAGCCTGATGTCAAAATTTCGCTAAATTGTTGTTGTAGTTCTTTTTCAAGACGTTGCACTCCAGCAGGCAGTATCGAAAAGAGTTTGCTGGCGAGTTCGTCAATAGATGTGGCATTGAACATGAGTTTTTCCTTTTGGGTTGGATCTGCCTGAGTTTATCAAATCTAAAAGTTAAAGTCCCTTAAGGGATGTAATAAACGTCCACTTTAAATAATCGGTCCCCTATTTTCATGTCATCGTGCATGAAATTCCGAGCTTGATAATTACGTACACCATCCCAGTAATACGTTTGGTTGGGTGATTTTCGTAGATCATCGATGCTAAAACAAGATGGCTCGGACTTCATTAGCCAGTAGCGCATTAGGGGGTGCTCCAATAAATTTGATTTGGGGTAACGATCGCCTGCAAGGTAATGTCCCACTCGTGGGGCTTAATGAAGGATTGGCGTTGAAAATCATAAGCGACGCCAATCAATAAATTCGGTTTTTGTTGAGCTAAAGTGCGGTCGTAATAGCCTGCGCCCATACCAAGACGAGTTCCGTGCCTATCAAATGCGACCAGAGGTAAAAAAATGATATCGATTTCGTCTATGCTAATGGCCAAAGAGAAATCGACATCGGGCTCTGGGATATCATAATGATTTTTGCGAAATGACGTTGCAGGTGTTGCGGGTAAAAAAACAAGGGTTTTATCTGCGGTTAATGCTGGAAAATAACAGAATTTACCCTGCAGGGGTGCTGAACGCCACAGATTATCCAAATTTATTTCGCCTTCTATCGCGTGGTATAGTGCAATGCGCTTGGCGTAGCGATAAGGTTCAAGTTGTTTGATACGGGCGCAGACCTGTTCTGAGGATTGTTGTTGAAAGTGTGTTGATAGGCGGCTTCGTACCCTTCTCAGCATGAGGCGTAAGAGGTTCTTGAAATAATCGGGCATAGTTCTTGAGACTATTGATGGAAAAGAGAGAATAATTTAATTATCCTGAAAAACAGGGGGTTAATCCAGACCGTTCTTATTAAATTTTACGGAGTGATTATGATGAAAACTCAATTGACTGATTTGATTGTTCAACGGTTGAATGAAGCTAAAGAGCACTTGAAAGACGAATTCCATCGCAAACATCCTATCAAAGTTGCGCGTTTTTTTGCACTGGATAATCTGTTACCCACTGAAATTGCGAAGAGGATCTACGCTGACTTTCCTAACCCTCGCAAAATGCATTTATTAAGCAGTTTAGGAAAGATAAAGTTAAAGTACTGCCATCTTAAGGATGCCTCAAGCCTATTGCAAGATATCAATTCTGCTATCCAAGACTCGCGAGTGGTTGCTGTGATTGAAGAGATAACTCAGATAAAAAATCAAGTTCCTGATACATCACGGTTTGCGGGCGGAATTAGTACTCTACTTAAGGGTTACTATCTCAATCCCCATTTGGATAATTCGCATAATGTGGAAAAAAAAAGCCACTATAAAACGGTGAATGTACTGTATTATGTGTCGCCAAATTGGGGACCAGAGAATGGTGGAAATTATGAGTTATGGGATGAGGCGGTCGAAAATTGTATTCTTGTTCCGAGTTTTTTTAATCGTCTGGTGGTGATGGAAACAAATCGTCGCTCTTGGCACGCGGTCAACCCCGTTTTGTGTGATGCGCCACGGTGTTGCGTGTTCAATTACTTTTTTTCTGAGCAATCACCCGAAGGCGAGGATTATTTTTTTAGTACTCCTTCATTTAGAGCACGCCCCGAACAAAAAATTCGTCGAGCAGTTGAGCGTGTAACGAGTGTATTTAAAAGGGAAAGAAGGTGATTGGCAATCGCTTTAAGCGAATTATTAACAGCCTCTAGGCAAAATAAAAAAAATACGGTATATATTCCTTACGGTATTGCTGAATGATGTTTCCTGGATTCTGCACCGGTTGATTTGGGTGTGAAACTGAGGGGTGTTTAAATTTTCTTAATTAAAATTTAGGCAGAAGAGGCTATCAAATGACAGAATTGTTTGAAGACGAAAGTTTAATTGATGACGAGATCGGTGTTGACAATGATGACGCGGCAGAGTTGGAAATTCAAGAGGAAGTGGTTCCCCTTGATGCGCGAAGACGTCTTGATAATTTGTTGGAGCAAAGACGGCTACGCGAGGAATTAGATGATTTTTCCGATTGATTTCAATTTCAGTCTACGCTCTTTCTAGTGAAGTTGCTTGAGTTTCCTCAACATGGACTGCTTCATTTGCAGGATCTAGCCTGGCTTCTTGCAGGGCTTTGCTTGTGTTTCTGTTGGCGTACAAACTATAGGCAACTAAAGAGCTAGTAGACTTAGACTGAGCATGAGTCAGTAAACTTGGCTGCTGATCCTGACTTTTAGACTCAGGCGTTAGACTAAAATCACTTTTTAGTTGGTCTAAATTCTGTTTTATCGTTTCTGTAGCTAGGATAACTTCAGTTTTATTTTCATTTGAAAAAGCGAGCAAACAAGCATCTCGTAGTGCTTGGATTAGTTCGTCATCTGGAAAATAATGTCGCATGCGTTCAATGATCCAGTCAATCTGTCTTGGTGTTAATGAACGGTCTTTGGAAAAGTTGAATATGGTTTTTTTTGTTTCATCAATTCCACACTGACCTAGCTTAAAAACTAAGGGAGGAACCCAGTATTCTTCGAGATCTTTAAATGAAGAGAAGTAGCATGTGTATTTCGGGTCAACTTTAAGAAATAGTGTCCTATTTTCGTTATTAGGATTTTGATTTATCCAGGTGTTTATGAAATTACTAAGACAGCAGAGTGTGTTCAATGCCTCAGTTGATTTCTGTGGACGGTAGTCAAAGCGTAAATCAAAGAGTAATTGCTCCAGAGCTAATCTGGCAAAATTGACAGCGAAAGGGGTTGTTAATTGGTCTATCTCTAACGGAGAAAGTTTTATTTGTCTTGTTTTTAATTGTTCGGCTATTTTTTTTTGCTTGTCCTCAGTGGATTCAGGAATGGTTAATTGTCCGTTTTGGATATCTAATCCTAATTGTCTTTGTAGAATTTCGCCTGCAGTATTAAGATAAATTTCATTTTTGTTGACTAATGATGCTTGCACTTGTTTTGTTATGTAAGTGGCATTGGTCATGCGATTTTGGGTGTTTTTAACAATATTTTCTTTTTTTGAGGAATAAAATTCATCCAGGGCGTTACCTAATGTTGTTTGAGAGTTTGTTGTAAGTGATTTAATAAAGGCATCAAAGTAATTTTCATTCATCAGAACCAATAAATAATTCGTATTATACGCGTGGTGATTGATCTCGTTGCCTCTGCGCACGCAGTGATCCATTAATAGTTGGGCCATGGTATGCAACTCAATAAACTCGTATTCGGAGCTCACAAAATCACTGTTATTAGAGTGCTGATGGAGAAAAACCAGTATTTGCATGGGCGCTATTTTAGAAAGGTTTTTAAGTAAATTGAAATACACGAGTGGCTCAAGCTGTAGACGTAATGCGTACAAACGTTCGAGCGCGGTGTTGATATCCTGGATATAGGTGCTATTTTGTTCTATTAACTGCGCGAGAAGACTTGGATCAGTGGGTAGTTGCTCTGGCGTATTGCGTGCTTTTTTTGAAAGGTCTGTCAGTAGGCTAAAATACGTCATGGGTTCGAGTTGCATTGGTGCTTTATTGAGTCGTTCAAGTACTGCATTGCTCTGGGTGGCGTTTGTTTCAGACTGTTTGATTAATTGCTTGAGGCGACTACTGTTATTCTGGAGAGCATCGTTTAGGTTTTCATACATCAAATTTTCAAATGCCTCATCCGTTAGATCCTCGGCAAAGGCGTCTTGGCTAGGGGGCTCTGTTGGAGTATGTTGTATTATTGTATTGAGTTTGACATCAGCATTATCAGCAAGCGCTTGTCGAAGTGCAGCGCCTTTGGCTGTGTTTTTTATAAAAAAGCTAAGAAACCATCCAAAAAGACCTGAATGAGGCGTCCATGATAATCCTTGGCCATGGTGAGTTGATAATAATTGGCGTTTACGAGTCTCAAATGCGCAGATTGCGTTACTTGCACTTTTCTGTTCTGTGAGCATGTTGATTAACTCGAGGCGAAGCTTTTTTTCTCGAACAGTAGCCGCTTCAACCGAATTTAGTCGTTTTAACCATTTGCGTCGTTTTGCTTCGTCTGCCGTATAAGAAGGAATCATGTTTATTATTTACTTAGTTTGTATTCATATAGATTACACTGAACTGGATTGCTTGAGCGTTAAGAATGTGTAATGATTTGCATCGTGGGTATAAATTTAACGATGTGGGGCACGCAGAGTCTGAGCTGCTTATAACGAAAGTGAAACCAACGGAGGGTAAATACCATGGCTTATTTCTCACCAACAGCACATTGGCGTGATTCTGCGCGTAGTGCCCGTTTTTTTGTAGTTGATGCACGTGCTGCATTTCCAATTTTCATTTTTCTGATGCATATTCGAGTTTGGACTGGCGTAATAGTTTTGGTTTCAGCGACATTTTTTGGTATTCTTGAGCGTTATGGATTCACGGTTCCTGTTTTTCTGCGTTGGTTAAGAGGTTTTTGGGCTGGCCCTTTGAAATCATCACAACCCTGGTGGCACTAAAATGGATATCACGATTAGCAAAGCAATGGGAATTATTGCCGCGTCCTTAAATGCTAAATTTTATTTAAATGATCGATTTGTCAGTTACGATGAAGTATTTGTCGATACTGGCTTATTGCCGGCTATCGCTCGACGGGCAGATCAGTTATGCTCGCTATGTCTGGGCTATGGCCTTGGCGTGAGTTTTAATGATGCTGAAAATGCGTTACTTGGATCACGTGTTGTTTTTGATGAAGTGACGCCTAATGCGTTAAGATTGCTCTGTATGACTGATGTGGTCAATGAGTTGATTCAAGGCGGGCCAAGTCGTGATTATACGCCGCTTGATGAGTTGATGTACGATTGATTTTTCATTACACTCTCCGCATACGATTTTTCTGTTTTTTGAGTTGCAGGCTCTAGTTCAGACCATCTCGTAAATAATGTTCAAAGAGATCAAATAGTTACCTCTATTTAAGCTTGTCTTAAGAATTCTCTGCTAACCTTAAGACTGTAAGTAGAGGATTTGTAGCAGTAGCTTTAATTAGGGAGTATTAACATGGTTATCCAACCCAGCCAACTCAGCAAACTCAGTATTTTTGGTGTCGAAAATGGTTATTCGTCGGTGCGAATACCTGTTGCGACGGTTGAGGCGGTACGAAGAGAGCTTAGGACCATGGTTGGACAAACAGAAAAAGCGAAAGCAGTTAAAGATAACGAATCGAATGGTCGCGGAGTTACTGAACTCTGTAATTGTCACACAGCAATTTCTGACATCCTACGGAACGCTCCTGAGATTAGCGAGCAACCGGACATGGCAATGGAAGACTTCAATTCTAATTCCTCTTTGAGTCGGGGATAAACAACTAAGTATATAAGAACTTTCAGTAATTGCTATAATGCAGTGAGTTACCCTGAATTATTGGTGTAATAATGAGATTGGATTGTCTATATCTATGAAAGATGACATTACTGAAGAACAAGCAAATGCTATTTTAGCAACATTAGATAAAGCACTTAAGGATGGTCCGTGGGAAGATTCGAGCTTTCTACGGGTCATTGGTAAAAATTTGCAGAAAATTCGTGATAATTTTGCTAATGAAATTGCTGCTGTGAAGAATGAGAAGGCAAACGCGCTGTCTTCAGTAACGCAACGTGTCACACAGCGCGTGGGTCAACAAGAGGTCTATGTTTCTCTCTATATCACAGGCGGGGGAGTTCTGCAGGCATGGGAAAGAGTGATTGCTAATCTTCAGAGACAAATTATTTCTAGGCCAGTGTATGCGAATGAGGAAGATGTGCAGCAGTTGATCAAATCTAAAGAAAATAAAATCAACGAGGCCTACGTTGCGATTTTTATCAATCAAAGTGATTTACTCAAAGTTTCAGCAGATAAAACATCCATGGATCGATTTGGCAAACCATTGTTGTTGCTTAAGGATAAGGCCATTAATCTTATGAATATTAGCCGTTTCGTTCATTCATCGGGTGTTTATACCTTAGAGAAAGGACGACTTGTCAAAAAACCATCGACCGAAGTATAAGGTAACTCCCCAGCTTGAGCTGCTTCTGAGTTACAGTATAAGTTCACGCCATTCTCAACTTCTCCAAACTTACGTATTACCGTGGCTTGACCACGGTATCCATTCATACTCGACCATTTAATAGACCCCGTGGTCAAGCCACGGGGATTCGAGAAGTTGAGAATGGCGTAAGTTCAGTATCTTTATTTTTCAGGGTTCCAAATTCGTTTCGAAGAGGTATATACTTGAATTAAAATAATCTATTTGAAGGCGACTGGATGCCCCCACAACAGCAATCGCAACAATCAGGTGGTGATAATTCACTTGCACCGGTGTGGATTACCGTTTTTTTTATGGTTGTTACTTATCTGGTGTGGCTCTTCGGGCATCAACATATCGTTAGTTTTGTATTTAAACTCAACATTTGGCAGGCGAAATTAGTTACATTATTTATTAGCGCCCCACAATTAACAGCAAACACTTACCTGATGGAAACAATTGATCCTGCTTCAGTGAATTGGGATCAATTTGTAGCACTTACAGCCAGTGTTGGGGATTATATCCGCTACCCCGTTATTCTTATTCTAGCCGGCTTGGCAGTCTTGCTCTATAGCACCAATATTAAATTAAAGTTTCGTCGGACCCATAACATGATGACCTTACGGACGCAGGAGCAGCGGAACTGGAGCGCCATTATGCCGGTAATAAAAGAAGATCTTGTCGCTGAAGATATTACCAAAGGGCCCTGGGCAATGGCCCTGAGTCCTATGGAATTTGCGCGTCGTCATCAATTACTTAAAAAGGAAGATGCTATTCTTGATGTTCCTTCTCCCGGGATGGAAATGACTGCTGGCATTCGGCGGGGCGATGCAAAGCGTGTGTTTACCTTACAGTTAGGACCTTATTTTGATGGGTTTGATCGCTGCCCCCCGCATGTTTGTGCACTGGCTGCCTTATTTATGGCGCGGATTAATCGGGATCGGGGTGCTGCAACCTTAATTTTGAATACGATTAACCAAACATGGTCAACCGGCAAACCCAATTACGCAATCGCCCGACCTATTTTAAAAAAATACCTCAAAACGGAGCTTGTTCAAGAAGCCATAGCAAAACATGCTTACTTGTTGACTGTGATGGCTTCTTGAACAAGCTCCGTTTTGA
>Ga0155617_1180_pt2 | contig 17001 bp, 16 predicted proteins | sample RifCSPhighO2_12_FD_107274 | JGI IMG/M metagenome (GOLD analysis project Ga0155617, IMG submission 107274) | Legionellales bacterium RIFCSPHIGHO2_12_FULL_42_9
TCAAGGAAGTGTTGGCTAAATTTGCCCTAACCCCCAGGACAAAACAAGAACAAAGTCTTAAGTCCCACGGAGACGCTTACGCACTTGGCATTGACTTGCCCACAGAAGAAGAGCTATTTGCGCTTAATTCTTTTCCTGTTTTAGATCCAAAATTGGGTTTGAAACTACTCAATGACTTACCCTTGCTATACGAGATTTGGGGAGATTTCATCTCCGAGAAATCACAAAGCGATGTTCATCAACTGGAAAAAGCCTATGCTGCCAAAAATTGGGCTGAAGTCGAGCGCTTGAATCACAAAATTAAAGGTGGGGTCGCTTATGGGACTTGCCGACTCTTTCAGGCCTGTCAGTATCTTGAGCGCTATTACAACGCTGGGCATCGCACCCTGTTAGACAAACTCTACCATCAAGTCATTGAGGTTAATCGTGAAACTGTCACTGAGCTAAAAAAATGGTTGCAACACTATGCGAACAAATAGTTCCTAACCAAGCTTAAAAATCTCAGCTTGTGGTTTTTTAAAATACCGTTGGTTGAAAAATGCAAATGAATAGCGTCTATTTGACAGTGCAATCAATCTTTGCAAACAAATTTTGATGAAACAGGATTATTTTGCAAATGACTCTCTTGCGTATTCCGGTGAGAATGCGAAAAAGACCGCATTCTCACCGGAAACACACTGATGAAGCCACTTCCAACTTAGACAGTATTACTAAGCAAGAAATTCAACAATTGATTAATTTAATTGAGAGAACTATCAGGGGCTCAATTAGTAGCAGGGGAAATTAGATCATATTGACGCAGAAAATCGCAAAGCAACTTCAATTTGTTAGTACGCTTTTCATTGGAGTTCACACTGTCCAATAATTCACTCGGATCTAAATCCAATATTTCAGCAATCGACTCCACAGAATGCTGCGTATTTTTTAAGATAAAATCTAAGACTGTTTCATAGTCCATGAGGTACACTCCATAGGGTTAAAAAATTAAATTTTCACATCATTTATGAGTGCGTAAACACCCATTAAGATGAGCCTATTTGAGCATTATTTTTTGGATTGTGCATTCACCCCAGTGCATCAAATAACAATAAAAATATTTCTTAAGGTCTGGGGGGGGATAATTAATTAGGGTACAAAGTTGACTATTAGTTTGACACAAGAATAGGGGGGTTATTTCACTCACTATCCTTATTATTAATAAAATTTACAAACACATTCCCCCTCCCTAAACCAATATCGCCCTCTTTTAAAATATTCCTGGTTTTAAATGAATCACGAAAAAAGTTTACAATCCACTTTTCGTGTATTATTCTGCTCGCAGGAAATAGGTGGTGCAAAAAAACAAGGATGTACCAAGAAATTCAGTCCAACTGATCTTGCCCAATTAAATTAAGGTAAATTGATATGTCCAATTTAGCGATAAATATTAATAGCTCAGCTCAAGCCACATTAACCCGTATTAAAAATGCCCTTAATAAAAACGAAGTCATTATTCCCATCAATACCAATTTTTATTTTACAAAAGGTCAACCAGGAAAAACATCAGGTTATATCTTCCATGAAAAATCATTAGAAAAAGAAGTTACTCGCTGGCTGCAAACACGTACGTCTTTTAATGCGATTATGAGTCGTTATAAAAAATACGACCCAAATCTAATATCCCTAAAATGGCCGAAGCATTACGCAACACGATTCATTAATGTGACTGGAAAAGCAGCCGAAGGAGAAAATATTTTTATGTTCTTCCCTGATGTACTAGGCTTACCAGCGAATACTGTTGATGATTATTTTGGGTTTGAATTTATCGATATTTGGTCATCTATTTTTGATGAAATTATTTTCCCTTGTGTGCGAAGAATATTTGACGAAGATTCGCAATTAAAATTGTACACAAAGCTAAGACCAATGCTTGAAAAAACTATTTATTTGGCCTCTGTTTTTCACGAGATTGGTCATCGATGTGGCTACTGGAAAGTTTCACCTAATACTGACTCACGAATTACCATTAATAAATTCAACATGGATGTCTTAGGTGAGCTGAGTACAGATACATTATTAGTCAATTTTCTGCATGAATTTCCTGAAGTAGTTTATTTTATATTTCTTCAACGTTTATTTTGGTTTGGACGATTTGGATTTAAAAACAACCCAATTAGCGGAAAATTAAATGAAGATAACGACACTTGGATTGGATCTTATTTGTGGAATAAATACATTCAACATGGAGCAATCACTAAAACATTAGATAATCGTTTGCACATTAATTACGACACCCTGCTCACAAGCTTCATTGAAATAATGAAAGACACTGATTACTTGGGACAACAGGTTGTTTTACACGCCGATCAAAATGGCATTATAACGAATTGGATGCGTCAACAGGTTGAATATCAAGACGATACATTTATTTTTCCAAAAGAACTGCGATCCGTATTTTTAAAGTGTGTTAATGTGGCTGAAAAACCACTGTGTAAATATTAATAACTATGAGAAGGAAATAATGAACTTACCAAAAAATAGAGGCACCACCGAAGTTGTGATTGTGGTTGACGCTTATTCCACAGGCAAATATTTACCTACTGAAATTATAAAACGGGGATTTTCTTGGCTGCATATCCTTAGTCGACCAAACCTCCCCAATTGGCTAACCACGAATAATAAGCACAATACCTATTTAACTGAAATCACCTATCAAAACAATTTAAATCAATTACTCACTCAATTACGTGGTTTTAATATCGTTGCAGTAATGGCCGGGACTGAAACCAGCATAGAGTTAACTGAGCAACTGGCTCAAGCATTAGATTTACCTGGCAATAATCCTGCGACAAGTTACTTAAGAAGAAATAAATTTTATATGATCGATGCAGTTAATAAAGCGGGGCTCTACACCGCTAAACAATATTACACCGACAACATTAATAAGCTTATCCAATGGTATCAACATCATTTTACTCCCGGCGAACTCATTGTAATTAAACCTTTAAATAGTGCAGGAACCGATCGGGTCACTTTCTGTTCCTCTATAGATGAAATTAGCTATGCAGCAGAACAAATTTTAGGAAAAATAAATCGATTAGGAATATTAAATCGATACGTTTTAGCTCAATCTTTTCTAGATGGGCAAGAATATGTAGTGAACACAGTGAGTGTGGATAGCAAGCATCACTTGTCTGATATCTGGCGCTGTCATAAACAACGCATAAAAGGGGCGAGTTTTGTGCCTGGATGTGAGGTATTATTGCCAGTTAATGGTGAAATTCAAAGCAAATTACGTCAATATGCATTTAATGCCTTAGATGTTTTAGACTTCACACAGGGCCCTGCTCATTTTGAAATTATGTTGACCGTAGAAGGACCTGCCATTATCGAAGTAGGGGCACGAATACAGGGCGGGATCAACCCATCTGTTCATTTGGAGTGCATGGGAACAAGCCAATTAATTAAAACGGTAGATAGTTATTTAGATCCAGAACACTTTTTATCGTATTATCGCAACAAGAAGCCGCTTAAGAAATGGTCACGATGGGCTGATTTAATTGTACCAGCTAGTGGTAAAGTTAAGTCATTTACCCTAATTGATCAATTAAAAAAATTAGATAGCTTCCACAGCGTCAATGTTAATATCAAACCAGGCGACTATTTAGCGAGAACTGTTGATTTATATACCTCACCAGGCAGCATTTACTTAGTTAATGAAGATCCAATAAAACTGGAGGATGACTATTTAAAATTACGTGCATTTGAAAAGGAAAGTTATGAGTTTATCGCGAGCTAATCATTTTTATGCTTATAGCGCCGCATTATTTGCGGTATTTGTCTGGGGTGCATTTCCCACACTGATAAAAAGCGCTTTGCAGTTTGCTTCGGTAGAGGAACTCTTGACCATGCGGTTTTTGGTTTCTTGCATACTGTTTTTGTTCGTTTTCCCACACGTTTTTACGAAAATCCAGCAAATACCATTTATCCCTTGTGCAATATTTATTATTACGGTAGTTGTGGTTTTTTATAGTCAAACCTATGCACTAAATCAGATGCCTGCCAGTTGGTATGTAGCTGTTTTCACTTTCGTACCTATTGTTTTTATGGTAATTTATCGACAGCCGCTTAGTATTCTCGGGCTAATTGGATCAGCAATTGCAATACTAGGTATGCTTCTTTTTTTTATGTCCATGAGCCACGAAACTAAAATAAATTTTTGGCATATTATTTTGCTAGTTTTCAGCATGCTCGCCTGGGTGGGCTATAGTCTCATGGCAAAACAATTACATCCCTATTTACAAGATCGTGAGTTGGTTGCCCTAACAAGCTTGGTAGGATTGTTATCAAGCCTCGCCATTTGGGCTATACATGGTTTTCATACGCAACCTATTCCATTACCCGGGCTGGGGCTATGCGCCCTCTCCGGGATTATATTGCCCTTGGCCTTAGTGACTTACTCTTTCAGCTTGCGTTTTAAACCGCTTTTTGCAGTATTTTCACAATATTTAGAGCCTGTGATTGGCTTGATTGTCGCGGCCCTATTTCTTGGAGAACGCATGCAGTTTTTACAATACACAGCGGCATTAATAATCATTATTGGCACTGTATTAGTCGGCATTGCAACCAGAGAAATGGGGGTTAGCGTTTAACAATTATTAACAAAATAATTGTTGTAATTGTACGACACTAAACAATGTTTTTTTAATTTGATATAATCCACAAAAAGCCTTTCCAAGCGGCAATTCAATAAATATTTTTTTATTAACCACATTTTAAACTCAGACCCCAATAACAGATTATTTTCCTCCCGAAACAAGCTGACTTGCGCCATTAATTCAACTGGAGTCATCGTATAATGTTGCTTATCAATTTGATGAATTAAGCGTTGGTAATAACGCAAATTTTCTCGTGTCTTTGTCATAGATAATAATTTAATTAGATTTTTTGCTCGAATAAGTTGGCTCACACTCCCTTGCTGTTCAGACTCAGACTCAGACTCAGACTCAGACTCAGACTCAGACTCAGACTCAGACTCAGACTCAGACTCAGACTCAGACTCAGACTCAGACTCAAGCTTAATCTTAATTGTTTTCGTAAACACCGACTCAATCAGATTTTTTTCAAATAAGGTGAATACTCTTTCCGGTCTTGGGTGAAAGACTGTATGTTGTGCCTGTTCGCACTTCATTTTTCTTAATAAAAACAGCGCATCCTGCTTTTTAATATCGATGTAATTGTCATGAATTAAATGATAACTAGTTGCGGGCAAAATCTCAGCTATTTTAAACCACGTCCGCTCAGCATAATAAATTGATCGAACCCGCTCTAAAACAACGCTCTTTTCCTCAAACTGCAAGTTATTAAGCGTTACTCGTAAATTAATCAGTGGCACTGTTTGCTCATTAGTGTACGCAGAATAGGCGATTGCCACTTCATCATCGCCATCAATCTCACCTTTTTTATACAAATCATAGACAACGCCAACGCCTTGCATGCCATACACATCCAGTTCGGCAGCACGCAGCGCCCCCATCGATGCAGCCCCCAAGACTTCAATGCCATAATCCAAGGCAATGAGAATTTCTTTATGCCAAACCGCAGGCGTCCAACCAAAATTGCCATCAATAATCGCAATCCGCCTATAGCCTTCTTTGATTGCCCGGATAACATCTCCTTTCTTGACTGACGGCCTATACACCGCCTCAGGTAAGACTGATTGAGCTTCCTTATGCGTTAAACTGGTTTCTACAAAAACAATGGTTTTGGCCTTATTAGACATGATGCATTAAACCAGTGCTTATTATTTTTGACTTTAAAATACAGATGTCAGCCTCATGATAGTTAAAAACAAGAATATCTTGATCACGTTGTTTTATTTTTTGATATAAACACTGAAGCCCTTGCTCAATGGCACCAATATCATAATCGCTAATATCTGCAAAATTGCACCACTCGCCTCCCGTTTCACTCGCCTTATTCCAGTCAAGCGTTGCAGTATCATACTTAGAGTTAAGAATATCATCACGCGAACCAGCAATAATCGTAACTCGTGATTGAATAGCTTCAGTAATCGCGCGATTTAAGGCAATATTTTTATTTAAATGACAACCACTGCCTTTAAAAGGGACTTGATTATCAAATGGATTTTTTGATTTGATCAATACTTCAAACGAAGGCAGATCATAGCTGTTTTTTTTGTAACTTATTTTATAGTCAAAAAAAGGATGAAGTGCCTGTAAAAGCGGATGTTGCATCGACGCCACATCGAACACCTTCTGAGAAGCGTCACGCTCAACTATTTCTAATACACTGTGTAGTAAGGCTTCTTGATAGGTATTGCCGCCTGCCAAACCGGTGGTATTGGGTGAATAAATCAATACCTCGCTTAGCGTTGAATTTAATGAAAACTCAGCAAAAGGAACCCATACTTTCTTCTTCGCAAAAATGGCCTCTGCGCTCACCCAGTTTCTGCGGTCATTATCTTCCGTATAAATAATGCCTTGATTTAAGGCGTTTGGGGAAATATAAGGCGATTTATTGTCATTGAAATCACTAACCGACTGATTCAGTATTTCTGGAGATAGATTTTCAGCAAAATAAACCTCAACCGCCTCCATCAATGCGGAACATTTTGCCGCCTCGACGCAAAGTCCTTTGCCTTGACTGGTCGACAACGATTTGGCTCGTGGCCTAATCGCCGTAAACACGGGCAAACCCATAGAATCAAGGTGCGTAATATCCGCAAGCCGCGTTATGCCGGCAGATTGACGATATTGATCTAATATCGCCAAGGTTTGTGCATAGTCACGGGATCTAAACGACGTTTTATTTTGGTCTATCATAAAGGTAAAATAGGGTTTTTTAAGTAATAAGCATCAACGCCTTTGGCCCGCAGTTCGGCTGCAACGAATTGACTTCGATGCGCCGCCGCGCAATACAATAATATCTTCTTTTCTCTATAACTTAGAAAAAAATCATAATTCGATTGCTCATTAATCGGAAAAAACAAATCATCGTCTAACTTGATGAGCTCGCGCTCCTGACGAGTTCGCACATCAACTAATAAATAATCCTCTCGATTGATAGCCTCGAGATAGACACCAAACTCAATTTTATTCGCAGGTATGTCAGATCCATACTCTATATGGCCTGCATTAATCTCTTTTTGCTTACACGCGATACAATTTTTATTTGCTTGAAGGGGGAAAGAGTCAAGACTAAAATTGCCTGCATCAAAAATTCGCAAAGTAGGGTTAGTGCCATCGTCTATTTGCACTAAATAATGAATGGCCAAATTAGCCGTCAACGTCCCTGCGATTCCAGTCACAGTGCCAAGCACTCCCGCTTCAGCACAATTAGGAATCATTCCCGCCGGCGGTGCATGAGGATATACGCAGCGATAACAGATCGTTCTAGTATCAAACAAAGCCAATTGGATGATATTTTTAAACACACTGCAACTGATTAACGGTTTCCGAAAGGCAACACAGCTGTCATTGATTAAATAGCGACTTCCGTAATTATCCGTGCTATCAATCACTAAATCGACCGATGGCATGAGTTGCTGCGCTAATTCAACGGTAAATTCACACGGATAAGCTTCAATGACAACATCACTATTGCGTTCGGATAATGTTTCAGCTGCTCTGTGCGCTTTATGGCAGCCAATATCTGCTTCATTGAATAGCGTTTGGCGATGTAGATTGGACAATTCGACTGTGTCATGATCAACCACAATCAATTGACCAACGCCTGCCGCCGCTAAATAATTTAACACAGGACTGCCAATTCCACCGGCGCCAATAACCAACACAGTGCTGCCTTCGAGTAATTCCTGCCCATCATGACCAATAATAGCTAATTGTCGTTGATATCGATTCAATGTCCTACCCTCCCGCAATTGATGTGACAATCTGTATTTCATCCCGATGATTAAGGCAAACCCCTTGAATTGAAAGCAGTTGTTGTGAGTTCACAAAAATGGAAATAAAACCTTTTGCTTGACCGGTTTTATCATCAAACAAGGAATTTATTTTGTCGTGATAAAAATCCGCTAACACCTTATAAAGATTGGTTTCTGTCGAGTGGATCGTTGTCATTTTCTTTTGAGCGGCGAATTCGGTTACTTGGTATTCGTTCATAGTGGTTTTTCTCAAAAAATAGGCCTACAAAGTCTTTTCTTTCATGTAAACTTTATATATTATGTGGCCATAATATCATTTGGTTCCGTATTAAACAGTCACGAGATTAACATGAACGACAAATTTTGTAATGACATTGTAAAAACAGCAGCTTTTGTGGTGATGAAGCTTTAGAAATAGTCACAGATTCTAATAAAATGAACTGACATGATGTTTCAGAAATGAACTAACCAAGAACACTCTGTTCAGGCTTGGTTTTTTTGGAACCTAACCTCCACACAAAACAGCCATAATGTTCAGTTGAGCGTTATCTATTATTTCTGCTCATGCAAATGGATGCACAACAGTTTGAACATCATTGAATTTAATTCCAAAACAACCAATTAAAAAAGTAGTTTTCGCGGGAAAATCCGATTTGGCATATCCTAATTTTTCAGTGGCCTCCAAAAACCGGGGATCATAATCAAAAATAGAGTTTTTAGGCAGATTAAAAAGTTTTTGGGAAACGTGCACTTTTTTTTCATTAAACAATGTCAATATCAACTGCGTTGCAGCTTCATAAAAAGGTGTTCTTTTAAAATGACCTAATTGTTTAATATGATCGGCATATTGCCTATAAGTATTATAAATTAATTCACAACGTTGAGGCTTATTTGAAAATGAACTCGGCCTAAAAACCATTTCCTCTTTAAGGATTGAATAAAACACAGGGTAATTTGTTTTGTTATTAAAATGAACAGGCACCATCATTAAAGGAGTATAACGAGACTTATAAATATCCCGATATGTATGGGAGATAAACTCCACCGGTAATAAATCATCATTTACTGCCAAACCATATCCAGGAACATGACCAACTCCAATGGCAATGAGTTGATTTAACACATCATTAACGAACACATTGTGAGAAATGTATTCATCATTAGCTTTGATGTAGGTCATCAGATAATTATAAAAAGGAGTATTAGAATAATATCCTAATAGATTTGAATAAAATTCCATAATGAGGCTTGATAGCGCTGTTGCTTTACTTTCCTTAATCAATCTTACCACTTCATTAGGAAATACTAATAATCTGGATCGCCACTGGCAATTAGCTGCTTCGCACAGATTTTTAAACGTTCCAAAATGGGCGCCAAGATCATTTGGTCTAACTAGCTTAGTTTTAAAATGTCTATCTAGACTGGTATGTAACTTTATATCGGCAATAGGACAAAGTAAAAACGCATTTCGCGCGCCAGAGGCTATTTGTAAAATATCGGAGGGATGATGTGTATTCGTAAGAGAATATAAATTGGTGATACCTACAAATTCCCCTGGCCCATACACTCTATGGGTACTGGCCTTCCCCTTAAACTCAATAAACATCTCCAGATTTCTATCTAAAACCATCGAGAAGGGCACAAAATCCATTTTCCCGCCGTCATTCGGTAAATAAAAATAATCTTCATCCGCAATAATTTGGCCATAGGGATACTCAAACACGGTAAAAAACATGTTTTGAATGCCGTCAATCGTTTGCAAAATTTCAAACAAAGGTCTATTTACCCGCGCAATGTCTGTTTTTATTTTATCCCAGGATAATTCACTCATGCAGTTTCTAGCTCATTTTAATTATTGTGGAGTCTACTAAAAATCATTCGTTTACTCAATGAAATTGTCTTTCATGTGATAAATTTTATCTTTAAAAAGTAAATTTCATTTGATTTTTTGTTTTTTTAGAGATAAATTTAGTTCCACAAAAGGTGTTCTGTTGTAATTAAGGAGTGTTGTAATGTTAAGTATCGATCATGTGGATGATAAAATAATCAAAATGATAGTCAATGGTAGCCAAGTTAACGAAATAGCTGCCGATACGAAGCGATCAAAACGGTACATACTGTATCGATTAAGTGACTTAAAAACCAGTTTTAATTGCAGAACTACTCCGCAGTTGATTTACTTACTGACCACCTCTGGATTACTTAAATAAATCCTTGATGTGAGCATCGATTGGTAGCGGTTTAGTCAATGTCAATCAATGGCTCCTCAACGTTAGGGGAGCCATAACAGCTATTTTTAAACAACCTGTTAAACAACATGCAGGTATACAAAAAACAAGGTGGATTTGTGAACAACACATTAAAAACATTCCTATTAATAATCAGTTTAACGGTTTCTTTCGAGGTCTTTGCCGCAGATGTTCATGGCATTTCCCCAGAAGATGCTAAAAAAATAATCAAAAAATACGGCAGAGCGGTCACCGAATTGGAGTCTATTTTACTCAAAGAAATCTCAAAAATTCCCGATATAACAACACACTCTGAAAATGATCCTAATAGTCAGCTTGAAAGTAAATCTGAACGAGAGTATCAAGAAAAACGAATTGCTTTAACGAATAAAATAATCAAAGAAAATGGGTATTTATTTGTTGATTTTCAGACAATTATTTATCCGAACCAAGATAAGAATAAGCTGTATACCACCATTGAAATCATCGACCAACAGCACGCCGAACGCATGCGCTTTGTGAATAAAACACGACCAGAACACGCTCTAGCCCAAAATAGAGCCCATCAACAAGATTTAATTGAGGAGATGATTCGTTACAATAATATTGGTTTTGATTTGCTGCTCAATCATCAAATAAGCTCAGTCGCTCCACCCTGTCCAGTCTATCATTGTGTGGAGGGCTTTGAACATCCTCAATTAAAGCCTTACTTAACACGATTCAACAACGGTGTTATTACTAATAAAAAATTAATCATTGAAACCATAACGCATGATCCCTCCCCCGAGCGACGTGCGGCAGCCGCATTTTTAATCGGACATTTTCAAGATCCCCATGAAATTATCACGGTGTTATCGCCCCATATTGCAGATCAAGATGAAGGGGTTCGCAACAACGTGATGCGCGTGATAGGGGCAACCATGGCAAAAACCAAGATCAGTAACCTTGACTTGACGCCATTCTTGAATGCGTTGGACTCACCCTACACCACCGATCGAAACAAAGCCTTATATGTCCTTTTTAATGCCGCAGACTCGAAAAAAATGAAGCGTCTAATTCTTCAAAAAGGAGGTGATAAACTCCTAGCATTAATGCAATTACAGCAACCCAATAATCACGAGTTTGCCTATCTCATCTTACAGAAAATTAGCGGCAAAGATTTTGGACCCACCAATCAACTTGCCTGGGGAAAATGGGTTTCTTCAGCCAAGAGGCAATTGACTTAAGGATTGTTATAACACAAGGTAAAATTTAAAAAAATCCTCATGCTGCCCATCCCAGACTCTCAATCATCTCAATGGGATCATGCCAATTACCATACTGTCGATACAATGCAAACAACCAACGCTCAAGGCCAAAGGCAACACAACTGGTAAATATAGGTTTTGAAGAATTGGCTAAGGTTATCTGACACCGTTCTCCGAAAAAAGTACCATGACTATTAATTGAGGCAATGGCTACATCTTCAAACAAGAATTCGTATTTCACAGGCGATGCATAATGAAAAGGGCGCGTTTGACCAACTGAATTTTGGGGCTCATAAAACAGATCCGTTGCCACCTCTTTACGTAATGGTAAACCAATCAAGGCAGCAAAAGTCATTATTTTTTCTGAAAATTGGGTCAAATGCGCTTCGGTAAACGACTGCGATCCGAGTGCGACCACTTCACGCATATGAAAACCCAGTAACCGACGTAAATAGTCATAGTGCGTTTCTTTTCGACAACATTGCCCTTTGATCGTAATCAAAATGCCCGAACGCGGAATGGCCTGCCCTTTATAATGCAAATAAACCGCATAGCATGCAGCAGACGGGATCCCTAACTCCACCGGCTCTAAAATATCCGATCTAATTTGCGTAATTTCAGATTGGATTGGATCATGGGTAAATTGATTCAAATTCAATGAAGAAACCAATAGTGCCTGCTGCGGAAAGTTATAATACACATCGAGCAAAGCGAGATCTTTAACCGGCAACAATAACGGCATTGTCATTGAAAACGCACCATTCAAAATACCCCAGTTTTTAAAAAGGGTATCGAGCGTTTGCATCAATCGCGTTTCTTCAGAGTTCAGCGCTGAAAAAGAATGGTTAGTGTGGTTTGTTTTGAGTTGGCTTGTGCACATCCCCATGTGTCTTCTTTCCTGTATAAAATAATTGTGAGGCCTCATATTGGCCCGTCAATTTAATACACAAATCGTGTGTTGTAAACACTTTTAGTGGTTTTTAATGGGGGAAATGCAGTAAATAATCAATAATCTTCTCTGCAGCGCTACCATCACCATACAACTGAATGGATTTATCAACAGCAGGTTTCTCCAATTGGGCTATCATCCGAAGCAATGAAAACGGCTTCGCCGGCGAACACAATCGATTCCAACCGAAATCGACTAACTCAATCCACTCTGTTTCATCACGTAAAGTAATGCACGGCACTTGATTAAAATACGCTTCTTTCTGAACACCACCAGAATCGGTGACAATTAACGAAGCATGTCGCTCCAACGCTAACATATCCAGATACCCAACCGGCTCAATCAGCGTCAAGCGTTGTTGCAATTTCTCATAATACCCTGACTGATTGAGTGCAGCGCGTGTACGAGGATGTACTGGAAAGACGATTTCTTGAGAATCACCTAATTCAATTAGCGCGTCGCAAATAGAGTGAAGGCGATCCTTGTCATCCGTGTTTTCAGCGCGATGAATGGTGGCCAATACAAACGATCCCCTGAACAAATTCAGTGTCTCAACAATGGTCTGCCTCGCCGTATTGTATTCATTATAAAAAAGCGTCGCGTCATACATCACATCACCAACCTGGCTAATCCTACCAGGTGCAATGCCCTCTTTTAATAACTGTTGGCTTGCATGCAGAGTCGGGGTAAACAACACTTCGCTAACATGATCGGTGGCAATACGATTAATTTCCTCAGGCATTTTGCGATTAAATGAACGCAATCCGGCCTCAACATGAGCAACTGGAATGTGCAATTTCACGGAAGCCAAAGCACCGGCCAACGTTGAATTGGTATCGCCATACACTAAAACCCAATCGGGTTTTTCCTGCAATAATACGTCTTCAATCGCGCCCAGCATTTGCCCCGTTTGCTGTCCATGCGATCCCGATCCAATATTGAGAGAATAAGCGGGTGTTGGAATTGCAAGTTCATCAAAAAATTGTACCGACATATTCGAATCATAGTGTTGGCCAGTATGAATAATTATTTCATTAACGCGGGGCAGCGTAGCAATCACTCGCGAAAGCGTCGCTGCTTTGATAAATTGAGGGCGCGCGCCCACGATAGTACACAATTTCATGAATTTTTTTGTTTCCAAAATTAAAATTAATTACACTAATGAGGATGATTACGTATTGCAATTGTACAGATAAATGATGCAAGCTCAATCAAGTACAACAAAAAAGCAATTAAACTGATTGAATTTTGACTGGATTTGTTATTAAATGATTACTATGCGTTATAAAAAAACGTATTCTTTATTGTTCAAACTGTTGTACAACACAACAACAAAAAAATTGAAATCTGAAGAGGATACAATCCGAGGAGTGAAAAATGCCTGTCACGCAACAGTTACTTGATGAATTTACAAAGCTAATTGACGACTATAGTACCCAAAGCAAATTCAAAGTGTTACCAAGTCTGAGAGCAGATCGTAATTTACAAGAAAATGTAGCATTGCTTGATGGGCTCTTGAAGTTGGCTCATAGTGATAACGAAAAATTAACTAATCAGACTATTATCTTTGCTCTAGTAGATTATATAGCGGATAAAAAACCCTCGGATCCGGTTTTTTATGAGTGTGTAGTACGGTTTCGAAATAATTACCGCACAATCGCTGATTCTGTTTATTCAAAATGGGATCTAATGCATCTTGAACCTATTCCAGGAGCGGACGCAGTTTATATCCCAGCGCTATTAATAACCACGATGCGCGCTCAAAATGTAACCCACGCAAGTGAAAAACTAGCCTATGAGCGGCAACTCGAAACGGCCTACCAAGAAATTGCGACATTAAAATCGACTGTTGTAGCCTTAAAAATAAAAGAAAGTGAGTTAGATCAACTAAAAATTAAATTTCAAGAATTACAAACAGTCAATGCGCAGTTACATCAAGCTGGTATCGCGTTTATTGGACTTGACCGTATTTTAGCCCCTTCACAATCAAACGATGCTCCTCCTGCACTTCCAGTGGAAACAGTAACAATCCAAGCATCTAATGCACCACCACCTCCTCCACCCCCACCAATGCCTCTAGCAGGTCCTGTTTCAGCCCCTGAAAATGCGGTCCGATTTAGACCCGACGTGAAAGCGCTTCCAGGGCGCAGTGATCTCATGGCGCAATTAAAAAATAGACTCAATCTATTAGCCGCCAAAAATGAGCCGATGGGAACACAAGACACGCAACCAAACTCTTCCGCTTTACCGCAAGCTCTCCCTATACCAATCCCAGCACCAAGAAAAGGGATCAAAAGAAATCCACCCACACTCCCGCAAGAAGTGTTGCCCGCAATAAAGGACTTAATCACCCGAAGCCCAATCAGTGCTCCAATAAACGAACCTACGGTGCAAATACAACCAGAGATACCAGTTAGCCGACCAATTAGTACTTCATTTTTTCAACCAATCGCTACATTAGACAGTGGACCAACCCCAGTAATTAATGCAGTCCCTAAACAAAAACCAAAACCAAATAGCCTCGCGCTTTATCAAGCCGCTCAAGAAGCCGACCCAGCCTTAAGTTTCATAAATGCAATTGGAAAGGTGATCAATACAAGGCGTGAGAGAATTGCATCTAGTGAAAGTGATAGTGAAGACGAGACTTGGGAAACAATTTCTCTAGCTTAGGGCCTGTCAAGAAATAAACGTGACATCTAGCATCCAATCTTGCCGTCATCTTACCACGATCGGATCTAAAAAAAAGCTCAATGGACAATGAGTACACCTACGCTTTTTTGTAGCTCCGATCATGGTAAACTAACAGCAATCTTGGCGCTAGATGCCACGTTTATTTCTTGACAGGCCCTTAATCGTAAGGATTTTTTTTCATAAAAGTACGCAACTTGCTATTGAATGGTATAATTTGATTTTTAATCTTATTTATTTGTCTGACTATGTGCCCAACTATGCCCGCTCTGGAAATTAAAGAACTGCGAAAAACCTACGCCAATGGGATTGAGGCATTAAAAGGCATCAATTTGGTAGTCCAAAAAGGTGACTTTTTTGCGCTTCTTGGCGCCAATGGTGCCGGTAAATCAACAACCATTGGTGCTATTACAACGCTTCTTACCAAAACCAGCGGTAAAATTCGTATTTACGGACACGATCTTGATAACGAAACCGAAATGGCCAAGTCTTATCTTGGCTTAGTTCCACAAGAATTTAATCTCAATATTTTTGAAACCTGTGAACAAATCTTATTAAATCAAGCCGGTTTTTATGGCATTTCTCGCCGAGAAGCACAGCCGCATATCGAGTTTCTATTGCATGAGCTTGGGATCTGGGACAAACGCAATAGCATGATCCGGCATTTGTCTGGCGGTATGAAACGACGCTTAATGATTGCACGAGCGCTTGTTCATCAACCCAAAGTGTTAATTCTTGATGAACCTACCGCGGGTATTGATATTGAAATTCGCCGCAGTATGTGGGAATTTTTGACACGAACAAATGCCCAAGGCACAACCATTATTTTAACAACCCATTATCTTGAAGAAGCTGAACAATTATGTAAAAACATTGCCATCATTGATAATGGCCAAATCATCAAAAATACATCCATGAGCCGCTTATTAAAAACACTACGGCATCAAACCTTTGTGTTTAATACTGATAAAACCCTGTCGACATTACCCTCCCTTACCCCCTTCACAGCAACATTAATCGATGACACTACCTTTGAAGTTCGTGTCGATAACCAAATTTCCTTGAACGAAGTCTTTGCCGTACTCGACAAACATCATATACAAGTTCATAGCATGCGTAACAAAACAAACCGTCTTGAAGAGCTTTTTCTCGATTTAATTAAAGGGGCTCAACAATGAGAATTAAACAACAGGCCATTGCCTTTTACACCTTAGTCCGCCGTGAATTAGTACGCATGTTTCGCATTGCCTCGCAGGTCTTTTTACCGCCAGTCATTACCACAGCCCTTTATTTTCTTATTTTTGGCAGTTTAATTGGTAGCCGCATTGGCCCTGTCCATGGCGTGAGTTACGTGATGTTCATAGCGCCTGGTTTAATCATGATGTCTATTATTACTAACGCTTATGGCAACGTTTCCACCTCGCTATTTAGTGTACGCTTTCAAAAAAGTATTGAAGAAATACTCATTAGCCCGATTAATAATGGATTATTACTACTTGGCTATGTGTTTGGCGGAATTTTACGCGGAATAATTGTGGCACTGCTGGTATTCATTGTCTCTTGCTTTTTTATGACACTGCACATCCAGCATGTGCTTTTAGCGATGCTCGTCGTTGTCTTAGTGTCAGCGGTATTTTCACTCGCAGGCTTTACTAATGCGATGTTGGCACGTAATTTTGATGATGTTATGCTCGTTCCCACCTTCATACTCACCCCGTTGACTTATTTAGGTGGCGTCTTTTATTCCTCAAGTATGTTGCCACCAATCTGGCAAACTATTTCTCACTTTAATCCAATTCTGTACATGGTCAGCGCCCTTCGCCATGCCATGATTGGTCAAGGTGAAGTCAATTTAGTCGTTTCCATGAGTATAATCTGCCTCATGCTGGGATCATTGATTGCCATTAATCTGATTATGTTAAAGAAAGGCGTGGGCATGCGAGATTAAGATTTCTTATTAAATCCAATCGCTTTCAACCTATCCATAATCGACGGATGCGTCGA
>Ga0155617_1035_pt3 | contig 16768 bp, 17 predicted proteins | sample RifCSPhighO2_12_FD_107274 | JGI IMG/M metagenome (GOLD analysis project Ga0155617, IMG submission 107274) | Legionellales bacterium RIFCSPHIGHO2_12_FULL_42_9
CTGATTGCCTGTTTAGACTCCCTACCCCGCACCACTGAAGATATAACTTGATCTTCTTTTTTATTGATGTACTCACTTCCAACCAACAATTCTAATCTATCTAGTGCAGTCATTTGGTAATCCTTAAATAGTTGTATTCTTCGAGCGATTATATAAATAAAACACCTAAATAGAAAGAGCAAAACCCACAAAGAGATACTCAAAAAGAGCAATGATAAGATAAAAATATATTTATAACTGAATATTTACAACATTATGCTCGTTATGATTAAATAACTGCTCGTTTCGAGTGACAATAAGGGGTGTGAATATGCTAGCCAATGAAGTAAATATCCAGACCACCACCAACAACATACCACCAATTCGTACCTTCGACATCATTGAGGCTGCAAATTTTCTGGGTACTCACAAAGAAACAGTGCGACGAATGGTTGCTGGCGGGCAACTTCCAGGAGTTAAGATAGGTAAGAGCTGGCGTTTTCTTCAAGATGATCTTGTGATCTACATGCGCTCAAAGTATGCTCGCGTTGTTACATCGCAAGGCGCTGCTCATAGGAGTAACAAGCAATGGCGCTTTACAAGAGGAACTCAACTTGGTGGGTTAGCTTCACCCATCAAGGAGAAAGAATACAACGAAGCACTGGGACTGCCGATAAAATAGCAGCGCAAGAATATCACGATAAACTCAAGGCCGAACTTTGGAGTATCACTAAACTTGAGAATAAACCAGTATATGCTTGGCGTAATGGTGTTTTACGATGGTTACGGGAAAATGCTGCTAAACGGAGTATTGAAACAGATAAAGTACACCTACGATGGCTAGATCCTCATTTAAGTGGCTACCAACTGCATGAAATCACTAACGAGGTATTAGAACAAGTTGCGCTTAAAAAAGAAGCGGAAGGTGTTACATTAACTACAGTGAATCGAGTGCTTGAAGTAGTTAGGGCTTTATTGGTTAAAGCGCATAAAGAATGGGAGTGGATAGATAAAGTCCCTGTTGTGCGTATGCGTCAAGTGGAAAATAGTCGGATCCGCTGGCTCACAATTGAAGAAGCAAACCGGTTACTAAAGGAATTACCGCCACATTTAAAAGATATGGCTGAGTTTACCTTAGCAACAGGATTGCGCGCTTCAAATGTGACAGGCCTTGAATGGCAACACGTTGATTTGATTCGACGCAATGCCTGGATCCATGCTGATCAAGCAAAAACTAATAGATCTTTCTCTGTACCGCTGAATGATGCTGCCATTGATATTCTTAAATCTAGACTCGGTATGCACCCACGGTTTGTTTTTACTTATCAAAACAACTCGATTGGACAGTGTAATACGCGAGCATGGTCGAATGCCTTGAAACGTGCCGGAATTGAAAATTTCAGGTGGCATGATTTGCGGCATACGTGGGCAAGTTGGCATATTCAAAGTGGCACGAGCTTACAAGAATTGCAACAACTGGGTGGCTGGTCTAGTTTTGAGATGGTGTTGCGTTATGCGCACCTATCAGGTGATCACTTACAACGTGCTGCAAATAAAATTAATGGGATTGGTCTAACCAGAGAAGTTCAAGGCGTTGCGAGATTGTAGAAAAAAGTGTGACAAATTTGCTACATCTAATTTTTGTACACTTAAAAAATCACGTAAGTCCTTGATAAATGGTGCGCTCGGAGGGACTCGAACCCCCGACACCTTGGTTCGAAGCCAAGTACTCTATCCAGCTGAGCTACGAGCGCATTTTGAAGAACAACTAACAGATATTATGGTGGGCCGTATAGGGGTCGAACCTATGACAAAAAGATTAAGAGTCTTCTGCTCTACCAGCTGAGCTAACGGCCCAAGGGTGGCCTATATATACAAATTTACTAAAAAATCTAACTTAAAATGGTGGGCCGTGTAGGAATCGAACCTACGACACAAAGGTTAAAAGCCTTCTGCTCTACCGACTGAGCTAACGGCCCACACGAAGGGTGGAATAATACCCGATTAAGGCAAAATTTCAAGTATTTTCTCTGCATTATTTTGCAATAGTTTGGAGCCAGTATATAGATCCTGGCTACTAGCTAACACTGTCCAACCATCAATCACCAGATTTTGACTCACATCAGCCAATGCATTCTTCTCAACAATCAACAGCAGAACATCAGCTCCCATCGCTCCACACCCTTTGGCCGTCAAAACATGTTTCTTCAACTTCAACGCTTGCAAATATTCCAAACTGTTAAGTGCAACAAGACCTCTTGCTGTCAAATGCGCTTGATAAGAATCCACCGCGGCAATTAACTGCTCACTACACCCGTCTAGAAATGCCTTCCTGGCGGATTCTGCAACGATGGACAACTCATCCATTGAATCTGGCAAACTTATCCGTTTCAAATGATAGTGCGTCATTAATTTTTGACCGCTATGCACAAGTAAAAAAGCAATATCGTCAAATACCCACTCATAGGATTCGATGATCCCAAGCTGGCGATTCACATAAACACAACGATGTTGTGTTTGTGCAAGCAAATCATAAGCACTTGGCCGCAATCCATCGCCACGCCAACTCGATTGGTAATACGCATCTAAAAGAACTTCATGACTGGGCTTGATGTGCAACAAATGGCAGATTGCTAAGTAAGTTCCTAAAAATTGTGCGCTAGAGGCACCAAGACCACCCTTGCCTTCATACGGATCACGCCAAATCAAACTTTTGTCCGGGATCCGATGACTCGCCCACCATTCTCCTGCTGGAGAATCGGGATGAATGCCTTCATAATGGTTGCCATCCACCAACGTCACCTCAAAACAAGGCGTTGTTGTTAACACAATCGCAGGGCCACCAAGAACTGCCGCATATTCACCCACCAAAAATGTTTTTGCAGGGATCAACCGCTTCATACTCAAATTTTCCTAATTTCAGCAAGCATCTCACGGGCATTATTCAAGCTAACGCGTTTATTCGCAACCAACCAATAATGCAACTTTTCCTTAAGTACTGGCGTTTCAAGTTCCGAAGCCCCTGCGACTAATACCAGATTATCGATGTGTAATTTCATGTGCCCTTGAATAATCCCCTCAGTACACAATGCCTTAATTGCACCCAAGTTTTGCACTAATCCAACAGCGGCAATCAAACGCGACAAATGATTCGCCGATTGAATATTCATCATGCGTAAACACATTTTTGCTGTTGGATGCAAGGAAGTCACGCCACCAACAGTCCCAACAATAATAGGTGCTGAAAATTTGCCAATCAAACGATCTTGCTCATATCGCCATTGGGTAATTGCCCTGTATTGTCCTGAACGCGCTGCATAGGCATGTATACCCGCTTCAACAGCACGCCAATCATTGCCAGTTGCAATCAATACGGCATCAATGCCATTCATCACGCCTTTATTATGAGTCGCGGCACGATAAGGATCGGTTTCAGCAAAAATAGAGGCCTCTTGTAAACGTTGACCTAGCTCTGAGTCAACACCATCCACTGTCACAATTGCTGTTGTAATCTTTTGATCATTCAAATTCGATAAAATACACAAACTCACTGACTCGCCAGTCAATTGTTCCAAAGGCGCTTTTAAATACTCCAATACCTGATTCATCACATTGGCGCCCATGGCATCGCAACAATTCATGGTCAAGTGAATGACAGCCATGTTATCCCCATCGGGACGCACTATTTGACGAAGTTGCATATCTTGAACCCCGCCGCCACGTTTAACCATACTTATCGCCACTTCTTCATTTGCTTTTTCAATTAGAAATAGCTTATTTTCAGCGAAAATCGTCGCAAACCGCGCAAAATCACGAACTTTAGCAAGCTGAATTTGGCCTAAAATACATTCACCCTCAATGTGTGTAGCAATTTCACCTTGCTGTCGTATCCACTTTGCCGTTTTCGATAATGCCGCAATAATGGATGTTTCTTCCACAGCTAAAGGAATCACATAATCCTGACCATCAATATAAAAATTAGTTGCAACGCCTATCGGTAATTGAAAATAACCAATCACATTTTCAATCAACTTTTCAGCAAGCACGGTATTTTGCACACCACCAGCACGTAAATAGTCAACATCATCTAAAGTCAATACGCCCATTTGCTGCAAACGCAGAAAACGTTCTTCCCGAGTCAATTTTGAAAATCCTTGAAATAATTGATTGGCTTTGTCGTGATCTAACATACTTTCCCCTTCAAATCGGCAAGGCTTCTGCTACCTGTACAAAACAGCGCAATTTTTAATTCATATTCAATGGTTTGCATCAATTCAATCACGGCTTCAGTGCCCTGTAACGCAGCCTCCAACATGGGTTTAGCAAAACCAACCATGGAAACACCAAGGGCTAAAAGCCTTGCCGCATCCAAACCGTGCCGCACGCCACCAGAACCCCAAACCTCGTAACTTGGTGCAAGTTGTACCGCATTTTTGACACTCTGCACCGTATCAACACCCCAATTTCGAAACGTAAGCGCAGCGCGATGCAACAGAGAATCGGCAGGATTACGCTGCCCTTCAATGCGGCCCCAATGCGTCCCGCCCAAACCGCTGACATCAACCGCAGCAACCCCAATTTCATTGAGTCGTATTAAAGTATTCGTAGAAAAACCACAACCCGTTTCTTTCACAACGACAGGAACAGTTGAAATCTTAACTATTTGTTCTAATACCTGCCAACACCCTTTAAACTGCGGCGTTCCTTCCGGCTGAATCACTTCTTGTAAGGCATTACAATGAATAATAAGGGCTTCTGATTCTAAAGACTCCGTTAATCGCTCAATGTCTCTTAATGGCGTGTTAATCAATTGTGAGATACCCAAATTACCAAATAAACTCACCCCTTGGAAATCGCGTTTCAACGGTTGCCATTCAAATGCTGCCTCTGGATCCGTTAATTCGCGTCGCTGCGAACCAACACCCATAGCCCAACCCGTTTGCGCGCAAGCCGCAACAAGATGGCGATTGATTTTGAGGGCATCCTTATGCCCTGCAGTCATGGAACTCACTAAGAAAGGTTTTTCCACAACTCGTCCGAATCGATAACTTGTAATTGATAACTCACTGAAATTAAGATCAGGCAATGCCTCATGACGCAAAAAAACCATATCTAACACATTCATTTCGCTGGCTTGATTCGTCGAATTAAGTGCAAGATTGATGTGATCTTGTTTACGCTGTTCAAATTGGGAATAATTATCTGGCATTTTACAATTCTGTTCAAAAATTGAACTCTATTTTATCACAACTCAAGATTAATAACAGCACCGATTAAGCATCTGAAAAGATTTATCAATAATGCCGAATTTTCAAAATGATTCACCAGGGGTGTATCACTGAGCACCATTTCGTATTATGCTAAATCATTTATGCTCACAACTATTAGCTACTAAAAATGAGTCAAGCAAACCAAATTAAAATTAGTTTTGATGTTCAAGAAGCGTGTTACGTTTGCCACGGGGAATGGAGTATATCAAACTTAGCCGGTCTACTCACCGAGTTTAAACAAATTCCAACACCGAAAGCGCTCAAAACAATCATCAATGGAAAAAATATCTCCGTATTTGACAGCGCAGGGGCACTGGCAATCATTCGCTGTATGAATCAATTAAACCAAGATAAAAAAGAAGTTGAATTAAAAAATTTTTCGCCCTCCCAATTATTACTGATTGAGCTGGTTCAGAGCCAATATACTAGTCTTCTGTATGAACCCCCTATTCTAAAGTCTGAGAATATTTTGCACAGAATTGGCGAAGAAGCCATCAATAAACTGAATCAGGCGGATGGAGTCATTGTTTTAATTGGTGATTTAAGTATAAAACTGTTTGAAGCCATTATCACATGGCGGCGCTTTCATTTGCCTAATATTGTTTCTAATATTTACAGTGCAGGCATTCAAGCGTTGCCTATTGTGGCCTTATTGTCTTTCCTGATTGGTGTCGTACTAGCCTATCAAATGGGATTACAACTACAAACTTATGGCGCCAATATTTTTATTGCCTACATCTCAGGAATGGCCATTTTTCGTGAGTTCTCACCACTCATCACCGCCATCATTGTTGCTGGGCGCACAAGTTCAGCTTTTACAGCACAGATTGGCAGCATGAAAATTAATGAGGAAATTGATGCCTTGTATACCATGGGATTATCTCCCACTGAATTGCTCGTCGTCCCTAAAATGTTGGGCTTGGTACTGGTATTCCCTTTACTAATTTTTTGGTCCGATGTCTTTAGCGTCTTAGGTGCCATGTTTATGTCCAAAACCATGCTTCAAGTGGGTTATGTTGATTTTTTAAATCGACTCAGAGACTCAGTAGGACTGAAGCAAATGATGTTAGGACTTTACAAAGCGCCCGTTTTCGCCTTGATTGTCTCCTTAGTTGGCTGCTTCCAAGGATTTGAGGTGCAATCCAGTGCAGATAATATTGGCAGTCAAACCACTAAAAGTGTGGTACAAGCTTTATTTTTAATCATTGTTGCTGATGCAGCATTCTCCATTGTCTACAGTTGGATGAAAATTTAAATGCCAAAATCAGCGCCACCACCCATTATTGAAATACAGGGCTTAAAAAACTATTTAGGGGGTGCGTGGGTCCATAGTGACGTGAATCTTACCGTCAATAAAGGCGAGATTTTAGCCATTATTGGAGGTAGCGGCAGCGGTAAAACCACTATATTGCGTAGTTTATTGATGCTACAAAAACCGACCGCAGGCTTAATTAAAATGTTTGGACAAGATATTAAATCACTATCGGCAGAAGACACGGATACACTGCGCCGTCGCTGGGGCATGATGTTTCAACATAGTGCCTTATTTTCAGCGATGACTGTTCTTGAAAACATCCTATTTCCCATGACTGAATTTACAAAACTCGACAAACAATTTACCCATGAGTTGGCTATGCTGAAAATAAAACTAGTTGGACTTCCTAAAGAAGCTGCCGGAAAATACCCTGCTGAGTTAAGTGGCGGAATGCAGCGACGTGCAGCGGCTGCCCGCGCAATTGCAATGGATCCCGAACTTCTTTTTTTAGATGAGCCAACCACAGGCCTTGATCCACACAGTGCTCGACAATTTGATGATTTAATTTTGTTTTTGCGCGATACTTTAAATTTAACAATCGTGATGGTCAGTCATGATTTCGAATCACTTAAAAAAACATCCGATCGCATTGCATTTGTTGGCAAGGGTAAGATATTAAGCGTTGAACCGATTGCGGAATTAATGAAAAATCCGGATCCACTGATTGCTGATTATTTTAGTAATCTTTAAGGGGCTGTATGTGAGTTAGCTGCGCACAGAAAATCAGCACATTTCGAAAAAGCACAGTAGAAATGTAAACAGCCCCTGATAATGGTATACTGGTGATTATTGAGGAGATACCCATTTGGAATCAAAAGCCAACTACACCCTAGTCGGACTCGCTGTTCTCATCTTAACAGCTGCCCTGATTTCGGTTGCCTTGTGGTTATCCGTTGGGTTTGACCAAAAAAAATATAATTATTACCTTGTGTACATGAATGAAACGGTGTCAGGCTTAAATCAGGAATCCCCCGTAAAATACAATGGTGTTCAAGTGGGTTACGTGAAAGCCATTGAATTAGACAATAAAAATCCCCAACGAGTTCGTATCTTACTTGCCATTGACGAAAATACTCCCATTACAACCAGTACTACAGCAACTTTAATCTCCCAAGGCATTACAGGAAATACGTATGTTGGATTAGCAGCAAGCTCTTCAAGTTTACAACCTTTACAAAAACACTCCGATGAAGATTATCCAGTCATCCCTTCTCGTCCTTCTTTGTTTAATCAATTGGATAAAGTACTGAAAGAGGTTTCTGGGAATGTGAATGATCTCAGTGTGCAAGTCAAAAAAATATTTGACGAAGAGAATGTGGTCTATGTTAAAAAGACCTTGGCTAATTTACAAAAGGTAACTGGTGTGATTGCTGCAAACAAAAAAAATATTAACCAATCCATTGTGAATACCGATATATTATTGCGTAACTTCGCTAAAACCAGTAAAGAGTTGCCACAACTTACCAAAGAAATGCAAGTGAGTCTTGCCAAAGTGCGTCAAGCTGGTGAAAAAGTATCAGACACTATGAACTCTGGAAAAATAGCGCTCGATAAATTTTCGCAACAGACTATCCCACCTGCGATCAGTTTGCTTAACCGTCTTAATGGTATTGCTGCTAATTTAGAAAAAGTGAGCAACCAACTGCGTCAGAACCCTTCAGTGGTGATTCGCGGTACGACCGCTCCAAAGCCAGGTCCAGGAGAATAACGTTGAATAATAAAATTATACGGGAAGCTGTCCCAGTGCTGCTGTTAAGCCTATTTTTATTTTTAGTACCCGGATGCAGCGCCATAAAACCCCCGGTTACCAATCAATATACCCTCAACGGATTCAGTCATCAATCTTTCAACAAGCCTTCCAGAGCGCTATCCATTTTGGTGAATAAACCAGAAACAGTAGCAGGTTATGAAACTGAGCAAATGCTCTATATAAATAAACCCTATGAAGTAGGCGTTTTTGCCCACAATGCTTGGATTGATCCCCCAGCTGACATGCTCTTTTCTTTAATTGTACAAAGTCTTCAATCCAGTGGTTATTTTTTTGCGGTAGCCTCAACTCCAAGCTCTGAAAGTGCAGACTATCGTTTAGATACCCAATTAATTGAGTTGCAACAGAATTTTCTCGATAAACCGAGTGTGCTTGAGTTTGCTGCTAAAATCGTCTTAACGAAAGTTTCCAATAACAACATTATTGCTTCACTGCTTATCAAAAAACGAATACCCTGCCCCAAAAATACCCCTTACGGTGGAGTGATTGCAGCCAATCAGGCAACACGACAATTTACCGCTGAGCTCACTCGTTTTGTAATTAGAACAGTGGACAAAACTACATGAAAAAAGACTTAGGGCTTGTCCATGAATGATAGGTAGTACCATAGATTCATGCTGTTGCATAAAACTCCAAGTTAATAGTTCATGTGATCGTAGCGAAACCTTGAAAATCCATGTAAAATTTCCCTCTATTAACTGCGCGTGGTCACAAAGTTAAGTTTTGGCGCACAGCGTTCTGCTAGATTTTATTTTTAGCAAGGCGCGGTGTCGCAACGCAAGCGGAGTTTGCTGGATTGTAAATGAACATGCAAGGCAAGCTGCAACAAAGCTAAAAATATACTGCGTACTGCGCGAAAAGTGTACCAATCTAATATTGGCATTAAAATTAAATAACAAGGAGAACACCAGGATGAAAGCGAAAACCGGTTTAAAATTAAGTCTTATTGCTGTTAGTATTGTGCTGCTTGCATCTTGCTCAAAACATTCCGGCAGCGCGAGCGGTATGGGCGATGAGGGGGCCACCGCTCATGGCTTAGGTCAAGGCACGCATTTTTCAGGCCAAGAGGTCGGTGAATCCTACACAACCCAAGCGCCACACAATCAAGTTTATTTATTCTCCTATGACGATGCCACATTTAACTCTAAATACATGGATTCTCTCAACGCCCAAGCGGATTATTTAAAATCTCACACAGGGGCACATGTGTTACTCGCCGGAAATACCGATGAACGCGGTAGCCGTGAATACAATATTGCCTTGGGCGAACGACGCGCCGATAGCGTTGCTGAATTATTACGTATGGCAGGTGTTGCTAGAAATCAATATCGTGTCGTTAGTTATGGAAAAGAACGTCCAGTCTACTTTGGCCATGATGAAGCATCACACGCCCAAAACCGTCGAGTTGAACTTACCTATGAGGCTACTCAATGAAGCATTTAATTATTGCCTTTTTTTGCTGTTTGGTGTCAGTACAAAATTATGCACTTGCCCCTGTTGTCGATGACAGTGAAAACTTTGCAATTCTTGATGAACAACAGGCTGATTTGAGTGAGCCTGTTGCCAATAATGAATACGATAACTCCTCATACAATGAAAAAGCGCTGGGGGATGAAAAACCGTTAGCCCATGACGAACCTGCTTTAAAAAGCCAAAGTCGGGTTGAGTTATTAGACAAAGTTCAGGGGATGCAGCAGGACATTCAAGAACTGCGTGGACAACTGGACATGCAATCCCATGACATAAAACTATTAAAAGACCAGCAATTGGCATTCTACAAAGATCTCGATGCCCGTTTAAGCCAAACACCGTCAACCCAAACTGGCAGTGGCTCTTTGACTAAAGGTTCAATTGCTCCAGCATCCACTGAATTGCCTTTAAACCCAATACAACCCCAGATTAAATCTCCATCTAATATAGCCACAACCAATAAAGCAGTGGTTGCACCCATTCCAACACCATCATCACCAATACAGAACCAATCTGGTGCTGGAGTGGCCGTCCCAACTTCGTCAGCTCATAACAATCCTGCTGATGAACAAATCAGCTACATGGCTGCTTATGAACTGGTAAAAAACAAACAGTTTGATGATGCCATCAACTCTATGCAAGCATTTGTGACTCATTACCCAAATGGTGGTTACACCGCCAATGCCCAATATTGGCTTGGGGAACTCTACATGGTCAAGAAAAACTACCCTGAAGCAATTCAACATTTTGAAGTGGTCTTAAGTCAATATCCTAACTCAAGCAAAACCGCAGCAAGTCTATTAAAAGTAGGCTATGCACTCGCCGCGTCTGGGAAAGGCGCTGAAGCAAAACAAAAACTGGGCAAAGTGATAAAAAACTACCCTGATACAGCAACCGCTCAACTCGCAGCAGCAAAATTAAAATCACTTAATGCGTCATGAATGTGGTTAATCAATGAGTACTGAGCTAATCCGCATCACCGAAATTTTTTATTCTTTACAAGGTGAATCAACAAGCATAGGGCTTCCAACTGTTTTTATTCGTCTCACAGGCTGTCCTCTACGCTGTCAATACTGCGACACAGCTTATGCGTTCAGCGGTGGTCAACGACGCACCATCGCTGCAATTTTAACCGAACTAATCGATTATAATTGTTCGCACGTCTGCGTCACTGGCGGTGAGCCTTTAGCACAACGCCCATGTATTACCTTACTTCAGGAACTTTGCAATGCGGGATATCAGGTTTCGTTAGAGACCAGTGGCGCATGTGATATTTCCTTAGTGGATCCACGTGTCATGATTGTGATGGATATTAAAACCCCAGACTCGCAAGAATGTGATAAAAACTTATTTAAAAACTTGGAGTATTTGAAGCCAACTGATCAAATTAAATTTGTTTTATGTAGCCGCAGTGATTATGAATGGGCTTGCCAAATTATCCATGACTATGACCTCAGCAAGCGGATCCAATTACTATTTTCACCCAGTTGGAATCAACTTGACCCAACGAAACTTGCAAACTGGATTGTAGATGACCGCTTATCGGTCCGTTTTCAGCTACAATTACATAAAGTACTTTGGAATGAGACTAGGGGCTGTTGACATTTAAACAAATGAGAGCGTAGAGCGTAGCCTGGTTGCTTGCAACCGGGGGTGTTCTAGAGGGAGCGTAGCCTGGTTGCTTGCAACCAGGGGTGTTCACAAACCCTAGAGATCCGGTTGCAAGCAACCAGGCTACGCTCCTGAAGAACATAGGAGACTGAGCTATGCAATGGTTTAGCCAAGCACCCGCTAATATTGCTTTAATAAAATACATGGGAAAAAAAAACACGGAAAATAATACGCCTGACAATCCCTCTCTTTCCTATACTCTCAACAAATTACAAAGCAGCGTGATGCTCGAATCTCAAGCGGGTAAGAGCGATTTGTGGGAACCGTTACTCATCCCTGGCGCACAGCCTTTTGATTTAAACATTGCAGCACAACAACGATTTCTAAAACATTTAGCCTTTTTAAAATCTAAATTCAACTATTCAGGTGGCTTCATAGTTCGCTCATCGAATAATTTCCCGCACAGTAGTGGGCTGGCAAGTTCTGCCTCAAGCTTTGCGGCATTAACCAAATGTGCAGTACAAGCACTTTCCGAATTAACAAAAAAACCACTGCCCTGCCTTGAAGAACAAGCTCATTTAAGTCAACTTGGATCCGGCTCTTCGTGCCGCTCGTTTTTTTCACCCTGGGCTTTGTGGGATGAGAACAAGGTGGGCGCCATTGATCTTCCTTACCCCCAATTGGATCATCATGTCATTATTATCAGCCATAATGAAAAACAGGTGTCTTCAGCTCTCGCCCATCTTCGTGTTAAAACCAGTCCTTTGTATGCAACCCGTAGTCAAAGGGCACGTGAAAACTTAAAAATACTGCTGCATGCTTTTGAAAGTCAAGACTGGCAAGATGCATTTACCATCACCTGGCGCGAATTTCATGACATGCACACTCTTTTCGCCACAAGTACTGATCCATTCAGTTACATCACACCGCAAAGTAAAGAATTACTTAACCTATTACAAGATTTCTGGCATCATCACGGCGATGGCCCTTTGGTCACAATGGATGCAGGACCTAACATCCATTTACTCTATCGCTTGGATCAACTTGATCTGGCTGAACAATTTAGAAATGATCACTTAATCGGTAACTACGATGTTCTGTAATTTTACAACAACAACCCATGCCAAATGGATACTAGCAGGAGAACATGCTGTTTTGCGTGGGCATGGCGCGTTGGTATTTCCTTTGCAAAATCATCAACTGACGTTAAGTTACACTCGCGAAGATACTGAATTAAACGCCGACTATAGCGGGAGTAGCGGTACCGACATGAGTTTATTATTTTGGAGTGTTCTACAACAAGGTCAGCAATTATTAGGCCATTCACTGAATCGTTTAAACGGCCATTTTCACCTAGACTGTAATATTCCAATTGGTGTTGGCATGGGTGCATCAGCGGCACTTTGCGTGGCGATGGCAAATTGGTTTGCCGCCCAACGTTTAATTGCAGCAGAAACAATTACCCAATTTGCTCGCGATCTTGAGCATTTATTTCATGGCCAAAGCAGTGGACTTGATATTGCTGGAGTTGCCGCCAATTCCGGCGTTTATTTTCAGCAAGGAAAAAGCCAAATGATAACTCAAAGTTGGCAGCCTTACTGGTATTTATCGTCATGCCAACAAGTGGGAATTACGTCACATTGCATCAATCAAGTTAATCAACTCTGGGAAACCTCACCAGAGCTTGGTGAGCAGCTTGACGCCCTAATGAGCCAAGCTGTCGAAAAAGCGCACCTTGCCTTAGAAACCTATACCCCTGACTCAATACACCTATTGACTGAGTCAATCAAAAATGGATCGTATTGCTTCGAAAAATGGGGATTAGTTAGCGAGACACTGTTTCAACACATGCAATTACTCTATCAGCACGGCGCCCTTGCCGTTAAACCAACCGGATCGGGCAATGGCGGGTTTGTGGTAAGTTTATGGGAAAAACCGCCAACATCATTATCTATCGAAATGATTGTGCTTTAACTTAAGTACCGTGTTTATTGACCTCAGTCCACCATCTTGGCCCACCAATTGCATCAATATAATTAGATGAAAAAAACATTTTTCTAAAGAGTTGTCTATACTTATATTGATCAGTACGATTAACAACAAAGCAAAAGGGCGTTTATCATGAAAAAAATTATTTTCTTAGTCCTTTGTGTAGCACTTTTTAGCGGCTGTCAAACTATGGCCAAAACCGATTATGAAGAGGGTTATGTCACCCCTGCGGGATATTCTGGCGATAATCCCTATTGGAGTAATAATTATCGTCTCAACAGCAGTAATTACTTTGGGAATCGCAATTTTAATCGCCCAGGGCCTGAAGTCTTTTATTAATAAAAAATAGGGTCTTAATATGGACTATACTGTATACAATCCTAATCAATGCATAGATTCATTTAAGTCAAGGAACTTAACATGAAAAAAATACTAGTCATGCTGTTATTCCTTAGTTATTCGGCCGTGTATGCCACCTCTATTGCCTATTATGGCACTGCATTATGCGCATACCCTCAATACGAGTGTGTTAAAGTGGGTAAAAACCAAGGCTGGGAGAGTTTATTTCCTGATCCTGAAAAACGAGATCTTGTACAGCGATTAAACCGAACTTACAATGCCATCTGGTACGGACGGGAAATTGTAGTTCCCAAGAACTTAGACTCCATAACCTTTAGAGATATTTCACCCTTTCCGCTCACAGTCAAAGACATAGGCGAAAAGCAGATTATTGTGGATCAAGATAAACTAGCCTACGCGGCCTATGATGAAGAAGGCAATCTTGTGCGATGGGGACCCATCTCTTCTGGACGAGACCGATGTTCAGACAGTGCCAACTCCTGCCGAACATTAACCGGTATTTTTAGAGTCTTCAGCAAAGAGAATGAAAACTGCCGATCCAATACCTTTGACAACGCCCGTATGCCTTATTGCATGTACTTCCATAAAGGCTTTGCACTCCACGGCTCCAATGATATTCCAGGATACCGCGCCAGCCACGGTTGCATACGCATGTTCACGCAAGATGCATTGTGGTTAAACCACGACTTTGTTGATATTGCAAAAGACAGCAATGGGTACCTGGGCACGAAAGTCACTGTACTGCCACTTTTAGATATAAACCCAAAAAAACCCGGTAAGGGTAGCTAGTGGATACCACCTCTGTTCCGTCACCTGCCGTTACTCTTAGTGAATTAGGTTTATTTCGGCGTATTGGTAATGAGGGGCCCTTAAAAGGGGGCCAGAAAGTCACGGCACAATTATCAGTCAATTTCCGGTGATGGTGTGATTAGAACTGCGATCAACAACTATCAGGCTAACTTATTTTTTCAGCCACCACGAAAAACCCTAGAATTTTTCCCAAATCACTTCCTTTTCCTGAACGAGTTCACGATCATCGCGATCGCGAAGTCGAAAAATTCGTTCATATTTTTTTACTTCTTGGAGTTGTGATGCAGACTTTGGATGAACGTGATCAAATCGAAACAAAAACTCATCATAGGGACTGACATACGCTTTATCGATATCATGCTTAGTCTTAGCCATTAAAAAACACCCTCAAGCAATTTTTTTGCTTAAAATCACAAATTCAGATTGCTCATTTTAACAATTTTTAATTAATATAACCACTCTCCCTATCATTAGCCCTGCATCTTAACCAAAGGATTCATTCCATGCCAATTAAAAAAGCAGAACTGCACACCCATCTCGAAGGTACAATTTCACCCGATTTATTCCAAAAATTATCCCTTCGCAACCAATTACCCATTCCAGGAGATTTAATCTCAGCTGATGGACAAAGTTATTGCTACAATGACTTTCTCCACTTTTTAAAAGTATACGATGCCGTAGCTGACTCAATAAAACATCCGCGAGATTATTACGATGTCACTTTTGACTACCTCAAATCCAACGCGCTCGAAGGCACTATTTATATTGAAATGATGTACTCACCCGATCACGCGGAAATGACCAGTGGTATTCCTTCGCATGAACATTTGGTCGCCATTCAACAAGCCATTGACGATGCGAACAAACAATTTAATATTTTGGGGCGAATTATTATTACCGCAGTGCGTCATTTTGGCGAGGAGGCCTCAATTCGTGTTGCTCTACACGGAATTAAAGCAAAAGCGGATTTCGCCTCTGTTGTTGGGTTCGGCTTAGGCGGGGATGAGTTTAACTTTCCCCCCAAACTATTTAAAAAAGCCTATGAAATTGCAGCCAATGGCGGATTACAATGCACGGTTCATGCAGGCGAACACGCCCCCGCAGCCGGCATGATTGAAGCCATGGACTATTTGCCCATTCAACGTATTGGTCACGGCGTAAATGCAATTCACTCTCCAGAAACTATCGCTCGTCTTAAAGATAAAAATATCGCTCTAGAAATTTGTCCATCCAGCAATATCTCATTGGGATTATTTAAAAACTTGCCCAGTCACCCACTGCACCGACTACTACAAGAAGGATTGTCAATTAGCATTAATTCCGATGATCCGCCGTTTTTCCGCACTAATCTTGCCAACGAATATCAAGTCACACAAAAAACCTTTGGTTATACTGATGAGGAAATGACTCGATTTACACGAATGGCCATTGATGCGGCTTTTGTTGATGAAACGACTAAAAAGGAATTGAAGAGTCGTCTATAAATTGGCTTACGAACAGAACAAAAATTATAAAATTGGGGGTAGCCTGGTTGCTTGCAACCAGGAACTCTAGATCCTACACCCCCCCCCGGTTGCAAGCAACCAGGCTACGCAATATTATACTCCCCGGTTGCAAGCAACCCGGTTGCAAGCAACCAGGCTACGCAATACCCTCAATAAACTGACGTAACTTTTTCATGGCGTTTTTTTCAAGTTGACGGACTCGTTCTGCTGATACGCCGTACTTATCGGCCAAATCATGCAGAGTTGCTTTATTTTCTAATAACCAGCGTTGTTGCAAAATATCTTGGCTGCGCTCATCGAGCTTCTCAAAAGCCTGTGATAAATTTTCACGGCCCTGTTCACCATGGCGCTCTTGTTCAACCAATAATGCAGGATCACTGCTTGCATCATGCAAATAATTTTCAGGCGCATTAAATAATTCGTCATTATCAGAAGCGGGTGCATCAAACGAAGTATCCATTGCATTAAGGCGCTGCTCCATCCGCAACACTTCTTCGCGGCTAACACCCAAATCATTGGCTACTGCATCCACTTCTTCATTCGTAAACCAGCCCAATCGGCTCTTCATTTGTCGTAAGTTGAAAAATAGCTTACGTTGCGCTTTTGTCGTGGCAATTTTAACAATTCGCCAATTACGTAGGACGAACTCATGGATTTCAGCCTTAATCCAGTGAACTGCAAATGACACTAA
>Ga0155617_1169_pt3 | contig 16042 bp, 11 predicted proteins | sample RifCSPhighO2_12_FD_107274 | JGI IMG/M metagenome (GOLD analysis project Ga0155617, IMG submission 107274) | Legionellales bacterium RIFCSPHIGHO2_12_FULL_42_9
TCAACCAGGTTTTGCTGCTCATGGATGCGTTCCTATGTTTAAACGATGGCTCAAATCAGATTGAAAAGAACACTGGTACTGACTTAATATGTTGTTGAAGAGAGAGTGATTACTATATTGTATTTTGAATTGCTGGGCTGTTAAAAACAAGTCCTTTCCTAAGTAGACTTTGCCGCCAATAGACGTGATTTTGTTGTTTATCATTTGAATTGCTTTGACTGCATGTTGATTATGAATAAAATCAATTGCAATGGTAAAACCAGGCTCTACAAACGATAACAGTCCAGCTCCTTTTTGCGCGAAATATTTTAATACGGCTAAGGTGGGGGTTGCACCACTGGCATTAATTAGGTTGAATAATTGATGCATGGTTTTTTTTGCATCTTGGTGTGTAAAAACGGTTTGGCACTGAACTAATCCTTGTTTGCCGTATAAACGATTCCAATGGTTGATTCGGTCCAGGGGATTATTAAATTGGGCAAGTGAGACCAGCTCTGGGCTTGTTTGTTGCGCACTATGAAAATAGATTCGATTAAATTGTGTCATACTAAGCCGGTTAATCAGGCGCATGGGTAATTTGGGTAAAGTGATGGATTTAGGCATTGTGAAGGGCTGTGTTGAGTTGCAATGATTAGCTTGGGATAATACGGATCGTTCTGTTCCATTTAAGAGATCAAGCCAGGCCACCTGATAGTCGTGGTTCTGATGTTCCTCGTGCATTTGCAGCAGCAATTGCTTCCATGTCATGACGCGTTGTTTTGAAACCTGCACCGTTTTCGACGCTTTTGTTAAGGTAATCGCGAGACGTTTGATGACACCAGTTAAGCCTAATCCGCCGATAGTCGCTGAAAAAAGATCCTGATTTTCACTGCGGCTGCACGGAATGAATCGGTTGCCTATTTGCAATAGAAGCCATTCAATATGATGGCCCAACGTGCCGGCTCGGCTATTGTTTTTTCCATGGACATCATTGGCAATACCGCCACCGAGCGTTGCTTTTAAAGTGCCTGGGATCACGGGTGGAATAAAATCAGGATGGATTAGGAATAATTCAGCAAACGTGATTCCGGGTTGACAGACTAATAAACCAGTTGCTTCATCAAATGAGATAAAGTGGTTCAAACGCCTGCAGTCAATAATGGGTTTTTCTTGGTTTAAACAACAGTCGCTGTAACTTAAGCCAGCGCCGCGTGCTAATGGCTTTTGCGTCGCTAATTCACTTGAAATGGTTTCTAATTGGTGTTCGTTTTCTGGTCTAAAGCAGGGTGATTGGCTATGAATGGCTTGTGTAAAATTGGATAGCTTTATTAATCGATGTCGCATTGTGGTTAATCCAGAAAAGAGCGTTTTGTCGAGCTATTCGAAATTGTAGCACGAATATAGTCTACTGCACGCTGGAACAATTCTTGCAGAGTACTTCAATACGAGCGGATTAGTTTTTGGAGGACATGGTGGAGGCTTTAACTACACAAGGTCAATTCGATGAGTTAATCAAGAAAAACACCTTGATGGTTAGGCGTATTGCCCACCATTTGATGATGCATTTACCTTATTCAATTCAAGTTGACGATTTAATTCAAGCCGGAATGATTGGATTATTAGAAGCTGTCAAACATTACGATCCAAAAAAAGGTGCTTCTTTTGAAACTTATGCCGGTATTCGTATTCGTGGTTATATGCTTGATGAAGTACGCCGTAATGAGTGGGTTCCACGTTCAGTGTATCGTAACTCGCGTTTAATCAATAATGCTATTAAAGAAGTCGAAAATCGGCTAGGTCGTGATGCGAAAGATAATGAAATTGCCGATGAATTGCACCTTGATTTAGATGAGTATCATTCCCTACAAAAGGATGCAGCGGGTAGTCATCTCTATGGCTTTGACGATCTTGGTGTGACAGAGGATGCGCTAAAAGGGGAGGAGGGCGATTTAAATGAACCCCATGAGCGTGTTCTGCATGAGGATACGGCCCAGCATCTTGCAGAGCTGATTAAGACATTACCTCAAAAAGAACGTCTCGTGTTAGCCCTTTACTATGAGCGTGATTTAAACCTAAAAGAAATCGGCGATGTACTGGAGGTCAGTGAGTCGCGAGTGTCGCAAATTCATACGCAGGCCATGATCCATTTAAAAGCGAAGATAAATGCATTATAGGTTGGACAGGCTCTAAGTTACTTTTATGTATTATGAGTTGTTATTTGCGCTGTGCTCGGGCAAAATTGGCATTATCAAAACAAATGAGAAAACCATGTTAGAAGTGAATCACATTACTGTATTGTTGACTGATTTAGCCGCGCGCATCGAATCGCTTCGGGGGTACCTTTGACTTTGATAGCAAGAAAGAGCGCCTTGAAGAAGTCGTTCGTGAGTTAGAATCATCCTCAATTTGGGAAAATCCCGCAGAAGCGCAGGCGCTAGGCCGTGAACGGGCACAGTTAGAGGCGGTTACCGAGCCTTTGCAAGCACTGTCTAAATCAATTATTGATCTCTCCGAATTGTTTGCCATGGCGCGTGATGAAGAAGATGATGCTGCCTTGCATGATTTGAATACGGAAGTTGAATCCATCGAAAAACAAGTGGCCGCGCTTGAATTTCGTCGCATGTTTTCAGGTAAAATGGACCGTGCGAATGCGTTTGTCGATGTGCAGTCAGGTTCCGGCGGCACGGAAGCACAAGATTGGGCAGAAATGTTGTTGCGCATGTATTTGCGTTGGGGCGAGCAACACGGCTTCGCCTGTGAATTGGTTGAGTGTTCAGGGGGTGATGTAGCCGGTATAAAAAGTGCAACGATTCATGTGGTTGGCGACTATGCGTATGGTTGGTTGCGTACCGAAACGGGTGTTCATCGTTTAGTGCGTAAATAACCGTTTGATTCAGGAAATCGTCGACATACGTCGTTTGCGGCTATTTTTGTGGCGCCGGAAGTGGATGACGACATCGAGATTGAAATTAATCCAGCCGATTTACGCATTGATACCTATCGTGCCTCGGGTGCAGGCGGGCAACACGTCAACCGCACTGATTCTGCCGTACGAATTACTCATTTGCCAACCAATACCGTAGTACAATGCCAGAATGATCGCAGTCAGCATAAAAATAAAGATCAAGCGTTTAAACAATTACGCGCCAAATTGTATGAGCTGGAAATACAGAAAAAAAATGCGCTGCAACAGATGCTTGAGGCGACCAAGTCAGATATTGGTTGGGGCTCACAAATTCGCTCGTATGTTCTTGACCAATCGCGTATAAAAGATTTGCGAACCGGGGTCGAAAACACCAATACACAAGCCGTCCTTGATGGCGACTTAGATTTATTCATTGAAGCCAGTTTAAAAGCAGGAGTTGAAAAAGAATGACAGAAGAATCAATTGATTTAGAGTTGGATGAGAGTGAAGTTCACCAAATTCGCAAACAAAAATTAGTTGAGCTACGGCAAGAGGGGTTTAATTTTCCCAATCAATTTCGAAGGGAGCATTTGGCGGCAGAGTTGCTCTGTCAATATCAGGCAGAAAGCAAAGAAGAGTTAGCCGAAAAAGCAATAGAAGTGACGATTGCCGGTCGCATCGTGTTGCGGCGAATTATGGGCAAGGCCAGTTTTTTCCATTTACAAGACTGCTCAGGACGCATCCAAGTCTATTTGCGGGCCAATGAACTACCCGAGCTTTATGAGCAATTTAAACATTGGGATTTAGGTGATATTGTTGGTGTCAACGGCTTGGTTTTTAAAACGAATACTGGCGAATTAAGTGTTCATGCAAACCATCTTGAGTTACTCACTAAATCACTTCGACCATTGCCAGATAAATTCCATGGCTTATCCAGTCAAGAAATGCGTTACCGTAAGCGCTATGTGGATCTCATTGCGAATGAGGAGAGTCGGGCTACTTTTTTAATTCGTTCAAAACTAGTCAAAGCAATTCGTCAATTCATGGACGAGAGTCAGTTTCTTGAGGTTGAAACGCCGATGTTGCATCCTATTCCGGGCGGCGCCATCGCACGGCCGTTTATGACCCATCATAATACGCTGGATATGACCATGTATTTACGAATTGCCCCTGAACTTTACTTAAAACGCTTAATTGTCGGTGGATTTGAGCGCGTTTATGAAATTAATCGTAATTTCAGGAACGAGGGCATTTCAACACGTCATAATCCTGAATTTACTATGATTGAATTTTATCAAGCCTATGCTGATTATCGTGATTTGATGCAGTTTACCGAGCAATTATTCCAATTTCTTTGTGATGAGGTGCTAAGCACACGGCGAGTAGTTTATCAAGAACACACCCTTGATTTTGCAAAGCCATTTGCCAAAATGACAGTGAAAGAAGCCATTTTGCATTATCATCCTGATGTTAAAAAGGGACAATTAGATGCCATTGACAGTTGTCGACAACTGCTTAAACAGCATGAGATTGCCTATCGTGAGCGCGATGGCTTAGGTCAATTGCAAATGCTGCTTTTTGAAGAAACGATTGAGCAGCAATTGGTCCAGCCAACGTTTATCACGGAATATCCCACGGAAGTTTCGCCGCTGGCCAGGCGCTCTGATAGGGATGCAACCGTCACTGATCGCTTTGAGTTGTTTATTGGTGGACGTGAAATTGCCAATGGATTTTCTGAATTAAATGATGCGGAAGATCAAGCGGTGCGATTTAATCAACAGGTTAACGAAAAAGACGCGGGTGATAACGAAGCAATGTATTTTGACAGTGATTACATTGAGGCGCTGGAATATGGTATGCCACCGACCGCAGGAGAAGGGATTGGCATAGATCGTTTGGTGATGTTGTTTACCAATAGAGCATCTATTCGTGACGTGATTTTGTTCCCGCAGTTGCGGCAATAGTATACTGCGCGTCCTATAGTTTGGGCTAATCTATTAACTGCGTTAACTGCGTTAACTGCTGATAAGCATCATTTCCTTTTTCAACCAGCGCTTTTTCTGTCCTACAAGCCCATTTGGTTGGAAAGAACACAAAAGGATGTTTTTTACCCAAATGTTGCAGCGGTTTTACGATGTGGTTTCGGATCCATTGAATAAATTCAGAGCGTACGCCATCAGACATATGCTCCATGTTAGGGCTCCTTAGACTCTCGTTCGCCCGTTCCTGCAGTGTGTTGATATAATCGTTGTCTAGTCTTTTATGATCTAGAGCCGCAGACGGGTGATGTTTGTAAGTGTAGTCATGATTGATTTTTTCAAATTGCGCATAAATAGTTTTAAGTTTAGATAGCCTAGGATCAATCTGTTGCAGTGCTGTATTGACTGCTTCACTATAGGCTCTTGTAAAGATTAAATCATCTTTATGTTCTAGAAGAATATTTTTTTGATTTGCTGAAATTTCACTTGCATGGTTGATATGCTTCACAAGTATTCGATTAAATTCTTTTTGTAAATCAAGCAGGATGGTCTGTGATATCTTATACGCTGGGGTGTTCAAACGTCGTTTAATTTCTTTCTCAACTTTCTGGGCGTCGACTAATGCGTTATTACAGGCGTTGACGCTGTTTTGTATGTCGCGATATTTTATACAATAGTCATCGTACCATGGTTTAAGCAGAACGTCAGAGCTTGTTGTAAACTCTAAAATATGGTTTTGATAATCATGATGTGTAATGTCCATAGTATGAGTGTCGTTTCTTAAATTCTTGTAACAAGAGATATCCTGATTTCCATAATGAGCTAACTCTCGAGCAGAGTTTGACAATGAAAAACATATTTTTTGAATGGATTCTTGCTGAGTAGCAATAGTGTTGCGAAAAGTCGTTTCTGCATCGTTAATGCGCGTGTCTAGAGCAACTAGCGCATCCTTAACGTGAGTTTTAATGAGTGCTAAAGGACTGTTTTTTGATCTTATCATTGATGATAGATTAACGTGTTGCTTCAGTTGGTGGTTAATTTTATCCTTTGTCCATCCTAGCAACTCGAACATGACTATTGCGTCGTTCATTTTGTCTTGTAACGCCTGGTGAAGCTCCCTTTTTACGTTAACTTCAGCAATGATAGTATCTAGACTAATTACGGCCTTGTTAATTTTGTCTTGACTGCGTGTTAAAGAGAGATTTTTTTGGACTATCTCAATCGATAAATCAATGTGGTCTTTCAGTGTTTGGCTAGTTTGCTTAGGATTCCATCCTAACGAGTCCAGCGCCATTGTTGCCTCGGTTATTTTTGCCGTTAGAGCGCTATGAAGCTGTGTTCGCTCTTTCTTATAAAAGGTATCTAATTGTTGCAAAATAATTACGACATCTGGACAGTCTTTTTGCATTGTTTCAATCCTGTCGTGAATCTCTACCTGTTGCTTAAGTTTTTCATCAGTGCTTTCTTTGAGTTGGGTGATTTCCTTAAGCGCTTGTGAGTAGGCCTCGGTGGATGTGGCGTCTTCAAATCGTTTAAGAAGAGCATGTAAGGTAGTGCTGTTTGCTGTTGAAGATGCTTCAGCTGTAATTTCCTCGAGTAATGAATTAAATTTTGCTTTAAGTTCCATTAATTGAACAATTCGCTCATGGGCAGTAGTATATAAAGGACTATTGAAAAGAATTAATTTACATTTAAGTTCGAGTTCTGTGATCAGAGCGGTAATTTTACTGTCTAATTGGCTTATTTTGTCCTTATTGATGTTTGTTTCATCAATAATAGTTGCTCTAGTTTGCATGATAGTCTGTTGAAAACGGAAATATTGAGCGCTCTTTTCAATGGCACGATCCTGCAGTTTGGCCCGAATTGAATAAATGCGTTCAATTTGTTTTCTATATAAGAGGGTATTCTTTTCACTCCCATCGTCTACTTTAGTGCTGAGTGAAAATAATCCATTCATTAAATCAGTTATTGCATCCGAAGACGCATTATTTTGCTCTGTTGAATGAGAAAGGGATCTATCGGCATTAATAGAGTGAGAAAGTAGATTTTTCAATTTAACTACTTCTGCACTGTTTGCGATGACAGTAGTCCCTTCAGCGAGGTCATTGGTAAAGTTTGTAATAAATTGATCCAGTGCCTGCGTGAAATCTTGAAATTCGGGGCCTTTATTTTTAGCGTCAATTTCAATAACAAAATACACGAAAGAGTGCAGCGTTTTTTTCAATGACTCTAAAGCATGTAATCGAAGCTCTGCTAATTGTTGTTCGCTTTGTTTATCATTCGGGAATACGAGTTCTTGTAGAGCAAAAATTTGTTCTGCAAGCACTTCTCGATTGTTATTTAATTTTTTTAATGTTGCTATGCTTTTAAATAAAAGTAGACCTTGTTCTTTGTAGCTGTCATCTGTGAAAGGTAATCCACATAGCTTTTCGCTAATTTCATCAATGATACTTTGGCCAAGTTCACTGTCTTTTTGATAGTCGTTTTGCCATTGGATCAATGTTACGTTGGCTAGAGTGGTGGATGAGGCTTTTTTGAATTGGCTTTGTTTTAGGAATAAGTCGCTGTGCTTGGCTTTTACCTCGACAAAAAGTGGTTTCAATTTTTGCAGTTGCAAACTTAAGAGTTGGTTAGAGGCAAGTGCCGCGTTATCAGGCTCATCTGAATCAATAATTCGAACGGGTTGTTTACCCGCTTTGGCGCGTTTTTTATCGTTTACTTCAGTAAGAAATGGTTGAATATAGGCGTCATATTGCTGATTAAGCCAGGGTATACAATTTTTTTTGGGGATACTCTTTGTTTGCGGCCTATTCCATGGGACATTATATAGAGCAGACGAGGAGTCCAAATGATCTAAAAGAGTTTGACAGCAGTATGTTTGCTCAAAATTTTCCAGTTCATCTTTTGTAATCGTATTCCAGATTCTATTGTTCAACTTGGTCAAGCGATCCTTCAAATCATGGAAGCTTGCTGTGTTAGTCAATAGATGTTCGTGCTCAATTTTTGCAATTAATTCAGCAATGGACGCAAGTCGAGCAGTAATCTCTGAGAATGTTAAACTCATAATACACCAGTCATTTCAGTAAACTGAATATGTAGTAGCACAACACCACATGAGCATAAATTGTACGTTATATTTACAAATGCCGCAATAGGATAGATTATATTTGGAAATGTAACCAAATACCCCCCTTCAGGCTGTTCAGATAATTCAACAGGGTATGTAAATGTATTCATGTAGTTCACCTCATATCCTTCTCATCAATCCCTAGTTGTTTCAACATAGCTTGATCTCGACTTTATGAAATTTTTAAAAATGCACATAATAAAATCGACTGAATTAAATTACACTCAAAAAAATGTCGAATTACCGACGAAAGTCGGTATCCATTTGAACACCTTGTGGACCCCGCGGTCAAGCCGCGGGGATTCGGTGCTTTTTTCATAAAGTCGAGTTGATAAGTACTTGTTTTTAGCTCATCTTTAGTAAGTTTCTAAATATATTATATGTATATTAATTTGACAATACGAAAATAATTAAGTACAGTATGGTTTTTTTTAAATCATAAATTAGGTGTTTTTATGGGACTCTATAACTCAATTGTAAAAGTTTATACCACCTTACTCAATCCTGGCTATAATGCGCCTTGGCGCAGTGCTGCAACAACAACCGGAACTGGCTCTGGATTTATTGTCAGTTACAAAGACAAGATGTTCTTAATTACTAATGCACATGTGGTTAATTTAGACACGTATGTCCAAGTTAAATTAGCCGATGCTGACTACTCAACTAAATATGAGGCTAAAGTGCTCACTATTGGCAGAGATTGTGATCTGGCCATTTTGGAGGTGGCTGATCCTGCGTTTCAAGCAACTGTAGAGCCGCTTAAATTTACTACGTCACGACAAAAGACTGGAGATAAAGCGAGAGTAGTTGGTTTTCCGATAGGAGGGGAAGAGTGCTGTCAAACTGAAGGTGTAATTTCACGCTCAGATCGGGTACAGTATGCATTTTCTAAATGTAATTTATTAACGACTAGTATTGATGCAAAAATTAGCCCAGGCAATAGTGGTGGGCCTGTGTTAAATATTGATGGTCAAGTAGTAGGCGTTGTTCATCAGAGTAGTCTTGATGGACGGACATTAGGTCAAATGATTCCACTAGACATAATATTTCATTTTTTAGATGATGCTATCAACAATTTGCGATATGCTGGATTTCCTGATTTTGATGCTATTACTCAAGAGATGGAAAATCCTAGTTTACGCAGTCATTTGGGAATGGGAACAGGCCAAACTGGAATATTGGTCAATACAGTGCCTGAGCTATCATCCGCTCAAGGTCTCTTACAAGCTGGCGACGTGCTTCTCTCTGTAGATGGTTTGCTGATCAACAATACAGGAAAAGTGAGTTTAAAATCAGAGTTTGAGACACTCATTGATTTTATGTGCATAGTACAACGACATCACGTTGGTGACGTAGTGAATTTTACGGTTTTAAGAGATAAGCAAGAAATTAAGGTGGCTGTTCCGCTCACGCGCTCTTTATTGGAGATTAATGATTTAATCCCATTTAAGTTAGATGAGGCTACACCTGCTTATATAGAACATTCTGGTATTGTACTGCAACCTCTGACGAGAAACTACATCAATAGTTGGAGTGATGTGAATGGAGCTTATAAGGGGCCAGTGTCATTATCGAGATATGTTTTGCAATCATCGCTGCTTAAAACTAAAGAATGTAAACAGATAGTATTGATTCGTAACATTCTACAAAATAACGAAACCAACGGATATAGTTCTTTTGCAGGCTCTAGTATTGTTCAAGAAATTAATCAGCGAAAAATTACTAATTTATGGGCTGCATGGCATGCCCTAGACAGTAATGAAGCTGCTGAGCATGTTATCCGAACAGCAGAAGATAAGCTGATAGTCGTTAAAAATTTAAAACCAGAAGAGAATGAAGCACTCCGTAATAAATATCAAATGACCACACAAACAGCGCCTCAATATGCGGATGCAAAACGATGGACCTTGTTTATGGGAAAATTGCAAGAAAAGAAAAAACAGCAACGTTTTAATGATGCGAAATTAGAGCGTAACAGGATACGCTTACAGCCAGATGCACAAGAGCCAGTTGATGAAACAACATTAGTTCATGTGACAGGACTAAAATAAATACATAGAGTGAGAAAATGATGAAAAATAAATTCAAAATCACATTGTGCGAGGCTGCCCAAGACGGCCATATGGACGCTGTACAATACTTAGTGGAACGGAAAATATGGGAAAGTTCATACAATTACAAGCATAAACTTGCTTTGCTCTTTCGAGACTACCCCCTTAATGTTCCTGAAAATCGTATGAAATACATAGAGGCACATAATGAGGTACGGAACAATTTAGACGATTACAACGAAGCATTTTGCTTGGCTGCTGCAGGCGGTTATAAGGAGATTATGCAATATTTAATAGAGCAGTTGCCGAAGCTCCCTGTGCGCAAAAATGTGCTAGAATTGATCACTTATAAAGAATGTTTTGCATTTCGCTCCGCTGCCGCAGGCGGTTATCGGCCTGTCATGGAATACTTAGTTGCACTGGCGCCTACTAAAGTGCAGTACATGCTTGAGTCTGCTGGCATGCCGGTTTCTAAAGATCCCGATGATGGATATATTTACATTCCAAATTGTGGCGAAGGGTATAGTTATCAAGCATTGAGTTGGGCTGCGGAAGGCGGTCGTCAGGATGCCGTGGAATACTTAGTTGAACTAGCGTCTACCCAAGCAAAACAGATGATTGCGTACAATGACTATCAAGTATTTCGTTACGCTGCTGCGAAAGGCCATCTGAACGTCATGAAATACTTGACTGAACTAGCTCCGGTTAATGTCTTAATTCAGTCGGCTTTAAAAAGAAAACCCTTTAACCACTACGCCAATGACTGCAAGCCAGATGACTATGAAGACTTTCTTCGTTGTGTCCAACTCCACCAGCAGCGTAGATCTAATTTGATAAATCCAAATCATGATGACTTGGGTTTGTTTGGTTATGTCTTAGTGAAGCATGCTCAAAGACACGATGCTGATGAGATTGAAAGGCGCGACAATAACTATAAGTTCTTCAAAAAACATGAACATGACTCCACTGATTCTACTATTGCTCCGAGCGATGAAAGAATGGATGGAGATTCATTTACTGCAGATGCAGATAGAGAAGAGGGGCATCAAGATAGTTGTAACCTGATGTAGGTCGGCTCGGTTTGGAAGTTGTATGGGTTGGGGTAAATCGTTGAGCCGCCCCAACGGCGACCTCTTCAAATGTAGCAATTCTAATCATGAATTTTTTAAAAACGCACACAACATAAACGACGTGGTTAAAATACAACCTAAAAACCTCCGAAATACCGACGAAAGTCGGTATCCATTTGCACAACTTGTGGACCCCGTGGTCAAGCAACGGGGATTCGGAGATTTTTTCATAAAGTCGAGAATAAAACACTTAGCTCAGAACTAACATTTTTGGGGGTTCTACTCACCCAGAACCCGAATTACGGACAGTAATTATCACCCCAGGTAACCAGATTTTTTTCGGTTTTGCAGGCACCGGCCGTGAAAAAGTGAGCTGATTTAGTATGAACTAGCTTACGAGCTAAGTGTTCGAGTGGTTTTAAGATGTGTGTGCGGATCCATTGAAAAAATCTGCTGTTAATTCCATCGGACATTGCTTCCATGTTAGGGTTGAGTAAGTGTTTATTGATTTTTGCTATCAATAGATTGCAATAACTTTTATCAGATAATGGGGAAGGTGCTGAGGGTTCATTTGGGTGTTTGCTGATGTATTGTTTATTCGTTTCTTGAAAATCAGAATAGATGGACATCAATTTTCGAAGCCTCGGATCAATTGAATCTAAGATAGGCTCGATTTCTTTTAGATCAATTGAAAGGAAGCTCTTTTTTGAGTTTGGGTTGATAAGTAAACTGTCGCGACTGTGTTTCAGGGTGGTTATTTGCTGAGGAGTTAGTTTTTTTGTTCTATGGCTGTCAATATACTTGTCAAATATTCGAACATATTCCCCCTGTAATTTATTTAATAAATCGAGCGATTTTTTGTAGTAGTCTGTTTGTAAACGATTTTCAATTGCAGAGGCGCTCTCAATTAGTGTGTTACGTAAGTTGATTTGATAATCGATAGCCTTCTTTTTTGTATTATAATTTTTTTTCCAGGTTGCAAGTCCTATTCCTGGCGTTGAATTCAGTTGGTTGATATGACTTATGAAATTGTTTAAGCAAGTTTTACTTGTTGAGCCGACCTTCACTAAATCGTTACAAAAGGGGTTTATAGTGTTTAAGTCTTCAATTATTTCATCTAAAGACGCTGTTATTGAACCATTTGAATAAAATTCAATTGTGTTTTCTAGCACCTCGAGATTAGGGATTTTATTCAATACGGCGTCTTTAACCCGCTTAGTATGCGCTTTTAACGCAGTGATATGCTGTTTAACATCCTCATCGATTTGTGCTAAAGAGTCTTGCCGTGCCTCAAGCGTAACGACGAATTCATTGTGTGGGCGAAGCGTGTCGATAATAGCCGCCGTTGGTTTTTGTTGATGGGCATCAAATAGTAGTGCTGCTTCTGTATCTTTGATTTCTTGATCAAGTTCGGTTTTAAATGCGGTTTTTTCTTTTTGATAAAAATCTCTTAAATCAAGCAAAAGGGTTTGGATAGAGTGTTCTTGAATGTTATTTTCAAGTGTTTGTAGTGCCGTTTGAATGTGTTTTTGTTTGTCCAACCTAGTTTGTGTCTCTTGTTGTAATTGGTTGATTTGTTCAAAAGACTTTATTTCAATGAGGGGAGGTCTTAATTTGCTATCCTCTTCAAACGCCGTTTCTAAATCAGTTAAGTCAGCTTGCAGCGTTCGTAATTGATTACTGCGATCAGTCGCTCGTGAGGGTAACACGGTATTGAAACCTTGCACAGGAATGGGCGCGGCATGACTCGCAATGTGTGTTAAAAATTCGGTAATTTTCAGTTTTAATTGGCCTAGTTGCTCGTTAATGGTTATTTTATTGGCATCAATTTCGTTTCGTTGTTGGGCCATGTTGTGTTGAATAAGAAAACAATTTGCAATTTCCTCAATAGGGAAACTGTTCAGCTTCTTAAGGGTATAACGAATCTGTGCAATTTTTTCTTTTAGTAGGGAAGCGTTACTTTCAGGGATCTCCTTTTTTAATTTGGATAAAAAATCATCAACTAAGCTTGGTTTTTCATCTGCACTTGATTTAAATAGATTGTTAAGCAACACCTCTACAGAATGTTTAGTATGATTACGCCTCGATGTCACGGTTAAAATTTCAGGCAAATGATTGATTAATTCGTCTTCAGTCGTGTTGGGGGTTAGGGTGCTTAAGCACGGGAGTGAGTCTGCCGCGATCGTTTCAATTTGGCGTTTTTTGGCTGGGTTCTGAACGGCATATTTTAAGACATAACTCTCACCACTCTTAAACCGGCGCAGTATTGAGTTATCTTTTTCAATTTTAACAATAAAGTCATTTGGCCCAATGGGTATTTGTGTGAGATTATCCTGTGTCAACGAGAGGGTATAGTTGGGAGTGGCTTCCAATGACGGGAATTTAGCGTCAAAATCCAGAAAATCGCTGGATTCGCCCAGATGATGGCACAGCGCTCTTTTTAATTGTTTGACCGTATCAGTATCCCCGATGGGGTGTTTTCCTGCGGCCAAGGCTCCTATCAAGGTATTAACAAAATCTTGTAGAAGTTTCGTGAAATACCGCATTTCAACATTATTTTTTTGCACCTTAATTTGGATAAAGACAAGCAACAGGGCTTCCAGTTTATTGGTTAATACACTAAGATCGGATTGTTGCATGACGTTTAGTTCGCATTCGTTATTTGTTTGTGGATAAATGGTTTCAATTGTCGAGGCCAATTTTTTTCGTTCAGAATTACAAGCCGTTAATTTCTGAATTGCTATACATAGTGTGCGGCCTAAAGTCATCAGATCTGCATCGCCTAAGTCAGCGACATGGGCGTCAACTAGGGGGGTGATATCCTTTCGAATAATTTGTTGGGCTTTGATGGTTGCTTCATGGTATGTTGATAGGCAAGAAACAAGCTCATTGGAGCATAGGTTGTCTACGGGTGGTTTTTTGAAAGTGTGTTCATTGTTTGTAAGCGTACTATCAGTGTCTTTCGCCTCTTGCAAAAAAAGTTTCAACTTCTGAAGTTGAAAATTTAAAACGGGATTTTGTACTTGAGTGAGATCATCCCTATCCATAATCAGCGTCAGTTTAGTGTTTTTTTTGGGTGACTCAGGTCTATCTATGACGGGCGTAAGTAGCAAAATAAATTTTTCCCACTGAGTATTTACCCATGTGACCTCAAGAGTGGTTTCAGTGGGCCACTGACAATGCCAAGAAAGTTGATAGTAACGAGCAGCCGCTTCTAAGTGATTTAATATCGTCTTATTGCAGTCGTATACTAACTGTCTGAGGCTTGTTTCATCCAGATCGGGAATCTCATCATTCGTTTTGCTGGCGTTTATTAAATCGTCTACTCTTTTTTTTATTTTGATTAAGGAATCAGTTTGACTGATGAGGAGCTGTTTAAAAATGGTTTCAATTAAGCTGTTGAGTGGTTCTAATTGCGTGATAATGTCTTGTGGGGTTAAGTTCATATTTTGTCCAAAGTCCAATATTTATGACAGTAAAAAAGACCAGACGGGAGGATCATTAAAATAATGCCGCAGCTAAAAAGGGTTTGATATCGTGTCGCCCCACCAAAGTTGATGATGTTAGTGGGAGGAATAAACCCAATCACCAATGTCATCACAGCGCCAATTAAACCCAAGAAACAAGCAAGATAATATCCTTTATTGCCCCCTGCAACTTTAAATGGGCGTACCCGGTTTGGAAATTTTCGTTTTAAATACACTGCGGCGATAAACATTAAGACATACATGACCATATAAAGCTCAGTGCTTAAGGCGGTAAATAACCAATAAATTCCATTAATACTGGGCAGCAAGAAATAAGCGCTGCATAACAAGGTGACCAAAATAGCTTGCATGATTAAGATTCGTGAGGCAATTCCGTGGCGATTGAGCCGATATAACCAATGGGGTAAAAAACCATGATCCGCTGCAAGCAAAAGCCCTTTGGCTGGCGAAATAATCCAATTGATCATGCCGCCTAAGCTTCCTACTAACAATAGGATGGTCACCACGGGCATCAAGTGTTTCCAATGGTAAGCATCAAGAAAATCGGTAAACGCCTGCATCACCCCATCGACGAGACTAATTTGATTTTTTGGCAAGACAATGGCTATTGAGAGTGATCCTAAAATCATCGTGGATAAAATGAGTAAAGCCGAGAAAAAGATGGCGCGCGGGAAATTTTTTTGTGGGTGCCGCACATTACGCACGTGAACTGCGGCGAGCTCCATTCCTAAAAACGACGTCATGATTGCAGTCAAGGACACCCACGATTGACTGTCACTCCAATTGGGAATGAGTTTACTCCCGGATAGGTCGATGGCAATGGGATGATGATTTGCAATCCAAATAATGGCCAGCGTGATCATGAATCCCATGGGTATTATGAGCCCAAATATCGTGCAAAAACTCGCAAAGTTCGCTGAGGTATGGATCCCTGAGAGTCCAATTAAGGTTAATGACCAAAAGACTATCAGAATAACCGAAATGAGATAAAATTTATTTTGCGCGAGCGTTGGCTCAATTAAATAGGCCAATGTCCCGGCGATAAACGATAAAACAGTGGGGTACCAGACCATGGTATTGATCCATTGCAGCCAAATGGCAAAAAAAGCCAGGTTGGTGCCAAAGGCTTGTTTAACCCAACTGTAAATACCGCCTTCTTCTTCTGACCATGCGGAAGCTAATTCTGCGGAGATAAGCGATACGGGGATAAGGAAAAGAATGGCTGCAAAAATAAAGAAGAAAATTAATGTGGAGCCAAAAAGCGCTGTTCCTGGTAAATTACGAACGCTGTCAATTGCACCGCTAATTAAGAGCACAAGCGCAAAGGGTGTTATTTTTTCTTTAGACCAAGCTTTCATTTAAATTGACCAGAGTAGGTTGTTTACTCGATTCCGAAGTTTTTAATGCTTGACTTTCAAAAACACCGAATTACCGCGGCTTGAC
>Ga0155617_1105_pt1 | contig 15877 bp, 14 predicted proteins | sample RifCSPhighO2_12_FD_107274 | JGI IMG/M metagenome (GOLD analysis project Ga0155617, IMG submission 107274) | Legionellales bacterium RIFCSPHIGHO2_12_FULL_42_9
ATTTCACGCTCATAGGCTTGTATTAGCTCATAAGTCCATTCAGATCCAGTAGAGAGGGGGAAGTGTTTAGTTGAACCCTTTCTCATGCGATTTTTCTCCTTGTAATCTCCTACCTTTTATAATTATGCAAGGCAGTTTGTACTAGCAACAAATCAGAAAGTAAAATATCATGGTATTTCATTTATTGAATTAGTTAAACTTGTTTAATTAACTAATAGTTGAAAATAGGGGCTCACGACAATTCTACTATAATGACCAAAAACCCCTAATATCAGGAAATACAGCGCAGTATAATAATACTTGTAAGGGATAACATGAAATTATTTATTGTACTCATTATTTCGTCTTTTTTAAGTATAAGTTATTCACAAACATTGAAGATTGGCACAAGCGGTGACAATCCACCTTTCTCTTATTTCTCGGATAGTCATAATAATTTTTGTGGTTTTGAAATTGATATCATGATGGAGGTTTGTGCTCGACTCCATGCTCAATGCAAATTCCAAGCGATTGTCGTGAGTGATGTATTAAAACTCTTTGCTGACAATAAAGTCGATCTGGTTATTGCCGCTATTATTGAGCCGCCAGCAAATGCCCCCGATGCGGTTGATTTTGTCTTTAGTACACCGTATTTACCTAGTAGTGCGCAATTTCTTGTCAGAGCAGATTCTAATATTCAAACCTTACAAAATATTCGTTACAAGGCGGTGGGGGTTCGCCTAGGCTCGCTCTTTGGCGGAACCTTATTTAAAGATTACTTACTCTCTTTGTATAATAAGCAATTGAGTGTCACGAGCTACCTTGAGATGTGTGATGTCATCGACGCATTGCAAAACCAAATGGTCCAAGCGGTTTTTTCTAATACAGAAGCCATTCATTATTGGTACATGATTAATAAAGACCACTTTCGCGTGGTGGGTGATCCGTTCCCTATTGGCAACGGCTACACAATCATGGGTAAGAGAGGTGACGAACAACTTATTACTGACATTAATAAGGCACTCCATTCTATGGAGCAAGATGGGACCTATACAACGCTTTATGATCGATATTTCACGTTAGAGTGAACTGTCAAGCGAATAGGGGGCTATACGGGGGGAAGTCAGGATACGTGCGTAAATAGGACTTTTCATATTTAAAACCGTCCGCAGCCTTTTCCCTGTATAAATCTCATGTGTTTTTTATTGATCAACGTTCACTACTGATGTGGAGTAAATAAAGCGGGGGAACCTAAACTATTAATGTCGTAGTGGCTCAATACCTTGTGATAATACTATATTTAGTAGTTTAAGTGATGCGCCATGAGGATGCCTTTTTCCAAGTTCCCATTGCTTCACTGTTGATATGCTTACATTTAAAAGCTTGGCAAATAGCGTTTGGCTAACTTTGTTTTTGATCCTAACTTGCTTTATATCATCGGCGCTTAGCGCTGCAACTGGAGGCAGACAGAGCTCGTCGTACTGCCTCATTGTTTTTCCATCAATAATGCCAGAATCATACAAACCATTGGCAGTTTGATGAATTACCTCAAGCGGTGATAGTTCTTTAAAATCATTTTTTACCATGATTATCTACCTCAAATAATTCTTTATTAGATAAAGCCAACTCAATTTGAGTGTTATTCATACTCATAAAATCTTTAGCCAATTGTTTAAATGCTTTTAATGTTTTTGTGTCAATATTTCCTAAATCATTTTTTGCAAAACCATAAACAAAAAAAGCTTTTTCATCAATTTTCAAGGCAATTATTGTTCTATAACCCTTGCTTTTACCTTGTCCCTGCCGTGCGACCCTTTTTTTGTGTAGAAACCCACCCAAGTCACCATCGGTATTTCCATAACAAAGCTCATCAATGGCCTTTACCAGGCTATTATCCTCTATATTATGAGCTTCAGCCCATTTGTAAAAATATTTGGTTTCAAAAATTCTCAACACATCATCTCATTTATAACTGTACCACACAGTGTACTATTTATCAAGAAAATCGTCTATCCATATTTTTTTAAAGTAGCCTTTACTTAAAATTAAGCAACATATTTATCAGGATCATTGTGAGCCTTAAACAAAAATTTGTCCCTTGTCATATATTCTAAAGGACTAAAAGTTTTTGCGGGTGACTCATCACAATCGCAATGATACAGACGTATACTGGGTATGGCAACAATGCCAAATAACGTTCGAAATTGAATGGTCGTATAACCTTTTATTCGCCGTTCTTAATTATTTGGGACTTTTTGGGTCGATGTCTGGTTCTTGATCCTTATCCTTATCCTTTGCCACTGTCTTCTTCAATATAGGTTCTGCAGTAGGTGATGGTGACGGACTAAAAAACCGTTCTTTAAACCGGGCTTGATTTAGTTCCTGAACCTGGGGTTCAAGAAGCGTTCTATAGTCAGGAAGCTCTGGAAACAAATCAAAGAGTGGTTGAAGCGACGCTGGACTTGTCGCTAACGCTTGTAATAATTCATTATGGAATACTCGGTGCGCGATATCATTTTTATGTTGGAGTTCATAGTGTTCAAAGACATCAATCAGTGCTTCTAGATCAGCAAGAGATTGGACAAGAATTTTAAACGTATCTAAGTGTAATATTTTTACTGCAATCTCGTCTTTCTTGTTTGGAAAAGCTTGAACCAGTGTCGCAATCACTGCTACTCCTTTTTCTCCCTGTGAAAAAGATTGGAGCATGGTTGGTGTCAAGAGCTTTTGAGCAATGAGATTATGGTATTTTGGGAAGCGTTTAACCAATTTTTCAATATCAATTAATCGAGGTAACTCGTTAACGATGGGCGGTTCCAAAAGTTGCTTAAGAATGGCTTCTTGTTGTTTTGGGGCAGGATATGCATCAAGTAAATGAGTTAAGGCCGGACGTTTCGATAGCTGTTTAAGTGTAATAATAGGAATATCAGGCATAATAGGTCCTCCACTTTTAACTTGAAGTATAGATTATTCTAGGAAAAAATGTGTTTGATAACTTTATTAATAAAAATTGATTGAATATTGAGGCTTGCTGCAATATCTGACATTATTGCAAACAATTCGGTGTGACATTAACAGTCACTTGGCTACCAAGTTGACCTTGAAATATCTGAGTCAGGTAGTTTTGTGAAGTACTGGTAATATCATATACCATAGTTCCTGCAAGCGAGTTTTGCGTGTTGTATTGTGCGATTTGATTAGGCGTTGGATTAGTCACTGCTGTCCACGCACCAAGCATCAGGCGATTGGGTGTCATGCCATTTTGTAAATAGACTGCCAAACGATTTGCAAACTCGGGATCTGAATAACTCATTTCCCAACCATAATCTAAATAATCGGCTAAACGATGGCCTTGATAATTGGCTTCAAAATACTGACTATCGGCATATAATGCTTTCGTTAGTAGTTTACCTTTAAATGCAGGATTAGCTTTAATCGCTTGTGCAATTCGAATCAATGAGTAATTGTTGGGTTGGCAATCCGCATACTCATCATCAATGTCAACACCATCAAACTGATAGGAAGTCACCATTGCAACCACATTATTCGCAAATTGTTGTATCGCGGTTTGGGAAGTCATGCAAGACCAACCCGCATTTTCATGATTATTCAATAACGTCATAAACACTTTAATCCCTTGTGATCGTAAATTTGTAACTTGCGATGATTGCAGCACAGCTTGAACCTGGGGATTAAAATTGATTGCTGGCGCATTGGGATTACTGCCATTAATATTTCCGGCGAAAATAGAGGCGCCATTAAAAAACGGTTTTTGATTGTCAGAACGGGTATAACATCCAACATTGCTAAAAGCATTCGAATTAACCTCAACATACGTCATATTAAAACTAAAAACTGAACTGGCGTACGCAGCAAATGAGAGGAGGGCGGTTTTTATTAATTTATTGCCTGTAGCCTTATTGGTTGTCATAAAAATGTCCTTAACGCATTAAACTATTCCCCTAAAAGTCTGATTACTGTGATAATCAGACATTAGTATTAAAGTACGGCATTAAGCCCTCTTTTTTCAACCAATGAAAGTAACTTTAAAGATGTTCCTGCTGGTTTCTTAACACCACGTTCCCATTGGCTAATTAGATCTTTTGATACATTTAAACAGTAAGCAAATACAGGTTGACTTACTTGTTCTCGGTCACGGAGTGCTTTTATTTCTTCAGGTGAAAATTCATGGATTGGTGTTAAGCAGGAACGATCAAATTTGCGCATGGTTTTTTTATCAATTATACCCGCCTCATACATATCAACAACCGTAGTATGCACAGCCTCTAACGCCTCACTTTTATAGGTTTTATTTGTCATTATATGGTACCTCCATCAGTACGCGCGCTTGTACCATCTCTTCTATAACATCTTCAGAGAAAGCAAATAACTGTTGAGCTAAATCTTTAAATACTCGCTCCTCTTCTTGACTTATGTTGTCACGCTCATTTTTTGGAAACCCATAAACAAAAAATGCATTTTCCCAATACAAAATAAAACAATACATCGATAACCACTTGATTTACCATCGTTTTCTCTGGCTAATCGTTGTTTTATAACACCACCGCCATAATCAACATCAATTAGTCCTTTCTCAATATCTTTTATCATCGCACATAGCTTTTTATCACTAATGCGCTCCTTTTTAGCAAATTTAGTAAACCATTTATTCTTAAAAATTCGCAAATTTACAATCCGATTTTGCTATATTGACGCCATTCTCAACTTCTCGAATCCCCGTGGCTTGACCACGGGGTCTATTAAATAGTCGAGTATGAATGGATACCGTGGTCAAGCCACGGTAATACGTAAGTTTGGAGAAGTTGAGAATGGCGTTATATTGTATCAATTAAATTATATAGAACAATGTTCTACATTTCAATTGATTTGATTGCTACAAGCTCATCTTCCGCACAATCACAGCATGTTCTTTATTGTTCACCCATAATTACTGAATTTATTCGGATGAACTTAAAGAACTGATAACTGCCCAAAGTTTAATTTAGCGTGATTTTACGCGCCCATCATTGCAAATTTTATAGTTTCTGCCATTTTTTCTGGCGTAACTTTAAACTCTTCGATGGTGGTATTAACAATAATTTGCTGATAAGTGCCTAAAATTTAGCTATAAAAAAGTTTGGGCAGTTATCAGTAAAGAACTAGGATTTTCCCCAAACGTCAGGGAGTAGTCATCTAAAAAATCGGATAATAGCTGGATTTTATAGTGATTTTTATTTTCTTATGAAAGGCTGTCTCCATCAAGTTGTAGCTCTTCTATATCCATACTCAAAATTTCAGCGATAGATTCAATCGTATGGTTTGTGTTATCCTCATCTTCCGCACCAGATTAAATAGAATGATTCATTACCAAGTTCATAGTTAATTTCGAATCATTTTCATTAATTACTGTTTTACCTCAGGCTGGTTAGGCCATGTAAAATAACAATTTTTTTATTGTAAGATACTCATAATCATAAGTATGGACAACACGAACATAATTATGTAATCTCTACCTCAATATAGTTGTACTTCACGGATCGAGGTTGATGAGAATAAAGGAAGAAAATGCCAGCAGTCAAGTCCTAGATCATCTTGGGTTGATGGCGTCTGTTATAAAAGACGTTGGATTGATTACAAAAATTGACAAACGAATTCCCCTATCGAAAGAAAAAGGTTCAAAATTAACCATTGGTCAGCGTGTAGCGGCTATGATATTAAATGGGCTTGGCTTCATGGACGACAGGCTTTATATGTTCCCCAAGTTTCTAGAAAACAAGCCAGTCAATCGATTATTCGATGACAGTGTCTGCGCGGCCGATTTTAATGATGACTCACTGGGTCGTGGTTTAGACGAGGTGTTCAAATATGGCGTCACCCATCTTTTTTCTGAGCTAGCGTTTGATATTGGTGTTGATCAAAATTTATTAGGACGTAGCGCGCATTTTGATACAACGTCAATATCTCTGTATGGTGACTATGCTGACGATGAAAAAGCACCCTTAAATGCATCTGATTCCGATGCCCCTACGATCAATTCGTTAGCCAAGACACCAATTGATGTGACATATGGTTACTCAAAGGCAAATCGGCCTGATTTAAAACAAGTAGTATTGAATCTTGCAACTACGGGGGTAGCCAATTTTCCCATTTGGATGGAATCTTGCGACGGAAATGCATCAGATAAAACGGTATTACAGACAGCTGCGGCAAGAATGAAAGCGTTTTGTAAAGAGCTACAAGATAGTCCATCGTTTTTATATGTGGGAGATAGCGCCATGTATGAACGATGTGTCAAAGAAGCTGGCGAAATGAAGTGGTTGTCTCGGGTGTCCGAGCGGCTAAATGAGGCAAAAAAATGGTTAACGCTCCCAGACGAATCGTTCGTGTGGACTGAGCTACCGAACGGGTATCGCATGACGAACCTTATTGATGCACGTTATGGTGACGTCAAGCAGCGTTGGATATTGATTCATTCTGAACATGCGGCATCACGTGAATTAAAAACATTGCAAAAACGTATCGATAAAGAGAAAGAAAATTATACAAAGGTGTTATGGCACTTGGGCAATCAAGACTTCACTTGCGATCATGACGCACTTTTGGCTGCAAACAAAGCAGTTAAGGCATTAAAGTACCATCAAGTCACCTGGATCACCTCGCCCATTGAAAAACATGTTAAACAAGGTCGCCCTAAAGCAGGAGATGCGCCTCAAATCGTGGGTTATTGCATCCAGGGTACATTGAATGAAGATCAAGAACGCATCACTGTGGCCAAGAGACACAAAGGTCGCTTTATTTTGGCATCAAATGAGTTAGATCAATCCATGTTACCTGATGCCGCATTTTTGCCAGAATATAAGGAACAAATCAAGACGGAGCAAGGCTTTCGCTTCATTAAAAGCGACACGTTTGAAGTGGATTCCATTTTTTTACACAAGCCATCGAGAATTGAAGCACTCATGATGATAATGACATTATGCTTAATGATTTACAGCATTGCACAACACAAGCTCAGACAGGCGTTAGAAAAAGCGAATGAAACGGTACCCGATCAGTTAAAGAAACAGACAAAACAACCAACGGCGACTTGGATTTTTCGTTTATTTCATGGTGTTCATGTGTGGACAATACGCCAAGGAGAAGAAATACAAACCTTGGTGGTTAACTTAACGATATTAATGAAACGCATTATTGGTTATTTTGGTCCTACAGCCGAAAAAATTTACGCATTATCAGGTTAATAGTTAGGTTGCATTTAAAGCTAGGCTACAAAACCGATCTGATCATCAGGCCTGGCTACATGTTGTAATTGATCATTAGCCAAAATACGAAGGGCGCGCGCATTGGATGCCAAGGGTGGTTTGACCATATTTTGTTTGTTAATGTTTGTGACTGTTCATTTTAATGGGCTGTTATCATCGGGGGCAAGGCTTAAATTAATGAAAATAATTCGAAATTAACCATGAACTTGGTAATGAATCATTCTATTTAATCTGGTGCGGAAGATGAGGATAATAACCAATTTTTTCACAATATTGGATCTCCATATTCTGGTTTTTTAAAAAAATTGACTTGCTTTCTCTTAAAAAATCCTTCATCGTTTATTAGTTTAGACAATAACCATACTTAAGATAGAAATAAGGGAATATGGAGATGCCTACACAAGAGTGGCCAGCTCATGATTATGCAATCGGTTCATTTATTCAAGCAACTATCGCAAATAGTTATCTAACATGCTTAAAAATAAAACCAACGGACTCTGTCTTAGATATTGGGTGTGGCAATGGCACATTCAGCCGTAAAATTTTAGATAAAGTCCCGCAAGGTCACTTCTTGGGGATAGATGCTTCAGAGAATATGCTGACATTAGCAAGGCAAGAAATTGCTGATTACCCTAATGCTAAACTGCAACAAGTAGATGTATTAACCATGCCATTTACAAATCAATTTGACTATATTGTCTCATTTTGGTGCTTGCAATGGTGTGCGTTTGCCATAAAAAAAGCTTTTCTCAATATTTATAGCGCCTTAAAAAACAATGGAACAGTATTCTCTCTTTTTCCTTCTGGAGATGATCCCTTTATTACAAGTTATTACCATGTTCAAGCATCCGGTCAATTTTCTTGCCTAAATGATTTTAGACCACCAATTGATTATCAGCACTTTCAAAGCTTGGAAGAAAAAATACGCGCCCTTCCCTTTAAGCAAATCAAATTCAAACGACTAAAACATCAAATTCTTTTGCCTTCGTTGGATATCTTTCGTAAATTTGTTAAGGGTATTGCCTTTTTTCAAGGTCAAATACCCAGCGAGGAGATTAACACGATTAATGAGGCTTTGGTAATTGCCTATCAGCGAGAATGTCAAGAGAAATTTTCTGGCGAATATTGGTTTACCTCGTCTGTTTATTTAATCCAGTGTGAAAAATAATTCTTCTTAATGAAACAAGAATTAGTGTATACAGTTTAATGTGCTTCCGGTGGTACTGGTGTAAAAATCAAAAATATTTAAAATTTCTCGTAACTGCTCGAATTTCCTTAATCCATTGTATCCTCGGTGCGAAACGTAGGATGATTGCGGAAGATTGAAAATCCTAAACATTTCTCGAAGGGGTTTGCTACTACCTGTTTAATATGTCAAATATCAATTTGTAGGCTTTTATGTAGCTGATTTGTAGTTGATCACTTAAGCAGAGGCGCCCGTTAAATTAGGGCAGAATAATCACGGAGTAATATCTTTATGCAGAAAACTCAATTCCAAAAAACTATCTTGGCGGGTATTCCTGATGTGCTACCTCTGCCCCAAATCTATGACTCATCCATCAGTCATGCTCCTAAACGCAAAGATATCTTAACTAAAGAAGAGAAAGTCCTCGCGGTTAAAAATGCCTTGCGTTATTTTCAGCCAGACCATCACGCTGTTTTGGCTCACGAGTTTGCAGAAGAATTACGCCAATATGGCCGAATTTATATGTACCGCTTTCGCCCTACCTATGCCATACATGCCCGTCCCATCACCGAATACCCACATTCTTCACAACAAGCAGCAGCTATTATGGTGATGCTGCAAAATAACCTTGATCCAGAAATCGCACAACATCCGCACGAACTCATTACTTACGGTGGCAATGGTGCGGTTTTTCAAAATTGGGCGCAATATTTATTGACGATGCAATATCTTGCTAAAATGACGGATGAACAAACATTGGTTTTGTATTCCGGCCATCCGCTAGGTTTGTTTCCTTCCCATAAAGAGGCGCCTCGCGTAGTTATTACCAACGGTATGATGGTGCCGAATTATTCTAAACCCGATGATTGGGAGCGCTTTAATGCCTTAGGTGTGACGCAATATGGTCAAATGACAGCCGGTTCATTTATGTATATTGGCCCCCAAGGTATTGTGCATGGCACGGCCATCACGCTTTTAAATGCGGGTAGGCGTATTGCTGATAATGCTAATTTATCAGGAAAATTTTTTATTTCGTCAGGACTAGGCGGCATGTCTGGTGCGCAGGCCAAAGCAGCAGTCATTGTGGGTGCTATTGGTGTTGTGGCGGAAATTAATCCTTTGGCTGTGCAAAAACGTCATGATCAAGGTTGGATTGATGAAGTGTATACTGATCTTGATAAATTAATAGCGCGCATGCAAAAAGCACGTACACAAAAAGAAGCAGTATCTTTGGCATATCAAGGAAATATCGTTGATTTATGGGAAAAGTTGAATGAAAAGAATATTACTGTTGAATTAGGTTCCGATCAGACTTCATTACATAATCCGTGGGCCGGTGGTTATTATCCAGTAGGCATATCGTTTACTAATGCACAACGTTTAATGGCTGAAAAACCAGCGCAATTTAAGAGTGCAGTTCAACAATCATTAATCCGCCAAGTGAATGCAATTAATCAACTAACAGCAAAAGGGATGTACTTCTTTGATTATGGTAATGCCTTTTTATTGGAAGCACGTCGTGCCGGCGCTGATGTTGTATTGTCTGATGGTTCATTTAAATATCCTTCTTATGTACAAGATATTATAGGTCCTTTATGTTTTGACTATGGTTTTGGTCCATTTCGCTGGGTTTGCACTTCTGGTTTAGAACACGATTTGGCCACAACGGATCAGATCGCAACCGAAGTATTGGAAGAAATTGCCCAAACAGCACCTGTTGAAATTAAGCAACAACTAGAAGATAACATTCGTTGGATTAAAGCAGCCCATGACAATAAACTGGTCGTGGGTTCTAAAGCCCGAATTTTATATGCCGATGCCGAGGGCCGCACTAAAATTGCGAGTACTTTTAATGCAGCTATTAAATCAGGGACAATTTCGGCACCTGTAGTATTAGGACGTGATCATCATGATGTTTCTGGTACCGATTCGCCCTATCGTGAAACATCAAATATTTATGATGGATCACAATTTACTGCCGACATGGCAGTGCAAAATTTTGTGGGAGATGCATTCCGTGGAGCGACTTGGGTGTCTTTGCATAATGGTGGTGGTGTAGGTTGGGGCGAAGTGATTAATGGTGGTTTTGGTTTAGTGTTAGATGGTTCTGAGCAAGCAGAGCGCAGGCTAAAAAGCATGTTATTTTGGGATGTGAATAATGGTATTGCGCGTCGCAGTTGGGCACGTAATGCAGGGGCTATATTTACCGCAAAACGCGCCATGCACACAGAGCCCCTATTGACTGTCACTTTGCCACATCAGGTGGATGATAAGGTAGTTAATCTAGAGGACTAATTTTATCGATCCAAAATACGCAATAATTCATTTATGTACGATTAATTATAAATATTGCACTGAAATTAAGGCAAAGATATACTTGCCCACGCAAGCCGTTGTAGCTCAGTCGGTAGAGCAATTGATTCGTAATCAATAGGCCGGGCGTTCGATTCGCCCCAACGGCACCAGTGGTGGTAAGGGTTGTATAAGGTTTAAGGAAATAGAGTTAAGCGAAAATTTGAAAAACGTTCCCCTAAACGTTCCTCGAAGTGTCTTGCTAGTTGTAACGGCTCGCTTTCATAAACACACGGGCTCGCACTTATCGCTAAAAATGGGCTCACATTAATTGACTCTATCCGAAAATCTCGGCTCACATTAAATGACTTTATAAATTTCCTGGCTCACATTATTTGCACTTGGGCTCACAATAATGATTTTATCGCCATGTTCCTCTCACCAGAAAAACGTTCGTTTACGTGGTAGAAATTTTATCCCTAGATCCAATGGCATTGGCACCAAATAACTCATATTAAAATCCATGTTTCTTTATGATGTTTTAATTTCAAGAACCTTATTCCGTTTTACTTAATTAAAACAACATGATTAATTTTTTCGCAAACAGGGGGTTTATATTACCCATTATTTTTCTCATTGATACCTATGTTTGTTTCAGTCACACCTAATTCAAATTGAATTTTTTCTTCTAATTGAGCGACATCAGGTAAAGCATCTTTTAGCTTCTCCGGTACATCTTTTGTTAATTGATATCCCGCAACGCCAATGGGTTTATCCATTCCTCTCAATGCGTACTCCACATCAAATCGACTATGATCACCGCATAAAATAATGCCAATAGAAGGATTCTCGTGGGGTTCTTTCACAAATTCATCCAGTAAATTCAGATAAAAATTCATTTTTCCGGCGTGTTCTGGTTTGAAGCGGGTCCGTTTCAACTCTAACGCCACGAGTGCCTGCAATTTGCGATTATAAAACAAGAGATCGATAAAATATTCAGAATCAGGTGTTACAATGCGGTATTGATTAGCTATAAAGCTGAAGCCACAACCAAGCTCCAAGATGACGTCTTTAATTTTTTCTACCATCCGGCGTTCGATTTCTGTTTCAATAACAGGTTCGGCAATACCCAGCATATCAAACATGTAAACATCTTTCATGGACTGGTCAGCCTGTTCGGCTAATTGCTGTGGTAAGGTTGTATTGAAATTATGCTATTTGTTTGACAAACAATGGCGTCCATAGGCATTTGAGTTAATTTGTGCTGTAAGTATATCACGTGTCCACGCTTGTTCTTTGGTTGCCGACAGATAATAAAATCGCTCATCTTCCTGTTTCACCTTGTTTAAAATCACCAGATTTTGTCCCCAAGGAATTTCTGCGACGAGTTGTCGCAGTTTTGGATAATCTTTGTATTCCAGATAAAAGCGTCGCATATCCCACAAATTTCTTGCCGAAAATCCAAATTTCGCATCGGGAAAAGTTTTTTTTAAATCGTGAGATAAGTGCTCTACGACGGATTTTCCCCAATCATGCTGCTCTTGATATTGAACAATATTTTCACCAAACCACCAATAGAGTGAAACAGCTTCCTTATTAACTGATTGAGCAGCGCGTGTACGAGCTTTTCGAATTTGTGTCGTAGCTTGTGCTAAAAATCCTTGGTATGCGGGTAAATCTTTCGTCATTAAATCATTCATAAAGTCAATCCTATATCACAATACCAATATCACGAACTTTTTGTATAAACTCACTTTTTCGCTGAGAATTTAATTTTCCCTGCAGAAACTCATTCGTTTCTTTAGGTGTCGCATTCAATAATTCACAGATTGACTTAAATTGATAACCATTGCGAACGAGTTGTGCTTCAAGAGAGTTTAAATCAGCCCTGAGAACTTGTTCAATTAATTCTGGCGTGATTATTTTTTCACCTAATTGATGGCCTTGTTGTATAGCTTTGGTAAGGTAGTCTTGAATTTGCAGGGGTGTTTGCAAGGCTGTTGCCAATTTTTGAATCGCTTCATCAGTAATGATTTCTTGATATTTTTTCTTATCTTGAAGACATTGATTGATAAGCCATATAATGTATTTTTCTTTGCTTCCAATCGCCTTATCGATGCTGAATGTTTTTGTGCGCGAACCAATTTCTTCCATAGTAGATCGAGCAAGCGCATTACCCAGTTTAGGGTGTCCGGCTAGCACAATGGATAATTTGCAGCCTTTAGATCCCACCGTTTCAACAAGGCGTTTTAAACCAATGAGTGTCAATCCATGGATGTCATGGGCTTCATCAATAAACAACACAACAGGTCTTTTATTTTTTTTCATGAGCTCAATTAATTCACGTTCCCGCTTTTCATTTTGGGTAGGAACTTTGATGGATTTCTCCTTAGGGGAAAGATCGTAAAAAAGAGCTAAAAAGAGCGTTTGAATGGTCAAGGCTCTTTTTTCTGTTGAGAGAGATTGAGAAACAATAACCTGTTGTTTTTCCACTAATTCATTCTGAATTCTGTTGAGTAGCGTGGTTTTTCCTGAGCCAACCGATCCGGTAAACGCCAGTATTCCGCCGAATTGAATGTGTGCTTTAAGATCGTTATAGAGCTTTTGATGCATGGGGGTTTCATAGTAACCGACTTCACTAAAAAACTTTGTTAGACCATAAAACTCATTGGCTTCAATATACATAGATAACCCTTTTTTTATTTTTCACCTAATTGGCATAGCGCCAAGGTAAAGTATTGCCTCACCTTGGTCATGACAGTCTCTTTTTCTAGTGATTCGCCTACAATCTGATCAACATAATCAAGCTGCGCCGGACTCAATGTGGCGAGAGGTCTATTCAGATAGTGAGAAATGGCATGCTTGGCTTCAAAACGATTTTGAAATTGATCGATCAATTTTTCTTCGAACGGTATGGACTTAACTTCATATTCAATGACATGAGCATTTTTTAATTGTTTTACTACGCCATCTGCTGAGTTTCCTGTCATAACCGATAAGGGCACCGAGAGATTTTTGGCAAGATCGGCAATTTCATCAGCTTGTTTTTCTCGATGGCTCTTGGGTGGTGTGCGATACGTGTGTAAAGGAATGGGGCCTTTGAAAGGATAAAAGGGGCCAGATATTTCGCCATCAAATTCAACATGCAATTCATTGTCGAAAACACCATGCAATAAGATAACTTCTAAACTTGCCATATCACTGGATAATTGATATAAGACACCATCCACGCTCACACAAGCATCAGAGCCAACAAGGCGCGCTTCTGGTTCACGAACGATTTGACAAAATTTGTCCCAAGAGCACATTTTTCGATAGCCTTCTTGTGACAAAAAGCGTTTCCATGCTTCTAAACGGCCACAGTCTTCAGAACGATGTGACATTTCATTGCTTTGCTTTAAATAGTTTGCAGCCCATTCATTGAGCTGCTCTAAACTCGTCGGTTCATGCAAATGAAAGAGAGGCTCGAACATTTCTTTCGCTGAACGATTTGTTCGCTCTGTTTTACCTTTGGCTCTTGCCGTTGTTCGTCTACCGTCTTTACCTCGTGGCAAGTGCGTTTTTAATTCTATCCCCAGTGCTGCAAGAACTCTTTTAAATAAGGCACTTTTGGCAAAAGCCCCATTATCGGTATAAATCATTTTAGGAATACCTTGGAATGGCATGCCGGATATTTTTTTAGGTGCCATGGCATTAAACAAAAAACGTAAGGCTGTCAATGCATCTTCACCGTGTGCTAATACATACTCAAAGTAAACCGTACCACTTTTGTCGTCCGTCACATTCACAATAAACAGTTTCTTGCCATCCGGTGCTGAAAATTGTTTGAAATCGGATGGTGTAAAATCAAATTGCCAGCAATCATTGCTATATTCGGCTTCAAAGTGAACAACCGTTGGCTCTATTTTCATTGAGAAAAAGTCGTACCCCCATTTTTTTAAATAGCGATTGATGGTGGCTTTTTTTAATGTTCCAGGAGAAGCTTTAATTAAATTATTTTCTGTTTCTACTCCATGTTCCTCAAGAATGCGAATACAGGCTTGGGTTGATAAATGTTTGTTTTTTTTATTAGATGTCCTTATTTTTAATGCCGCAATGAGCTGGCAATACAGTAACATATCAGTTTTTGAAATAGCGCGCGGAATGTTTTTATCAATGCGAGTTCCTCCAGAAAAATGAATATGTTCCCGAAGTTGCCGGCGTATGGTGCTTTCAGAGACGCCGAAACCTTCAGCGACAGAGCAAATAAGATTTTTCCGCTCTGGATGACGAGGTGAAAAAGCAAGCATTTTATTATGCAGCAGGATTAATTGCTCTGTAGGAATTGTCTTAGCCATCTTGCTCTTCTGTTTGAGCAGCTGTTTTTAATAACTTAGAGCCCAATTCTTTTGGTGTACCATCACCATTGACGTAAGAATAAAGTGTTGTAGTTGTGATACCTAATCGTTTCGCTACTTCATTAGCCACAGAATTTCTATCGGACATCGCCGCCATCGCCATTTTTAACGTATGAATATCCATCTTTCTTGGCCTTCCGCCTTTACGTCCCCTGGCTCTCGCCGCAGCGAGCCCAGCCTGAGTGCGTTCGCGAATGAGTTCTCGTTCAAACTCTGCAAGCGCTGCAAATATGCCAAATACCAATCGACCATTGGCTGTCGTCGTATCAATTTCAGCACCATTACTAGCTAAAACTTTAAAACCAACTTTCTTTTGATTCAGCTCATCAATTAAGCTAACTAAGTGCTTCATATCCCTACCAAGGCGATCTAGCTTCCATACAATCAGTGTATTTCCTGGTTGTAGCGCTTTTACACACGCTTTCAACCCAGGTCGTTCATCTTTTCGACCTGAGGCAAGATCTTCATAAATATATTTGGGCTCCACACCGGCTTTAATGAGCGCGTCTTTCTGCAAATCCAATAATTGGCTGCCATCAGACTTAGAAACACGGATGTACCCTATAAACATAAAAAATGCTCACCAGAAAAGAATAAGAAAATGATATCATTTCGTTTAGATTTTCTCAACGGGTTAATTGGTTTTGTTTTGGTGTTGTTTCGGTATGTTTAGCAATCACCAGAAAAACGAACGTTTTTCTGGTGAGAGGAACATGGCGATAAAATCATTATTGTGAGCCCAAGTGCAAATAATGTGAGCC
>Ga0155617_1056_pt1 | contig 15618 bp, 18 predicted proteins | sample RifCSPhighO2_12_FD_107274 | JGI IMG/M metagenome (GOLD analysis project Ga0155617, IMG submission 107274) | Legionellales bacterium RIFCSPHIGHO2_12_FULL_42_9
AATTTCGGATAGAGTCAATTAATGTGAGCCCATTTTTTGCGATAAGTGCGAGCCCGTGTGTTTATGAAAACGAGCCCTAACAGTTAACAAGCAATTGCGTATCAAAGCGCCTAAACAGCTGCCATTGGTGATTTCACAGTATGAGCTAGTGAATAAACAATCAAAAATATTAACTGAGTATTAAGTTCTACTCAGCCTCACCCCGTAGAGTATCAAAAATTGAGGTTATAATATTATTCCCGATCATGATTACATTCAGAATCATAGTTAAAATTGCCTTCATTGCTACAATGATCCCCACACTGTCTCTTAAGATGCTTTTCTTAATGCCTCAACAACAGCTTTAGGATTTTTAGAAATTACCATCAAATAAGCCCGTGTTGGTCCTTCAGGTAATCGTTCACCGCGTTCCCATTTTTCAAGTGTTCGTATGCTAAAACCAAATTCGTCTGAAAATTGCTGCCTAGTCATATGCAATTCATTTCTTATAGCACTTACGTCAATCTCAGCGGGGACATTGACCTTATGTGCTTTAGCCCCAGTCTTTTGACCTTTAGCGTACTCAAGCGCCTCCAGAGCACCTTGAATCAAACTTTTTCCTATATCACTCATGATTTTTCTCCTCGTAAGCCTCAACAATTTTAATAATAATTGTCTTTAACAAATTACGCTCACTTTGTGTAATATTAGCCTTCTGGCTCTTGCCAAAAGCGGTAAATAAAAATATAGGTATATTCTGATTATGGTAGTAGTAAATAACACGTGCTCCACCACTTTTTCCGGTATTTGAATCAGAAGCCCAGCGTATTTTTCGGGCCCCACCTGTACCAACAACCAGACTACCTTTTAAAGGGTTTTCTGCAATATAGCTAATAAATTTCTCACGAAGAGTCTCGTCCATACAAAGCTTTGCTTGCTTTATAAACTCCGGTGTTTCCACCACAACCTGTAATTTTTTTATTATTGTTGTCATAGTTGCATTATAGCCCCATTAGGGTTTTTATGTCAACCCCATTGGGGCCAATCTGAAAGCATCAGCTATTTTATTAATAAATCGATGAATTATGTTACACAATTATTAATTTAAATAATTCTTGTTTCAAGAGGGGTGATAATTACTTAAAGTGGCTAAAAAGGCTATGAGCAAGGCGAATTCATTTGCACATCACGACAACAAAGCCCCACCATGCGACAACTAAAGTTTTGTTATCGCATAATGGCAGATAGAAAATGCTAAAACACAATTTAAGCAGCCTCAGCCAATGCGTTTACCTGTAACGGCTCAATCAAATAATGAAACGCTTTAGCTGCTGAGTTAGTAGCTCTCATAATTTCCTTTTCAGTGAGGTGCTTTTTCCATGAGTTGACATAGGAGGCGTGGTTTTCAATATCACTGTTAATATTAAAAAATGTCGCTAAGAAGAACGCCCCGATTTCGGCGGTAAGCTCTTCCTCGGCTCTTCCCTTGTCTGTCGTGTAATCAATGGTATTAGGGGTGTGACAAGCAATGGAATGAAAAGATACTTTAAGCATTTAGTCGAGTAGCCACTCCCCATTACTGAGGAGCAGCCCTCTAAGAACGCAGCATGCAACTTTCATCGCACTGCGCTCAAGCTCGCATAAGGCTGAATTACTTTCAACCCGGTAGATTTAGCTTTAGTAGTTTCCCTAGATTTACGTTCTTTCGCTCGCTCAAGAAAATATTCCTTGAATAGAGGATTGAATGGGTTTGCTTCGGCTTTAATTTTCTTGTGCCTTCGTATAGGTGTTGCCGCTGCATTCTTTAGATAAAGGGGCTTTTTATTACCTTCTTTATCTTTAATAATACAGTAGAAACGCCAAAAGTTGAGACCGACCCGCGTAAAATATTGGTGTATGATCCATCTTTTTCCTTTACGTGGATGTCTTTTAAGACCCCAACGATACAGCGCCAAGTAAATTTCTGTGTCGATTCTGGCAAATATTTTAGACGAAACAGCAATTCTATAATAATTTGTCCACCCGGTTATCTTTTGGTTCAACCGGCGAATCAATTGCTCGGTTGGTACGCCGCCACTTTTCTTGATGAGCTCCCTGATTTCTTGAAGGAATCTGATTACACCAGCTTTAGATGGTTTGACTAGCACTATACCATTCTGGTACTTACGTACGTTAAAGCCGAGGAAATCGAATCCTTCCTCAATCATGGTAATCCTTGTTTTCTTCTCAGAAAGTTCTAAACCAACCTCATTTAGTGCTTCTTTAAGTATAGGGATTACCTTGCCATTTAGTAGTTCCTTGCTTGCTGCGGTTACGATAAAATCATCGGCATAAGCAATCATGTTGATTTTCTCCTTATGCCGTTGTCTTGTCTTCTCGCTGCGAACTTTGCCCTCTAGTCCAGATAAGGCTAGGACCGCTAATGTTGGCGATATAATACCGCCTTGGCAGGCTCCCATCGTAGTCGGATACAATTCGCCATGTTCCATAAATCCGGCTTTGAGAAATTTCTTAAGGATAACTTTATCCATAGGAATATTCTTTAGCAGCCATTCGTGGTCAATTCGGTCAAAACAAGCGCGTATGTCACCTTCTAAAATCCATTGGGCCGATTTCCCTTTACCCAGAGCATTGAAACACTGTTGTATTGCGTCATGACATGACCGTTTTGGTCGGAAGCCATAAGCATTTGGATCGGCTCTCTCTTCAGTGATTGGAGCTAATGCAGAATACCAAAGCGCTTGCATAGCTCTGTCCTTTAGAGTTGGAATTGAGAGTGGGCGAGTGTCTTGTTTTCCCGATTTTTTGGGAATGTGGATCCGTCTTGGGGTATGACAATCATCCGAATGAAAAGATACTCTAGCAACCTATCTCATTATAAAATAATAATTTTTAAAACATAGTAACAAATCCAATTACACATGTTTTCTGGAAAATAATTATCAATATGACATCTATTAATACAGAATCTCTGATTATTCTTGCTTAAAGTAACTTTTGCCTCCAATGATTGTCATACCCCTCAGAGTACTTGTAACTTGATGTAATCCATCCATCTCAAATTACAAATGAATGTTTAAAATCGGAAAGACGATTTCTAGGGTGATGAGTACGATAATGATGATTTCAAGGTTGTGCGAATGTTGATTTTCGAGGTAACCATTAAACATGTCAAAAATTTCATTTAAAGTATCAAGGCGATGGTTGATGGCGTTGACTCGACGTTGAATATGAAGGTAACGCTCCAGCATGGTGTAATGTGCTTCAAGTGTCGGGTGTTGCCAGAAATATTTGGGATGATACAAAAAATTACTAATCAGATTCATCTCGCTTTTTGCGCCGAGGATTTCACCAATAATTTGGCGGATTTTATTGCGGGTGATCGGCATTTTGCCTGAGTTAGATAGATTTTGAATAATTGGCGAGTATTTTTCAATAATGGCGTCAATGATGGTTTCAAAATATTGTAATTTGACCGATTGCGAGAATCCATAAGCCAGGCTCAGTCGCAATTCATCGTTATCAACTTCAAGGGTTAAGCAATCCACATCAAAGAAGTCATGCGGCTCAATGGCGGTTTTATCACCAATTTGGTAACTGCACTGATCACGAACGCGAAAAGGGACGGGTTTATCAACAAAAGGTTTGATAATATCCAGATAGTTATCAATAAAGTGACGTTTGACTCCCCAGGAAACCACAGTCCCATTTTTAAAAACGTATAAGTTGGAATCCGTGTCGCAGAGTGACGTTATTTTTAAGACGTCTCGAGAGCGGACGGCTGCATACTCGTGCAAGTTTGTTTTGAAGTGATTGTCCAAGCGAGTTAAATCAATACTCTTGGCAATACAATAGCTTAAACATTCCATAACCTTCGCCTCTTTATTGCCATCCTATTCTGTTGTTTCAGCAGTTTCTTTTTCTTTATTTGAATACGCTTTCTTACGGTCTGTTATCCCGCAAAGCCATTGCGGACAAACTTCCAGGATTTCAGCAATCCGATTGAGCTGTTCCTGGGAAGGTAATAAATGCCCAAAAATCATGGCGTGAGCAAGATGAGAATTAACCCCAAATACTTTACAGACGGCTTTTGTCTTTTCGGTGACATCATCTGGGAAACCTGATAATGCCAACTCGCGGTTAAATCGTTCTGAAAACACTTTATTATTCATTTTTTTCACTCCTTGAAAAAATTATTGAATAACCGTAAATCTGAACTAGTTAAGATCTCGAATTAATGCAGCGGTTTATGGTAATCAATCCATATTTTTCAAACCTGTACCGTATTAATTTAATATATCATCCTATGAAAAGGTATAGATGCCTCGATAGCTTAAAATAGTACCATTTATCTTGAATCAAGCATGAGTCTTTTTTCATGCTTGATTCAAAGCCCAACAATGTGTTATAACGCATTTTTTTGTTGGAGCAAAGTATTTTTGTAAAAATTTAAATCTAAATCTTTCGCTGCCTTTACATCATCGAGTCTTTTTACCGGCAATGTATGGGGTGCATCGTGCAAAAGATCCGGGTTTTGTTCAGACTCTTCGCGAATGGTTTGCATGGCTTCGATAAAGCGATCAAGCTCTTGTTTACTTTCCGTCTCGGTGGGCTCAATAAGCAAACACTCCGGCACGAGTAAGGGGAAATACGTTGTTGGCGCATGAAACCCATAATCCAAAAGTCGTTTTGCAATATCCATTGCACTAATATTGCCGGCCTTTTTTTCCGCACTTAAGGTTAAGATAAATTCGTGGGTAGCGCGGCGCTTTGGGTAAGCAGGATTAAATCCGGCAAGGCTCAGTTTTTTCAGTAAATAATTGGCATTTAAGGTGGCGTACTCGGCAACACGAAATAAACCTTCTTTTCCCAGTGAGCGAATGTAAAAATAAGCGCGCAGTAAAATACCCGCATTTCCCATAAAACAAGAGAGTCGACCAATGCTTTGCGGGTAATCAATTTTCGTTGCCCACCGATAGTTATCGCCTTCTTTTAAGACGATCGGTAAAGGCAGATACGGCAACAAACGTTTACCAACAGCGACAGGTCCTGCACCTGGGCCGCCGCCGCCGTGCGGGGTTGCAAAGGTTTTGTGTAGATTCAAGTGAATCACGTCAAATCCCATGTCTCCAGGCTTTACCTTGCCTAAGATGGCATTCAAATTTGCCCCGTCGTAATAAAGCAGTCCACCGGCGTGATGCACGATTTCAGCCACTTCTTTGATTTGGCGAATAAATAAGCCCAGAGTGGATGGGTTAGTTAACATAATGCCTGCAGTGTTTGGGCCTACCTTGCTTTTGAGCACTTCTAAATCAATGTCGCCATCTTTGCCCGTGGGGATCTCAATCACTTTGAAACCACACATGCTTGCTGAGGCAGGGTTAGTGCCGTGTGCTGCATCAGGAATGAGCATTTCATTGCGCTCGCTGTTGCCGCGGGACTGATGATAGGCTTTAATCATGGCAACACCGGCAAATTCGCCTTGTGATCCCGCCATGGGCGTTAAGGAGATCCCCGCCATACCGGTAATTTCCATGAGTTCACTTTGCAGTTCGTAAATGGCTTCTAAAAAACCTTGGCTAATCGCTTCAGGTGTGAGCGGATGTCGATTGATAAAACCTGCGATCGAGGCCGCTTTATGCACACCTCGTGGATTGTATTTCATGGTGCACGAGCCTAAGGGGTAGAAATGACTATCAATGGAAAAATTCTTTTTCGATAAGCAAGTGTAATGGCGTACGACTTCGAGTTCAGAGCACAACGGTAAACGTGGTTTTTGCCGGCGTAAATAGTGCGCAGGAATGGAGGATTGATTATCTGTAACGGCCGCTGGAATTTGGGCATGGGCAAATCGATTTGATTGCGAGTGTTCAAAAATTAACATAACTTGCCCTCCGTTTTTTGAATGATTTCTTGTAAAACATCACAGTGTTTGATAGGCGTAAATTCAATGAATTGATAATCGGCAATTTCAGCAAGACTGAACGGATCTTGTGCGAATAGGGCTTCAAGTGCTGCTTTATCTTTGCCGGTTGCGATAATAATGCCACCGGTTCTTGGATTCATGGGCCCAGAAGCAATGAACAGTCCTTGTTTATAGTAGTAATCAAGAAATTCGCGATGGGCAGAGAGGTATTTATTCACCTCACTCAATGGCGTTTTATAAGTTAATTGGATAATAAACATCATTGACCTCGCCCGATGATTTTTTTTAAAGATTCGGCGTAATGATTGATGTCGTCGTCGGTTCTAAGCTCGGTAGCACAAACCAGCAAGGTGTTTTTAAGTGCTGGATAATGCTGTTCCAACGCATAGCCCCCTTCAATCCCACAATGGCCAAGCTCTATTAATATTGGATTGACCGGTCGGTCAAATTGCAGCAGGACTTCATGAAAATAGGGTGCTGAAAAGACTTGTTTCACGCCAGGAATAGCAGTTAACACCTGCACGAGTTTTTGAGTATTCTTATGGCAATTAGCCGCCACTTGGTAAAGACCCTCGGCACCCAGTAAACTCATATGAATGGTTGCCGCAGTCACTAATAATCCTTGGTTAGTACAAATGTTTGATGTGGCCTTGGCGCGGCGTATGTGTTGTTCACGCGCTTGTAAGGTGAGTGCAAAGCCCGGTTTTCCGTCTTTATCAACGGTTCGGCCAATAATTCGTCCGGGTACTTGGCGCACGTATTCAAGGCGTGTGCTAAAAAATCCAAAATAAGGTCCGCCTGAAGCCATGGGCACACCTAAAGGCTGGCCTTCACCGCACACAATGTCAACACCATGCTGACCCCATTGGCCTGGAGGATGCAGTAAACCTAACGATGTGGGATTCACAGAGGCAATGCTGATGGCTTGATGTTGATAGGCCCAGTCAGTTAACGCATCGACTTCTTCCAGGCAACCGAAGAAATTCGGTTGGGCAATAACCAGTGCCGTAATTGGATCCTGCTCATAAGCGGCCAAGGCGGCGGGTGGGATAATGCCTGTCTCGTTACAAAAGGGTAACGTGATTACATCAACCGAATGATTGCAAAGCACGGTTTCGATGGTTTCGCGGTAAAAGGGATGTATCGTACCAGCAATCAGTATACGGTGGTTTGATTCTTTGGCTTTATGAAGTCGCATTGCCATTAAAATCGCTTCAGCAAGTGCCGACGCACCATCATAAAGGGAGGCATTGGCAACTTCCATGCCGGTGAGCTCGGCAATCATCGTTTGGTATTCATAGAGTAATTGCAAAGTGCCTTGACTGGCCTCGGCTTGATAGGGTGTGTAGGAGGTTAAAAATTCACCGCGTGAAGCAATATCCCACACCGCTGCCGGAATATGATGTTCGTAGCAACCTGCGCCAATAAAGCAAGTTCCGTGCTTATTTTTGGCCGCGAGTTGATTCGCGTACTTCAGCATCGTCATCTCATTCATGCCTTCAGGAATATTTTTTAATTCATCATTGCGTAAGGATGCTGGAATCTCATCAAACAGGGTTTCTATTTTGTCGACACCAATGGCCGTGAGCATGGCTTTGGTATCATCAGCAGTGTGTGGGATGTATGGCATGGTTAGTGTTCCTCGGCAATCTGACTGTTGTAATCAGCCGCATTAAGCAGTTGGTTTAACTCATCCGGATTACTGGCTTTAATTTTGACTAGCCAACCCGCGCCGTAGGGATCAGTATTGACCAATGCAGGATTGGAACTCACGTCTTGATTGACTGCAACGACAACGCCACTCACTGGGGCATAAAAATCAGATGCAGCTTTAACGGACTCAACAACGCCTAATTCATCGCCGGCATTCACTTCTTCGCCTTCTTCGGGTAATTCAATAAATACTAAATCGCCCAATAATTGTTGTGCGTGTTCCGTAATCCCGACGGAGAGGGTGTCACTGCCTGGTTTTACCCATTCGTGTGTTTTTGTAAATTTTAAATCATTCATTATTTTGTTCCTTTTGTTTTGTTCAATGTCCAATATTTAAAGCGCTTTGCCATGTTTTACAAAACGAGGCTTAGTGACCGTTGCATGAAGCTCTTTGCCGCGTATATCAACCTTAACCTCAGTGCCTGTTGCTGCCGGCACACGAGCAAGTGCAATGGAATTACCAAGTGTTGGTGAATAAGATCCGCTGGTGATGACTCCATTGACTTGCCCCGCAACAAGCACGGTTTGCCCCGATCGCATAATTCCCTTGTCCTTAAGAATTAAGCCCACGAGTTTGCGTGGTACGCCCTGATCTTTCTGAGCGAGTAAAGCGCCCATACCAATAAAATTCCTTTCGGCTGGTTCCCATTTTACGGTCCATGCCAAGCCAGATTCTAAGGGTGTAGTGGTCTCATCCATGTCTTGACCATAAAGCATCATGCCTGCTTCTAAACGTAAGGTGTCACGCGCTCCCAAGCCGCAAGGTTTAACTCCAACAGCAAGTAATGCTGTCAACAACGCATTGATTTTGGTGGCGGGCAATAACACTTCAAAGCCATCTTCGCCAGTATAGCCGGTGCGGCCAAAAAACCAGTCGTCCACCTCAACACTTTCAAAATAAGTGAGTGTGGAGAGCGCATCAACTTGGGCCGGAGTTAAGACTTGGTTTAATTTAGCCAGTGCATTGGGACCTTGCACCGCGAGCATGGATAACTCAGTGCGTTCTTGCAGCCCTACGGCGTAGCCTTCACTTTTAGCGCGGATCCATGCTAAATCGTGTTCACGTGTTGCTGAGTTTAAAACGAGGCGATAATTATCGGATGTACGCTGATAAACAACCAAATCGTCAATAATGCCGCCATGTTCATTGCACATGCACGAGTATAACGCTTTGCCATTATGCTCTAAATGATCCACGTCATTGGTTAATAAGCGTCGTAAAAACTGGCGGCCGCCTGCTCCGAGAATATCAAGAATAGTCATGTGTGACACATCAAACATGCCCGCGTCTTGACGAACGGCATGATGTTCACTCAGTTGTGAACCATAATGCAGGGGCATTTCCCAACCATGAAAATCCACGAGTTGCCCACCAGCGGCAGCGTGCGCAGCATGAAGCGGTGTTTTTGCAATCATATAACCTATCCTTTTTTGTTTAGCCTTTCAAAAGGCATGATTATACTCGCTTCGCTAGGATGGACAAGGGGGACAAAAGACAGAGGTACGTGTTGCTTCGCAAGCTATTGTTTTTATAAACACAGATTTATCGCGACGTGATTCATGCCTTTGTCCTCTGTCATTTACACTGACACGGGTTTTCAGTAATTTTTGATTGCAAATTGGTAATGGCAAGTCCGCGAACGCCTTGACCTGACGGGGCATTCGTAAATTGTATAGTGACTTCGAGAGTTTGTTTTTGCTGATATTGCGGATTTTTGTACAAGACCAACAAAGGCATTTTGGCTTGCCAGTGTTGTGCATCAATTGTTTTTAGCGTCACAGGCAATAAGGCAACGGCTGAGACAAAATAGGAGTTTTTTTGTACCATTTGTGGAAGTTGTGAGGTGTTGAGTGCCGCACTGTACCCCGTCCATCCGTCTGCGGTAAAATATTTAGCAATATTGCGTTGTTGAGTGATAAAATTTTGATAGTCGTAAGTATAGGTCGCAACAACTGCTTCATTAGCCCATACTGACAGTTCTGTTGTATTGGGCTGTGCGAAGAGTGCTGCAGAATTTAGGGCAAAAAAGCAAAGAATAAGAAGTCGACGCATGATTAGTTCCTTTTGTTGAATCTGGAGATTAAGACATAGAGACATGAAAAACTCATGTCAACGCTCAGAGCCAAATATGAATAACAAACCTTTTTATTTTAGCAGTCCTGAAAAAATTAGTCGCTATGTGAATCAGTGGGATTTAGCGCTGCTGGTATTCATTTTTTTGATTTTATTTTTTCTGGCGTGGGCTGGACAGCAAATGACGAGCCCTTATGAATTGGGGGAACCGTTAACGATTTCGCTTTCACCGGGGAAACTCCCTTTTTATGCGTTGCGAACAGTGATACGTTTATTTGCAGCGTTGATTTTGTCATTGCTCTTCACGTTTGTTATTGGCACACTGGCTGCAAAAAATCGGCGTGCTGAACGGGTAATTATTCCTGCGATTGATATATTACAGTCAATCCCAGTGTTAAGTTTTTTATCGATTACAGTGATGGGATTTATTCAATTATTTCCTAATAGCCTGTTGGGCCCTGAGTGCGCTTCAATTTTTGCCATTTTTACTTCACAAGTTTGGAATATGACGTTTGGATTTTATCAATCGTTAAAAATGTTGCCGGATGATCTGAAAGAGGCATCAGCGATGTTTCAACTTTCCGCCTGGCAGCGTTTTTGGAAAGTGGAAGTTCCTTTTTCAATGTCGGGTTTATTGTGGAATATGATGATCTCGATGTCTGCGAGTTGGTTTTTTGTGGTTTTATCTGAGGCAATTTCAGTGTCTCATCAAACTATTCGCCTGCCCGGGGTCGGATCCTATATTGCCGTAGCAATTGGGCAGCATAATTTGACTGCAGTGGGTTATGCCATACTAACGATGGCTATTGTGATTATCCTTTACGATCAAATTCTTTTTCGGCCTTTAATTGCGTGGTCTGAAAAATTCAAATTAGACTATTCGCCTGATGAAGAAGAGTATCAATCCTGGTTAATTGATTTTATTCGCCGTAGTCAATTAATGAAGCGAATTGCTTATAGTCTTGCAGGAGTTAAAGAGCGGTTTATCAATCCGCGTTGGGCGACACGAAGTCGATTTCAGACGACTAAATTTATAAATTTAGAGCGAAACAAAAGGCAAGATTGGTTTTGGAATATTGTTTTAGTGGGGATAATTCTCGGGAGTAGCACATTTTTATTGCGGTTTATTCTAGCCTCACTGCAGGCCTCTGATATTTTAGCAGTGGTGTGGTTAGGGGCTGTGACGGGGACTCGAGTGATTATTTTGATAGTATTAAGCTCATTAATTTGGATCCCCGTTGGTGTTTTCATTGGTTTGCGGCCGCGTTGGGCACAAAAAATTCAACCCATGATTCAGTTTGCTGCGGCATTTCCCGCCAATTTGTTTTATCCTCTCTTTGTGATTGTGATTGTGACTTTTCATTTAAATGTCGAAATCTGGCTTACGCCGCTCATGATTTTAGGAACGCAATGGTATATCTTATTTAATGTCATTGCTGGGGCATCGAATATTCCGCGCGAACTGTACTTAGCGGCCGATAACTTGGGGCTTAGCGGTTGGTTATGGTGGAAGCGTTTAGCATTGCCAGGGATTTTTCCTTTTTATATTACAGGTGCAATTTGTGCAGCAGGAGGTGCTTGGAATGCGAGCATTGTTGCTGAGTGGGTGAGTTGGGGCAGTACCACACTACGTGCTACGGGATTAGGTGAATATATTCATGCCAGTACCTCGGCGGGTAATTTTCCTAAAATTGCGCTGGGCACTATGATGATGTGTCTTTATGTACTCGTCTTTAACCATTTAATTTGGCGCCCATTGTATCGTATTGCAGAGGAACGGTTTAATTTTGGATAATCATTAATCATGACTGATCCCATTATTTTTGTTAAAAATTGTTGTAAATCATTTAAAAAATTACCTTCTCAGGATTTGTTGGTTCTTGAGGATGTGAATTTTAAACTCTATGAAGGTGAAATTGTCGCGTTACTCGGTAAGTCAGGTTCGGGGAAGTCTACCTTTCTGCGTATTATTGCAGGGCTTATCCCGCCCTCATCGGGTGATGTCATTTATCGCGGTCAACCAGTCAACCGACCAGCACTCGGTATTGCGATGGTGTTTCAGTCGTTTGCGTTGATGCCTTGGCTAACGGTGCTTGAGAATGTGGAATTAGGTCTTGAGGCGCAAGGTGTTGGTCGTGAAGAACGTCGCAAACGAGCCATTAAGGCCATCGATATTATTGGTTTGGATGGTTTTGAATCGGCTTTTCCGAAGGAGCTGTCCGGCGGGATGCGGCAACGTGTGGGTTTTGCGCGGGCATTGGTGACTAATCCGGATATCTTATTGATGGATGAGCCGTTTTCAGCACTGGATGTATTAACTGCTGAAAATTTGAAATCCGATTTGCTTGAATTGTGGCAAACCAAGCAAACTAACACCAATGGAATAGTATTGGTGACACACAATATTGAAGAAGCAGCGATGTTGGCGGACAGGATCATTATATTTGGCAGTGATCCAGGTTATATCAGTGCGGAGTTGCAGGTTGATTTGTTGCAACCGCGCAATCAAGAAAGTGTTGAATTTCATCATTTGGTGGATACAATTTACACTTTAATGACCACTGCGCCTAAAGAAAAAGGTAGGCATGAGCAATTGGAACGACAAATTAGTCTGGGTTATCGTTTGCCGGACGTGGAACCCTCCGAGTTGACAGGCTTAATTGAAACAATGACGTCGTTTGAAGAACGGATTGATTTACCAGAGCTTGCTGATGAAGTAATGATGAATGTGGATGATTTATTTCCTATTCTTGAAACGTTAGAAGTGCTTGGTTTTGCGAAAGTATTGGATGGCGATATCCATTTAAGCGAATTGGGAAAACAGTTTTCTATAGCGGATTTGCAGGCCCGAAAACAATTATTTGCACAGAGTTTACTAGAAAAAATTCCACTGGCGCGGTATATTCGCCGTATTCTTGATGAAAAGATAGGTCATCGGATCTCTGAGGAGCGGTTTTTAAGCAAACTTGAAGATTATTTAAGTGAAAAAGAGGCTGAGCGGGTGTTGCGTACCATGATTGATTGGGGCCGGTATGCTGAAATTTTCGCGTATAATTTTAATACTGGGATTTTGAGTCTTGAGGATCCGGGGATTATTGAAAACACGGGTACTCATTAAGTTTAAGTGAGGATCGTAGCCGGGTTGCTTGCAACCGGGTTGCTTGAACCGGGTTGTAAGCAACCGAGTATTTCTGTAATCCTGGTTGCAAGCAACCAGGCTACGCACTTGCGGGAGAGGTTTTTTATTTTTAATGATAGAATAGGTGAAGCGGTGGAAACAATTGAGAAAATTAAAAAGCAACTGACAGAGAATACAATATTATTGTATATGAAAGGCACGCCCAAGATGCCGCAATGTGGGTTTTCAGCCAAAGCAGTGCAATGTATTGATGCGTGTGGTATTGATTTTGCCTATGTTGATGTGTTGGCTCAACCCGACATTCGTCAAACTTTACCGCAATATGCCGATTGGCCAACTTTCCCGCAGCTTTATGTGAAGGGGGAATTGATAGGAGGTTCAGATATTATTGCTGAGCTCTATCAAAATGGCGAGTTGAAATCATTATTACACGATGCCATTGGGCAGAATTAATTTAATAAATAAGGAGTATATCAATGACTGTTTTAGTGGCACGTCTTGCACCGGATTTTACCGTTCCCGCAGTACTGGCGAGTGGGGAAATTATTGATAAATTTAATTTACATAGCACATTGAAAGGAAAATACGGTCTAATTTTCTTTTATCCGCTTGATTTTACCTTTGTTTGTCCTTCCGAATTGATTGCCTTGGATCATCGCATTCAAGAGTTTAAAGATCGTCATGTTGAAGTGATTGCTGTTTCAATTGATTCACAATTTACCCATAATGCCTATCGCAATATGCCAGTCAAGCAAGGTGGGATTGGTCCCGTTAAATTTACCTTAGCGGCTGATGTGACCCACAGCATTTGCCAGTCTTATGGTGTGGAACATCCTGCTGCCGGCGTTGCGTTACGTGGTGCGTTTATTATTGATAAAAATGCCATTGTGCGCTCACAAATTGTGAATGATTTACCAATTGGCCGTGATGTGGATGAATTACTGCGTACTATCGATGCGATCCAATTCTTTGATGAAAATGGTGAGGTTTGTCCCGCAGGTTGGCATAAAGGCCAGGCCGGAATGAAGGCTTCGCCTAAAGGGGTTGCTGATTATCTGGCAACGCACTCAGAAGAATTATAACTGAGCGGGATGGAACATTGACGGATCGAACAGAACACTAGATCTTGGTGTAGACTTGTGGTAACCTGTACTCTCAAAAATGTGGCCGAACTCTCTAGGTCGGCATTCCCAAGTTTCCTAATGTTGATCATCCGGAAAGTAAGATCTAAATAAATACTAAGGTAACAAGGTTTGTCAATCCAGAGTGATAGCCGGGACAACGACTTCGTTGTCCGTATCTTGAGATTTCCCTAAAACTTCATTTCATTTAACAACAATACATCAAGTGAGCCCTATGAATCTTAAAGAACTTAAGCAATCGCCTATTGCCGAACTAGTTAATATCGCTATGGAAATGGGAGTTGAAAACACCTCTCGCATGCGCAAGCAAGATCTTCTCTTCGCTATTCTCAAAGTCCACGCGGCTAAAGGCGAGGATATTTGGGGGGGCGGGGTTCTTGAAGTCTTACCAGATGGGTTCGGCTTTTTGCGTTCCGATGATGATTCTTATCTCGCGGGTCCTGACGACACGTATGTTTCTCCAAGTCAAATTCGACGTTTTGGACTTCGCACTGGCGACACAGTGTATGGCAAAATTCGGCCCCCTAAAGACAGCGAGCGTTACTTTGCTTTATTAAAAGTCGACCAAATTAACTATGATTCTCCGGATAATGTAAAAAATAAAATTTTATTTGAAAACCTGACCCCTCTTTTTGCAAATCGTCGTTTAGTAATGGAGCAAGGCAACGGTAGTACGGAAGATTTAACGGCACGTGTTGTTGATTTGTGCGCACCCTTTGGTATGGGACAGCGGGGTTTGATTGTCTCTCCACCGAAAGCCGGTAAGACTGTTATGTTGCAAAATCTTGCCCATTCTATCGAGAAAAAATACCCTGATTGTCATCTCATGGTGTTGTTGATTGATGAGCGGCCAGAGGAAGTGACTGAAATGCAACGATCGGTTTCTAAGGGTGAAGTCATTGCTAGTACCTTTGATGAGCCAGCAAATCGTCACGTGCAAGTGGCTGAAATGGTTATTGAGAAGGCAAAGCGTCTCGTCGAACATAAACGCGATGTGATTATTTTGTTGGATTCGATTACGCGATTAGCTCGTGCTTATAACACCGTTATTCCATCTTCAGGTAAAGTCTTGACTGGTGGGGTTGATGCGAATGCATTACAACGCCCCAAACGCTTATATGGTGCGGCGCGTAATATTGAAGAAGGTGGTAGTTTAACGATTATTGCAACAGCGTTAGTTGATACTGGCTCTAAAATGGATGAGGTTATTTATGAGGAGTTCAAAGGTACCGGTAATATGGAAATCCATTTAAGCCGCAATATTTCTGAACGCCGTGTATTTCCAGCAATTAATATTAATCGCTCTGGTACACGTCGCGAAGATTTGCTGTTGTCGCCTGAAGATCTGCAACGGACCTGGATTCTGCGTAAGATTATGCAATCAATGGATGAATGCGATGCGATTGAGTTTCTGATTGAGCGCATGAAAAACCATAAGACCAACACTGAGTTTTTTGAAGCGATGAAGCGTCAGGAGTAGTGCCGCGTATTTACAAGACGAGACAGTAGTTATACTACGCGCAGTATACTCTAAGGTGAGTTATGAAATACGCAGATTTACGTGATTTTATCGACCAATTAGAGTCACGCGGGCTTTTAAAGCGCGTGAGCCATCCTGTTTCGCCTTATCTTGAAATGACGGTAG
>Ga0155617_1129_pt2 | contig 15493 bp, 16 predicted proteins | sample RifCSPhighO2_12_FD_107274 | JGI IMG/M metagenome (GOLD analysis project Ga0155617, IMG submission 107274) | Legionellales bacterium RIFCSPHIGHO2_12_FULL_42_9
TGAGCGATTTCCTCATCCACCACTTCTTCCGGTCTATCCAGTTGCTCGCGCAGAAGCTCGCAAGATGATGTATCGTATCGAGCGAGATTGGTACCACTTAATGGCCAATATTAAAGCAAGAACGCTTGTGAGTGAGTCTCGTGAGCAGTTATTGCAAAGTTTACTGAGCCTTGAACCGGTGTTTGCAAGTAAATCCTATTTCTTGAGTGATGATTTTTCTTTGTTGGATTGTTTTGTTGCCCCACTGCTTTGGCGTTTACCTCAATTAGGCATGGAACTTCCTGAAACTGCCCAGGCGTTGGATGTGTATATGAAACGTGTTTTTAAACGAGAATCATTTCAAAGCAGTCTATCGGATGCTGAGAGAGAAGTGCGAGCGGCTTGACCATGAGTATGAATATGACTTCAAACAGGCCCTATCTTATTAGAGCAATATACGATTGGATTATTGACAACAACTTGACTCCTTACTTATTAGTCAGTGCGGATTATCCAGATGTTCAGTTACCGATAGATTATGTTAAAGAAGGGCGGATCGTATTAAATATATCGCCACAAGCATGTCGAGGTCTTCATTTGAATAATGACCGTATCGTATTCACGGCGCGTTTCTCCGGCAAGGCAGAGCAAATTGTTGTATTTCCTTCTGCAGTGCTTGCCATTTATGCGAAGGAAAATGGTGCTGGCATGGAGTTTAGTCTAGGAGATCCACAGTCTTCTTCGCCACCTGATATCGCTTCAAATTCCAAAAAAAATAAACCGTATCTTACTTTGGTAAAGAAAACAGATAAAAATGGGGATAGTGAGTAGGGTGGCAAGCAATTACCTCTTATTGTTCGGTTTTAAATGGAGGATAGGAATACGTTAATGCGCACATTTATTATCAGAGCGCGCAAAGGAACCACTCGCTCCGAACGGGTACGATCCCAAATTGGCGGAAAGCAGCATTTTGAGGTAGTTGCTCATTCAGTCATTAATGCGTTTTTTATTTCGAGTGATTTTAGAACTGATATGGAAGTGTATATTGTGCTGGATAGTTCAGAAGATTTTCCTCGCACTATTAAGCTATCCAGCGGTAATGGATTATCACTGGCTGGCTTTCATGAAGAAGCGGTGATTAGCTTGATTGAAAAAGCCCTTAAAGACAGTTGTGATTTGCAGAAAGATGAAGCGCGAATTGTCGATCCAGGGGTAACGGTCAGTGGTTTTGGTTTTGAGAAATTAGTCAGTGAGTTACTTAAAACACGCCCGCTTTATTTGCTTGATCGTAAAGGCGCTGACATCAGAGATACTGAGCTAGAATTGAACCCCGTTTTTATCTTAAGTGATCATTTGGCAATGCCTAAAAAAACAGTAAAGGCACTTAAGCGAAAAGGGCTAAATACATTAAGTCTGGGTAATAAAATGCTCTTTGCTTCGCAGTGTGTGGTAATTCTTAACTATGAGATGGATAGGATTGGGTGTTAGCAGAGTAGCTTAGGCATCAAGTAATAATAACTCGAACACTACGCATCCCAAGCTAACAACAATCTGGGCGCGTATTGTCCGAGTTATTATTACTTGATGCCTTAGGTGCAACGAAGTGGAACTTGGGTTCCACTTCGTTGCATCTATACTGCGCGCAGTATAGGTGCAGAGTACAATTACTTTTTAGAAATAAGTTTTTCTGTAATTCGTGCAGCACGACCAGATAAATTGCGCAAATAATACAATTTAGCGCGGCGAACAGCTCCTCGGCGGATCACAATTATACCCTCAATGAGGGGACTATAGGTTTGAAATACACGCTCAACACCCACATTATGCGAAATTTTACGCACAGTAAACGCTGAATTTAAACCACGATTTCGTCGTGCAATGACAACGCCCTCAAAAGTTTGTAAACGCTCACGGGCACCTTCTTTGACTTTCACTTGAACCTGGACGGTATCGCCTGGAGAAAATTCAGGAATCGTTTTGCCTTGCATTTGCAAATCATCTAATTGGTCAATAATATTTGTCATGAGTTTACTCCTTTTCGTTTTTGAACTCATTCAGCAATTGCTTGTCGAGTTCACTTAATTCTAAACACTTCAGTAAATCGGGTCGTTTTAACCACGTTCTTCCCAGCGATTGTTTTCTGCGCCACAGTGCAATGCTGCTATGGTTCCCGCTTAACAGCACTGCAGGTACATTCATTCCTTCTATGCTCTCCGGACGAGTATAGTGCGGATAATCTAGCAGTCCATTCATAAAAGAATCTTGTAGGGCTGAGCTTTGATCCCCAAGGCTTCCTGGCAATAAACGAACAATCGCATCAATGAACGCCATTGCCGCTAATTCACCACCACTCAGGACAAAATCCCCAAGTGACCACTCTTCGTCAACATGAGTCATGATGATTCGTTCATCAATTCCTTCATAGCGCCCTGTTAAAAACAACAGCGCCTGCTTGCATTGTGCAATTTCATTTAAATCTTGCTGATTAATCTGTCGTCCTTGTGGACTAAGATAAATCGTTCTACAACCCTTAGGCATACTGGTTTTGGCATGTCGTATCGCCTTACTAAGCGGTTTATACATCATGACCATCCCAGGGCCACCACCATAAGGTTTATCATCAATTTGATGATGAACCCCCTTAGACCACTCGCGTGGATTCCAGTGATTTACCGTGACCAAGCTTTGTCTAATTGAACGTCCCACAATGCCGTAATTTAGGGCTTCAAGCATCTCAGGAAGTAACGTAATTACGCCAAGATGAAGCATTAAAAATCAATATCCCAATCAACGGTAATTAAGCGTTTTTCTCGGTCAATGTTTAAAATAAATTGCTCAAGGAGGTAGGGTATTAAATGCCGCCTCTCTCCCTGCACTACGAGGACATCATTAGAGCCTGTAGGCAATATTGCAATGACCCCACCGAAATTTTCATGAGCCTTATTAACAACTTGCATTCCGATTAGTTCATGCCAATAATACTCATTAGCCGGCAATGCAGCAAGTCTACTGCGTTCTATTGCAATATCGATATTCGTTAATACGGCGATTTGCTCCTGGGTTTCATACCCCTCAACCTGAGCTATAATATGCTTCGTCTTAACATCAATAGGTATCAATTTAATCTGCTGCCATTGATGATTGATAAAGGCATACCAAGGTGCGTAATGTTTAATATTATCATACGGCTCAGTAAAAGAATGAACAATAATGTTCCCCTTAATACCATGGGTACGACCGAATCGACCAATAACTACCCAATCAGGCGATTTATCCACAATATTTATTTTTCAGCAGTTTTCTTAACCGTTTTCTTAACGGTTTTCTTAGGAGCAGCAGCTTTTTTTTCTGTTGCCTTGTCAGCGTCTGCTTTTTTAACTGTTTTCTTAGGAAGAGCTGCTTTCTTTATTGCTTCTTCCGTGATTGCGGGAATTACAGGCAATGTTTTTTTAAATTCTTTTACTAATGATTTAACCCGATCAGATAATTGAGCGCCAACACCTTGCCAGTAGCTAATTTTTTCTAAATCAAGATGAAGGCGCTTCTCTTGACCGCGTGCAATAGGATTAAAATAACCCAGTTCTTCAACATAATTGCTATCGCGACGTTGCCTGCTGTCGGTAACAACCATATGGTAAAAAGGGCGCTTTTTGGCCCCAGCTCGAGATAAACGTATAACGACCATGATGCTCCTTTTGCCAATCTTATTTGACTTAACGCTTGCTAACATTTCAACAAGCTATAAAGGATCTCCCAATTAATAATCTACCCTATGGCATCCCAGATTGCCGTCATCTTACTGCGTTCTTCATTCAAAAAAGCTCGATGGACAACCAGTACACCTGCGCTTTTGCGCAACTCAGAACGCAGTAAGCTAACAACAATCTGGGCGCCATAGGGTAGATTATTAATAGGGAGATCCCTAAAAATGTGGTGTATTGTACGAAAATTAACGCACTAATGTAAATGTTTTATTGTAAAAATATTAGAGCTTGTTTATAAATTCGCAGAAAATAACGTGTTTTGGTCATTTTTAGTAGAATTTGCAGACAGGCCCCCTAAATCATTGTCCCGGAAACATGCCTTTCATGCCCGGCAAACCACCCAGTCCTCGCATCATTTGCTTCATGGCCCCTGGTTTTGCGAGTTTTTTCATCATTTTTTGCATTTGCTCATATTGTTTAAGTAGGCGGTTGACGTCTTGAATTTGACAGCCTGATCCTTGCGCAATACGCCTTTTTCGAGAGCCGACTATCACTTTAGGAAGCCGTCGCTCTAACCGTGTCATTGAATTAATGATGGCAATGGTTTTGCCGACGGCTTTCTCATTGGCTTGATTCATGGCTTGTTGCGGTAATTTGCTCATTCCGGGTAGCTTGCTCATCATCCCACTAATCCCGCCCATAGTGTTCATTTGTAATAATTGTTGTTTGAAGTCATCTAAATCAAAGCTTTTGCCTTTCTTCAGTTTCTTCGCTAATTTTTCACCAGCTTCTTTGTCGGCTTTACGCTCAACATCTTCGATTAAAGTAAGAATATCCCCCATACCCAGAATTCGTGAAGCAATCCGTTCAGGATGGAAGGGTTCTAGTGCATCAATTTTTTCACCGCTACCAATAAATTTAATTGGTTGACCGGTAAGGTATTTGACTGATAGAGCAGCACCCCCGCGTGCATCGCCATCTGTTTTAGTGAGAACAACCCCGGTTAAGGGGAGTGTTTCGTGAAAAGCCTTGGCCGTGTTGGCTGCATCTTGTCCAGTCATGCTGTCAACGACAAACAGCGTTTCGATAGGATTAGTCGCTTGGTGCAGTGCTTTAATTTCAAGCATCATTGTCTCATCAATATGTAAACGTCCTGCTGTGTCTAAAATCAGGACGTCCATATATTGTTTTTTTGCACTATCTAACGCTCTTTTTGCGATATCGACTGGTTTATCATTCAGGTTGTCAGTATAAAAAGGAGTATTGATTTGAGCAGCAAGCTGTTTTAGCTGTTCAATCGCTGCGGGTCGATAAATATCCACACTGGCGAGCATGACTTTTTTATTTTTTATTTCGGTAATATATCGGGCTAATTTAGCAGAACTGGTTGTTTTACCAGATCCTTGTAATCCACACATCAAAATAACGGCAGGCGGTTGTGTCTTAAAGTTTAACTCTACGTATTCAGCACCTAAGGTCAGTACTAATTCATCGTGAATAATCTTAACAAGCGCTTGGTTTGCCTTAAGATTAAGGGAGATTTCTTGCCCTAATGCTTTTTGCTTAATTTGTTCAATAAAATGCTTAACAACGGGTAAAGCAACATCCGCTTCAAGGAGGGATAGACGCACATCACGCAATGCTTGTTGCATGTTTTCTTCAGTAAATCGACCTTGGCCACTAAAATTTTTAAATGTTCGTGCGAGATGTTCGGTTAAATTTTCAAACACACATACTCCTTGAATATTATTTGGTGGAAAAAATGCAATTATATACTCTTTATACTATTTTTCGCACCATCATTATCCATGTGTTTCAAGACTTCGTTAATTGATGGCCATTTGCCGAACTCACCAATATAATGTCCGCCCCATGGGAAGGTTCGCTTAGGATCAGTCGCTCCAAAAATACCTAGAACAGGGGCACCTACAGCAGCGGCTAGGTGCATTGGTCCGCTATCATTGGCTAAAACGAAATCTGTCTGACCAAATAGTGCCGCAAGCTCACTAAGATTTAAGCCGGTGATGAATTGTGCTTTGGGGGTTAATTGCCGACAACGTTCTTCCTCAAAAGGGCCAGGGCAAACGACATGGACAATTCCTTGTTGGTGTAATGTTTCAGATAAATTAGACCAATAGGGCCATATTTTGGGGATGCCATTTTTTGCAGTTCCGACTGCAGAAGGACAGAGTACAATAAATGGAGTGGCAATTGCTTCTTGTTTTAGTTTTTCTACTATTTTGAGCTCACAGACTATATCGATTGGTAAATTGATTGTATTGGGAATAGAGTGTGGCCATGTTGCGTCTGGTAACCAGGTTGATGTTGCTAATTGGGCAATTTTCCAAAAATACTCTACTTCATGTAAATAACTTGGTTTTTTAATTTTATTCGTAAGTAGACAACTTCTAATAGTGTTCATATAACCAATGGGTTGCTTCCCACTCAAGCGTGCAATTAGCGCGCTCGAAACGTTATTAGTAAATAATAATGCGTTACGTGCGGGATTATTACTGATGGCAGTGCGTGCAGCGAACAATGAGTTAGGTACTTGAAATAATTTAGCAGGGAAGTTATGTAATAAATCAACTATCCACTTTTGACCAAACAACTGGAGATCAAATCCTGCATTGTGTAATGCCTGCAAACTGGGTAATGTCATAATGACATCTCCCACCCAATTGGGTAAACGGACGATTAATGGAGTTTTAGCTAACATGGCCCGCATTTTATCTCCTAAGGGAGAAGTATTCCAGAAGATTCTTTGCCTGCTTCGTAAGAATGGTAAAAATGGCAAAAATTAGTTGCACATTGTGCTTGATATGTGATAATAAAACGTGAATTTTAATAGCGAACCCAATCAACAATGGACCTTAGACAGAGCTCAACTATCCAACTAATCAAGCCTATTAATCCAGTTAATTTTTTGCGTAATAAAGTGGCTTTCAGCGCCATCGATTTGCAAGGCGTGATGACAGTTCTTTTAGCGTTAACTACCTTGGCGCAAGTGGTGAGTGTTTCATTAAAGTCGGTGTTTATTGCCCTGACTAGTGTTGTAGTTCTCTACCACCTTTTCATTTCTAAACGTCGTGAAATGTTCCAGGTTTTTATTACGCCTTGGTTTATTGCGGCGATGTTGTTTTTCCTTACTATATTAATTGGTTGCTTAATTAGTCCGGCCGATAAGCATACTCAATTAGACTTTATCCATAAATACAGTAAATTATTTTATTTACCTCTATTAGCCTTAGGCTTTCAAGATAAACAAAGCCGCTTTTGGGCGATTCATGCGTTTTTATTAGGAATGTTGATTACGCTGGTTTGTTCTGAATTGAAAGTCTTTGGTTTCGTTAAAATGCACGGATTGCAAACGGATTTTGGCGAAGTTTTCTACAATCATATCGTCACCGGCTATTTTATGGCTTTTGCAGCGTTCTTAGCCGCTATTTATGCGGTGCATTCTCAAGGGAAGGGACGTATAGGCTATGTTTTAATCGCATTATTATTTAGCTACCATACTTTGTTTGTTAGCATGGGTAAAACCGGGTATCTGATGCTTGTCATTTTGCTGCTGATTTTTTTATTTTGTTATGTACGTCAGTTATCCATGGGATTATTGATTTTAGTATCGGCGTTACTGTTGATGTATCAAAGTCCACTTGTCAAATTAGGAATAGAAAAGTCGATTAACCAATTACAAAATTATCAACAGGGTAATTATCAGAGTAGTTATAGTCCGGTAGGTCATCGTTTGCAGTTTCATAAGTATGCAGAGAATTTATTTTTAAGAAGTCCTTTATTTGGGCTTGGTACAGGCGCTTTTTCGTATTATTTTAGTGTGGAAAATCCAGTGCCTGTTTGGAGGCTTAGCAATACGCCGAATGCGGGCAGGTTGATGGAGCCACACGGGGAGTACTGGTTAATCGCAGCTGAGCATGGTTTAGTTGGATTGGCTGTATTTTTCTTTTTTATTATAACCTTGTTTTATGAGACCTATAAAACGGATGAAATGCGAGTCGCTCTCTTAGGATTACTCATTACTTTCCTTGTTGGTTGTTGCAGTGACGGATTCTTGTTGCTAACTGGTCCGGGTTATTTTTTGATTATTTTTGCAGCGATGGGGTTTGGCGAGTCATTTGCAGGCAGACGAGAGCAATTTGCCAAACGCTACATCTTGAATAGGGAGTATTAGTGCGGTTTTCCCTGATTGCATTATCATTGTTTCTTGTTTTGTTAATTATTTTGTCTGCCTTTTTCTCGAGCGCTGAGATTGGCATGATGTCTTTGAATCGCTATCGCTTAAGGCACTTAGTCAAGAAAAAAAATAAACAGGCGATTCGAGTCAATCAAATGTTGGCTCACCCGGAAAGGTTGCTGAGCGTTATTGTGATTGGAAGTACTTTAGCCAATATTGTATCTTCGACATTAGCGACTTTAATTGGTCAGCGTCTTTATGGTGAGGTGGGTGTTGTCATTGCTACGGCCTTGCTGGCCTTTATTATTTTGGTTTTCTCAGAGGTTGTTCCAAAAACTTTGGCAGCCCTGTATCCACAATGGGTTGCGTTTACGACCTCACTTCCTTTAAAAGTTTTGCAAACAGTGCTATCCCCTTTGGTACAGGGGGTCAGTTGGATTGCAAATCAATTTCTGCGTTGCTTTGGTGTTTCAGCAGACAAAATGCAAAAAGAAACGCTCTCGAGTGAGGAGCTTCGCACTGTTGTGCTTGAGGCGGGTGGTTTTTTGCAAATTGAGCATCAAAGCATGCTGATTAGTTTGCTTGATCTTGAGAAGGCGACTGTTGAGGATATTATGATCCGCAAGACTGAAATTGTTGGTGTTGATATTAATCAACCCTGGCATGAGGTGCTCCATCAATTAGAAACTGCGCAGCATACGCGATTACCTTTGTATAAAGAAAGTATCGATCACTTGATTGGTATCGTGCATGTACGAGATATACTCAATTTAGTTTTGGAGGAAGACTTTGATAAAGAGTCTTTAATTAGTTGTGCACAAGAACCTTATTTTATTCCAGAAGGAACACCACTGAATATTCAAATATTGAATTTTCAAAAAATAAAAAAACGCAGTTGTTTTGTGGTGAATGAGTATGGTGACTTGTTGGGTTTAGCTACAATGGAAGATATTTTAGAGGAAATTGTGGGTGAATATACGACAGATGTGGCCGCATTGAGTAAAGATGTTTTGCCCCAGGATGATGGTTCTGTCATTGTTGATGCGAGTATTACGCTGCGTCATTTAACGCGCTTGTTGGGGTGGCAATTACCTGCGATTGGTCCTCGTACTTTAAGTGGACTCATTATTGAATATCTTGGGTATATTCCACCAGCCGATTGTTGTTTACGTATAGAAAGTTATCAAATTGAAATTCTTATGGTGAGTGACAATATGATTAAAACAGTTCGAATGCAGTCAATCAAGCCTACAAAAGCGAGGATCCACTAGAGTTTCATTTTTGATATGGGATTCAGTTCTGAAGAGTATATACGCCTTGGATTTGAAGAAGCTGGCGAGGCGTGGGCGAATAAGTCGAGGGAGTGTACGGGGTTGTACATGACCGATGACGAGTGAGCCCACAACAAAGCCAGAACTTCAAAGGCGAGGCGTATATTAAGATTTTTTAATAGGGAACACTTGGGCTGTAAATAGATAACCGCCATTTCTGATTGTTTTGATTAATAAAGGTTTTTTTGTATCTTGCTCAATTTTATGTCGTAATCGGCTAATCTGTATATCAATACGTCTGTCAAAGGGACTTAGATCACTGTTTTTTGTCAATTGTAATAAAAACTCGCGTCCTAAAACTTGTTGGGGTTGACGAAGAAACGCCAGCAACAAATTATACTCACTAGCACTGAGCTTTAACTCTTCGTTCTTATCGTTGAATAATTGACGAGAAGCGGGGCAAAGATGCCAATTGTTAAACACAAATACTTCTTTTTCATCCTGTTGAACTTTAAATATTTTTTGTATGCGTCGGTTAATCGCTGTGATGCGGGCATGTAGTTCACGAGGATTGATGGGCTTAACGATGAAGTCATCAGCCCCACTCTCGAGCATTTGTATACCAATCTCTTCGCTTTGGGTATCACTAATAACAATTAAAGGCGCATGAAAATATTCAAACAGTGTTTTTAAGCTCATTGGAGAATTTTGTAATAGTTGCCAATTGATAAGGAGTGCGACTGGTTTTTCTGTGGATTGGTCTAATTGCGCTAGATCGGCGTAATGAATAATTTTGAAACCAAATTGAGTAAAATAATTGCTTACTCGTTGATCTTGGGGGGTATTGTCAATGATGAATAAACATTGTGATAATAGCATTAAATGTATCCATTCAATTTTTAGAGCTCAGGTTAATTAATTCGCTACTTTTGTATTTTAATCTAAAATAGTCAGTATGGATGACGTATTAAATTAGATCTTTTCATTCTCGCATATATTTTATCGTGAAAATAGCTTGCATTCTCTGAGGGTTAATGATGCTGTTTGAATGGAGGAGTACATAATGGGATCGATGCAGAGGACTTCGTTTTCTTGGTTAGGTGATGAATTTTATCAGATCAGTGCCTGTCTCAAATTTGAAATAAAAAAATTAGAGGCTCATTGTTATTGGATCATGTACAGAGAGCATGAGCTCACGGAAGAACACATAATACGCCTTAAAGCGAATTATATTACTCTTGCTTCGTATTATGAGAGACTTGCTCAAATTGACTTGCTACAAAAAATAGATAAACCCTGTTTTGATCCATTGTCTTCAAAACAAGAGTTCACCAGTGTCTCAAAAAGTGCCTTATTGGAATTCTTTAAAGTAATTCAAGAGGCAGAGCGAGAGATGATAATAGCTCATACTCGATCTGATAAAGTAAGCTTTATGGTGAGGATGAGTGGTTTATGTCTGGAGTTTTCTGCATTATTGGAAGACTATTTAAAGCGCGATGAATCAGTTAATTCATACGCTGAGGGCCCCAATTTGCCCATTTTTTCTAGCAAAGAGACTACTGGTTATAAGACGCAGCCATCTAATGAAAAGTTAGAATCGTTGTTTCGGGTTCTTGAGAGGCCCTAAGTATTCAGGATCGAAGGGATGGTGAAGGGTAATCTAGCAACTCGATTTTGTAAAAGGTGCGCAATTGTTTTAATAATTTGTTAAGAGGGGATTTTTTTGCAAAGGATGAATTTGGCTGATCGGTCCATTGATGATTACTTAACTGAACGAGTACTGTTAAATAATTCGTGTCGTTAGGATATAATACAAGCAACCAGTCGTTTTTTAAAATTCCATATAATTTCATTCCATTCACTTCGTTCAGTTCATCAGGGCGGATCTCGAGCAGATTATTTTCTTTATTGACTTGATACAGTAAGCGTGCATAAAAAATTGCTTTTTTGGGAGTCAAAATTTGATTGGGCAGTAAACCGCTTTCTAGCATAAATGCGCGCTGTCTTAATGGAGTTGGCTCTCCTAAAACGGTAGGCAATAAGGAGATGCCATCGAAGTGTCGTTTTTCATGTGGGGCGTGACGATTCAGAAAAGCATAAATAGTTGGTGCGATGTCAATTAGAGCAACGCGTGTGGCAATGGTTTTGGCTGTTGTAATTGGTTTGCCATTGTGAAAAATGGTCATACCCAGCAAGCAATGAAACTGCGTTGGGCTTAATAAGTCAGAGCCGTGGCCTGTACTTTTTTCGAGCGACGTTGATGTTTTATGTTTGAAATAGCTGGCCAGAGGACTAGGACTGGTCTCTTGGTAATTTTCAAGAGCAGTAATGCGCGACCCTTTTTGGTATAATGTTTCGCCATGATCGCTTAAAACAATAACAAGGCTATTGGCTAGGAGATTATGGTGTGAAAGGTGAGTCAGTAAAGTTGAAACTTGTTGATCAACAGCGCTGAGGGCGGTGGTATATAGGTCAGTTTTGTTGGCTTTCATATCCATTTCATCACCGTCTTGTTCAGCTGAGGACGTGGCCCAAGAATAGGGCCAATGGGGTAAGGTAAAGTGGACTGCTAGAAATAGCGGCCCAGCGTGAGCACTGTCGTTGAGTGTGTTTTCAATGGCATTATCAAAAGTTTCGGGATAATACGCATAGTTACTGGCTCGGTTTATGTAATTATAGGGAAAGAGCCAGTGACTTATTTTAGAGTTAATTAGCAGATTACTGAGTGGAAAGTCATAAAAACCACCTAATAACATTTCATTAATTCCTATTTTGGGACCGACAATTTTTTGAAACCCAAACTCTTGATCAAGGTTGCTAAACCGCCTATCGTCGGTGGCAAATAGTGTGGAGTATCCAAGTTCACGTAACTTCCAGACAATACTTGCCTCACTTTTAGCGAATTGAATGGGAACTAAATTTTCTCGAGCACGGTGATGTAAAGGATAAAGACCCGTTAAAATAGATACCCAGGCGGGGTATGTTCTCGCAAGTGGGCTTATTGTTTCTGTAAAATGTACACTTTCCCGTAAAAAATGATCCAATGTTGGCGTGTTTTTTTTGTTTACATAGTCAGGACTGAGTGAATCAACTCCGATGAGGATAATAGTTGGATTTTTGTGTTTGGCGAATTTGGCTTCTGTTGCGGGGTAATGATTAATGAATAAAAAAATTGCTAATCCAGCAACAATAAATCCCCCCACCGATTTTTTTAAGCAGAGACATCTTAGTGTGTTAAGCGTAAGCCCTGCAAGAAAGAGGCTTGATAGGATTAACAAGACATTGAGCGCAACAGGGGATACTTCAAGTAAAAATAAACGGCTAAGTCGACTTAGTGGAAAGAAATAGCAATTAATTGTTAAAAGAAAAATAGTTGAGCTAACAAAAATAAGGAGAAGCCATTGCGTTAAGTGAGCTGGCTTTGAGGCTGCTGTTGGGTTGCGTAGCCGGTTGGCAATACCCCAAAGCCAGCCTAACTGAATCATCGTTAGCAGTAAGTATAGAATAATTTGTAGGATAATTTCAGCCAAGATTACGAGATAAACAAATCGGGGCATTGGGATAGAATGAGTAAAATGAACACTGATCATGCAAAAATAGAATAATTGCAGCGCAAGAAATACGACATTGAGTAAAGAAAAAAGAACAAAATACTTACGAAAAAACGTATTGTTCTTAATACTATACATTCACTATGCCTCGATTTTTTAAAGCAGAACTTATTGTATTACTGTCAAGAAATTCGAGTTCACCACCTGATGGGATGCCATGAGCTAATTGACTAATGCGAAGCGGTTGTCCATGTAATAACTCTTTAATAAAGTGGATGGTGGTTTGTCCTTCAACGGTAGGGCTTAGAGCAAGAATAACTTCTTGAACAGGCTTTAACTTAATCAAAGCAGCTAACTTGGGTAAATGAATGTCTTCTGGTCCGAGACCGTCAAGTGGTGAAATTTTACCCATCAGTACGAAGTAGGTGCCCTTGTAAATATTGCTTTGTTCAATAGCTGCAATATCTGCAGGACTTTCCACAACACATAGCAGGGAATGGTCGCGAGTTTCATTTTGGCATAATTCGCAAAGTGACTCTTCTGCAAAGTTGTTGCAGTGTTCACAATGATTAATTATTGTCATAGCTTGCAGGAGGCAGGCCGCAAGATTTAAACCGCGCTCACGCTGATGCTGTAATAAATAAAAAGCCATGCGTTGCGCGGATTTAGGGCCTACTCCAGGTAAACAACGGAGCGCACCGATGAGGCGGCTTAGTGAGCTCATAAAAAACTTATTCTTTATCGCCTTTATCTTTCAAAAATTCAGTGGGAATATTGAGTCCAGCAGTAAGTTGGCCAATTTTACCTCGAGACTCTTTTTCAATTTTGCGAACAGCATCATTAACTGCTGCAGCAACCAGATCTTCAATCATTTCAATTTCTTCATCAATTAACGAGGGTTTTATCGATACTTTACGCACATCATGGCGCCCGGTCATTTCAACTTTAACCGATCCACCTCCGGATTCGCCGGTGACAACAAGTTGGCTTAGCTCTTGTTGTGCTTCCTGCATGCGTTGTTGCATTTTTTGTGCTTCTTTCATTAAATTGTTTATATTTTGATTAATATCCATCGTTACGTTACCTTAAGTGAGCTGATGTTAAATTATAAATCATCTTCCTGGCTTGATATAGAACTTTTAATGATTTCAGCTGAAAATTTTTGTTCTAACTCTTGTAGGAACAAATCATTCTTGATATTTTTTTGAGCATTTTCCTGACGTAATTGATGTTCAATTTGAGTTGTTTTGGCAGGTGAGGACTTTTCAGTTTGGTTTTCTCGTAAAATAAGCTTAATTTTCTGCTGATAATAGTTACATAGTGCTTGCTCGAGACGTTCCGTAATTGTTGGTGAGAAAAGAGATTGATGTCCAGGTTGAATTTCAAAAGTGAATTCATTGTCTTGTCTCATGATAAACGCGGCATTTTGGGCGGCAGTACGTGTCATGCCGGTTAGGCCAAGCTTGGGTAGTACCTCATTCCAATTGTCATCCATAACTAAAGTGGCGGAAGTTGGTTTTTTTGGTGATTGCTTGTTTAGGGTGGGCTCTGTTGGTGGAAGCAGGGGGGAAGGTATTTCATTTTTTGTTGTTGTGCTCTCTTTGGGTTTTGGTTTTGGGAGATTTTGCACTTTATTTTGTGTGCCCATCGTCGTTTTTTCTTGGGGTTGCGGTGCAAGTGTTGTGTCATTGACGGGACGAAAAGAGAGCATTCTTAGTAAAGTCATTTCAAAGCCGATCACGAGAGTTGGTGCTAAAACCATGTCTTTTGCGCCAAGGAGCGCAATTTGATAAAAAAGTTGTGTGTCATTGGCGCCAAGTTGTTGGGCAAGTTCTCGAATTTCAGCAGAGGAGGTGAGTAAAAGATGTTCAGAAGGAAGAACGTGATGGAGAGTGATTTGATGGAGATAATTAATGAGCTCATCCAGTACATACGTAAAGTAACTTCCTTCTTCTGCAATTTGCCGACTTAGAGTAACTACTTGTATTCCATCTTGATTGATTAATGATTTTAATAATTGAAGCGCGAAGTCTTGCTGAGTATAACCTAAGACTGATTTGACCTGTGCGGCGGTGATTGCGTCATCGTAACTGACAAGAACTTGATCCAGTATACTTAGGGCATCACGCATACTACCATGCGCCGCTTTGGCAAGAATCATTAATGCGTCTTCTGAAAATTCGCGCTTTTCTTCATTTATAATCGTTTGTAATTGTTTACAAATGACATCAGGCACTAAGTGCTTTAGATTAAATTGTAAACAACGGGACAACACAGTAATTGGTAGTTTTTGCGGATCGGTCGTCGCGAGTAAAAACTTGACATGGCTCGGCGGCTCTTCGAGAGTTTTTAACAGTGCATTGAAGCTATGCTGTGACAGCATATGTACTTCATCAATTAAATAAATTTTAAACCGGCCAGTATTGGTTGCGTACTGCACGTTTTCTAATAATTCGCGGGTATCTTCGACGCGTGTTTTTGATGCGGCATCAATCTCAATTAAATCAACGAAGCACCCTTGCTCAATTGCGGTACAAGCATCGCATTGTAGGCAGGGCTCGGAAGTAATACCTTGCTCACAGTTTAGTGCTTTTGCCAAGAGGCGAGCAACACTGGTTTTACCAACCCCACGTGTGCCTGTAAACAAGTAAGCATGATGCAAACGTTTTTGATTGAGTGAGTTGATTAAGGCTTGACTCACCTGCTCTTGTCCAATTAATTGGGCAAATGTTCGTGGACGCCATCGACGTGCTAACGCTAAATAACTCATGTAAATAGTCACAAATTGTAGGC
>Ga0155617_1179_pt1 | contig 15040 bp, 21 predicted proteins | sample RifCSPhighO2_12_FD_107274 | JGI IMG/M metagenome (GOLD analysis project Ga0155617, IMG submission 107274) | Legionellales bacterium RIFCSPHIGHO2_12_FULL_42_9
AATTATCTACTAGGATGTGACCGCCAGTAAGCGCTTACATAAACCGGAGAGCTGGAAAGCCTTCTCCAGTGTTGCCTTACAAAAACGGGTTTTGTTCCATATAGCATATAACTACCTCTTATTATTTCCCTAGATTGAGCCTAGGATTTTTGAGCTTTATTGCCCTCTTCATTAGCAATGCCCAAAACGAAATAATATAAGGCGAAGCGCCACTGTATAATTATAGCACAATTAAAGTGATTTGTTTTTAAACTTCAACTAAATTGCTCCGACATAAACTTCAACTAAATTCGATTAAGTGCTTGATTTAATCAAATATAACAATCAAAGTGTTCAAATATTTTATTTTTCGTTATTTTGCTACACTTAATTAAAGAGTGGAGTAAATGAATGGATAGAGACGATCTTTCAAGAAATCTGACTCATTGGATGTCGGGGACAACAAAAGATGAGGCATTTGATCATCTTTATGAAATTATTTATTCGAGAACTCTTCGAGGGAGTAATATCTTTATAAAAGGTAATTATCGTTGTATTTGTTTTACGGAAACTCCTCCAAAACACTTTAAATGTCCAAATCGTAAATATCAACCCTTTGGAATTATGTACCCTAAAGAGCAAATATTTTTAATGGGTGGCAGACCAGTAATATATCAACCGGAGCAAGAGTTTTTTGAACTTCCTGAAAAAATAAGATGGAGGCATATGAGATACGATCTTGGTGCAGAATCCTCTGTTGATTTTACGTGGGAACGTGAATGGCGCTTGCATGAAAATGAGCTTTTATTGGAGCCTGATAGCACTACTGTCTTAGTACCTAATGAGGAGTGGGCGGAGGAGTTGATTAATCGATTTGATAATGATGAAAATATTCGATACCAAGAGGAGTGTGTTGGATATTGTGAATCTCTTGCAAGATGGCCGGAAAAATTCCCATTTGAGATACAGTTATTAAATAAATTTAAATAAAATGGGCCCGTTTCGCATAGATGGTAATGATTAAAATATAGCATCTGAAACTAGGCCTCGCCTGATAAGCGAATTTCAATAAATTTTAGAGTTAGATGCTGTCATGAGTTGCGCAACGCACAGAGCCTAAAATTTAAATCTTCATCGTAAATACGTCTGTACTATGCAAAAATAAATGATGCTCACAAAGTGGCTCCGCACCTTGTTTCTCATACATCCGATTTAACCCAGGTTTTAAAGTATCAAGCTGCACGCGTTCTGCACCCATTTCTCGCCCCAATCGTTTAGCCTCATCAATAATCTGCCGGCCAAAACCAAGGCCACGATAATCTTTTTCGACATAGACATACATCAATTCAAGCACATGTGGCAAATTAATGGCACCAGGTGCGTGCAGTAAGTCCTCATGAAACTCATGGTTTAGTAATGCAAACATCGCAACAGGTTTTCCGGCAAAAGTAGCAATAAAAACAGAGTCTTTTAAGTAATCCATTACACCTTCACGATACTCAATGCCTTTGTCACGAATATATCCCCATTCGTCTTCTGCCCATTTGGCTGCAATAGGCAAATGCTCCATACAATCGCTGAGTTTCGCGAATAATAATTGATGTTTCATCAACGGGCTTGAACTTGTAATTAATAACATCGTAATACCCTCAATAACTAATAAACAACAACGGATGGTGAATCGACAATTTTATTTCGACCGTATTCACAAATAACCAGCGAGCCTAAACAAATAAGCGCACCCCAGACGTAATAATAAGCAGGAGCCATAAAATTACCTGTCTTTTCCACCAACCACATCAATACTAAAGGGGTAGTGCCACCAAATAATGAGATCCCGATATGAAACGCAACGCCAAAACCACTGTATCTGCAGTTTTCAGGAAATAACTCAACCATGTAAGCATTCATGGGTGCGAAAGCAGTTGCGATTAAAACGGACATTAGAACCATGCCTGCTGTGATCCATACAATATTAGCTGAAGTCAGCAAGTAAAATATCGGAAAACTTAATAACAGCATCAGCGCAACGCCGATCGTAATGACACGTAAATGCCCAATTCTATCGGCCAAAATCGCCATGAATGGTTCAAGTAATGCATCTACAGCTAACGATAATGTGACAATCAACGTTGCCGTGCTGAGTGACAGATGGAAATAGCTATGCAGATAACTTGCAGCAAAAACATATGTTCCGAACGTCATAATACCAATCAACCACGCAAGTCCAATGACACCTACAAAGGCAAAAGGCGCTTCTTTTATAGCGGCAAGCATTGGCAGTTTTGATTTATCTGAGTGGCGAATTTGTTGATACGTGGGGGTCTCCGACACATGTAATCGTAAATAAAAAATGATCATGCTTGCAAACAATGCGATTGCAAACCCTAGTCGCCAACCCCATGCTGGCATGAATGACGCTGTTAACAACGACGCGGCGAGCCCTGCAAAAATAACGCCCGTGCTATAAGCCGAACTAGTTAAGCAACCATAAAACGCTTTTTGCCCTGGTTTTGCATGCTCAACTAAAAAAATAGCTGATCCTGTAAATTCTGAGCTGGCCACAAATCCCTGTGTGACTCGTAATAGCGTCACTAATATTGGAGCAAGCAGACCAATGGCTTGATACCCGGGTAATACGCTGATGATTGAAGTAGGAATAGCCATACCTAAAATACTTAAGGTTAGTGCGCGCTTACGACCATAGCGATCGCCAATATACCCAAAAACCAGAGATCCAATAGGTGCTAATAAATAGCCAACAGCAAATACGCCAAATGCACTGAGCATTGCTGAAATGGGGTTATCTTTCGGGAAAAAGGTCATCGCAATCATGGGTGCAAAATATCCAAAAATAGCGAAGTCATACCATTGTAATGCGGTTCCTGAAATGCCCGCCAACATCGCTTTTTTTGATGCAGTAAGTTTCATATTACATCTCCCACTAACTGGTCAATACATGCTTTACTGCCTTTATAAATATTCCAGTTATCCAATACTTCAGCACCTATTTTTTCGTAAAAACGTTGGGCATCTGGATTGTCCTTAGATACCCACCACTCTAAACGAGATGCATTCGAATTTTTTGCAACAAAAGCCACATGACGTAATAAAGCGGTACCAATACCCAGATGATGAAACATCGGCGATACATATAAGTTTTCTACGTAAAGACCGTGAGTGACATTTACGCAAATATTATGATAGGTGAGATTATACATCGCCAAACCCACAAGTCTTTCATCTACTAAAGCGATTGCTACAAAATGATTCGGTTTATCACAAAATAACAAGTTAGCTAATTGAGATTCAGTGATCTTGATTCTATCATAAATTCCTTCGTACTGGGCAAGTTCGAGGATCATTGTGTAAATTTCCGCTAAATATTGCGGTTTTGCTTGAATTATTGTAAACATCAGGTATCTTACATCAATATAAAGTGAGCGAAAAATGGCATATAAATGGATATAGTACTGATTCCAGGCGCGTTGGCAACTCCTAAATTTTGGCATCATCAAGAAGCTCATTGGCATGGCGAAAAGCATATTCATCATGCGACCGGTTTTTTAGGTCAATCTATCCCCGATATCGCCGAACAGCTTATTGAAACACTTCCTAAAAAGTTCACATTGATTGGGTTTTCACTGGGGGGCTATATTGCTTTAGAGTTGATTCAACGCATTCCTCATCAAGTAGATAAATTAATTCTAATTAACTCGGGCGCAAAAGCCCTTTCAGAAAAAGGGCAAATTGAACGCGAGCGTTCAATCGAATTGATCAATAACGGTAAATTCGATTTTCTCATCAATTTAATTTTCAAAAACTCAGTTCATGATAAAAATAAGCATCATGAGTTATTACCTTTTCTAAAAACTATGGCACTTGAAGTAGGTGCGGAACGTTATCTTGAGCAATTAACCGCAATGGTCAATAAACCGGACCATTCTGAATTATTAACAACCATTAAATGCCCCACACTGCTGATAGCAAGTAAGAATGATAAGTAATGCCTCCTGAGCGATCAGAGCATATGGCCGAAAATATTAAGAATTCGCAATTAATATATCTGGAAAATTGTGGCCATATGGCCCCATTAGAGCAACCGGCCAAGATCAATCAAATTTTGTCTGAGTGGTTGTAGAGGATAAGACTGTGGTACACAGTGTCGATAATGACGGAATAATTTGCGTCAATTTGAATGACTTCAATGAATTATCCGATTCAATTCGGTTTCGTACAAAAATTGATTGTCTCACTGAACAATTTAATTGCCCCAAAGATATTTCAAATTTTTCAATTTCGATGCTTTTTCGCGGTGGAGAGCGTTATTACCTCTCTAACTTGTACCTCTGGGCTATTCCATACCGCACAGAAGGTTTATATCGTGGTGATGTTGACCACGATCGTGCGCTCTATCATGGCAAAGAATTTTTTATCCAGCGTGATGTCAAATATGACTCCATGCAAATTCCAATTATTCAAATATTAGAATCACGATACAATCTCAGTACGACTTTTGCCATGATACGTCAATGTCATGAGTGCGATTTTATCATTGAAGCGTATAACAAAGAAAAAATTCTTGATCCACAAAAGCTGTATCATCAAGTGCGCGACGGGTTTGAGCAGTTTATTTGTCATTTTATCGATGCTATGCAACAAGAAATCATCAGCGCACTGCCGAAACAAAAATGGCTCAATATATTGACTGACCGTGAATATAGAAAAAAAATTATTATGCGTAAAGAGTTATTCCATTCGTTAGCAATGCTTAGTTCAAGAGAGCTTCAATGCTTGAGTCTGATCGCTGATGGACTTAATACTAAAGAAGTCGCTGAGCACTTGTTCTTATCAAATGAAACAGTCAATACGCACGCTAAATCAATTCGTCAAAAAATGGATTGTAAAAATATTGCAGAGGCAGTGGCGAAAGCATTTCGATGGGGATTGTTATAATCAAAATACCCAAATTTGGGGATGTGCATGATTTTACAGAACGATACAATTTCCATGGTTGTAATAGGTAATTCATCACCGTATTTTGCACTGGAGTGATAACATGGGATGTATCGTTGAGTTTGGTAAAACAGTTCGGTTTGATTTTTGCAAGAAGAATGACAAACAAAAAATTTGGATTGATGCAGTGTTAAGGTATGGGATGCTAGATCTTAATGGTCTCGCGTCAGTCATTGATATACCAGTCATTATCTTACGTGAAGTTTATAAAGGCTCTTGTTTTTTGGACCGCAATAAAGCTGAAGAATTGGCTAAATTGTTGCTAATCTTATTTAGTGATTAATGGCGCTGAAATCGGAGTTAAATTTCAGTTCGATGGCAGATATCCTATACTCATGCTAGGGAAAAATCATACTTTGCTTACTTCGTGACCAAGCATGATTTTGTCTTGTGAAGATACCTTGTTGAAATCTTTCTTCTGAACCATTTAAAGACGTAAATCCTTTATGACAATTGAGAGGTCGGTGTCCATTATATTTGTGGTTATTTGGGGACTAATATCGCTAAGGGAGTGTGATTGTGATCGGTCCAGAAGTGGTAGTGCATGACGAATAATGGGACCAGGTTGTGGAGGGCCAGCCGAGGTTTGGCTTTATTACTTTTCCGTTGCAATTTATTTGGGTAATCGTGGGTTCTAGGTTACGTACCTCGTCGCCTTTTATGTAACACCCGCATGATGTGTAAAATGCAAGCATTTGAGCGCTGGTTATGTGATAGTATGAGGCTGGCAGAAGAGTTATAGTGCTAGAGAAATTACGTGTGTCGGTGCAAATGCCCAAACAACGAGCTTGAATAGCGTCAGAAGTGTCGCTGATGATAAGGGAGGCCTCACGGGAGGCTTTGTTGACTAGACAAGGACCTCCTGAAGGGGCGGTCACAAAGACGAAATCACCTGGGGCTCCAGGACCCTCAGAAATGGTGATGAGATGCGCGGGGTCCTCAGAAATAGTGATGAAGGAATGCGCGCTTGCTGACGCCAAGATCACATAAGATAATATCAGCACCTGCATATATCCTTTCATAGTTATACTCCAGTTACTTCAAGATTAATGTTACTAAAGAGGCCGGTTATGGTTATTTATTCTGCGAACAGTATAACATAAATACTGTGCCGCATTTTACACACCCTAACGAGAGGGTTATGTTTTTGTTTTTAAAAAATATTTATTTGTTATTGTAGCATAAATGGACGCTGTGGATAAAGTGAGTCTCTTTCAGTTTCAGGGAAATATCGTACCATTGTGAATATATTTTGACATGAATGTCTGATTTTTCCCTGCTGCTCGCGCCCTATAACTTGCAACGTAGTTTAAAAGACGTTAGTTTAGTGGCCAGTTAATTAGGGTATCTTCATATTAAGATGTAATGGGGTATTTATATGCCAATTTGTTTAGACATGATTGTAACGAGATTTTTTTTAATCTTCTTCACAATCTGTATTTGCTTAAACGCAGATATTTCTATAGCAGCTTCCACCAATTTGGTAATAGATAAAGCCATGCTTATGAAGTTACCTGTGACGAATAGCGTTATGCCACATGAAGTGCTGCAATTACAAAAAAAAATGACTGTAGAAATTACCAAAGCAGCTTATGGTCATGCTCTAGAAATCGTTATATCGAGTCTTGATAAATATCCAAATAATTTTCTTCTGCAAACCTATCTCGCCATGATTATTGGCGATTATGCTGTGCAGTTTGAGGTCCCATTAAAACAGAGCATGTTAGATAAATCGAAATCTATTTTTAATAAATTAATGAATGAAGTGAATACTCAACCTCAAGGCATCATTTTTTATTTCAAAAATGAATATTATTTTCGTTTTGCTCAATATCAACAACAATATGAAAATGGCGTAGCGCGTGTTAATGCCTATTGGGGAACTAAAGAATGGCTTGCTAAAGGATTTGGATATTATCCCCAAGGAGTAGGTGGTTATTATAGTCAAGGTGTTGGCGCGTCAAATTATGCACGTGAGCTTTATCAACAAGGCAATAAAAAACTAGCACAGCAGTACGCACAAAAAGCTCTTATCGCTTGGGCGCAATGCTTTTCTTATGATAACACTTACTATAATGCTTATGTGCATTATGCGCTAACATTGGGTGTTTTAGGAAACAAAGACGAGATGCTAAAAGCCTTAAGACGCGGTGCGGATTTGATTCATCAAGATCTGAATTACCCTGAATTTAAAAAGGTAATTAAATTTTTCGATGAGGTTGAAAAGGTAAACTCAAAAAATATAGATGAGTCTAGAGTAATGACTATCATCAAAAAAGCTGAAAGCTATATTAAAAAAAATGGAATAGAAAAAGCAATTATTGAATTTAAAAATGGCTCTAGTGATATTTTTATAGGTGATTACAATGGGATGTTTTTTGTTTCTCCACTACATCCTGAGATGGTTGGAAAGAATCAGCTGAATTTTAAAGATCCATCAGGAGCTTTAGTTGTTCAAGAAGAGATTGCAAAAGCTAAAGCGGGTGGTGGTTGGATCAAGGGACGTTGGAGAAAAAATTCTCAAACAAAAACGTTTCAATGCAGAAAAATTTATATTCTTCCTATTGCTGGTAATTATTTTGTTGGATCCTGGTATCATTATTCTTCAGATAAACGGGGAATATGTGTAAGCTAAATCGGGTAAAAATAATAGTTGGATTAATATAGTTATGACAAAAAGTACCTCTGTTTTCCTGTAGACCAGTATGGACCATGACCTAGCATCAGATAGTTGATTAATAAAATTTTTTTGATTAGGTTTACAATATGATGAAAATTCAAGATTTAATTGGGGATTATCAGGCATTTTTCTCAGATTTATTGCATCGAATGAAAGAGGTTGATATTCATATTACTGGCATGCCCATGAGCCATTTACTCTATCGAACAATAACTATTCCAGAATACATTAAATTACGAGATGAATTAAAAAAGCATTGCAGTGAATTTGTTGAAACTCAATTTAACGGTCGAGCAGTTTCTATTATTATTCTACAGGAGCCCTTACTCTTAGAGGAAGGCTTTACCGTTTCGATGATTGAATTACCTGCCCCACGTTTGGTGCATATGTATCCCAGTGGTTTAGAAAGCATAGGAGTAACGGTTGGTAAAGAGCTATCTGAATTTATACAACGATATGATCATGTATTGACCGGAGTTAAAGATCATGGAGAGCATTGCCAACCAGCATTTATTACCTTTGATAATGACAAAACAGCAAAATTCTATGATATTTCTTTAAGAAAGATAGTCTTATTACAAGGTTGGGAAATTGCTAATTTTGCATAGTAAAATATGGAATTTTGTTATTTTATAGAGGGTTATAAAATCACTTGAATTCAGAGTCTCTCTAATGCTGGATTAAATCATGATTAAATTTCTTAATTTGCTGCCTAAATATGTACGTCAGGCAATAATGACATTTGTAAATCAACAGGTTATTGCTTTGAGGCTCCGATCTAATAACAACCATCTACATTGTAATTTTCGGTGTTGTCTACAACAGAGCATGGATAAAGGGTTATCACATCTCCAACTAGTGCAACTTCCGTATTCCTTTTTAAATGATTCAGTTTTTTCGAGGATCCATCAGGTAATAGGACCGTCACGGTGGAACCTCCGGTTACAACTATATTCTTAGTATGAAATGAACCATATAAGAAAAATAAATCGCTTCTATGATCATATCGTACAGCTATACATGGTGCTCCCCCTGTAGCAGCATTATCGCATCGAGCTGATGGATAGTATTCAACTGTTGCTGCATAAGAAATTGATGTCATTAGGAACACAAAAACGGTAAGGATAAAATAGGCCATTGTTTTATTGGTATTAGAGAAAATCATTGTATTGTCCTTCACAGACATATAAAAATAACCGTACCTATATTATAGCGTAGGATTCATACTCGGCAATATACCCCATTACCGTTACAGGCAGCCCAACCAACGTATCAGCGCCAATATTTTTAAAACCGATACGCTCGTAAAAATCGGGTAAGGTGGCATCAAACGTTAACAAATATAGTGTTTCAAATCCTAGATAACGTGCTTTTTGTTTGATAGCATCAATCAGCAAGCGGCCGATATTTCTGCGTTGATAAGCAGGATCAACTATTAATGAAGCCAACCATGGTGTTAACTCAGGGCGAATACCGTCGGTAACACGAAGAGCTGCGCAACCGATGGGCTTTTCTCCATCAAAAGCCACAATACACAAAGGTAAACTTTGACTATTCAAATGGGTTTTCAATCGTGTAACAACGTCTGTAAAACTGACTTGAGGCACCCAAATTTTTCCCAGAACCTCTAGCCAAATGTTAGCTAATTGTGGAATCACATCTCGGTGATTACTTAATAAAGCTAAGTGAATTGAATGATTCCTGCGCGTTTTGATCAAAATAACATTGGTTTCATTAACACTCCAGCTAGTTTGTAAAAAACCAGCTTTCGTATAGCAATAAATGGCTTGAAGATTGGTTGTTTCTGGATCAACAATCAGCGCATCAAAATGAGCGCAATGACTGCTGATAAATTCATTGATGATATACGGCGCTATATTTTTTCCTCGAATGGAGGTGTCTGCTAGAAAAATATCTATGCCAGCGCACTTGGAACGGGGTATGGCTGAAAACAGGTCGCTGTTTTCTTCAATGCCTTCAGGCAGGTGATCATTCAAATTATAATATTGGATGAAGCCAACAGGTTTCATATCTAATTCGATAATAAAGCTTGGTACATTGTCTTCGTGGAGAATCCTCGGTAAATATTTCTGTTTAATATCATCAAGCGTCCAAAGTTTTTTCTGAGCGTAAAATGCATTCACTATGGGGTCTTGGAACCAATTATAAAGTAATATCAAGTCATCGATGTTTAAAGGTTTAAATTTTAGGTTCATAAGAATGCTCGGTCTTAAGAAACAATTTTAACGTATCCGCTACAAATCCCCTATATCGATCGCATGCCTCACTATCACCGCATAAAGTAATACGATGAAAACTTAAGACAAATTTTATTGGATTCAGTCGGTTTGCTAAGGTAAATGCAGCCATCAGTAGGTTCTGTGGTTCGAACTTCAACCAATGTTTTAAATAGCTATGTAGAATGGTGGGGTAATGCGGACTTGATGATTCAATCAAATGATTTCGCCTTACTGAGCTTAAACACGTGGTTAATGAAAAAAACGGATGGGTGATCACGGTGTCGCCCCAATCATTGATGACCAATTGTTGTTTAGAACTCATCAAGATATTGTTGTCATGAAAGTCGCCGTGCTCAATAGTTTCTGGGATTTGGTATTGAGCTGTCATTTTGCACTCTAAAGCACCCACAGATTTGCGGTCTAAAGGGACCACTTTGGGCGCACAAAAATAACGTAAAAAAACGCTTAATTTTTTGTTAAAAAAACCCTATTTTAGCGCTTACTTTTTCTCTATTTCAGAGGGGGTTATTTTATCACATTGTCCACCTCTAAAGCTAATTCCATCCAGAATAACTCGATGAGCATTATGCCTCAATCTGTCCAAAGTAGCAGCAGCAAGTAGTCGATTTGGAAAAGCATCCCCCCATTCACTAAAATCAAGATTGCTGGTTACCATGGTAGAAACATTTTCATAACGTTGAGAAATTAAGTCATGAAAATCTTCATCATGTGGGGCGCGAATGGGTCTTAATCCAAAGTCATCGATGATAAGCAAAGGTACTTTAGATAACTCGTTAAATTTCCTATCATAACGACCAGCGGCACGCGCAGCTTGAAGCTCAGAGATTAATTTTGCCTGAGAAAGCCATAATACGTCTATGCTTTGTCGAATAGCACAATGTGCCAGTGCTTGCGCAATATGGCTTTTACCAGTTCCTGTGGGCCCCACTATTAAAACGGGTGATTTTTCATGAATAAATCTACAGGATGCTAGTTCTTGAATTTGGGCACAATTAATTTTTGGATTAAACTTAAAATCAAAGCTCTCCAGTGTTTTGTCACCCCGAATACAGGCACGCTTGATGCGTGCCTTAAATTTATTGTGATCCCGTCCAAGTAGCTCGTCTTGTAATATCAACGCTAAAAATTCAGGATAAGCAAGTTTTTTAGCAATTGCATCGCGGTTATGCTGTGGTAAATGCTCAGCAATGTGGGATAATCTTAACTGCCTAAGCAGCGTGGTTATTTCTGGCATTGGGTGTGTCATTGATAATCTCCTCGTAAGATTTATTGAAGTAATTTTGATGTGTCCCGGCAGAAGCGACCTTTGCCAGTGTAGGCTTCTGCCAGAACATCAAATGCTTTTTTCTCAGGTAATGGAGCATACTCTACCCCTTGTTCCAGAATAGATTTCACTGTTTTGTAATAACCACTCTGAAAGGACAATGCCCGTTTACAAGCAGCATCTAAACGAGCATTTCCGTATTTTTTTTGTAGTGCGATAATTCCCTGAACGCCACGTAAATAATCCACTACAGACTCGTTCAATAACAGATTAATAAGTTCAGCACAATGTGGGCCTATATGGCGTGATTGTTCAAGGCACCATTGAGAATCTCGCATACAATAAGCCAGTGCATTAGGGGTGTAACGTCTCGAAGAATATAGTTTTTAACAGATGTATTTATCTCGCGATAAATTAGACGAATCAAAGAAGTTACATATCAAATAACTCGAAACAAACGAACAAACAGTGAAGTATGACTGATCAATCTGTAAAATCGAGTTTCTAAAGACAAGATGAAGATCAATCAGTCATGCCACATATTTTGCCAGGGATCATGACATTGATCCAATATAAAAATGAAATTGAACATCAATTAGCAGAAAAAAGTCGTCCAGAATGCTGTGAGCATTGTGGTAAGTTAAAGCCTTGGTATCATGGTGCTTATCCACGTAAGGCAGGTCGTAGCGATGCCGATGCGTCATTAAATCCTATTCAAATTCAACGATATTATTGCCGAGATTGTAGAAAGACCATGTCTGTTCTCCCTGAATGTATACCTCCTTACCGCTGGTATTTATGGGAGACTCAGCAAGCAGCTATTTTATTATTTTTATTAGGTAGCAGCGCTCGTGCTGCAGAAAAACAAGTAAAACCTTCACGCCATACCATTAAAAGGTGGGTTTCTTGGCTTATTGTTCAGTTTAAGTTACATAAAGACGTACTTTGCACTCATTTACCAGTATTAGGTTTATTCACGGATCCTGTCAGTTTTTGGAAGAGCGCTTTTAATAAACTGCCACTAAATCAAGCGATGCGTCTTTGTCATGTTTCTGGGGTATCCATACCATGAACGCTTAAAGTATCACAGGGTGGGATGTCTATTATTTGAACTAAATATAGACTCCACACACTTTGCTCATCCACCCTGACATGATTTTTCTGGTTAACTCATTTTCTCAATAAAATCATAACAGGAGAAAACAATGAGTAAACCACTGCACCCTGATGCTTTGTTTAAATTGATGGTCTTAGGGCCATTGGCAAGTCGTGGTGAATTAAAACGTGGCGAAGTATCAAGTATTATTCGTGAATTAGCTTCCAAGACTTATGATATTCCTGGTTCAAAACGAGCTTATTTGAGTGCCGAGACCATCAAGCGTTGGTACTATGATTGGAAACGCGGTGGTATTGATGCTTTACAACCAAAAGAGCGTTTAGACAAAGGAAAAACGCAATTATCACCTCGTGTTCAAGAAAGGTTGTTACAACTTAAACAAGACAACCCATCACGCTCAATTAATCTCTTGATTACTATGATGGAATCATCAGGATTTATCTCTAAAGGCAGCGTTTCTAGAGCATCCGTACATCGATTGTTTAAAACAACTTAAACTATCCAAGCGCATTTTACCCAGTGTGAATACAATAGAACACCGGTCATTTGTTGCGGCTACAGCCGGTGAATTATGGCAAGGTGATGTTTTGCATGGTCCAAGTATCCAAACAAAAGACGGATTACGTAAAACATATTTGGTATCCCTCATGGATGATGCTTCACGATTATTGGCGCATTCTACTTTTTGTTTTGGTGAAACAGCGCTTGATATCGAAGGTGTGTTAAAACAAGCCGTTCTCAAACGTGGTCGCCCCTATAAACTTCTCGTCGATAATGGTGCGGCTTACAAATCGGGCACATTACAAGCCATTTGTGCTCGATTAGAGATTAGATTGATTTACTGTAGACCCTATATGCCAGAAGGAAAAGGGAAATTAGAGCGCTTTCATCGCACCTTCCGTGAGCAGTTTTTAAACGAGCTTGACCTTAATCAAGTAGCCGATATCGATGAATTAAATGCGCGCCTTTGGGCATGGATCGAATCTGTTTATCATACCAGACCTCATGCAGGTTTAAATAAGCTTCATACGAACAAACATCAAGCACCAATTGAACGATGGCGTCAAGATTTAGTACATGTTAGGCCATTAACAACCGCGCTTGCAGAAAGACTCGATGATGTCTTTTGTCATTATATTATCCGAACCGTGCGTAAAGATGGGACGATTAGTTGGGAGGGAAAAGATTTTGAAGTTCATCACCATTTGGTTGGAGAGAAAGTCACACTCGTAGTTAACCCGCATACACAAACTATCTTACGTATTGAATCGGCTTTTGGCGATAATTTAGGTTCAGCGCATCCCATTGACCGTCTTAAAAATAATCATCGCAAACGCCAACGACCCCATCAACAAGAAAACACAGCTGAGCCAAGGGAATCAATGGTAGAAACGATATATCAATCTTACCAACACGATTGCGCATTCCCATCAACATCTAATCACAAAGTAGACCAGGATAATTAATCATGTATAAAGCCTTTTTTGGATTAACTCACGCTCCACTTGGTAAAGAATGTCCCGTATTATGGGATAATGGTCAATTAATAAAATTTAATCAACAATTTAACTGGTTATTGCAATCCCCTGGTGTGGGATTGCTAACCGCTGAACCTGGTTTCGGGAAAACAGCTTTGTTGCGCCAGGCAACACAGGGCCTCAACCCACATCAATATGCCGTATATTATATTGCTGACACCGATTTTGGTCGCTTAGACTTTTATCGTGAATTGGCCGTTGTATTAGGCGTGCAGCCTGCCTATCGACGTGCGCAACTATGGCGTGATATCAAAGCTCACATTACTCATTTAGCAACACAGAAAAACATACTACCTATTATGGTTATTGATGAATCCCAAAATCTAACAACAGACTTTTTTAGAGACTTTCCTGCGTTCTTAAATTTTGTGTTCGACTCTAAAGAATATATGACAGTTTGGTTACTCGGACATCCAGAGCTTGCTCGTGAAGTGGATAGGCCCATTAACAAAGCGCTCGCTTCACGTGTCCAAGCACGATTTAAACTTCAACCCATTAATGAACGTGATGCATTTAAACAACTTGTTATTCATGGCTTTACGCAAGCAGGATGTACCCATAGCTTAATATCTGATTCTGGATTTGAACTGATGCGCTTGGCTTCAAAAGGAAATCCTCGTCTTGCGCATCAAATTATTGTCACCTCACTACGACTAGCCTGCGACAAAAATATTAATCATCTACCAGATGACATTATCAATGAAGCTATCTTAATTCTTAAACAAAATTGAACTAAATTTTCTATGATGCGCCATATTTGGTGCATCTTGCTTTAATTTATTTTGTATCACTTTAATTATCGCGAGACGAGATGTATCAAATTGAGTGAGACATTACAAGGGGGTAAATGTTCATTTAAACTGCTTTTTGTTCCGGGTTTAAATAAGCGAGGATGAACTGCCACCAATTCGTGATCTTTGTAAAGGCGTACCGTGGTTTCAGAAGCACGTAACCACAACGATTGCTTTGCTAATCTAAATGGTGCGGAATAGTAACATTTGAGAAATTGCACATGACAATTACCATGTACTAACACTTTTTCCCAAACAGCCAATTCGGGCGGGTTATCTGGCAATAGTTTCAGTAAAGGGTGTTCTGTTTCAAATAATGTAAGAGGTTTTTCATGCGTACTGCCATGGATACGATTGCCGGCCACCTCTAAAACCCATTTTTGCAATTGTTCAT
>Ga0155617_1015_pt1 | contig 14781 bp, 15 predicted proteins | sample RifCSPhighO2_12_FD_107274 | JGI IMG/M metagenome (GOLD analysis project Ga0155617, IMG submission 107274) | Legionellales bacterium RIFCSPHIGHO2_12_FULL_42_9
CTCCCTCAAGCGGGCGAGGGGACTATTGATCCCTTTAATTAAGTTGAAATTATGGTCGAAACTATCAGTCGTAAAAAAACATCGGTTGACACACTAAAACGCCCGCCGCATTCCTTTGAGGCGGAGCAGGCGATTATTGGCGGGGTGATGCTTGATAATCACGTATTTGACAAGATTGAAAGTGTATTGTGTGAAACCGATTTTTATCGCATCGAACATCGAATTTTGTTTAATGCGATTACGCAATTAGCGCGAAAAAGCCATCCATTCGATGTCGTTACCTTGCTCGATACCTTAAAATCAACCAATCAATTGGATGATGCGGGCGGCGAAGCCTATCTTTTTGAGTTGGCTAATAATACGCCCAGTGTTGCTAATGTCTCTGCCTATGCAGAAATTGTCCGCGAAAAATCAGTGCAGCGCCAATTAATTAGCATTGCGGGAGAAATTGCGGATTCGGCGTACAATCCAGGAACTCGCGAGGTTGCTGAGTTACTTGATTTTGCTGAAAGTAAAGTGTTTGCCATTGCTGAGCAAACAGGTGCTGACAGTGGTCCTGAAAACATCAAATCCATTTTAGTGAAGGCAGTCGAACGAATCGACGCTTTATATCAGAATGGTGACGCCATTACGGGGCTTGCTACGGGTTTGACTGACTTGGATGCACTGACTTCGGGCTTACAACCCTCTGACTTAGTGATTGTTGCGGGTCGTCCCTCAATGGGTAAAACAACCTTAGTCATGAATATGGCGGAGCATGCCGCAATTCAAGGTAATAAACCGGTTTTAGTATTTTCCATGGAAATGCCCGCGGACTCACTGGCGATGCGGATGATTTCATCCCTTGGTCGTATTGAACAACACAATATTCGCACTGGAAAATTAGTCGATGATGATTGGCCTCGCTTAACTTCGGCGGTTCATATGCTTTCTGAGTCGCTGCTTTTTGTCGACGATTCTCCGGCATTAAGCCCCTCAGAATTGCGTGCAAGAGCGCGGCGTCTCGCTAAGGAACATGGGCAGCTTGGTTTAATTGTAGTGGATTATTTGCAGTTAATGAAAGTACCTGGTTTTAAGGCAGATAATCGCACCGCCGAAATTTCTGAAATTTCACGAAGTTTAAAAGCACTGGCGAAAGAGCTCTCGGTGCCACTGGTTGCTTTATCGCAGTTAAATCGAAGTTTGGAACAACGGCAGGATAAACGTCCAGTCATGTCGGATTTGCGTGAATCCGGCGCCATAGAGCAGGATGCGGATTTGATTTGTTTTATTTATCGTGACGAAGTGTATAACGACGAAAGTCCTGATAAAGGGATCGCTGAAATTATTGTTTCAAAACAACGAAATGGTCCTATCGGTAAAGTTCGTGTCGCATTTTTAGGCAAATACACCCGCTTTGAAGATTTAGCTTATAGTGGTTATCAAGGTGGTGTTAACCAATCCCAAGATTAAGAGAACCTTAAATTGACTCGACAAACCTTTGTGCACATTGATGCCGACGCTTTATTACATAATTTAAAGCGTATTCAGATCTTAGCGCCTAGAAGCAAAATTTTTACAATGGTAAAAGCCAATGCCTATGGCTGTGGTGTAGCCGCAGTGATTCCAGTTCTTGATGGCCATGTGGAGGGCTTTGGTGTAGCGTGCCTTGAAGAAGCTTTAGCAATTTGTGAGCTGGGTGCCGACAGCAATTGCCTTTTGCTTGAGGGTGTTTTTACTCCGGATGAATATGCAACCGTTGCGTCACATCAATTTCAATGCGTTGTTCATCATGCGCAGCAATTGCGCTGGTTGCTTGCTTCGCCCTTACCACAAAAAATCAAAGTATGGGTGAAAGTAGATACCGGTATGCATCGATTGGGATTTTTACCCGAAGAAGTTTACGATGTGATGAATGCCTTAATTGACTGCCCCTGGGTTGATAATTCCCTTGTCGTTATGAGCCATTTTGCCAGCGCAGATGAGCCGAATAATCCGCAAAATCAATCTCAAATTGCCTGTTTTTGCACAATGAATCTTCCCAAAGCACCGATTAGCAAGAGTTTAGCTAATTCGGCTGCAATTATTGCCTTGCCTCTGTCTCATGCGGATATCGTTCGTCCCGGGATTATGTTGTATGGCGCATCACCCTTTGCAGGAAAGACTGCTGAGCAGCTCGGGTTAAAGCCTGTGATGCACTTTAAGTCGATGATTAATGCCATACATCACTATCCCGCAAGTGCGCGAGTTGGTTATGGAGGAACCTGGCAGGCTAATAGACCTTCCGTGATAGGTGTAGTGGCAGTGGGTTATGGTGATGGTTATCCCAGGCATATTGCCGCAAATACACCCGTTTCTGTGCGGTCAGAGCGTGTTCCTATTGTTGGCCGTGTATCAATGGATATGATAACCATTGATTTAACGGATTGTAAGAAAACAGTAGCGATTGGCGATGAGGTTGAGCTTTGGGGCGAGTCTATTCCTATAGAGCTTGTTGCAAAGTCAGCTGGAACAATTGCCTATGAGTTGATGTGTCAATTAACCTCACGAGTTTATCGACAATAGCACTTCAGCCATATCCCGTTGTTGACTTCTAAAACGGTTTCTTCTTTGCCATTTAACTTGTCTCAATGGATTCTCATGAACACTGGTGATAGAATGACCAATTAATTTTGTTCTGTTGAGGTTATAGTCATGAAAAAGTTAATATTGGTATCTGTATCGTGTTCATTGTTGTTAAGCAGTTGTGCTGAAATGAGTCATCAAGATGTGGGTACTCTCAGTGGTGGGGTTGTTGGTGGTTTGATTGGTAGCCAATTTGGCGGCGGCGTGGGTAAAGTTGCGGCAGCTGCCGGGGGTGCTTTGGTTGGTGCCTATTTGGGTGGACAAATTGGTCGTACCATGGACAGGCTTGATCAATTGGAGATGCAGCGTGCGTTAGAGACTGCGCCAACGGGTAAATCAATCGTTTGGCAAAATCCTGATTCAGGAAATCGGTATACGGTAGTTCCAACAAGAACCTATTATAATGAACAGCAAGCATGCCGTGAGTATACGACCCACGCTCTAATTGGTGGTAAAACCCAAGAAGTGCATGGTCGTGCCTGTCGTCAAAGTGATGGGGCTTGGAAAGTGGTGAGTTAGGATAGACCGCATTCAACGGAAGGATACTGGACTACAATGAACATGAAACATAACTTATTGGGAATACAATTTTTTTTATTGACGGCATTGATTGGTTTTGTTTGCCCTCTAAGTTTTGCAAACCAACACCAGGTTTCATTGGAGAATAACGGTAACCAGGTGTGGTTTACTCAAAATTCGCAGCACAAACACGATGTTCAGTTGCGAGTGGATTTATTTTTATCCACAACATGCCCCCATTGTCGAGCAGCGAATCATTTTTTTCATCAGTTAGAAACCAAAAAACCATGGCTTTCGGTTCATCGCTATTACATTAATAAAGATAAAGTAGCGCTGGATCGACTGAATGATTTGGTGATTGCACAACAAATTAAAATCAACCCCTTCGCAGTCCCTGCTATTTTTTTCTGTGATGCGCGATGGCTTGGTTTTGATAATACACACAATATAGAAAAAGAAATTTTAAAGGAATTAAGCTATTGCCATAAACAAATTGTTGCAACAGGTCTGTTGACGCCGATGACCGTAAATGCCATTCGAAAAGCAGGGGTGTCAGAGTGGTATCAATCAAATATTGTAGGAAATCCCTCTTGGTCGGAGCTAATTGTCACTTTAGCAGGTTTTGATGTCTTAATGTCCTGTTCACTTTTGGGCTTTTTAGTGATGTTTGCTTTTTTGTTTTTGATTCCAAAGAAGAACTTACGACTTGTCTTTGGAGGATTATTTTTATTCTGTGTTGGTTTGATTCATTATCTTCAGCAAGTGTATACGGCATTCTTTTATGAACTCATTCAAGGAGTTCGCTGGCCTGCGGTGGGTGTGGGATTGCTGTTACTTGGATTCATTATTTCTTGTTATTGTAAAAAAATTGATTGTCTTAAATTAACCTGTACTTTAAAAGGCGTAGTCCAGGGCGTTGTTATGCTGCTCTCGGTCGCCTTAGTGTATAGCTATTATCAAGGGTGTCTTCCGAATTATTCCCTTGTTTTTCAGCATTATTTAGTGGCACATACTTTGACCACTGAACGGCAGTTTGTCTATACTCTACTTTATCAAATTGTTTATTTATTGGCACTCGCACTTCTGTTGGTGATTGCGCTAATCGGAAGTGCCCGTGTGATAAAATACCAACAGGTATTACGGAAACTAGTTTGCTTAGTATTACTTTTCTCGGCGTTATTTTTGATTATTTATCCATTGCTATTGGAGTAGTTAGACCTTGTGATTTTTTGTGCGAAGTCAGCTCACATACAACCCCGTATGCTGCGTTACGGTGCTCAAAAATCAACGGTTTTTGGTTCATTCTAGCGAATTAACGCCATTCTCAACTTCTCCAAACTTACGTATTACCGTGGCTTGACCACGGTATCCATTCATACTCGACCATTTAATAGACCCCGTGGTCAAGCCACGGGGATTCGAGAAGTTGAGAATGGCGTGAATTATCAACAGCCCCTACCCCATTTGATTGAAGCCTACAAAAAAACCTTACTATTTTAACCAAAAATGCATTATACTGCCTCGCTTTCGATGATATAGTACTTGTTTGGTACTATACCGCGCTCGCAGTATATCTTCTCAATTGATAGGGCATTGGTGCAATGTTACGGATTAGTAAATTAGCTGATTATGGCACTGTGATTATGGTGTATCTTGCAAAACTTGAGGCACGGTTCAGTAATGCGGGCGATATTGCCAGTCATACTCATCTTGCAAAGCCTACTGTCAGTAAATTATTAAAACGCTTAACAGCCGCAGGTTTATTAGTGTCGGTGCGTGGTGTTAGCGGAGGGTATCGATTACAGCGCTTAGCCTCTGAAATTTCAATTGCTGATATCATTTATGCAGTGGAGGGTAATCCTGGTCTGGTTGAGTGCAGTGTTCTGCCTAGTCCATGCTCGTTGCAAAGTGTTTGTTCAATTCAAGGAAACTGGCGATTAATCAGTCAGGCGATTGAAACAGCATTAGATAGTGTGAGTCTAGAAGCCTTGGCGCGGCCAATGTTTAGAAATGGCATGGAAATCAAGAAAATTCACCAGGTAGCCAATAGTTTGAATAGTGGGGAGTAAGTTGTGGCGAAAGACAGAGATCAACTAGATTCTTTTCTGGCGCAAGATTACCAACATGGTTTTGTAACTGATATTGAGAGTGATACCTTTGAGCCTGGCCTTAATGAAGACATTATTCGACGTTTATCTGCAATAAAAGGTGAGCCTGAGTTTTTATTGGCATGGCGGCTTAAAGCGTTTGAACATTGGAAAACCTTAGAAGAGCCCCGCTGGTCAACAGTGCATTTCCCCGCGATTGATTATCAAGCTCTGTCTTATTATGCAGCACCAAAAAATAAAAAAGAGGGCCCAAAAAGTCTTGATGAAGTTGATCCAGAGCTATTAAAAACCTATGCCAAGCTCGGTATCCCACTACGTGAACAGGAACTTTTGGCGGGCGTTGCCGTTGATGCAGTGTTTGATAGCGTCTCGGTTGCAACAACGTTTAAAGCCAAACTAGCTGAAGTGGGCATTATTTTTTGTTCTTTCTCAGAAGCGGTGCGTGAACATCCGGAGTTGGTGCGCCAATATTTGGGTACGGTTGTGCCTTATCGGGATAATTTTTTCGCGACTTTGAATTCAGCGGTGTTCAGTGATGGCTCCTTTGTTTATATTCCGAAAGGTGTACGCTGTCCCATGGAACTCTCGACGTATTTTCGTATCAATGCGGCGTCTACTGGCCAATTTGAACGCACTTTAATTATTGCCGATGTGGGCAGTTACGTGTCTTATTTAGAAGGCTGTACCGCACCGATGCGCGATGAAAATCAATTGCATGCCGCCGTGGTTGAGTTGATTGCCTTAGATGATGCTCAAATTAAATATTCAACGGTACAAAATTGGTACCCCGGCGATAAAAACGGTAAGGGCGGTATTTATAATTTTGTGACCAAACGTGGTGCGTGCCGCGGTAAAAATTCAAAAATTTCGTGGACACAAATCGAGACGGGTTCCGCGATAACTTGGAAGTACCCCAGCGTGATTTTGCAAGGTGATCATTCAGTGGGTGAGTTTTATTCAGTGGCATTGACCAATCATTATCAGCAAGCCGATACCGGCACCAAAATGATTCATCTCGGCAAGAACACCCATTCAACGATTATTTCAAAAGGAATTAGCGCAGGCCAGTCACAGAATTCGTATCGTGGCTTGGTACGCATTGCCCCGACTGCGACTAATGCGCGTAATTACACCCAGTGCGACTCGATGTTGATGGGGCATGAAAGTTCAGCGAATACGTTTCCCTATATTGAAGTCAAAAATCCAACGGCGCAGCTTGAACATGAAGCGACTACGTCGAAGATCAGTGAAGAGCAATTATTTTACTGCCAACAGCGCGGGCTTGATCTTGAGGATGCGGTTTCGATGATTGTGAATGGATTTTGTAAACAAGTCTTAAAAGAATTGCCGATGGAGTTTGCGGTAGAAGCGACCAAGCTGCTTGGTCTGAGTTTAGAGGGGTCAGTAGGCTAGCTATGTTAAAAATTAAGAAATTAAACGTTGCAGTGAATGGTCAAGCCATTTTGAAAGGCATTAATTTATCGGTAAATGCCGGCGAAGTTCATGCCATTATGGGGCCTAATGGATCCGGGAAAAGTACCTTATCTAAAGTATTAGCCGGTCATCCAGCGTATGAAGTGCAAAGTGGCGCCGTGACTTACCAAGGCGATGATTTATTACCGTTGCCTCCTGAGAAGCGTGCACAAGCGGGTATTTTCCTGTCTTTTCAATACCCAGTGGAAATTCCAGGGGTTACCAATATCAACTTTTTAAAAGCGGCAGTCAATTCAGTGAGAAAAGGGCAAGGGATAAAGCCGCTTGATGCCATTGATTTTTTAAGTTTTATTCGTGAAAAATGCAAGCTTCTTGATATGGATGAAAGTTTTTTATATCGCAGCATTAACGAAGGATTTTCGGGGGGCGAAAAAAAACGCAATGAAATATTGCAATTACTCGCACTGGAGCCACACTTGGCGATTCTTGATGAAACGGACTCAGGACTGGATATTGATGCCTTACAAGTGATTGCGCGCGGTATTAACTCCATGCGTGCGTCAACACGAGCCATTATTTTGGTGACCCATTATCAACGCTTATTGGATTACATTGAGCCCGACTTTGTCCATGTGTTAGTCAATGGTCAGATTGTGCGCTCAGGAGACAAAACACTCGCTCATGAGCTTGAGAAAAAAGGGTATGGGTGGCTTTTGGAGAGCGAACAGCTATGAGCGAGGTTCTTGATTTTTATGTGCAAGAAGCAGCAAATTCGTTGTCGTCAATTCCTTGGCTTGCCAAATACCAGCAACAAGCAAGGAGCGATTTAGAGCGGATGGGTTTTCCAACACGCCATTGTGAAGATTGGAAATACACGGTTCTTGATTCGTTTGCAAAAAATCGATTTAAATGCATTGATGTCACGAAATCGCTTTATGTTGATGTGAGTGCGTGTCCTCTTAGTCAATCTAAGAATCAGAAAGAAACTGTGCTAACAACACTTCCTTTCGCCTCGGGTGAGAGTGTTATGGTGACTGTTTTAAATGGTCAATGTTTAGATATCGAGGACTATTCAAAGCAATTGCCTGCGGGTGTTTTGATTAAACCCTTATCACATATGATTTCTGAGCATGCCGCTCTAATTAGGCCTTATTTGAATCAGATTTTACAGCCTAGCCATGGTTTTCATGCGTTGAACTCGGCAATGTTGCATCATGGCGTTGTGATTTATTTACCCAAAGGTGTTTGCGTTGATAAACCTATTTTTATCAGGCATTGGCAAGATAAGCCTAATCAAGCAGTTTATCAGCGCCATTTGATTATTGCTCTGCCAGAGAGTAGTGCGACTGTTATTGAAGCGTATTCTGGTGAAGAAGGGATCGGATATTTTACCAACACGGTGACTGAAGTTTCATTAGCAGAACAGGCTCAAATAACCCATTACAAGCTTCAGTGTGAAGGCCAACAGGCTTTTCATGTGGGTGATATTCGGGTGCGACAAGAGGAGTCTAGTGAGTTTTTTAGCCATTCTTTGAGTTTAGGTGGGTGTTTAGTTCGCAGTGATTTAACGATTTCACTGCAAGAAAAAAACGCGTGTTGTTTACTTAATGGAATTTATATTGCGGACGATAACCAACATATAGACCATCATACTCGCGTGAATCATGCGGTTCCTGAATGTATTAGTGAACAGGATTATAAGGGAATTCTTAAAGGCCGTTCGCGCGCTGTGTTTAATGGGCAAGTGCATGTTGCAAACGGGGCTCAAAAAACCAGAGCGAATCAGCAAAACAAGACTATTTTGTTGTCTGCCGAGGCAGAGATTGATACAAAACCGCAATTGGAAATTTTTGCTGATGATGTGGTGTGTTCACATGGTGCAACAGTTGGACAACTGGATGAAGAGGCAATGTTTTATTTGAGTAGTCGCGGTATGGATGAGGCACAAGTAACCCGTTATTTGATTCAAGCATTTATTGCGAATAACATGCAATTAGTTAAAGATGCGACGCTTTGCGATTGGATGTTAGCGCTTATTAATGAAAAATTAAGGACAATCGATCATGAGTAAAATCAACTCAAACTTAAATGTGGATTCTATTCGCGCACAATTCCCGCTTTTAAAAGAAACGATTAACGGCAATCCGCTAATTTATTTTGATAATGCGGCGACAACGCAAAAACCCAATAGCGTTATCGATGTCATTAGCAATTTTTACCGGCACGATAATGCCAATGTACACCGCGCTGTGCATACCTTGGGTGCGCGCGCTACGTTAGCGTTCGAAGAAGCACGCGAAAAAGTGCAACATTTTATTCATGCGAAAGTGCCACAGGAATGTCTATTTGTGCGTGGAACCACTGAAGGCATCAATTTGGTTGCCCAAAGCTTTGTTGCCCCGCGCATTGAAGCCGGTGAAGGTGTGTTAATTACGCACATGGAGCATCATTCCAATATTGTGCCCTGGCAGATGGTATGTCGAAAAGCGAGTGCTAATCTTATCGTTGCGCCAATCTCAATTGAAGGCGACGTTTTACTGGATGAATTTGAAAAAAAATTGACAGAAAATGACATTAAATTTGTTGCAATCAATTATGTGTCCAATGCGCTTGGAACCATCAATCCGGTCAAAAAAATGATTAAAATGGCCCATGATAAGGGTGCTTTGGTGTTACTGGATGGCGCGCAGGCAATAGCGCATTTGCCGGTGGATGTCGTGGATTTGGATTGTGATTTTTATGCCTTTTCCAGCCACAAAATGTATGGACCAACCGGTGTAGGCGTGCTTTGGGGTAGAGAGGCACTGCTTAATGACATGGCGCCTTATCAAGGCGGCGGTGAGATGATAAGTTCGGTGACGTTTGAATCAACCGATTATGCGGCATTGCCACATAAGTTTGAAGCGGGCACTCCGGATATTGCGGGCGCGATTGGTTTAGGTGTGGCTATTGATTTTTTAAAATCATTGGATATGAATGCCATCGCAGCGCATGAAGCACATTTATTGGATTATGCAACCGCGGCTCTCCACTCAGTCAAAGGATTTAATATTATCGGAACTGCCAAACATAAAGTTCCAGTAGTCTCTTTTGTACACGGTAAAATCCATGCGCATGATATTGGCACAATTTTGGATAATGAAGGGATCGCTGTTCGTAGCGGTCATCATTGCACCATGCCCTTAATGGATTTTTATGGTGTGGCGGCGACAACCCGCGTTTCTTTGTCTTTTTATAATACGGAGGCGGAGATTGATCGTTTGGTGTACGCCTTGCAGAAGGTCGAAGAGGTATTTGCATGAGTTTTGATCTTCGTGAGCTCTATCAGGAAATGATCATTGATCATAACCGTAGTCCACGAAATTTTTATACGATGGTGGATGCAACGGCGGCAGCTAATGGGTTTAATCAACTTTGCGGCGATAAATTGACGGTTTATGTCAAAATTGACCTTGGAATTGTTCAAGAAGTCAGTTTCGTTGGTTCAGGATGTGCGATCTCAAAAGCCTCAGCGTCCTTGATGACTGAAGCCTTGCAGGGAAAAACCATTGAAGAAGCTCATAATTTGTTTAAACAATTTCACACGATGCTGACGGGCAGCGATGAGAAATCCGATGAGCACGAAACCGCGATTTCTTTGGACAAGCTTACCGCTTTAGCTGGCGTTCGTGCCTATCCTGCACGGGTTAAATGCGCCACTTTGGCTTGGCATACTTTCGAGGCTGCCTTGCGCCATGACCATAGCCCTGTTTCAACGGAGTAAACGACGTTATGTTTGGTTTGAAAAAAAAAACAGCGAGTGACGCATTAAAAGAAGAGGTCATCGCGGCACTTAAAACGGTCTATGATCCTGAAATTCCGGTTAATATTCATGATTTAGGGTTGATTTATGATGTGTCTATCGATGATAAAAACCATGTATCCATTCAAATGACCTTAACTACACCCGGTTGTCCAGTGGCGCAAACCTTTCCAGGAACTGTTGAGCAACGCGTCAATGAGGTGCCTGGTGTGAGTGATTGCACGGTGGAATTAGTCTGGGATCCGCCTTGGTCTCAAGAACGAATGACGGAAGCGGCGCGTTTAGAGTTAGGTATTTTTTATTAATTAGAAGCGTAGCCTGGTTGCTTGCAACCGGGTTGCTTGCAACCGGGTTGCTTGCAACCGGGTTGCTTGTAACCGGGTTGCTTGTAACCGGGTTGTGCAACCGGGTTGTGCAACCGGGATTTCCAATGCCATATTTCCTGGTTGCTTGCAACCGGGATTTCCATATTTCCTGGTTGCAAGCAACCAGGCTACCATTATGGGGTTAAAATGAGAGAGCTCAACTGGCAACCTTCTGCTTCAATACAAAACTTACAACAACGTGCGCAATTGCTTATTCAAATCCGCAAATTCTTTAACTCTCGTGGTTATCTTGAAGTAGAAACGCCTGTTATGGGTCATTACGGCATTACCGATCTCTATTTAAGTAATGTGACCGCGCATTGCCAGGCACAAACGACTTATTTACAAACCTCACCCGAATATCATATGAAGCGTTTATTGGCTGCAGGCAGCGGGCCTATTTTTCAACTGGCGCGTGTGTTTCGTAATGATGAATTGGGGCGGTGGCATAATCCTGAATTCACTTTATTGGAATGGTATCAATTAGACATTGATAATCATTCTCTAATGGTTGAGGTGGGTGAGTTTTTACAAGAACTACTGCACTGTGAACCCTTGCTTAAAAAAACATATCAAGAGGTATTCTTAACGTTCTGTGCGCTCGATCCGTTTGTTGCCTCAATAAGCGAGTTGCAAGAGGTGTTAAGACGTTATAATCTTGAACCGGTTTTAAGTGTTGATGAGACCGACAGAGATCAATATCTTTTTTTATTAATGAGTCATGTGATAGAGCCTGCGTTGATTTCTGAAAATAGACCAGTCGCAGTGTATGATTTTCCAGAAAGTCAGGCGGCACTGGCTCAAATTAACAAGGGCAGGGCGGCACGTTTTGAAGTGTATTACCGCGGTGTTGAATTGGCCAATGGCTTTCATGAATTGACGGACGGAGCGTTACAGCAGCAACGTTTTGAAGTAGATAGTGAAAAGCGCCGACAAAAGGGATTACCTTCTGTGGAGATCGATCCCTTGTTTTTGAGTGCGTTATCGGTTGGGCTTCCCGAATGCAGTGGGGTGGCGCTGGGTTTGGATCGTTTAATTGCGCTCGCATTGGGGCAGACGTCAATTTCAGACGTTGTTGCGTTTGATTGGGGTAGGGCTTAGAGCTAGAGCTTGTTAATTACTTAACAAGCTCATAGAGGGAGTTTATTATGTCAAATTTATTTATTATTGATTTAGAAGGGACGCAAATGTCTGCAATTGAAGAGCAGATTCTAAATCATCCACAAGTGGGCGCGGTGATTCTTTTTACGCGTAACTTCCAAGATAAAGAACAATTAAAGCAACTCACAGCCTCTATTCATGATATAAGATCCGATATTTTTATTGCCGTCGATCAAGAGGGCGGGGTTATTCAACGGTTTCAACGGCATGGATTTTTTCCAGCACCGGCGCTCAAAGTGTTTGGTGATGCGTATGATCTTAATCCTGCGACAGGTATTGCTTTGGCAAAACAGTATGCTCAGAAAATTTGTGAGGAATTACTTGAATGTGGCATTGATTTGAATTTTGCGCCCGTGCTTGATTTGCAGGATGAGAGAAGCACAATTATAGGTCAACTTGGCCGTGCATTTCATGCTGATCCGACGGTTGTCGGTATTCTGAGTGACGCATTTATTGAAGGTATGCATGAGGCGGGTATGCCTTCAGTGGGTAAACATTTTCCAGGTCATGGGCGTTGTGAGGGTGATTCTCATATCGCATATCCCGTTAATCATGATTCAGTCACTCAATTACGACAACTGGATGTTAAACCATTCTGTGATTTGATTGAGAACCACCGACTCGATGCAGTCATGGCAGCGCATGTGCTTTATCCCGCAGTGGACAGTGAAAATCCAGCCGGCTATTCAACGATTTGGCTTAAAAATATTTTAAGGGGCGAACTTGATTTTGAGGGCTTGGTCATGAGCGATTGTTTGAGCATGAAAGGGGCGGATATTGGAGATATGCCAACACGGGCAAAACGTTCGGTTGAGGCAGGTTGCGATATGTTGATCTTATGTAATGAAAAACGCGACGTACTATTGAATTTTTTAAATACAAATGCATTTAAGCAAAGCCCTGCATCAGAGCAACGTATTGACGCATTTAAACACTGCATGCGGCGATTTAGCGGATCTGCCCCAGTTTCTCTGAGTCGAAGCGTTGTTTTTTAATTCTTCAACGGCAAGCGGCATAAATCGGGAAAATCACATTGCGCACAAATACTCGTATTCACGGGTTTAGGCACACACACGCCATCATGAAATTCTTGAGCAAGACTGTCTAATTGTTGATGCCATTGTTTGCAAAGTGCCTGCCAAGACTCTTTTTCTTGAATTGGTTTGATGCCTTGGATAGCATTGTCTTCTTCACTTAAGCCCTTACAAGCAACTTGCCCATGTTTTAATTCGACAAACAAAATAGTGTTGATTTGTTCATCGAGAAGCGCATAGAGCAAAATTTGTGGTTCAGTTGGCCTATCTTCTTGCCAAGGACTTTTTTGAGGCAACGTCGTTTTATAATCAATCACCCATTTTTGATTGTTCTCGACGGTATCAAGTCTATCAATGCGGACATCAAAATGAATAGTCGCTAATTTGAAAGCATAACGTTCTTCAACTTTCGTGACACTGAAATGGGGACGTTGTCTTTCCCAAGCTAGGAGCGCTTCGACTAGTTGTTTAAGACGTTTTTTTTCGACGTTTTGTACGATAGAGGGAAATGAATATTTACGACGTGCAAGGTAGGGGCTAATTGCGTTGTCTATTGCCTTATCAATTAGGTCTGCTAATGCGTCTTCATGGAGCAGAAGTAGGGTGTGTTGATTGTTCACTTGCTGCCAAAATTGCTCCATGATGCGATGGATGATAATACCGCGTTCACGCGCATTGGGGCCTTCGGAGGGGTCTTGATTCTTTTTGAGGTGTAATCGATGGGCTGCAAAGGCGCGAAAGGGGCATTTTGCTTGGTTAGCCAGTAAAGCAGTACTTCCAGAATGGGGGCGAGTGGGATCGAGAGGTAATCGATAAGGCTCAGTGTAAGCAGTTTGTTGATTGGTGGTACTGCCTGCCAAATCCATATCGAGTTCAATAGCAAGGAAAGGGGGTAAATCGGTCAGCAGTGGGGTAGGGCCATTGGATTGTGCGTCGCTGTATTGTGGATAACTAAACACAATTGTTGGTGAGGCTTCTTTGAAGCGCGAGAGGGTTTTTTGCGCGAGTTCAAACTCTTTTTCAGGCGAAGTATAAGGAAGCCCTTGTTCTTTTTGTAACCCAATCGGAATGAACGGGTTGAATTTTGTTTTTTGCGGTAAACAGTCATCGGTCATGCCACTCACCCACAACGCATCAAATTGGCAACCTGCTGCTTCCAATAAACCGAGAACTTGAATGGGTGTCGCCGTCACTTGTTCGGGTTGGAAAATGGTCGTTTGGGTTAAATCAGTTACTAGTTGCAGCGCTTCATAAGAAGACAGTGTCGCCACAAGCAGGTTTAATTGTTTGAATTCATCAAATAGTAACTGCAAGCGTTGGTAGCATTGATAATTACTGGAATTAAGCGCATATTCACCGGGAAAGCCAAGGCCAGCCAGTCGTTCCTGGAAAAGCGTGATCCACCTTTCTGGAGAGGCCGTTTTGGGGTAATGCGTCATTGCTTTTAGAATAGCAGCAAGCTTTGGCGCTTGTTCGGTCAGTTCATGATTAAATAGCTTGTTATCAATGATGCGCTCTAGCAAGAGGGTGTTGTCTTGCAGAAACTGTGCCCGGGATAACATTTCTTCTTTGGAACAAGCCAAAAAGGGTGAACTTAATAGTAAGGCGGCATCTTCTTGTTTTAACACCCGTTTATCAAGAGCTAGCCACGTGAGTGCATGCGAGACTATAGCATAGTCTGATAAGGTTTTTCCCAATGAAATATTAAATTGAAAAAAACCTTATCAGACTATGCTATAGTCACGCATGCACTC
>Ga0155617_1004_pt1 | contig 14732 bp, 10 predicted proteins | sample RifCSPhighO2_12_FD_107274 | JGI IMG/M metagenome (GOLD analysis project Ga0155617, IMG submission 107274) | Legionellales bacterium RIFCSPHIGHO2_12_FULL_42_9
TACCATTAAAAATAGAAGTTTATAAAAATCACGTAGGGTTTCTTGTAGCCTGGTTGCTTGCAACCCGATTTCTGGCAACCCGGTTTCTTGTAGCCTGGTTGCTTGCAACCGGGTTTCTTATAACCCGGTTTCTGGCAACCCGGTTTCTGGCAACCCGGTTTCTTGTAGCCTGGTTGCTTGCAACCGGGTTTCTTGCAACCGTGTTTCTTATAACCCGGTTGCAAGCAACCAGGCTACACAATTACACAGAAAACCTTGCCGCAATTTTTCTTTTCACGGTAATATATTGTTTTACACATGAAAAACTGATGAAAACAACTATTCTCCCTCTCTTTGATAGCATGGAAAATCTGCATAAAAATGCCGATAACGCCATTTTACCGGATGTGTCGTTTCGAGATGATTTTATTTATGCGCTCAAATTTATTCAAAGCTACACTGGCAGTCTCGGTACCTTTAACAGTTATCGCCGCGAAACTGAACGTTTACTGCAATGGTCATGGCTAATCAAAAAATGCTCGATTACGGCACTTAAACGAGAAGACATCGAGCAATTTGTTCATTTTTGTCAAAACCCACCCTCACACTGGATCAGCTTAAAGAAAGTCCATCGCTACGTTGAAAACAACGGTTTAAGGCAACCTAACCCTGCTTGGCGGCCTTTTGTGGCAACTATCACTAAATCAGCACGAAAACAAGGTTCTGAGCCCGCCATCGAGCGATTTCAGTTATCGCAGGGCGCGACTCAAGAAATTTTTGCCATATTAAGCTCCTTGTTTAATTTTTTAATAAGCGAAGAATATTTAATTGCAAACCCAGTTGCCTTAATTCGCCAAAAAAGTAAATTTATTCGTAAACAACAACACAATGCCCCCATCCGACGCTTAAGCCTGTTGCAGTGGCAAACCATCATGAATGTCACCGACACGATGGCGCAAGAAAGCCCGCACAAACATGAACGCACTTATTTTATTTTAAGTTTATTATTCGGCATGTATTTGCGAATTTCTGAGGTATGCGCAAGCGAACGATGGATCCCGACCATGAATGATTTTTCAAAAGACAGTAATGGTCATTGGTGGTTTACAACAGTGGGAAAAGGCAATAAAAAACGACAAATTGCCGTCAGCGACGCCATGCTGGCCAGTCTTGCGCGATGGCGGCAATTTCTTGGATTATCACCCCTGCCAACTGCCGGCGATAACACTCCGCTCATTCCTAAAATTCGTGGCCATGGCCCGATGTCCGATACCGCCCCGATAAGACGCTTGGTTCAACTTTGTTTTGACAGAGCTGCTGAACAACTAAGACTTACCAACCAAAATGAAGAAGCAGATAATTTAGCTTGTGCAACCGTACACTGGTTAAGACATACCGGTATTTCAGAGGACGTCAAAACTCGCCCGCGTGAACACGTGCGCGATGATGCGGGACATAGTTCAAGTGCAACCACCGACCGCTACATTGATATTGAATTAGCTGCACGCCACCGCTCAGCGCGCAATAAGAAAATCACGAATGAAATGATTGAAGAGTAACGGACATCATTTTCTTGTCACCCCATCAACCACTTCAATCGCAGTCTCAGGGATGGACTCACCAAGAAATAACGGGCCAACTGTCTGAAAACGCACTGCTGAATCGGTTACCAAATAGTGAGCCACGCCACATGCTTTCTTGTGCTTATTCAACAAGTTGGTTTCGACAAGGGTAGCATATAAAGCCTTAGCAGTCGCTTCCGCCGAATCAACAATCGTAACGTGTTGTGGTAGAAGTCGTTGTAGCAACGGTTTAAATACCGGAAAATGCGTGCACCCTAATAACAAAGTGTCTTGATCAGAAAATTCGGACAAATAATGGCGTAACGCCTCTGTGGCAATCGAATTATCGGTCATGCCTTCTTCAGCTAAAGCCACCAGCAAACTGCACGGGCGCGATTGAATCAACGCTTTGGGTAATTGCTCTAGAATAAGCTGCTGATACACTTGTGAGGCAATCGCTGTTTCAGTCGCAAAAATCATAATCCGTTCTGTTTTAGTTGCGGCAATCACCGCCTTTGCACCTGGACGCACAACGCCAATGACTGGGATCTCAGGAAACATCACTTCTAAATGCGGTAATGCCGCCGTTGTCGCGGTATTACAAGCGATCACTAATGCTTTAATATGCCGCTCCATCAATATTTTAGCCATTTGCACGGCGTATTGTTTCACCGTTTCGGGGCTTTTTGTTCCATAAGGCAAGCGAGCTGTATCACCCAGGTAAATAAATGATTCCTGTGGTAGCTGGTTTTTTAATGCCCGCAGCACCGTTAAACCACCCATACCCGAATCAAACACCCCAATTGGCAATGTTGTACTGCTCATGTCATTTATCCCCGCATATTATCATTCACTTAAGTTTGCCATGAACGCCTGCTTAAAAAATAATTTAATTTTTTATAGTTATCATGCTGTAATCATAGCATAGGATGGCAATGCTAGTTAGCGATAACCGGGCAATTGGTAGGCAAATACGTAGCCTGGTTAGCGCGCTAGCGATAACCGGGAAATTAGTAGAAAAATTCGTAGCCTGGTTAGCGCGCTAGCGATAACCGGGAAATTGCTAGGAAAATGCGTCGGGAAAAATGACGATGAAAACGATAAAAACGCTTCGCTAAAATCCAATCCTTTGATAAAATTTCGCTGCAAGAGACAAACCGGCTTTTCATTATCATGGTTAATTATCGACGGGATCGAACACCAGGCGGAACTTATTTTTTTACCTTAGCGCTCAGAGACAGGCAAACAAACTTACTCACACGACATATTCAATTGTTAGGTCGTGCTTTTCGACATGCCCGCAAACATAATGCGTTTAGCACCGAAGCAATCGTTGTACTTCCTGAACATTTGCACGTCATATGGCGATTACCAATGAATGATGATGCCTATTCAACACGCTGGCGCCAAATCAAAACTTATTTTACGCAAGAGTTAATTAATAGTGGTGTGCCACTGACTCAGAACGCACGCCATGAATACAACCTTTGGCAGCGCCGCTTTTGGGAACATCGGATCCAGGATGAACGAGATTTAGAGCAACATGTTGCCTATATTCATTACAATCCAGTGAAACATCAGTTTATAAACATGGCGACTGATTGGCCGTATTCAAGTATACACGCTTATGTCAACAAAGGTATTTTACCTAAAGATTGGGGTGGTGCTGCTGTTGAGGGGGATTTTGGTGAGGTTGATAAGTGTTGATAAGTGATCCCGGTTATCGCTAGCGCGCTAACCAGGCTACGTATTTTCCTACCAATTTCCCGGTTATCGCTAGCGCGCTAACCAGGCTACGCGCTAACCAGGCTACGCTTGCTCCCTCATGGTTTCGGCCCATTCCCTGTACCAGGATCAACATCAGGATCAGGTCCGGCTTCCCTTCTCATCACCTCAATCCCTGTCTTTACAATCCCCTTATTCGCTGCTTTATAAAAGCTCGTAATATCTCGTCCCACTTGTTCATGGTATTCTTGAACTTCCTTAGTCCCTAAACCGGTGCTATAGAAGTTTTTAATTGACGCTTGCATATTTCGCAAAGGTGCTCCCGTGTCACCCTTAAAATGGCTTTTATAATAGGAATTCTTAAAGAGACCCTTCTGACTTTTTGGATCAAAGTGCAAGCTAGCTCTATCACTCAACTGAATGGCATCTTCGCCAAATTGATACGGTGAATTCTTCGTTTTACCTAGCTCAACCAAGGCAGTCCAAAGCATTCCCAGCTCCTCTTTGTTACTTCCATCCAAATAAAGGGGATTATTAGCCGTTGGTGGCCCCCCCCTTCTTGCTAGAATATCACCCGCCATCTCCGTAATAAATCGAACTTGCGCTAGTTTGAGCTGGTTCTCCTGATCTGGAGTTACGGGAGCATTTGCTTCTTTGGTCGGGTACTTGACTATGGTCATGGTTACCAATTCAGGGAACCCTTGCGCCGCTCCTTTTGGACTAGGTTTACGCTCCTCCAGGTAAGCAGAAGCGCTGATTAGTTTATCTCCCTCTTCATTTGCTACAGCATACGTTGGATGGATACGACCTTTCTCTGCTGGAAGATCCCCTGCATTTTTAAATACTCGCTCCGTCCCGCGAGCAGGAGCGGTAGTTTGAACTGATGTGCCTGTTGCGCTAGGCGCCGTTTGATACTTCTCAAAGAAGCTGCTTATAGCTAAAGCTTTCTCCGCGATGTTATAATCTATCCACTGATCTGACTCGGGCTGGATCTGTTTAAGATTTTTAGCCTCTCGCATGACAAACAAAATCCCCTTCTCATTTTGTCTTGCTGGATTACCATACAGTGTGCGATGCAATTGTTCATAGCGGGCAAGCATGCTAGACACTTCTGCTAGTTCGCGATTGATTGCTGCGTGATGCGCGTTCACTTTACCCCTCTCACTGCTGATGATTCCACCACCCAATTTCTTGTTTATTGCAACTGCCGTTGGTATGGTGTCTAGCAACTGTTGATAGTTCTGTTTTTGAACTTGTAAAGCACGGCACATATCGTTACATACAGTGCCTAGATGTTCGAACTTCTCGCCAAACTCAACAGCGCGCTGTCTGGCAATGGCTTCTGTGTCTGGATTTAACCAAGAAAACGCAGATAAGCGACTTAATCGTTCTAATTCCTTACCAATGACCTCGTTAGCTGCACTAAATTGAGCAAAGGTGTCTTTCATCTCCTTAATTTGCGCTTTTTGATCACGAATGACTTCTCTAAATTGAGTCGAATCAGACAATTGATCCGCGATTTTTCGAGATTGAATCAAGTCAACATCAGCTCTTAAGCGTGCTTCCCAATTGCCACCTAATGTTGCTACTATGCTTGGAAGCGCTTTAACCTTTTTTATCAGATCATCGCCTGTTGTAGCGTCTGTTATGGCCGTAACCAATTGGTCGATTTGCTGCCCTTCTAGCGGATCATCGCCTGTTTTTTCAATAGCGAGTAAAGCGCTATAAATTGCAGTGTTAATTGCTAAATTGCTATCATGACTCTGGTTATATACGTCATAAAAGGGTTTATTTAAATCATGCTGTGTCTTGATTTCAACTTCGGCATTCTTAAGTGCCTGAGTCAGAACATTCTTTTTATCCACCGCCAAGCCAACAGTTGCATCAACCAGCTTTTTAACAAATTGAGCATAGTCCGCAGATGGTTCTTTGGCCTCAGCCAGGATAATCGTGTTCCATTTTTTTATTACCTCCTCATAATTTTTAATTGACTCCCCATCAAGAGCAGAATCGGCTTTAAGATTAATGGCGTGCTCTGCCAGCACTTCGGCAATTTTGGAATTAAAAACGCCTCGTAATGCCTGGTGTTGTTTGTTTTCAATAAAGAGTTCACGCAATGCAAAAGGCTGTAAAGGCCTCGTGTGCCCGGCATCAGCTGCTTCTAAAGCCCAGCCACACCCTCGGGCTGCAGCAAGCAGGGTATGATCCGTTCTTGCTGACATCAACGACTTGAGGCCTTTTGCATCGTGCTCCAACAGCGCCTCCTTTTTATCCAGGGGTAACTCATTAATGAATTGCTTCAATTTGGGATGTGACTTAGGCGGATAGATAGAAAGCTTATTAATTTCAGCTGCTATTTTTTGTGTGATGAAATTTTCTTTGCGCGCAATAATCGTGTCTTTAATAGCCTGGAAGTGATCCTGCTCTAACGAGTCAATAGGAAGCTTGTTAATATGTTCATAATGCGTTTTTTGTAACAAATTAACAATATAGACCTTAACCACCCCCTCTTCAGCATTGTCCGCTAGCGGATTAGAGAAATTCTCCAGCGCGGGATCGGTGGTAATGGTCGCGATAAGCGCCTGTTGCCACATGAACTTTTGTATTGCTAGAGCGTCGTTATCAGACAAGACACCCGAACCATCCGTCAAATTGCCAACCACCTCCGCACCACATACCTCCGCCCGTTGAGCCGCGAGTCCTTTTCGGATCTCGTTAGCATTAATATTTGTGAGATCCGTTTTAACCGCCTCTAGGAGTGCGGTAAGCTTCACACCCTCTTTACACTCAGTAATACCTTTCTTGATGTAAAGCGCATTGTATTGTTGAGTCGCTAATTTGTGTATAGCGAGTGCAGCAGGATCAGCCAATGATACCTCACCGACAACATCCCGGAATACCCGCGATTTTTTAAGTGCTTCTCGGATTTTATTAGGGTCATTTTCAGGCAAGGATGCAACTGCTTTCAGTGCCCGCATATGGGCTACGTTGGCATCATCACACTTAGCAATGGTTTTCTTGATGAGTAACTCATTGTATTTTTGTGTAGCCAAATTTTGTATTATTTCGGTGGAATTGAGTGTAGTATCTCGTCCCGTTAAATCAAACTCACCTAACTCACTCTGATTATTATAAAGACTTGCACGGATCGCATCCTCCCCCTTCGCATCAACCACTGCTTTAAGGGCTTCTAGTTTACTAGGACTTGGGTCGGTAATCATCTGAATATTGGCCGAAATTTGGTACCCGAGTAGTGTCACTATTTCTGGTTCAATTTCGAGTTTTATGCCCTTGATATCCTCATCGTTTATCTCTTCAAAGTTAACTTCCGGATCAATGCCAAAATCTACTCTTTTCTCATTCAAGTAGTCTCGGGTTAAGCCCTCGCTCGTTGGCGGCTCAACCACTGCTTTAAGAAGCTTGATCATATCCGTAATCTTATTGACATCGTTATTTTGATTGCTCCCAATAGTTGTCACAACTCCCTTAATCTTGTCAATCACGTTTTTCGCAAGCTCTGTACTGTGTCGTTGCTTATAGGCTTGATCAGCGGCTTTTTGGATGGCTTGAATATTCTCATTATCAAGAAGATCTGCATTTACAGGCTGTTCGTTTTTTTTGAATTTATTAAACAAAATCGCTCGAGCGTTGTTCTTAGGATCAGCTAACTGCTTTAAAGTATCTGTTTTAACTGTCGGTTTAGTAAAATGGCTAATTAGTTGTTTAGTAAGCGCCTTGCCAGCCTGATAATTGCGTTGAGCTATGATAGCGTCTCTAATAGCATCCGTTTCAGAATCGGGTAAAATAAGCGGATCTGCTAAGTCCTCGCTCAAACCAAGCGCCTCATGATTATCTAAAATATAAGTTCTGACCTCATTCGAAGCAGCGTCAGCAAGTAGTTCGGGTAACGCCGCCAAGGCTTGAGCGACAGAATCAAGACTAACAGTAACCCCTTTGATTTTTTCAACCAACAACTCGGTGCGGCGCTTAATAATCGCATCGTGGAAGAGCTTAACTTGTTCTGATTCATTCAATGGGAGAATCTTGTCAATCGTCACATCATCACCAAGATTCAAGTCACTACGATGAGTATTGAGATACGTTGTGAGCTCATCATGAGTATCAGGTGACACGGGTAACTTTGCTATGTCAGTAACTCTAGCAAACAACAAACGAACACGCAGGGCAATAAGCGCATTGCGGACAGTAGCCGCTTCTTCTTCATCCGCGAACCAGCATTGACCTGACGTAAGTTTCTCAAGACCGAGAACTGTGGACTGGCTGCTGATATAATCGTGGAGTGCATCATTCCCCTCGTCATGGGATGGGGGCTTTGGGAAGCTATCGAACGTAACTTCTTGATCATTTGTCAATGCCTTCAGTATACGCTGAAGCTCAGCCCCTGAATCAATTCCATTGATTGTTTGAACCAATAAATTAACTTGGCTTAAGAGTTTCTTGTATTTTTGTTGCGCAACTTTTTGAATTTCATTACAACTCTCCACCCAACCTAGCACTGAAGCTGCTTTATTTATATCAACACCCCAATTATAGGTTGTATTAGCATGAGAGAATGCATTACGAATTTTCTGAGCGCCCTTGGCCTCAACTAAGGCTTTTAATCTCTCTGGGTCATCCTCGCGTTGAATAATATTCAACACCCCTTCTAAAACCTCAGCTAAGCTTAAAGCATCTTCAGAAGTCTTGACATCTTGCCCCATTAATAGCTCAATCATGCTATTTTTATTCTTCTCAAAGATACTTCTTATTATGGCTTGTGCTACTACTGGACTACTGGGACTAATCAGCCTATGGTATTGAACTCTAGCGAATAATTGATTTGCAATATTTTGTAGAACAGCATCTGTGGGAAGAGCGGCTTGAGTCCAACCGGTTCTGCTTGTATGCAGCAATTGACCTGCACCCCTCATTATTTTTAGATCATCTAGGATCTTATCCTTTTTGAATTCAGCGTTTAGCAAGGCGCCAAACACATTAGTAGCGCTTTCACCTTCTTCGAGATGAACCTCTTTTATCGTGCCGACTGTAGCAAAAAGGTCTGCTATATCCTGCTTAAGTATGTCACTTTCTACTTGAACACGTTCCTTTGTTATCGATGTATGAGCCACGATGATAACCCTCTTTCAAAATTGCTTGTTCGTCTACGGTTAATTATAGCTTAGAATTTATTAAAGTACTCTTAAGAGTCTCTTTCAATACAAACCATCATGGCTGAGCAAGCGTAGCCTGGTTAGCGCGCTAGCGATAACCAGGATTACTATCAACCCCAAAACACCGGATGACATAAACAAGCGAAGACTAATTAACACGCTAAGGTAAAAAAATAACTCTCACCCGATGTTCAAACTCGACGATAATGTCCCATGATAATGAAAAGCCTATTCGTCTCTTGCGGCGAAATTTTATCAAAGGATCTGACTTTAACGAAGCGCCGAGAACGTCCACTCTCCTTTTTCCTGGTTATCGCTAACGCGCTAACCAGGCTACACAGCTACACAGCTCGCCGCGATGACTAGGCAGTAATCTTTTCGTTTTTTGCTATAATCCACAATATGTAGTATTACACCTACAAAATTAATGGGAGCACGAATCAGTCATGACTATTACCACTATTTCTAGCCGTGAATTCAATCATGATGTAAGCAGAGCAAAGCGAGCTGCCGAAAGTGGGCCCGTTTTTATTACTGATCGTGGCCATACTGCTCACGTCTTACTCAGCATTGTTGAATATCAAAAAATTACCGATAAAAATAAGAATATTGCTGAATTGTTGGCAATGCCATCAGCAGCAGATATTGAATTTGAGCAAGCGTAGCCTGGTTAGCGCGCTAGCGATAACCAGGATTACTATCAACCCCACCCAAACACCAGATGACATAAACAAGCGAAGACTAATTAGCACGCTAAGGCATCAAGTAATAATAACTCTCACCCGATGTTCAAACTCGACGATAATGTCCCATAATAATGAAAAGCCTATTCGTCTCTTGCGACGAAATTTTATCAAAGGATCTGACTTTAACGAAGCGCTGAGAACATCCACTCTCCTTTTTCCTGGTTATCGCTAACGCGCTAACCAGGCTACACAACTGGTGCACTAAGATTCAACTCTAAAGCTTTTTAAAGCCCAAGCCGTTTGCATCGATCGTTTAATAATATAAGGTATTTGTTTTGCATTGGTTTTGATAAAAAACTACTGTCAATCAATGTGTTCCACACAGGAAGTTGTTGCTTAATTTCGTCAATGACCTCTGCGATAACCTCTTGATTTAGCCCCAGTCGCTCAATCGCAAAATAATAGGCATCGTCAGCGAGACAGGTGCCCCATCATAATTAGCATGGTAAATAAATTGATAAATTCCATCTTCACACTCTTCTAAAACTCCCGCCTCAATCGCATTGACAAACACCAGTGCTTTTCTCATCCATTATTCTCCGAAGTCCATGGAAATGGCGTTACCAATTTGATCTGAATATTTAGAATGTCTAATACTTTTAATAAGGTATTGAGTTGTACTGTTTTTTTACCTTTTTCAATATCAAATACCACGGTTTTACCAACTCCCGCAAACCGAGCTAACCCTTGTTGTGATAGTCCGCTTTGTTTGCGGTAATAATGCACGATTTTTGCAATCTCATCCGAGGTCATCAAATAGCGCCGCCAGTTACTGATATATTACTGTTATAGCAGTAATATATCATAAAAACAAGTAAGTCATAGGCTTCTTTATTGAAATTGAAATTGAAAGGCGCAATACACAAATCTCCACTCGCATTGAAATACATTTAAACTAAACAGCCTGTTTCTTACTGCTATAACAGTAAAAAACATAATTTTATATCTATCAAATGACCAATAGTATTGAATATAATTAAAATTACCTCTAAAGCAGTAATATGATGACGGATTTTCTAGGTTCGTGATTTAGCAAACGATTTACATAAAACACTTTGCCAAATCGTGGCTCGTTACGCTATGATCTTTCAGCTTGATTCAGAACATCCCTCACTCTTTTTATTTGGAGCCACAAATGACTAATTTTTCTAAAAGGGTCGTTACTATCGTTCTAACCGCCTTATTTATTAGCAGCAATCTCTACGCGATGACGAGAGGCGATATTACCCAGACCTTAGCGGCCCCACACACTAGCCGTACCATAATGCTGAACCATCCCTCCCAAACGAATTGGCAATTTGAGTTTACTGCAATTACTGAACAATCCTTGCTGGAATTTACTGATAGTGATGGCAAGACGATTGCACCCAATACTTTTTTACCCATTAATGACCGGTTTAATTATGGCTTTTCTTTTCAAGCCACAGCTGACTTTGACATTATCTACGCAGTAACCGCCATTAGTGTTGATAGCGAAGCCTATACAGAAGGTAATCCAAAATGTACGTTTTTGCTGACTGGACTCAAACCCGCCGTACCGGAGAATTATGTGGCTAATTTTGCTGGCGCTAAATGTCAAATAGAACGAGATAACCACGGCAACTTGAATCTAATTTTGGATAAATAATCACATGAATGGGTCTCGGTTGAGTTTAACTAACGATTCTTACTCAACTTTATGAATTTTTTAAAAATGCATATAACATAAACGACATGGTTAAAATACAACCTAAAAACCTTCGAAATACCGACGAAAGTCGGTATCCATTTGCACAACTTATGGACCCCATGGTCAAGCCACGGGGATTCGGAGCTTTTTTCATAAAGTCGAGTATAACAGGAACGATGTATCTAAAATATAACCTAAAAACCTTCGAAATACCGACGAAAGTCGGTATCCATTTGCACAACTTGTGGACTCCATGGTCAAGCCACGGGGATTCGGGGATTTTTTCATAAAGTCGATTCTTAATGATATTGATTACTCATTTCCTACTAATTTAGTAAAAATTAGTAGGAAATAATAACTGTTTATGACATATACCTTTAAAATACCTTTAAAATAGAAGTTATAATGTACATTGTGTGTTATAATGCACAAATTAGCACTATAGTAAACAAATGTTTTAAGAGGTAAATTATTATGCCAACCACAACCATCTCAACTATAAGCAACCAAGCAGCGTTAACGTGTTATCAAAACGAGTTGTTAGCTCTCAATGATGAGAAAGGATACCTCGCAACAATTGAAAATCTTGCAGAACAGGGTGAACATCAGCAAGACGCGCAACAATATAAAGATAAATTAAATGCAGCAATACTCGCTATAGGTAACAGCATACAGCAATACAATAACGCAAACATCGCCAAAGCGAAACCACGACAAAAAACCGAAGACAAAATAGGAACTGTGGTTAAGATCAGCATTGGTTTTTGGTGGTCAATTTTATTAGGTATTGGGATTATAATACAAGAAACAGTTAAAGTGGCCGCGCCTATTTTAGCTGTGTTTTTATTTCCGCTCAACTTTGCTTTAGAAGGATTACGCAGCATTTGGTCTCTTTATCAGACTGCTCGGGACGGTAACGCCGCCCAACGCAAAACCGTACTTGGCACGAATAGTGTCCGTCTCTTAAGCTTAATTGCTGCCGCCACGGTTATGACTTTAGCGATTACCAACCCCTTTGCCTTACCTGTCATTTTCATTGGGATTACCGGTTCTGGTTTATATAAAACAGTTGCTACTATCCTGCAAACCAAAAAATTAATTAAAGCGACTAAGAGTGAGCTCGATGAAGCTCAGGCACAAATTCAGGGATTTAAAGAGATCAACAGCAATGACCCGAAAGTGGTATTGAAGCTAATCCGCTTAGACGCCAAAGAAAAGCGTCTTCAAGAGCAATTCACTCGCTTGCAGGTAAAACATTCTGAACTCAACAGAGAACTGATGTTCAATTTGCTCGGTGTCGCAGCAGTCGGCCTATTACTTGCCGCCACACTATTTCCTCCCGCAGCTGTAGTACTTGCCAGTACCGGTATGCTCTTATTTGCATCAACCATTATCGCCAGTGTACTAACCAATGTACTAACCAGCCCACCGGTAAGAAACGCCGTAAAAGAACTTTGGCAAGCAATCAAGAGTCTGTTTGGTGCAACTGATAGTAGTGGCCGCGCACCGGCACCGAGCAATAGCGTTACTCAAGCTCCAGCCTTTGCAACCACTGAAACCGACAATGAAGAAGAAACAGATCCATTATTACATAATGATTCTGCTGCTGCAGCACCAACTGTTGAAAACACAAATCAAGCAGCACCTGTAGGCATGCCGCAAGCGGTAATGGGAAGAACCGTGAGTGTCAGCTCAGTGCAAGCAACCCTCTTCCACCAAGCTGAGCAACACGCTACTGTTGCTCCTCTAAATCAACAACCAGCCGCTGCCGGATCACCACAATAAACCCTACTACTTTTTAACATATTGCAACATTTTTTCTGCAGCGTCTTGTTCGGCTTTACGGCGCGTGGGGCCCTGCCCATGCGAAGCTCGCCCAAGGCCTTTCACTGAACACGAGACATGAAAAATCTGTTCATGTTCATCCCCTTCTGTTTTAAGTAGCGTGTATTCAGGAAGCGGCTTTTTTTTCGATTGTAAATATTCTTGCAACACCGTTTTAAAATCTTTGATATTATTTTGCAAGGCTTCTTTTTTCAAACGACTGCTAAATAACCTTTTAATTAATATGGCAGCCTTTTCAAAACCACCATCCAAGAAAACCGCAGCAATCAAGGCTTCCATAGCATCCGCCAAAATAGAGGCACGACGATGTCCTCCCGTTTTTAGCTCGCCTGGGCCTAAGTAAAGATAAGTACCGAGACCAATCTCCATGCCAACTTCCGCAAGGCAGTCTCCTTTCACAAGATAAGCACGCAAACGGCTTAACTCACCTTCCGTATTTCTAGGGAATAAGACAAATAATTCATTAGCAATGACAAAGCTTAAAATGGAGTCACCAAGAAATTCCAAGCGCTCGTAATTCTCACTCCCCGCACTGCAATGCGTTAGTGCTTGCTTGAGCAGATTTGGATTAGTGAACGTGTAATCAAGCTGTTGGCACAAACGATCTAAATTTTTTTTTATCAATGCACTGCCTCTTTGCTAGAAAAAAGGTAACTGCGCGCCCACGAACAAGGGAACGATAAGGACTCGACTTTATGATTTTTTTTAAAAACGCACATAACATAAACGACATGGTTAAAATACAGCCTAAAAACCGTCGAAATACCGACGAAAGTCGGTATCCATTTGCACAACTTATGTGCCCCGTGGTCAAGCCACGGGGATTCGGAGATTTTGTCATTCGGCGCTTTTTTCATAAAGTCGAGAAGGAGTCTTCTAACGAATAAAATGCCCTATATTCGACCACCTAAAGCCTCCTGTTTTACTGTTCCAACTGAGCCAAACTAAAAATGCTTTACCCCGTAAATACTCATCCGCAACAAATCCCCAGAATCGACTGTCGGCGCTATCGTCGCGATTATCGCCCATCATAAAATAATACCCTGCTGGCACCGTAATATCATAATCAACCGCAGCAACCTCTGGATGGACATAGATATCGTGTACAACACCCGCCAAATTTTCCTGATATTTAGCAACCGCTCTACCCGAGCTTTCATCAGTGGTGTATTCAATAAAAGTCTGCTTCATCTTTTTGCCATTAATAGTCAGCACTTTATTGTGATAGCTCACTTTATCGCCTGCAACGCCAATGACTCGCTTAATGAAATCGTACTCCGGTGCTGGCGGCCAACGAAACACGACGATTTCACCTGTTTTCGGATTATTAATCGGAATAATTTTATTTTCAAAAACAGGCAACCGTATGCCATAAGCAAATTTATTAACCGCAACAAAATCCCCCACTTGCAGTGTCGGTTCAAGAGAACCCGAGGGGATACGAAATGGCTCAAGCAAAAATGAACGCAACAACAGCACCAAAAAAAATACCGGAAAATACGAATAAGAGTACTCAATCATTTTCGAACATTTTTTTCCGTGTTTTCGTTTTTTAGCCCACCAAACTTTATCCAGTAGAACAATTATTCCACTCACCAACGACAACACCAGCAACAGTAATGCAAAATTCATTAATCATCCTCAATTATTTGATGGTCTATTTCTTCTTATCCGTTTGAAAAACCGCCATAAACGCTTCTTGTGGAATTTCAACATGCCCCACTTGCTTCATCCGTTTCTTTCCTGCCTTTTGTTTTTCCAATAACTTGCGCTTACGACTCACATCACCCCCATAACATTTGGCAATCACATTTTTGCGTAAGGCCTTGACTGTCTGGCGGGCGATAATATGCCCCCCAAGTGCGGCTTGAATCGCCACATCGTACATTTGACGAGGAATGAGCTCGCGCATTTTATCAACCAGTATGCGTCCACGATACGAGGCAGCGTCACGATGTACAATGAGTGCTAAGGCATCCACTTTTTCGCTATTAATCAAGACATCCATTTTGACTAAATCCGCTTCCTGAAAACG
>Ga0155617_1189_pt1 | contig 14296 bp, 15 predicted proteins | sample RifCSPhighO2_12_FD_107274 | JGI IMG/M metagenome (GOLD analysis project Ga0155617, IMG submission 107274) | Legionellales bacterium RIFCSPHIGHO2_12_FULL_42_9
TAATAATAAAATACCATAGCTAAGGCCAAGCCCAGAAAGTCTCACTGGTCAAACCAGTGGCTTCCCTATCCTGAGTGAGCCTCCATCGTGCCCTGTAATTTTCACCAATTCTGCATGCGTAAATTCTTGCGCAATCAAAGCGTCATGCAAAGCCAGCAAAGTCTTTACTGTTTTTTTTGAAAATTTACGAAGAATGACGGTTTGGGCTTCTATCTCAGAATAACCTTTTGATCTTAAACTACCAAACTCTTTAGTGTAACGCGCCTCAGATATTTTGAGCTTTTCCAAGCAAGCCGTTAAGCCGCGCCCCTCTATTAATGTTTTTTCTCTTCGCATTATCTGAACCTTATCTTTATCAATGATTGTTTGCCACAGGTATTCGTTTTTGGCGCAAGTATTGGTTGAACCTAGAAAAAGCAGTTGAGCTCTACTACGAATGCCTACAACTAGCATCTCAGCTTATTGTAATCTTGTCACGTTCTTTATTTCGCAAAAGATCGATGGACAACAAGTACACCTGCGCTTTTACTCGAATCAGAACGTGCTAATCTAACAACAACCTGAGCGCTTGAGCTTAGTCTCCCTTAATGTCCGGAATCCATTTCTCAGTTGGCACGATGCTATTTAGAACAATAAAGAACGTTAAACCTAGAAAAAGCAGTTGAGCTCTACTACGAATGCCATTGGATGTTCTTGAGAGTCTCTTATTTCTTTAAGTTTTTTCTAGTACTTGTATTTTCATGATGAATGGGGGAATTTCCGCGTACATAGTCGATAAGTTCCTGGCCCAAGGCTAGCTGGTTAATATCCTGTGTCTCTGCTTTAATTTTTTTTACGTAGGAGTTTTTTAGTATTTTGATTGCTTCCTGATAAGTCTTTGTGTGCCAAAAATTGGTTTCATTATTTGCTTTACGTTTAAAGAAAAGGAAACATCTATCCCATTTTCGGTTGCGTTCTTGATGTATATTTTTGAATTGTCCATTGATTTTCCTAAGTTCTTTGAATATCGCTAATATTTGATTTCCGGTCGAAGATTCAGTATGTTCTCTTAGTTTTTTTAAAAATGCTTTTTTGCTATTTTTGTCTCCGGCGCCTAAACAATCAACCAAGGGTTGAAAGTGTTCTTCCGGTGAAGGTGGTTTGACAAAAACTGACTCGTCTGAAACAGATGGAGAAGTAGCATTATTATCTAACAAAGAGGGCTCAAATCCATCAAATGACGTTATTTTAATGGATTCCTCTAGAAACTCACCGGAAGGACACGGTTGAAAAGATAGTTTTTCTTTGACCAATCCCTTGATTTCATTTAAACAAGATGTAGTTGTCTCTTTTGATGCGGTACTTCCAATTTCATCGTTGATCTTTTCAAATTCTTTATTCATTTTTTCATAATTGAGAACCAAATGATGTTCTTGTAATTCAAAATGATTATTTTTGAGATAAACATTAATTATTGTATAATTGTTTGCTTCGCCATCTATTTCGCCATCTATATTGTTACCTTCATATATATTATTTATTTCGTTAAATTTGTAAACAACCATATGTAAGCCAAAATGGTGATAAAAATTTTGATTAGCTTGAGATGGATTTAAAACATTGTATTTACCTTTGGCGGGGGGTACGTACTCTTCTGGATGCTCTTTGTAATATTGCACGAGCCCTTCATTTACCTTTGTTTCATCTACAATTTCTAGAAAATAATTTTTATCATTAGGATCCGTTGCTTTTGAGGCTAAAAACGCTCTAAGAACAGGCGTTAAAATTAATTCTTTTTCTCTGAAAGAAAATTCTTTGAGTAAATTTGCAAGCGTTACCCAGCCTAGATTAGCTATACCAAACCACTGCATAAAAAGATCTTTTAAATCTTCATAGTCCTGTTTATATAGCGAGTCATTATTTGACAATTCATATTGATTTTTCGCTAACAAATCAATATGTTCTAGCAAAGTTGGTAGAGCGCAATTTAAAGAGCAATTATTTAACAAACCAGAAATTCTTTCAGTTTTCATAGAATTTTTCCATTTACTCCCAGACCAATATCATACATGTATATTGTACTATATTATAAGACTTAGAGCAAAAAAAATACTAAATACTAATACGACAATATTAAGTCAAAAACCGTAAAACTTGATCGTGCGAAGTATAGTTTACGCTAATCTAGCAATCCTAGTTCTTTAACCATGTCTCTTTCGTTTCTTAGTTCAGCAAGTGTTGCATCGAATTTTGTTTTGCTGTAATCATTTAGTTCTACATTTTTAACAATTTTAACATTGCCATTTTCGGTGCGGGTTGGAAATGAGAACATTAATCCTTCATCAACTCCATACTCACCAGTTGAACTATGTACCATGGAGTATGATTCACCGTCTTTTGTGTTTGTAATTAAACGGTTAACTCCATTAATAATCGCATTCGCTGCAGATGCAGCAGAAGATGCGCCTCTTGCTTTTATAACGGCAGCTCCTCTTTGTTGAACGGTTGGGACAAAAGTGTCTTTAAACCATGTATCATCATTAATGACTTTATACGCCGAGATACCATTAATTTTTGCGTGATAGAAATCAGGATATTGAGTAGCTGAGTGGTTACCCCAAATAGTCATTTCACTTATTGAATTTATATCAACATTAGCCTTTTGTGCAAGTTGCGTACGAGCTCTTAATTCGTCTAGAAGAGTCATTGCGTAGAAGCGATCATCTGGAATATCTTTAGCATGATGTTTTGCAATCAGGCTATTTGTATTACAGGGATTACCAACAACAAACACGCGAACATCATCTGCAGCACGGTTATTTATTGCTAAACCTTGGTTAATAAAAATACCGCCATTAATTTTTAATAAATCTGCTCTTTCCATGCCTTGTTTTCTAGGAACCGAGCCAACTAACAGTGCCCAGTTAATGCTATCCATCGCTTCATCCAAATTAGATGTACAACAGATCTTCTTTAATAAAGGAAACGCGCAGTCATCTAATTCCATAGCCACGCCATGTAAGGCAGGAAGAGCCGGCTCTAATTCTAAAAGGTTAAGTTCAACATCAACATCGTTGCCAAACATTTGACCACTGGCGATACGGAAAATCAAAGCATAGCCAATTTGCCCAGCGGCCCCAGTTACTGCTACTCGTACTTTTTTGTTCATAAAGATAATCCTATTAATAGCAAAATTACCATGATACTATTGCTTGGACTAAGTTACTATGATTTTTCACTATGATTCCTCTGTCACTTTATATTCATATTCCATGGTGTATTCGAAAATGTCCTTATTGTGACTTTAATTCACATAAAATTGTTGGTCCTTTGCCAGAAGGTTTATACATTGATGCGTTGATTAATGATCTTAAGCAAGATGTTTCTTGTTTAGGGAAGAGAGTGATTAACTCTATTTTCATTGGTGGAGGCACACCTAGTTTAATTAGCGCAAAAGGTTATGCTAGATTATTTGATGAAATTCAAAATTCATTGGATTTTGTGAGCAATATAGAAATTACTCTAGAGGCAAATCCTGGGACGACTGAACATGGGCTATTTAGAGATTATCTCTCTGTTGGAATAAATAGGCTTTCTTTGGGGATCCAGAGTTTTAATTCAAGTCATTTAAAAAAGCTTGGGAGAATTCATGGATCTGCGGAAGCATCACAGGCAATTATTTCAGCAAGAAAAGCAGGGTTTGATAACATAAATATTGATATAATGCATGGCTTGCCAGATCAAACTAAAGAGGAGGCAATATCTGACTTGGAGATGGCATTATCTTTTCAACCTGAGCATTTATCTTGGTATCAATTAACAATAGAACCAAACACTGTATTTTATAAAATAAATCCTAGGTTGCCTGAGGATGAAATAACTATAAGCATTGAGCAAGCAGGCTTTGAAATTCTTGCTAACGCTAGGTATTCTCGATACGAAATTTCGGCTTTTTGTAAAAATGATAAGTACTCTAGGCATAATTTAAATTATTGGTTGTTTGGTGATTACCTAGGTATAGGTGCTGGTGCGCATGGAAAATTAAGTTTTCCAGATTTGCAGAAAATTTATCGTACTAGAAAATACAGGCAGCCTAAAGACTATTTAAATAATACTAAGGCATTGGCTGAAAAAACATTCCTTAGCAAGGAAGATCTGATTTTTGAATTCATGCTAAATGTTACTAGATTAGATCAAGGAATTCCACGGTCGTTATTTACAAGCAGAACTTTGCTACCATATAATGAGATTACTGATTTACTTGATAAATCAGCAAAAAAAGGGTTAATAAAGCTGAGTGAAAATGGGTGGCAGGTCACAGATTTAGGCCGAAAATTTACCAATAATTTGCAAGAAATTTTTCTTATTGATAAAGCTTGATGGTTATCTTTTATAAGCGTTTGACCTTTAGTTTTGTCATAAGTTCTAAAATAATAAGAACAATGGAGCTACTATATGTTAAGTGCGATTTTTTTCCTGATTATACTTGGGTTTAGCTATGCATTTGGTTCAATCTGCTCAGCAGTAATTGTTTGTAGTCTATGTAAGCTACCTGATCCTCGAGTTGAAGGCTCTAAAAATCCTGGCGCCACAAATGTGTTACGTATTTCTGGCAAGAAATATGCGGCGGTTGTTTTGCTAGCTGATGTGTTGAAAGGTTTAATTCCTGTTGTGTTAGCAAAAATGTTTGGTCTTTCTCCTATGTCTGTTGGACTCATTGGTTTTGCTGCTGTAATAGGTCATGCATATCCATTATTTTTTGATTTTAAAGGCGGCAAAGGTGTTGCAACCATGTTTGGAGTGCTTTTAGGCATGAGTTTTATGCTTGGTCTTGTATGTTTTGTGCTTTGGTTTTTAATAGCTTTAATTTCAAGATATTCATCGTTAGCGGCTATAATTACATTTCTAGCAGCACCAATTTTTGCAATAGGCTATAATCCAAATTTTTCATCATTTTCCCCAATATTACTTGCATCGCTATTTGTGGTGTATCGACATAAAAACAATTTTGAACGACTTCAGAATGGAACGGAGTCAAAAATAGCATTTTAACCTAGAAAAAGCAGTTGAGCTCTACTACGAATGCCCACCGCTTTTTCTAGGTTAAGAGTAGACTAATTTGATTCAATAAACCAATCATGCCCAATATTAAGCTAAAACCAGCAATAAGCAGTCCAAAACCACGTGAAATGATCCTTGATTTTTTATCCGCAGATTGAATAATCCTCGATACAAAGAGCCCATTTAGACCATCTGATGTTATCATTCCGAACATAAACACAATACCCAAAACCATCGCAAGAAAGTACCCTGCCAGCACTGAAGCTGAAATAGAAAAGAGTGCTACCTGAGTAAATGTGTCAAAAGAAAGGGCGAATAAGGCACCGATAAATATAATTATAAATGGGTTATATTTTTCACCCAGCAGTTTTGTTAAAAAGCGCCCTTTAAATCCCATGGGGAATCCGCTTGATTTTGCTAAACTATTCCACAATGTCAACAATCCAAATAACAATAAAAAAACAATCGACACCCAATGTCCACATGCTTCAAGCCATCTTGGTGCTCGTGTTTGTATAAAACCGCTACCTATAATTAAACACATGGCGATAACGACTAACCCATGCCCAAATGAAAATAAAAAGCCTACACATCTCGATAAACGAGTATTCTCTTTTACCGCTCGGGTAATGGAGTCGATTGTCGCTAAATGATCCAAATCAAAACCGTGACGGATCCCTAAAGTGAATACCATGCCGAATAAAAACCAGACTGAATCGGTTGCATCATTCATTCAACAATATTCCTGTTCATAAAAAACAAACCGATTTTTCCCGGTATGTTTTGCTCGATACATGGCTTGATCAGCTTTTTTAAGTATAACTTTATCAATGGAACCATGTGTTGATCAATTAATTCATCTTGAGCGTAGCCAAAATAATGCTCAACTTGATGGTTAACAAATATAATTATTCCATTTCGATCGACAACAATGATTGACTCAGATGCACTCTCTACTATTTGCTTAAATTGTTTATTACTCAATTTTTTTGACATACTAAACTACCTGTTGAGGTGTGGTAGACGACGACGAACGTCCTTCACCCATGCTAGCATGTATATTACAAATCATGGTAGCCTAGTTTCATTAGGTTAATCTAATCTACTTATATAGAGCGCTCGGATGCATGAATTATCACTATGTAGAAGTCTATTAGATATTATAAATGAACATGTTGTAGGTAACTACTTTAAATGCATTAAAAAAGTTACTTTAGAAGTTGGTCAATTGTCCGCTGTGGATGAATCTGCGTTGCGGTTTGGGTTTGAGATTGTCACAAAAGGCACCTTGGCTGAAGGTGCTATTTTAGATATTATTACGATTGAAGGACAGGCCATTTGTAATGCATGCCATCAATACGTTAAGCTTGAACATTATTATGATGCGTGCCTTAACTGCGGTCAGTTTTCTTTAACAGTGACTCAAGGCGAGGAACTGCGTATTCAATCCATGGAGGTAGCATGATGTGTGGCATATGTGGCTGTAGTGACGACTCAACAACGCACCATGAACATCGAATGGCTAAGACCATGCATCAACATGAAAACCATAATGTGATTCAGATTGAGCAGGATCTACTGGCTAAAAACAATCAATATGCTCGAGAAAACCGTGATTATTTTTTAAAAGAAAAAATAACGGCCATTAATTTGATGTCAAGTCCAGGTTCTGGCAAAACAACCCTGCTTGCCCGGACGTTTACAGATCGACAACAAGACATGGACATGACCGTTATCGTCGGTGATCAACAAACAGATCAAGATGCACAAAAACTGCAATCGGCAGGCTTACATGCCGTGCAAATTAATACGGGTAAAGTGTGCCATTTAGATGCTCACATGGTTGGTCATTCGATTGAGCATGTATCACATCAACATCAGGGTATTTTATTTATTGAAAATGTAGGAAATCTTGTCTGTCCTGCCTTATTTGATTTAGGCGAAGCGTTCAGAGTTGTTCTTCTGTCCGTCACAGAAGGTGATAATAAACCGTTAAAATACCCTGATATGTTTCGTGCGTCGGATTTGATGCTGTTGACCAAGATAGATTTATTGCCCTATGTTGAATTTAATACCAATAAAGCGATTGAATACGCACAACGAATCAACCCATCTATTCATGCACTAAGTCTTTCTGCCACGACAAGCGTTGGCTTAAAAGAATGGTATCTGTGGCTTAAAAATGCATCGAAAAAAATAACTCATGTGCATTGAGCGATTACAAATTGTAATTACAGGTCTTGTGCAAAGCGTAGGATTTCGTCCTCATGTATATCAAGTAGCAAACCTGCTTGGACTAACCGGCTGGGTTCAAAATAATCCATCCGGTGTTTTAATTGAGGTTCAAGGCATCTCAACTATCACTTTTTTACCGAGGCTTACCGAGTCACTTCCATCCCTCGCACGCATTGACGACATTAAAACAAAAAACATACCACTATACAATAATGAAAAGAATTTTAAAATCATCCCAAGCAAACTAGGGGAATCACGCACGATGATCTCACCTGATGTGAGCATTTGCAGCGATTGTCTCCACGAATTATTTGACTCACAAAGCCGGTATTATCAGTATCCTTTTTTAAATTGCACACAATGCGGGCCACGATTAACGATTACTCGCAATTTACCCTATGATCGTGACAAAACGTCAATGGATGTATTTCCATTGTGTATTGCATGCCGCAATGATTATCAAGATCCAGGCAATCGACGCTACCATGCACAACCCACAGCATGCGCTAAATGTGGGCCGCAACTGTCATCCAGCATTGACGTAATCGCTCAAGCGATTATAGATGGTCAAATCATTGCATTAAAAGGATTGGGCGGTTATCAATTGATCTGTGATGCCAGGAATGAAACGGCCATTGACATTTTACGCCAACGTAAACATCGTAAAGCAAAACCGTTTGCTTTAATGGTTGCTCATCTGCGGGATGTGGAATCTATCGCTGAAGTAGATAACGACGAACAAGAATTACTCATGAGTGTAGCTCGACCAATTGTATTATTAAAGCAGCGGGATTTTACGCTACCGCAATCCATTGCACCCAACTTGTCTCATCTTGGCATCATGTTACCATCAACACCGTTGCATTACTTGCTATTCGATGCATTGGAAAACACTCAATCGTCCATCCTTGTTGTCACGAGTGCGAACCTCGGTGGGGAGCCACTGATCATCGATGATATCGATGCAAAGGAAAAATTGACGTCTATTGCTGATTTAATCATATCCTATAATCGACAGATTGTGACTCGCGCTGATGACTCCGTCATGCGAATGATGAACCATTCACCGATGTTTATTAGACGTGCGCGTGGTTTTGTGCCTCAACGGATAAAATTACCATACTCTATTCCTCCGACGCTCGCCTTAGGCGGCCACCTTAAAAATACATTTTGCATCACACGTGATGATGAAGCATTTGTTTCGCAACACATAGGTAGTTTAACCAATAAACCAACCATTGAGTTTTTTCACGAATCATTAACGCATTGGATGCAATTTTTAGACGTTAAAATTGAACGCATTGCCTGTGACTTGCATCCTGACTTTTATACAACACAACTCGCCCATGATTATAATCTTCCGGTGGTAACCGTCCAGCATCATCATGCTCATCTTGCATCCGTTGCGAGTGAACACCACATTCTACAACCCGCACTCGGACTGGCATTAGATGGCTATGGGTATGGTTTAGACGGCAATGCCTGGGGTGGTGAACTCTTGTTATTTGATAAAACGTACTTTCAAAAACTAGGCAGCTTTTTACCATTACCTGCACCAGGCGGTGATATTGTAGCGCGTGAACCATGGCGCATGGCGGCAAGTGTTTTGCAACAATTAAACTTGAATCATCGTATTGTTGAAAAGTTTTCCTCTCAACCTCAAGCGCCGCTTTTAGCTCATTTATTAAAAACAAATAGATCTATGCCTCTCACCAGTAGTTGCGGACGATTATTTGATGCAGCAAGCGCCCTGTTAGGCATCAATCCTATTTCAACCTATGAAGGGCAGGCGGCTCTTCAATTAGAAAGTTTGGTAACTGAACTGGAAGTATTACCTAATGGGTGGTATGTTGAAGAGGGACAATTTAATTTACTACCCACGTTTCATCATTTATTGAATATTAATCCGATTATGGGCGCCAATGTATTTCATGGCACGATGATTGCCGGTTTAACAGATTGGCTCGCCGAAGCGGCAACCAACTTATCAACGGATATCATCGTACTCAGTGGCGGATGTTTTTTAAATAAAGTGCTGACTGATGGACTTTATCATGGTTTACATCAGCGTGGATTTAAGGTTTATTTGCCAAAACAATTACCACCTAATGATGGGGGGTTATCACTGGGCCAAGCGTGGATAACTGGAACAAAGAGGGAAAACTCATGTGTTTAGCAATACCAGCCCAGATCATTAAAATACTGGATTTTCAACGCGCGTTAGTTAATTTGGGCGGCATTGAAAAAGACATTTCGGTTGCATTATTAGCGGATGTAGCCATCGGCGATTATGTCATTCTCCATGTGGGTTATGCTTTAACAAAACTGGATGAAGATGAAGCGAAAAAAACACTGGGATTGTTTGCAGACATGATGCAAGGAGACGCTAACGCATGAAATATATTGAAGAATTTCGTCATGAAGACACAGCCAAAATGCTTGCGGAGGCCATTACAACCGCGGCCAACCCTGAGAGATATTATCGATTAATGGAGTTTTGTGGTGGCCACACCCACACTATCCACCGATATGGATTACCCAGTTTATTACCGAGTAATGTTGAAATGATCCATGGACCTGGTTGTCCTGTTTGTGTATTGCCCATGGAGCGTATTGATAAAGCCATAGCGCTTGCCAATCTTCCAAATATTATTTTATGCAGCTATGGTGACATGTTGCGCGTACCTGGTTCAAATAAACGCAGTTTATTGCAAACTAAAGCACGTGGTGCTGATGTGCGAATGGTTTACTCTGTCGATGATGCACTGCATATCGCGCAACGCAATCCACAAAAAGACGTGGTATTTTTTGCGATTGGCTTTGAAACCACCACACCGCCAACGGCGCATGCGATTAAACAAGCGAAAGCGCTGCATTTGACTAATTTCAGCGTATTTTGTAATCACGTTCTCACACCAGTTGCCATGGATAGTTTGTTACAAACACAACAACAAGAAGCTGATGCTGTGAATTTAGATGGTTTTGTAGGGCCGGCTCATGTCAGTATTGTCATTGGTAGTCAAGCTTACGAGACCGTGAGCCAAAAATATAAAAAGCCCATTGTGATTTCTGGATTTGAACCGATTGATGTATTACATTCTATCTTGATGTTGATTGAGCAAATTAATCAACAGCGCAGTGAAGTTGAAATCCAATACACACGTGCTGTAACGCGAGAAGGCAGTTTATTATCGCAATCACTCATGGCAGAGGTGTTGGAATTGCGATCAAGCTTTGAATGGCGTGGCCTAGGTTCTATTCCAAACAGTGCTTTGCAAATTAAGTCGGCATTTGCAGAATTTGATGCTGAAAAACGCTTTACATTACCTGACACAAAAGGCATTGAGCACAAACAATGCGATTGCGGTGCCATTTTACGAGGATTAAAAAAACCTACGGATTGCAAATTATTTGCGAAAGTTTGTACGCCAGAAAATCCATTAGGATCATGCATGGTGTCAAGTGAAGGCGCTTGTGCAGCCATTTATGCTTATGGCCGAGGGAGTATAACCGCATGAATACCGTGATTGAGCTACCTCGTCGTATTAAAAAATTATCAGGACCTAAGCTGAACATCAAACACGGTTGTGTCGAATTAAGCCATGGCAGTGGTGGACGCGCGATGGCTCAATTAATTGATCAGCTTTTTTTTGCAGCATTTGATAATGAATGGTTGGCACAAAAAAATGATCAAGCGTGCTTCCCAGTTACTACCGGTCGCATGGTGATGACCACGGATGCTCACGTGATTTCACCGTTATTTTTTCCAGGCGGAGATATCGGATCACTTGCCATACATGGCACGATTAATGACATTGCCATGGCGGGCGCGAAACCGTTATATTTATCAGCAAGTTTTATCCTTGAGGAAGGCTTGCCGCTTAGTGATTTACAAAAAATTGTGGCATCAATGGCCATGGCTTCGCGCTTGGCGAATGTTTCTATTGTTACTGGTGATACAAAAGTCGTTGAACGAGGGAAAGGCGATGGTGTGTTCATCACCACAACAGGCATAGGTGTTGTCCCTCATGGGGTAAGCATTTCAGGTGATAAAGCATGTCCTGGTGATCACGTCATAGTCAGTGGCCACATTGGTGATCATGGTGTTGCGATCATGTCACTGCGGAATAACTTGCAATTTTTTACGACGATTGAATCGGATACTGCAGCCCTTCATAATTTAGTCCATCACATGATGACTGCCGCACCCAATATACATTGTCTGCGTGATCCAACGCGCGGAGGAATTGCCACAACATTGAATGAATTAGCACTGCAATCACACGTGGGATTTATGATTGATGAGCGTCAAATTCCTATTCGTACCGAGGTCAATAGTGCATGTGAATTATTAGGCCTCGATGCGATGTACGTGGCAAATGAAGGAAAATTATTGGCCATCGTCTCGCCCGAAGATAGCGCTACCTTATTAACTGCCATGCGTGCACATCCCTTAGGACAAGATGCGGCTATTATTGGCGAAGTCATCCGTGATCCGCGTTGTTTTGTGCAATTAAAAACAAAAACGGGCGGGATCCGCATGATGGACTGGCTGGCTGGCGAGCAATTACCAAGGATTTGCTGACCATGGATAATCAAAACAATCATTTTTTACCTCACACTCAATTACAAGTTCTGATTGATACCTTGCAGGCTTCTGGATATTCTTGTGTTGGACCGCAAGTTCGCGATGGGGCTATTATTTATGATGTTTTGACGGAAGCCACCCAATTACCTTGGGGCATACGTGACCACCAGGCACCGGGAGAATATCGACTTGAAATTTTGGATAAAAAACAAGCATTTGCCTTCGCTAACGGCCCACAAGCCATTAAACCTATTTTATTCAAACCCAGTGAAACCGTTTGGAAAGTCGCACGAAATAGTGTAGGTAAATTAGAGTTTATTCCACAAGCCGCCACCGAAACACCGGTTGCAATCCTAGGTGCGCGTGCATGCGATTTAGCAGCAATGGGCATACAAGATAAGGTCTTTCTAGCTAAAGATAAAACAGATGTACGTTATAAACAACGTCGCGAGTCCCTATTTGTTGTTGCCGTTAATTGCACGTACTCATCCAACAATTGTTTTTGTGTATCTGCAGGTACCGGGCCGAATATTTTGCCGCCGTTTGATCTGGTAATGACTGAATTAGACGGTGGATTTGTCATTAAAAGCGGCAGTGAACGTGGGCTCTTAATACTTGCAGCACTCCGTTTGAAACTGGCCACTAACCTTCAAATCCAGGATGCCGTTGAGGCCGTTGACGTTGCTGCTGAGATGCAAACAAAACGTATTCCTTTCGATAATAAACGTGAATTACGTGATTTATTGTTCGCAAACTTAAACCATGCTCGCTGGGATGAAGTTGCAGAGCGCTGTTTGTCGTGCGGTAACTGTACATCCGTTTGTCCAACTTGCTTTTGTCACAGTGAAATAGATAAGCCTAGCCTAGATGGTACAGGCAGCGAACACCAGCGAGAGTGGGACTCGTGTTTCACATCAGGACACAGCGAGTTAGGCGGAAAACCTATTCGTGAGGAAACGAGTCAGCGGTACCGGCAATGGTTAACCCATAAAGTCGGCAGTTGGTTTGATCAATTTGGTACGAGTGGATGTGTTGGCTGCGGACGATGTACAACATGGTGCCCTGTTGGCATTGATATCACTGAAGAGTTAGCTGCTATTTCAGGTGAATCCAATCTATGGAAAAAATCTCATGACTGATGTTTATTTACCTCATCCCGCAAAAATTATCGCGCGCACTCAAGAGTCCTCCACCATATTCACGTTGAAAACCAAATTTATTGACCAAAAACATCATCCCGTCACTTTTTTACCTGGTCAATTTAATATGCTCTATCTTTATGGTGTTGGTGAAGTTGCGATTTCAATCTCATCTGACGGATCTGATCCATCTTGTTTAAGCCATACCATACGCGCTGTTGGTCGTGTCACAAAAGCGCTACAAACATTGCAACCCGGTGATGAGGTTGGTATTCGAGGCCCCTATGGTCAAGGTTGGCCTCTAGAACGTGCTCGATCCAAAGAGATTGTTATCGTCACAGGCGGTTTGGGCTGTGCACCGACCGTGTCCCTGATTAATTATATTCTGGCCAGACGAAAACAGTTTGGTGCTTTAAAAATTCTTCAAGGTGTAAAACACAGCGATGATTTTATTTTTAAAAAACAATATGCGAAATGGCAACAAAACGTGGATACGGAGGTCTATATCGCAGCGAATCTTGCAGGTCCTCACTGGCCGTGGGGAGTCGGCTATGTAACCGATATGATTCAAACGTTAGCATTAGATCCTGGCAGAACCATCGCCATGATGTGTGGTCCAGAAATGATGATGCATGCGGCCATTCATGCATTGGTCAATAAAGGAATGCAGGAAGAATCTATTTATTTAAGCATGGAGCGCAACATGGTATGCGGTATAGGTCACTGCGGGCATTGCCAATATGGTGACTTGTTTGTTTGCAAAGATGGCCCTATTTTTGCTTATCCAACTATCAAAGCACTGTTTTGCGAGAAAGGATTCTAATCATGAAAAAACCACGACTTGCTGTGTATAAATTCACATCCTGCGATGGTTGTCAATTGGCCTTTTTGAACTCAGGCGAATCATTATTGGTGTTATCAGAGCTTGTTGAGATCGTACATTTTGCTGAAGTCGGCATAGTCGCACTTGAATCACCCGTTGATATTGCCTTCATCGAAGGGAGTATCTCAACCCCAGATGAGATAGACCGCATCAAAAAAATCCGTGAAAACACCACGCACCTGATTACCATTGGTGCTTGTGCAACAACGGGCGGGATCCAGGCATTACGAAATGCAGCGAACCATCAAGAGTGGATGACCAGCATTTATGCGTCCCCAAAAACCATTAAAACATTAGCAACATCTACCGCTATTGCCAATCACGTCAAGGTTGATTGGGAATTATGGGGATGCCCTGTTAATACACACCAAGTATTCAGCACTATACGCTCATTATTGTTTGGTGCTAGGC
>Ga0155617_1190_pt2 | contig 13983 bp, 15 predicted proteins | sample RifCSPhighO2_12_FD_107274 | JGI IMG/M metagenome (GOLD analysis project Ga0155617, IMG submission 107274) | Legionellales bacterium RIFCSPHIGHO2_12_FULL_42_9
ACATGCTAAGGCTGCAAAAGTCCCAATTATCGTTGCTATTAATAAGATAGATAAACACGATGCTGATCCAGAGCGCGTGATGAATGAATTAGCGACGCATGAAGTGATTCCTGAAGCTTGGGGTGGTGATACGCAATTTGTAAAAATATCAGCTAAAGCAGGAACCGGAATTGATGAGTTATTGGAGTCTATTTTGCTCCAATCGGAGGTTCTGGAATTAAAAGCAATGGTTGATGGTGCGGCACGAGGAATTGTGATTGAGTCACGTATTGATAAGGGTCGTGGGCCGGTTGCAACGATACTTGTTCAAAGTGGTACTTTGCATAAAGGCGATATTATTCTAGCTGGATTTCAATATGGTCGTGTTCGGGCTTTGGTGAGCGATAGTGGTCATCCTGTTGAAAGTGCGGGGCCATCTATTCCAGTCGAAGTGCTTGGTTTATCAGCTATTCCTCATGCGGGGGATGAAACATTGGTTGTTCCTGATGAGCGTAAAGCGCGTGAAGTAGCCTTGTTCCGACAAGGAAAATTTCGCGATGTCAAATTAGCTCACAAACAAAAATTATCGCTGGAAGGGATTTTTGAGAACATGGCGACCGCGGAGGTTAAGGTGCTGAATGTGGTACTTAAAGCCGATGTTCAGGGTTCTTTGGAAGCAATTACGGATGCATTAGTTAAATTATCTACCGATGAAGTGAAGGTTGAAATTATTGCCAGCGGGGTTGGAGGAATTACCGAGTCTGATGTGCATTTGGCGATTGCGTCTAATGCAGTTCTTATTGGATTTAACGTACGTGCTGATGCGACTGCTAAACGTTTGGCTGAACAAGAGTCTGTTCTGCTAAATTATTATAGTGTGATTTACGATATCGTCGATCAAGTTAAAGCTGCGTTGACAGGAATGCTCTCGCCTCAGTTTAAAGAGGAAATTATTGGCATAGCTGAAGTTCGTGATGTATTTCGTTCCCCTAAATTAGGTGCAATCGCAGGTTGTATGGTTGTTGAGGGAATGATTAAACGGAACAATCCAATTCGAGTGTTACGTAATAATGTCGTTATTTATGAAGGAACATTGGAATCGTTACGCCGCTTTAAAGAGGATGTGGTTGAAGTACGTCAGGGATTGGAGTGTGGTATTGGCGTTAAAAATTACAACGATGTCAAGACTGGTGATTTAATTGAAGTATTTGAAACCGTTGAAGTCAAGCGTGTATTATGAAAAGGCAGTTTAAACGAAGTGATCGTGTTGCAGAACTACTGCAACGCGAATTATCACAACTCATTCAATTAGAAATCAAAGATCCTCGTTTACCGGCGTTTGTGACTATATCCAGTGTCACTGTTTCTGGTGATTTGAGTTATGCCAAAGTGTATTTCACAATTCTCTCCGGCGATAAACAAGAAACAGCCACTGTTTTAAATAACGCAGCGAGTTATTTGCGTTCGCTTCTGGCAAAAACGATTAAGTTATACACCATGCCTCAGTTGATTTTTATTTATGATGAATCAATTGAGTATGGAATAAACTTGAGTAAATTAATTGATGAAGCCAATACAGAAGACTGAGCGAGGGCCAGTAGACGGTATTTTATTGCTCAATAAGCCGCTTGGTTTTACTTCTAATGCAGTATTGCAAAAAATAAAAAGACACTATCGTGCTGAAAAAGCTGGCCATACCGGCAGTCTTGATCCGTTGGCGACGGGGATGTTGCCCATTTGTTTTGGTGAGGCAACCAAGTTCGGTCAATATGTGCTTGATTCTGACAAAACTTATCGGGCAACCGGTTTATTAGGAAGCAAAACCAGTACCGGTGATGTTGCAGGTGAAATCATTGCTTCTGTTTCGCATATTGATGTCAGTGAAGAGGCATTATGGATGGTTCTGAAAGAATTTCAAGGCGAAACTTTACAACGTCCTTCCATGTTCTCTGCTTTAAAACATCAAGGTGTGCCTTTGTATCGGTACGCTCGCAAAGGAATTGTTATTGAACGAGATCAACGCCCTATTTATATTCATGAATTGCAACTCCTGAATTATGATGGAAGACAGTTCGTTATCCAAGTGTCATGCGGCAAGGGAACGTATATTCGTAATTTGGTTGAGGATATCGGTGAGAAGCTCGGTACTTATGCTCATGTGATTCAATTACATCGCTTGTATACGAATGGATATGCTAACCAAGTGATGTATGATTTGGATGAGTTGTTGGCTATGAATCAAGAGCAGCTACAACAGTGCTTGTTGCCAATGGACACACCGGTGAGTCATTTGCCAGAGGTCTTGTTGTTTGACTCTGAGACAGCCGACTTACAACAGGGAAAAGTCATTACGAAGCAAGGCGGGACGGAGGGTCTCTGTGCGCGTTTGTATGATGAAACACGCCATTTTGTTGGTTTGGGAACGTGGATTGCTGACCATTTGTTGCGCGCTAAGCGGTTGGTGCGGCGAGAAGACAGAAGATAGAAAACAGGATCGTAGCCTGGTTGCTTGCAACCGGGTTGCAAGCTGCCCGGGTTGCAAGCAACCAGGTTGCAAGTTGCCCGGGTTGCAAGCAACCAGGCTACTTAGTTTTGATTATAAAAAAATATGATTATAAAAAAACATGATTATAAAAAAATATAGAATTGATTCAGAATATTTGGTACAATTTCTGCCTTTCGTGATTTTATAAAGAATGATACTACTAATTCCAGGAGCCTAAACTATGTCGCTAACCAGCGTCCAAAAAGCAGAAATTGTTGATCAATATAAGCAATCAGCTACTGATACCGGTTCTCCGGAAGTCCAAGTTTCTTTAATTACAGCACGAATTAAGTATTTGACAGAGCACTTTAAAGAACATCGCAAAGATTTTCATTCACGTCGTGGTTTACAAAATTTAGTGAATAAGCGTCGTAAATTGTTAAAATATTTGAAACAAAATGATGGATCTCGTTACCAAACATTAATTGTTAGTTTGGGTCTTAGAGATAGCAACTAATCCGTTGAAAATCTAATTTTGCCCCCCCTCTCCCGCTTGCGGGAGAGGCTTAGGGAGAGCGTAGATCAAAATTAGCAGGGTAGAGTAATGCACATGCTCTCTGCCATCCGTAAAAGTGTTAACAACGCTTCAAGGCGCTTTTTCGCGCCTTTTTTTTTAATAAAGAATGACCGAGGTAAATTAAGTGCCAAAATATACAAAAGAAATACAATATGGTGAATATAATTTAATTCTGGAGACGGGTGAAGTTGCAAGACAAGCAGATGCTGCCGTTTTAGTCAGTATGGCCGGTACCCAGGTTTTAGTTACGGTTGTCGCAAAAAAGCAAGGCGCTGAAAATAACGACTTTTTTCCGTTGCAGGTCAATTATCAAGAGCGAACTTATGCCGTTGGGAAAATTCCTGGTGGTTTTAATAAGCGGGAGGGTCGGCCTAGTGAAAATGAAACATTAACTTCACGCTTGATAGATAGACCATTACGTCCTCTATTTCCTAAAGGTTTTTATAATGAAGTGCAAATTATAGCCACGGTGATGTCGCTTAATCCTGATGTTCCTGCCGACATTTTGGCAATGATTGGTGCGTCAGCTGCGGTGTCACTGTCAGGTATGCCTTTTTCGGGACCAATTGCGGCTGCTCGGGTCGGTTACAAAGATGGCATTTATTTGTTGAATCCAGGGCATAAAGAGGTTCAAGACTCAGCGCTTAATTTAGTCGTTGCAGGGACAAAGGACGCTATTTTGATGGTTGAATCAGAAGCGTGTGAATTATCTGAAGAAATTATGCTTGGCGCGGTGTTGTTTGGCCACGAAATGATGAAGGGTGTGATTAAAGCAATTAACGAATTGGTTGTTGAGGCAGGTAAGCCATCCTGGAATTGGAATGCGTCAGCAGAGAATACGGACTTAACGAGTCGGGTTGAGGCGCTTGCTGAAACAAAAATTTCTGAAGCGTATCAACTTAAAGACAAACAACAGCGTTACCCAACGCTTTCCCTGATCCGTAAAGAGCTTATTACCCAATTGACCGCTGAAAATGAGGCAGTTAGTTCAGATACCATTGAAAATGAAATTGAAGTTTTAGAACGAACAATTGTTCGGAACCGTATTTTAGCAGGTGAGCCGCGTATTGACGGTCGCGATCATCAGACTGTACGTCCTATTTCTATTCGTACCAAATTTCTTGAAAGGGCGCATGGTTCAGTGCTCTTTACTCGTGGCGAGACGCAAGCGATTGTGGCTGCGACTTTGGGTAATGACCGTGATGCACAAACCCTCGATGGATTAACTGGTGAAGCAAAAGACCGATTTATGCTTCATTATAATTTTCCTCCCTACTGTGTGGGAGAGACTGGCATGGTCGGTAGTCCAAAACGACGTGAAATAGGTCACGGTCGCTTGGCAAAACGCAGTTTAATGGCGGTTTTACCTTCAATGACAGAGTTTCCTTATGTTTTACGCGTTGTGTCTGAAATTACCGAGTCTAATGGTTCAAGCTCAATGGCCACAGTCTGTGGTACTAGTTTAGCGTTAATGGATGCCGGTGTTCCTCTTAAGGCGCCTGTCGCTGGAGTTGCGATGGGTCTGATTAAAGAAGGCGATCGGTTTGCGGTATTAACCGATATTCTTGGTGATGAAGATCATCTTGGCGATATGGATTTTAAAGTGGCCGGAACTGAGAAAGGCATCACGGCATTGCAGATGGACATTAAAATTACCGGAATTACCAAAGAGATTCTGGAGCAAGCCCTAGAGCAAGCGCTTGCGGGTCGTAAGCATATTCTGACTGTCATGAATAACGCATTATCGACGCATCGTCAGGAATTGTCCGAACATGCGCCACGAATTGTGACCATGAAAGTGGCCGAAGATAAAATTCGTACGGTCATTGGTAAAGGTGGGGCAACAATTAAAGGGCTGATTGAGAGTACGGGTGTTTCTATCGATATCGATGACACAGGGCTTGTGCAACTATTCTCTCCTAATACCGATGCGCTAGAAGAGGCAAAACGACAAATTAAAGCATTGACCGCGGAAGTTGAGCCTGGCCAAACTTATCATGGCAAAGTGAGTCGTATTGTTGACTTTGGTGCTTTCATTAATTTACTTCCTGGCAAAGATGGTCTGCTGCATATTTCACAAATTTGCAGTGATCGTAGTCAAAAAGTAGAAACTGTTTTACATGAAGGTCAAGAAATTGACGTTTTTGTGGCGGGCGTTGATAAACAAGGGAAGGTCAAGCTTGAGTGGTTGAATAAGCCTGGTGCAGTGAATAAATCGGTAAAGGAAGAAAGCTCTGAACCGACCAGTTCTGAACAGTCTAGTTTTGAAACTGCAGAGAGTGAAACGGTACAATTAGAGTCGCCGCCGGAAGAGTAACAGAAACGTTGTGGCTAAAACTCGACTTTATGATTTTTTTAAAAACGCACATAACATAAACGACGTGGCTAAAATACAACTTAAAAACCGTCGAAATACCGACGAAAGTCGATATTCATTTGCTCAACTTGTTGACCCCGTGGTCAAGCCACGGGGATTCGGGTGAGTTTCCGGTGGTGGTTTGACAAGATGATATTTTTGTAAAAAACCAACAGAAATAGCTAAATAAATAATCCTGTTTATCAAGAAATTAATCCCAAAAACTCAGCTCGCGTTTTGGTGTCATCGCGCATCGAACCCAGCATCACCGATGTTTTCATGATGGAATTTTGTTTTTCAACACCGCGCATCATCATACATAAATGTTTTGCTTCAATAACAATACCTACGCCGTGTGCGCCAGTGACTGATTGAAGACAATTTGCAATTTCAGAGGTTAGGCGTTCCTGAATTTGCAGGCGGCGAGCGTAGTAGTCAACAATGCGAGCAATTTTAGATAATCCAATGACTTTGCCGTTTGGAATATAACCGACATGGCATTTTCCCAAAAAAGGGATCAGGTGATGTTCGCACATGGAATAGATTTCGATATCTTTTACAATCACCATTTCACTCATGTCAGAGTCGAACAACGCATTATTTATTATTTCATCGAGGCTTTCTCGATAACCCTTGGTCAGATAGAAAATTGAATTAGCAGCGCGTTCTGGAGTGCCTTTCAATCCTTCACGTGTTGGATCTTCGCCAATTCCTTTGATAATTTTTCTATAGTACTCTTGCAGATCGTGCATGGATAGATAACCCTAAGTTCTAACCTGGGGGCCACGTCATCTGACGGCCGCCTAGAAGATGTAAATGAATGTGGTAAACATCCTGTCCGCCACCGGGATTAACATTGAAAACTAAGCGATAGCCAAAATCATTTAGCGCCTTCAGTTGAGCAATTTTTTTAGCCGTAAGAATCATATAGCCTAGTAATTGCTGATCTTGGTTTTCAGTATTATTAATTGTTGCAATGTGTTGTTTGGGAATTATCAGAAAATGAGAGGGTGCTCGTGGTTTGATGTCTTCGATTACGATTAGCTCAGGATCATCAAGAAGAATTGTTGCGGGTAGTTGCTTTTGAATAATTTTACAAAAAATACAGGTCTCTTCCATCTGAAATCACTCAATAGGTCTATCAAAAAAATACTTATTTTAGCTTATCTTGTTACTGAGAACCACGTAGTCGAGTATTAAATTTTGCGTTTTAATTTAAATTTAAGCATAATACAGCGTTTTTTATTACTTTTGATGGATTATAAAATGGGATTAATGCAGATTAACAGTGGTCGTGATGTGCCTAATGAAATTAATGTCATTATTGAAATACCAATGCATGGAGAGCCGGTTAAATATGAAGTCGACAAAGAATCAGGCGCATTATTTGTTGACAGGTTTATGACAACCGCCATGTTTTATCCAACAAACTACGGCTATGTTCCAAATACATTATCGGAAGATGGTGATCCGGTGGATGTTTTAGTGGTTACGCCGGTTCCTTTAATCAGTGGTGCTGTGGTTCGTTGCCGTCCTCTTGGTTTGTTGAAAATGACTGATGAGTCAGGAGTTGATGCGAAGATACTGGCTGTGCCAATTACTAAATTGTCAAAAATGTATGAGCAACTAACGAGTTATGAAGATTTACCGCAACATTTGCTCTTGTCCCTGGAACATTTTTTTCAGCATTATAAAGATTTAGAAGAAGGCAAATGGGTTAAAGTGGATGGTTGGCGAGGCATTGAAGACGCTCGAGAAGAGATTTTGGCTAGTGTTAAACGATTTAATGATCAATAATAGAACAAATATTCTGGAAAAAGAAATAGAATGACTATTAAAAGGCATGCATTAACCGTTTTTAGTCTAACTATGATCACAGTGGGCTCAGTAGATAGTATCCGTAATCTACCTGCAACCGCATTGTTTGGTAGTCAATTAATTTTCTTTTTTACATTTGGTGCCTTGTTTTTTTTAATTCCAGCGGCCCTGGTTTCTGCGGAGCTTGCCTCAGGATGGGCGAAACAAGGGGGAATTTATATTTGGGTTAAAGAAGCCTTTGGCAAACAAATTGGCTTTTTTGCAATCTGGTTGCAATGGATTGAAAATGTCATTTGGTATCCCACTATTCTCTCTTTTGTTGCTGGAACAATTGGTTATTTAATCAATCCTGCGCTTGCCAGTAATCCCTATTTTTTATGGTCTGTGATTGTCCTTGCCTTTTGGGGCGTGACTTTTGTTAACTTGAGGGGCATGCGATCGTCAGCATTGTTTAGCAATATATGTACTATTTTTGGCCTTTTATTCCCGATGACTTTCATTATTACCTTGGGGGCATTATGGATAGGGGATGCCAATCCAATGCAGATTAAATTTGACGTTAACAGCATGCTCCCACATTTACAGGATCATTCGATTTGGGTCTCACTGACTGCAATCATGTTGTCTTTTTGTGGGGTTGAGATTGCCACGGTGCATGCCAATGATATTGCTAATCCACAACATGCCTTTCCCAAGGCGCTAATTTATTCGGTCCTGATTATTTTAAGTACTTTAATTTTGGGTTCATTGGCTATCGCAATTGTCTTACCACCGAATGACATTAATTTGGTGGCAGGTATCATGCAAGCATTTGATGCGTTTTTTGGTCGTTGGCAGTTGACTTGGTTGATGCCCTTAGTTGCATTGATGCTCGTGATGGGCGGTCTTGGTGGTGTGAGTAATTGGATTATTGCGCCCACTAAAGGACTTTTGGTGGCAGCTCTGGATGGCAATTTACCTCCCGTGTTTCAGACAGCGAATCAGCATGGCGCGCCAGTGATTATGTTGGTGGGGCAAGCAGTTATCGTAACGGTGTTGTCTACTTTATTTTTGTTTATGCCAAGTGTCAACGGATCGTATTGGTTATTGACAGCCATGGCAGCGCAACTTTATATGTTAATGTATTTATTAATGTTTTTTGCTGCAATTAAGCTCCGTTTAAGCGAACCTGATGTTCCGCGTGTGTTCCATATTCCTGGCGGGTTCGTAGGGTTATTGTTTGTGGCTATTGTAGGTATTATTGGTACTACAGTTACTTTGGCTGTCAGTTTTATACCACCTAATGGAATTAATGTTGGAAATTTGGTTCATTATGAACTGATCTTGATATTTGGATTAGTATTTCTGTGTTCTCCGCCATTTGTCGCAGGGATATTGCAAAAAAGACAGCAAAAAAAAAATGATAAGGATCGTGAGCTAACAACAATCTGGGCGCGTATTGTCCGAGTTATTATTACTTGATGCCTTAACTAAATTTGATAATTATCAATAAGTCGAATAGTACCAATGTAGACTGCTGCAAAGCGTCGCCCACTGTAATCTTCGATATAATCAACCCTTATTCCCCTGTTTTCGAGTGCCTTTCTGATGTCAACACACGTGTTGCCTTGATGGAAAAGTTGGGCGAATTGCTCTGCTTGACTACGCTCTATAGGAGAAAGTCGGTTGTTGCGTGAACTGTAAGCAAGACCTGATTTTTCTCGAATTGTTGGGCAAGACGTGATCTGGGTATCAAGGAAAAAGTCGGTGGCCATGTCGCGAATTAATAGATATTGTTGATAATCTTTTTCACCAAAATAGGCTTGGTTGGGGCGTACGATATTGAGTAGTTTCATGACGATGGTCAGAACGCCGGCAAAATGCCCAGGGCGGTGTTTGCCTTCCAAGAGTTTAGTAAGCGCAGTTTCTTGAATTTGATAGCGGAACCCTTGGGGATAAATGGATTGTTCCGTGGGCAGGAGACAATATTGCACACCGTCGTTTTGCAATAATTTTAAATCATCATCTAGTGTGTACGGATACTGAATAAAGTCGTCTTGATTGTTAAATTGAGTGGGGTTAATAAAGATACTGACGATAGTTTGCTTATTTTCTTGCTGACTTCGTTTAATTAATGAGCGATGGCCGGCATGAAGATTACCCATTGTGGGCACAAACCCTAAGGTTAAGTTCTTATCCATGCCTGCTCTCAGAGTGTGCCAGTGATCTAAATTGTCTATTAGTTGCATGATGATCCCTTGTTGAAGTTGTTTATTTTAGTCCCCTCTCCCTCCTACGAGGTGAGGGAGGGGGTTAGGGCGATCAAAATGAATGCTCGTGTGTCGGAAATTCAAGTTGTTGCACCTGTCCGACATAAGCATTAATTGCATCGAGTATCAATTCGTTGGTTTTGGCATAGTGCTTAACAAATCGTGGTTTGAACTCGTTTTGCATACCTAACAAATCATGCCAAACTAACACTTGGCCGTCGGTCGCCCCACCCGCGCCAATGCCAATGGTCGGAATGGCTAAGGCACTAGTAATGGTTTTAGCCAGTTCATGGGGAATGCATTCGAGGACGATGGCTGTACATCCAGCTGTTTCCAGGTTTTTAGCTTGTTCGAGGATCATTGCTGCATCGAGAGCCTCTTTTCCTTGCACACGGTATCCACCGAGTTGATGGACGGACTGCGGTGTTAAACCAATGTGGCCAAGGACAGGGACTCCCGCTCCGACTAAATCATTGATCAGGGCACACGTTTTTAGATCCCCACTTTCAATTTTAATGGCATGCGCGCCGGCCTGCATTAATTGTCTGACATTGTGTATTGTTTCGCCATGCGGTAGTCGGTGGCATAGAAAGGGTAAATCACTGATCAAAAACTGGTGCTTAAGGCCGCGAGCGACAGCCTGGGTATGAAGAACCATCATTTCCATGGTTGCCATAACGGTACTGTCATGACCATGGACAACCATGGCGACCGAATCTCCGACTAACACACAGTCTAAGTGTGATTCAGCGATGATTCGTGCTGATGGATAATCGTAACAGGTGAGCATGGTGATTTTTTCATGCAGTTGTTTTTTTTTCTTAAAATCCGTGGTTTTCATGACAGTCTCCTGGGCGTATAATTGCAGACTGTAAGATCATGAATAGAAGAAAGCCAAAAAGCATAACTATTAGGTACCTGTCGCATGGATCAAGTCCTCCGAAATGAGATTAAAAATCTAAGTGTCACCACTGAGTTAACTAGTTGGTGCGACCCTGATCCTAAAGGAGACTGGTGAAATTGGCAAATTTTTTGAACTATACCGCGCGCAGTATATATTCCTACTTAAATATTAATGAGAAAACCATGCGATTTTCCGAATTATTAAAATCTGCCGGCGAACACCGCTTTTTCTTTAATGGCGCAGATGGCCTTTTAGAAGGCTGCCTGCTGGTTCCAGACGAAATCAGAAAGCCTTATGTTGCTATTCTTGGACATCCGCATTCATTGCAAGGTGGCAGTATGAATAATAAGGTGGTGACGACGATGGCGCGCGCCTTGAGGGAACTGCATATTCCAAGCTTACGGTTTAATTTTCGTGGTGTTGAAAATTCCGAAGGAGAATTTGATAATGGCATTGGCGAAAGCGCAGACATGTTGTGTCTTGCTCGGATGTGGGCAGATGAAGTGCCTCGGAGTAAATTTATATTTGCCGGATTTTCTTTTGGGGCTTATGTGACTTATCGAGCGGCAGCACAATGGCCACATGAGTTATTAATCTCGGTAGCACCTGCGGTTGATAGCAATGATTATACCTGTTTTGCTGAAATCCCGCCTGTTTGGCATATTTTGCAAGGGGATAATGACGAGGTTGTGCCCTTGGACAAAGTACTGGCTTTTGCCGCAAGATGTACGCCGACCCTTCCTGTTCATCGTTTTCCGGACACAGGGCATTTTTTTCACGGCAAGCTGCTTTTACTTAAAGAGAAACTCATGAGTATTATTACTGGATGCCTAAGCTCGAGGTATTATCGCGATGACACTGTTAACGGCCTATGAGGCGCTAGCCACCAGCGGCGATATTGAGGATGATGATGAGCAACGGCAACTGTTATCTCTATTTGAGAACGTATCGATTCAGTTAGCGAAGTTTACATCAAAAAAAATATGGCCTTGGCGAAAAACGAAACAAAAACGCGGTATTTACCTTTATGGTCCAGTTGGAACGGGTAAGACCTTTCTCATGGATTTGTTTTATCAAGAGGTGAGCGAAACGCGCAAGGGACGCTTCCATTTTCATCATTTTATGCAACAAATCGATGTCCAATTACGGAAACTCCAGGGTCACCAAGATCCGTTGCGCTATTTGGCACATGAAATTGCCAAATCCATCCACTTGCTTTGTTTGGATGAGTTTTTAGTGTATGACGTGGTTCAGGCCATGATTTTGGCGGAGCTCTTGCAGGCATTATTTGCTGAGGGAATAGTGTTGGTCACGACGTCTAATACGCCGCCCGATGAGTTATATCTGAACGGGGTGCAACGGGTGCGATTTTTACCAGCAATTGATCTTATTAAGTCGCATTGTGAAGTCATTTCTCTTTCGCATCAACGCGATTACCGTTTAGAACGCGAGCAGTCCTTAGAAACCTATTTTTATCCGTTGACTCCTCAAAATGAAAAAAAACTTGCGAAACAATTTAATACATTGGAAACTAAGAAAAGCAAGGAAGGGATGTTGATGATTCAAAACCGTGAAATAGCGTTTATTCAATGCGGTGAAAAAACAGTGTGGTTTGATTTTAAAGTGATTTGCAATTTACCAAGAAGTCAGTTGGATTACCTTGAGATAGCTGATCGATTCAGTACTGTTTTTGTCAGCGGGATCCCCGCCCTGAATAAAAATAGCTCCGTATTTGTTGTTTTATTCATCAATTTAGTGGATGTGTTTTATGATCGCGGCCTTCGTTTGGTGATTTTGGCTTCAGTACCTTTAACTGAACTTTATGTGGCAGGTAGCATGCTTGCTGAATTTAAACGGATCTTAAGTCGTCTGGAAGAAATGCAATCATTGGATTATCGCCGTCGGCATTTGCCGAAATCAGTGTGTCATTTATTACCACCGATGTTGCTGTAAACCTCCACTTTGTGACCGCGTGCAGTATTTTTCCTAAACAACAAATTGTTGGGTGATACTGCCTACCCATTGCAAATGAGAATGATTATCGATATCATTAGTTATATTGATGATTGATGATGAGGCATGATGCATAGTTCAGAATTAATTCCAGGGGATCACGTACGGCTTGTTGATTTTGGTGACACTGATCTTATTTATCGACGTAAGCTTCTCTCATTGGGGATCACCCGTGGCGTTTACGCACTGATTGTTCGTAAAGCGCCTTTGGGGTGCCCGTTGCAAATCGAAGTACGGGGAACGTCATTGACCTTGCGAAAGGAAGAGGCGTGCTACCTAGAATGGGAGCGAGTATGACTAAGATCCTTCTTGTAGGAAACCCCAATTGCGGCAAAACCACTTTATTTAACGTATTAACCGGTGAAAATCAACGTATTGGTAATTGGCCAGGAGTGACTGTTGAGAAAAAAACGGGAAGTTTTAGCGTAGGCCTTCACCACTATGAGTTAATTGACTTACCCGGTATTTATTCATTGAGTTGTACACGTCAAGGTTCGAGCCCCGATGAGTTGATTACGGTGAAGGAGTTTGTCGCACTCGATGCCGATTTAATTATCAATGTGGTGGATGCCGTAAGTCTTGAGCGTCATCTTTACTTGACTAGCCAAATTTTAGAGTTAGGAAAGCCAGTTATTATCGCGTTAAATATGATGGATATTGCAACTCAACGCGGTGTTACGCTGGATACTATCAAATTATCGCAACAGCTTCGTTGTCCCGTAATCCCCATTCAAGCCCATAAAAAAATTGGTATTGAGGTCTTGCAACAGGCGGTGAATTCTTCGCCGATTTCGGCGCTGTCCTTACAGTTTGCGTTTCCTCTGTTTGTAACTAATTCACATCTTGCTTTAACGCAGTATTTGCAAAAAAGCGTGTTGGTATCAGAGAGGATTGCAAATTATTATGCCTGGCGGATCCTTGAAGGAGATACCGTTTTAGTTGAAAACAATCCATTGGAAAAAGCCCTGCTTCAGACGACTATCGAGCCTGATCTCGACCTAGTTCTCGCTGATGCACGTTATGAGAAAATTCATCAACTCGTCACTGCTGTCCAATCAAAACGAAGCGATGCCAGTGAACATTTTACCGCACGTCTCGACAAGATTGTATTGCATCGTTATTTGGCATTTCCGATTTTCTTGGGTGCCATGTACTTGATGTTTTTATTCGCCATCAATATTGGCGGGGGATTTCAAGATTTTTTTGATATTAGTTCAAATGCAATTTTTATTGAAGGGACGGCGTCATTCTTGCAACAAATTCATGCGCCACTTTGGGTCATTGCCTTGCTTGCCCATGGCGTTGGCAGTGGTATTAACACGACCATCACCTTTGCGCCTGTGATTGCGGCGATGTTTTTCTTTTTAGCCTTGCTGGAAACGTCGGGTTACATGGCGCGAGCGGCCTTTGTTGTCGATAAAATTATGCGTTGGTTGGGATTGCCTGGGAAATCATTTGTGCCGATGATTGTGGGTTTTGGCTGTAATGTGCCAGCAATTATGGCGGCGCGTACCTTGGATTCGGAACGTGATCGGATATTAACGGTGTTGATGGCGCCGTTCATGTCATGCAGTGCGCGTTTGGCGATTTACGCGGTGTTTG
>Ga0155617_1005_pt1 | contig 13845 bp, 6 predicted proteins | sample RifCSPhighO2_12_FD_107274 | JGI IMG/M metagenome (GOLD analysis project Ga0155617, IMG submission 107274) | Legionellales bacterium RIFCSPHIGHO2_12_FULL_42_9
CGCAAAACGGTGAATATTTAAAAGAAGTGCTTGATGCGATGGTCGCATTGCTTAATACCGAAACGTTTAAGGCGGCTATCGAAATTATTATTCCCATTGCTGTTTGTATGGTTGGCTATCAATATGTGATGGGGAAAAAGCTTGAGTCTTTGCATCGTTATATCGTCACAACATTCATTGTGACTTATTGTTTGTTGGGAATACGGGTGCCGGTAGGTATTATTGATATGCAAACGGCAACGGGTGCGGGCTCTGCATTAGCGGTTGACCATGTTCCGATAGGTGTTGCGCTGCCCGCAGCCATTATCAGTGGCGTGGGCTTTGGGATAACTCAAGCCTTCAGTGATGCTTTTCATATGCCTGCTGATTTGGATTATAACAAGACGGGTATGATTTTCGGCGCGCGTACTTGGCTTGCGGCAACTAATACACGGCTTTCTATGTCACCAGATTTAGCGCTCGATATGTCCTCTTATATTCGCCAATGTGTTTTCGCTGCAAAATTATTAGCAAGTCATCAAATAAGTCCACAAGAATTGGTGAATAGTTCAGATCTTAACAAAACCTACTTCGAGGATCCCTCACCCATTTTTCGGGTTATTTTACAAGATGGCAGCAATTTGGGTTGTCGTGAGGCAGCCGCTAATCTTCAAGGACGATTACCGATAGCTGCAAAGCGCGAATTGGATCGATTAGATCAGTTGATGGGGGGAAATAATGCAACTGCTAGCAAAAGTCTTGAGGCCGTTCACGATTATTACAAGATGGTTTCAAAGGGTGCAGCGGCTATCGTCACGCAAAATATTTTGATTAATGCGACGCGTGATGCTGCTGCCGATGCCTTTGCCTTCGTAGGCGCTGATGCTGCATTGATGAACTATACCAATACCGACAGCATGCAAAAAATGCATGTGGCAGAAGCGAATAGTTTTTGGTTGGCAAGCTATCGGCTGCCTTATTTTATGACAGTGATGTGGATGCTGACCATCTGTATTTTCCCTTTAATTGTGTTACTCGCATTTTTTCCGTTAACGCAGAATATTTATGTGTTTTATCTGCAATCGCAAGCTTATCTATGGTCTTGGCCGCCGATGTTTATCATTATCCACTTTTTTGTATCGCTAGCATCTGCCTGGACGATTACTATTTTTGGGCAAAAAACAGGCGGAGTCACTTTTTCAAACATTGACTCGTTGGCGAGTATGCACAGCAACTTTGCCTACACGGCGGGTGCATTGGCAGCGAGCGTGCCGTTTCTTGCCTATTACATCACCAAAGGTCTGTCATCTGTATTAAGTAATGCCGCGCAACATTTTGGTGGCATCGCGCAATCCTTATCAGTGAGTGAGGCCCAATCTGCCGCTAATGGTAATATTTCTATGGCATCCTACAGTGGCTGGAATATGAATTACGACAATACCAATGCGCATAAATTCGATACGAATTATCACCATGTTGATGGGCGTTCAACGGTACAAATGAGTAACGGAGCCTTGTTATCGCAAAATGCGGATGGTTCGCGTGTGGGTAATGTTCAACCCGCAATATCTAATGCAGCGGTTACTGTTCATGGCTCCGATCGGGTCGTTGATTCTTTACATCAAAGTGCAAATGAGTCATTCAGTAATGCGCATCAATTGCGTACTGCGGCAGATCAGCATCTCCAAACCGGCTTAAGTGAATTAAAGAACTTTACGACAAATGATGCCAATGATTTTCGCAGCGGTGCGGGGGTAAGTAATACGACTACCGATAGTATCAACCAAGATCTTCGTACGATGAAAGATGCGGTTCATCATTACAATAAACACCATGATGTGGCTAGTCATACCAGTGTTGAGGCAGCTGCCGCTTATCGATTAAACAGTGATAAATCGGTCTGGGGCAAAGGATTGCAATGGGTCAGTGGAACTTCGTTTGATGTCACGGGTACGGGGCGAACACAAGCATCAACTGGACACAGTGCACAGTGGTTTAATAATTCCAGTGAAGGACAAGCCTTCAATGAAGCGTTTAATCACATGATTAATACAGCAAAAACCAGCCATCTTGATGCCTCTGACACCCATAATTTAAGCGGAGCTGAACAAGTTGCTGCGAATTTCTCGGCAGGACAATCCTTATTAGAACAAGGATCGGCAGAATTTTCCCATGGACAGCAATTACAAACAGCAGCAAGTCATGCGCAAGAGAATGCAAGCGCTATCGATAGTAACTTAAGCCAACCTTATCATAACTGGGTGGTTTCTAAATTTGGTGCAGAAGGAGAACGTGTGATGTTGCAAGCAGATAGTCAGAGCATCGCCAAACAACATCAATGGGCGAGTGAGTTTTTAGAATCTAGGCAGGGTAAGAGTGCGCTTGCCAGTGAAGTTCATTCAGCTTTATCTCACACGGGCGCTAATTTACGCACGGATTATAAAGCGGATGCGGCACAAATCAAAAATCACAATAACCTACGACAACAGTATCAACAAGATACTCAAACGGTTGGTCTAAAATCTAAAGAGGCCGGAATGACACCGATGAGCACCGAGCATTTGACCAGCGCTCAAAAGATACAAGCAGAACAGCACTTGGGATCGGTGGTTGATGAAGCCGCTAAAACAAGCGGCTCTGTTAAGCAGGCATTGGATTCCACAGATAAAAGTATAGAAACAAAATATAAACACCTAACCAAGGAGCAATAAAATGGATCAACAACAAATAGAAGACGCGATTAAAAGCGATTTAATAACGATCAAGACTCTTAGACTGGGAATTGTGTCTGGGCGTGATTATTATTTTTCAATTTTAGGGTGGATTTTTAAATTATCGTTGCTGTTTCTTGGCGTCAATACGATATTGCAACGCGCCATGCATGCTGTTGGCTATTATCTTCCCGATCTGTCTTTAAAAGGATTACTGATAGCTTGGGTATGTGCCTTATTGGCCAGCACTTTTATGAGTTTTACGGCTGCGCGTATTATTTTGATCGGAAAATTAATCAAGGGGCAATTAAAAACCGCTAGCCTGATTAAAAGTAAATATCTTCATTTTACCGCAGTATTTTTTCTGATTTATAGCGTGAGCTATCTTGTCGTCACATTCCCCGTGATTGGTTGGATGGATCTTTCTGATTTTCAACAGGCTGATAAAGAAATCTGGTTTACTATTTTTTATCTCGCATTTTTTCAATTTTTCTCATTGATTACGGCCAGCGTTGGTACTGCATTTATTTCGATGATCGAACTTGATCGATTAGGTCTTGGGCCTTTGTTTAGTGTGGCAAGGGATCTCATAAAAAATAAAGGACGTCTTGCAAGTCATAGTCGCCTTGAGGATCACGAATGATGCAAGGCAAACAATTTATTCGTGGTGGATTAAGTTTCGGTTACGAGACACGCATGCTGGCGCGTCTTACCCATCGCATTTTGATGTGGGGGATTGGTGGTTATCTTTTGGTAGTGGGTTTGATTCTAGGCTTTACCTCGTATCATGCCATCACCACCTTGTGGCTGCAAAGCTATGCGACATTTTTGGAGCATACGGGCTTTGGGACGCAGGAGGTTTGGCATGGTGCGCATGGTGGATTTTCAGCGCAGTATTTTTTAAATTCACCCAAGCTCCAATTTGCAGTAGTTCAGGCTAAACAAACCCTACTCCATGATTTGTTTGTAGCATTGGTTCTTGGCTGCGTCATTTATCCAGTCATGTTTATTCTATGCATTCGATTTTTTACGCGAAAAGGCGAGAAGCACAGTCAGAACAAATACATTGCAGGAACACGATTGGCGGACTCGCCAAAAGACTTAATCAATTCAGTCAAAAAAAGCGCGCGGGGAGTCTCTGATGTTAAGTTATTAGCCACACTCCCTATTCCTGCTCGCTCAGAGTTTCAAGGCTTTTTCTTTCATGGTTCAACAGGCTCAGGCAAGACCCAAGCGATGATGCGTTTGCTCGATGAAATTAGGCGCTTGGGTGAGCCTGCCATTGTTTATGATAAAGAGTGCACGATAAAACCGTATTTTTTTAATGAAAAAACGGACATTGAATTAAATCCCGTATCTGTCACTTGTGCGAATTGGGATTTATGGAGTGAGTGTGATAACCCCATGGAATTTGGCAGCCTTGCTTCCTATTTGATTCCCAAAGCGGTGCAAGGCAGTGATCCGTTTTGGGTGGATTCAGCACGAACGATTTTGACAAGCATGGCGTGGAAGATCCGAGATCGTGAAGATAAAAATGCGATTCGATTATTGCAATTGCTGTTGACCACAACGCTTGATGAGATGCGCAATATTTTAAAGGGCACTGAATCTGAAAACTTGGTATCCAAAGAAATTGAAAAAACCGCTATTTCTATTAAATCAGTGCTGGCTACTTACACCAAAGCACTGCGATTTTTAGAAGGTCTTGATAAAAGTGATGTCCCTAAATTTTCTATTAAAAATTGGATTCAATCTGTCACTGAGTCCAATGATTCTAAAAATGGTTGGCTCTTTATCACCTCCCGCTCAAAGTACCACAAAGAAATTAAACCGCTTATTTCTCTTTGGCTAGGTCTTGCCATGCAAGGCATTCAATCCTTAAAGCCCAACTCTAATAAACGCATCTGGCTGGTGATGGATGAGCTGGCCAGCTTGCATCGGCTTGAAATGCTCTCCGATACGTTGGCAGACATTCGCAAATTTGGTGGCTGTGTCGCCGTTGGCATTCAATCGATTTCACAACTTGAATTTCTCTATGGCAATCATGAGGCACATGCAATTACTGATTTATTGAACACCAGCCTTTATTTTCGCAGTCCAAAAAGTCGGGTTGCCAAATGGGTATCAGAAGATTTAGGTGAACAAGTGCTTGATGAGGTGCGTGAGAGCCAGTCTTATGCGCCCAATGCAATTCGCGATGGCAATACGATCGTGACGCAACAGGTGGTACGAAAAACCGTGGATGCGGGAACGATTATGACTATGGAAGACTTGGAGTGCTTTGTGCGGGTGATTGGTGATCATCCTATTGCCAGAGTGAAGTCTGAGTATATTGAACGGCTTGAGTTATCTGCCCCATTTATCGAGCGCAGCATTGATTTTGATGCTCTTGAAAAAATTCAGCACATGGCTATTGAAGTTCAAACCAATCCCTTAGTTGATGATGCGGTAAAAAAACTACAAACCTTTGAAGAAGCTGCTTTTGATATTGGCGAAAGCGATAGTGCAAAGCCTATCAAAGACTCACCGCGGGATTTTGAGTATGAAGAAACACGGTTTTAGGCGTTAAATAGAGGGCATAGTCATGTTATCCATTAAACCAGTCAAGTCCGCGGCGGGAGCTGCCAAGTATTACAATGCAGAGGATAATTATTATCTTTCTGACAAGGAATCTTTGGATCAGGCGTCCGGCTGGTATGGAAAAGGTGCGCTTACACTTGGTTTTTCAGGTCTTATTGAACGTGATGCTTTTATTGCACTTCTCAATGGGAAATTGCCTACAGGCCAGCAATTAGGTATTAAAAATGAAAAAGGTGAAATCGTTCATCGACCTGCGACTGACATTACCTTTTCTGCGCCCAAATCAATTTCATTATTAGCACTTGTTGGCGGCGATTCTCGCTTGATTAAAGCGCATGAGGCAGCAGTATCTAAAACATTGGATCTGATCGAAGAACAAAGTGCAGAAGCGCGCATTACTCTCAAGGGTGAGACGCGCTTTGAGAAAACCAAAAATTTGGTTATTGCCCAGTTTCAACATACCAGTTCAAGAGAGCTCGATGCGCAATTGCACAATCATTGCCTCATCATGAACATGACAAAACGTTCAGATGGTCAGTGGCGAGCTTTGTCATCCAGAAGCCAACAAGACCACACGAACGAGGATCATGGTTTTCGCGAAATGCTCTATAAAAATCAGCATTATTTTGGCTTGAATTATACCTCAGAGCTTGCAAAGCAGGTTAAGTTATTGGGATATAACATCGTTGTTAAAGATGAATATGGTAATTTTGAAATTGAAGACTTGCCACAAAGCTATCTGGATCATTCGTCCAAAAGACGTGGGCAAATTCTACAGCGTTTGGATGAGCTCTCTTTAACGAGTGCTAAAGCGGCTGAAAAGGCTAATTTGGATCAGCGATCGCAAAAAGAAATCATTGATTCAGCAAAATTAAAAAGTGTTTGGCTGGAAGAAGCTGCACAATTTGGTATTGATTTTGACAAATTAATTGAGCAATCAAAAACCCTTAAAACTGGCAAGACACAAATTCATGAAGATTTGGTGGTGAGTTGTGATGCAAAAGGAGCACTTGATGATGCCTTCTCGCATTTGTCAGAATTTACTACTCGTATAAAACACGCAAGCCTCATTAAAGAATCCTTCAAATTCGCAGTAGGTCAGGTATCGCATGAAGAGCTAGAACAAGAGTTGAGTCATCGCTTGCAAGCCCAAGAAATATTTGGTGAAGAACATCAGTCGTATACTTCAAAAACTTTGCTTGTACGTGAGCAACAATTAATCGCGCAATTTGCAGAAACCAAGGGCAGGGGAGTAAGCATTGATACAGACACCGTTTCATTAGGCGCGGATATTTTGCGTTCCAAAGACTCGGTGCATTTAGTCGATGTTTGGGGGATCAATGCTGAGAAATCATTGTTGGAAGAGTTAGTGGCAACCACTGAAAATGAGGGGCTGCGCGCTTTTATTCTGCATCAGGGAAAGTTTCAGGCAGCACGTATTAATGACACTGTGCAGCGCGATAATGGAACCTGGAAAAAGTGGTTTCAGAATTTATGTAAGCCTGCGATTGCGCAAACAGTGGCGGGGTTTAAATTCAAATACGAAGAAGACTTAAAGCTTGGTAAAGCGCAACATGATGTAATTATCGTTCATGATGCACAAAAAATTTCTTATCAAGACCTGTCTCATTTGGAGCAGTTATCGCAAAAAAGTCAAAGCAAACTGGTTCTGTTAAATAATCTGCAATCGCGTAATGGTTTTCATCCTGGCAATCCGATTGCGGCTCTTCGTGAGGCAGGTATTGCAAGTCAGAGTTCAGCTATCTTAAAGCCTCAGCACCAAGTTGAAATTCATTCCACCCAACATGGCAAAGAGGACGTAGCGCTGCATTTTGCTAACCTATCCAAAGAGGCGCGAGCACAAACGCCGGTGATTGCCTTAAGCAATAAGGATTTTAAAGAAATTACTGACTCAATCCGTGGGCACTTGCAAATCCAGGGTGAAATCTCCTGGCACACGCGTGAAGTTCAAGTACTTGGCAGTGAGTATTTAAGTGAGGCTCAACGAAAATACATTAAATTTTACGAGACTGGGTATCAAATCAGCTTAAATCCGTTTACCGAAAACCAAGAAACACTGCAAGTCATTGCTAAAGAGAATAAGCAGCTTTTGGTCAAAGACAAATTCGGCAATCAAAAAACGATGATGCCTTCCATGTTGCAAGATGCCTTGGTCACTAAGACTAAATTGTTAGAAGTGGGTGCTGGCGACCAGCTCTGTTGCCAGCAGGACTTTATGATTGGTCGCTTTAAAATCAATAAAGGCCAGCAGTTTACTGTCACCGACATTCAAGCGGAGGGTGTGACTTTAAGCCAAAATGGGAAATCCAAGCTTTATTTTTCCAATGAAGAGCTAAGCGCTGTGAAATTGGATTATGCCTATGTCAAAAAACCATCGCAGCTTACGAGTGAGGTGAGTGGGGCTTTGGTTGTCATGAACAGTTATCAAATCAATCAAAACAGTCTTGGCGAAATCGCGGAATTTGCCAAAATCGTGCATCTTTATACTGAGGATAAAGACAAGGCAGGTGAGGCGCTTTCTAAGGAACAAGTTCGCCATACTATTAAAGAGATCATTGAGAGCCCACGAGCGATAATTTATCGGGATTGTAATTATGCCCCGGAGGCTATCAAAGCATCACTTGAGCAGCTTGAAGAAGTGTTTGGGAAACCAGGTAACGCAGCACCAGAGAAATTAATTTCTAAGGCGCTTAATTTCGCACTGGCAAAATTGGGTGAACGCGATGCCGCTATTTCTCATCAAAGTTTGTTACGAGAAGCCGTTGTTGCTGTGATGGGTGACGCTTCAGTCATGGACATTGAAAAAGCCTTGGCTTCAAAACAGGAAAAAGGTGAGTTAATCCATGCTAATACCTACTGGATAACGCCACAAGCTTTAAAGATTGAGCAAACTATATTAGCCAATAATAAACAGGAACAGAATTGCTTAGATCCAATTGCGATTGATGTTTCCTTTCCCAAACACTTAACCCAAGGGCAAAAAAGTGCTGTTTCCCTAATTCTGGGTACACGCGATCGGTTTGTATCAGTCCAAGGTCTTGCGGGGGTTGGTAAGACGACCATGATGCAGGCTTTACAAGAGAAAGCGGAAAGTTCTGGTTTTAAGGTAGTGGGACTTGCCCCTATGCATACATCCAAAGAAGAATTAATCACCAATAAAATTGCAGCACAAACGGTCGCTCAATTTCTGGTTGAAGACACAAAATACGATGAAAAAACTATTTTTATCATTGATGAAAGTTCGATGATTGGTAATGAGGATTACTTAACGATCCAAGAAAAAATAAAATCATTTAATGCTCGCGGGGTGTTTGCAGGTGATATCACCCAGCTACAATCACCCTCAGCTGGGATCCCCCATGAGTTAACCATTAAAACTGCATCCCAGAAAAAAGCATTAATGACCGAAATCATGCGGCAAAATCCCAATCCAATGTTGAAAGAGGGCGTCTTGCAGGCAGTGAACAGAAATATTCAAGGATCCTTTGATCAATTAAAGAAAATCAATCCAGAAGATCATATCCGCCGTAATGAGCCTGTTGCAAACGAGTCCAATAGTTCAGTCATTGAAATTAATTGCTTTGATAAGAAAATCAAAAAATTTAATTTAGATCCTATTTATAAGGCCATTGCCAACGATTACTTATCGCGAATACCAGAACATCAAAAGCAAACCTTAGTGATTGCTCATGCTCATGAAGATCGCAAAATAATCAATGATCTCATCAGAAAAGGACTTAAGGAAAAAGGTGAAATTACGGGTCTTGATACTGCCTGCACTAGGCTAAAAAATAGGTCACTCACAAAAGCCGAGCTGCTTGATGTCAGCACGTTCAAACCAGGACAATTTATTCGCTTTGAAAAAAATTACTCCATCGCGGAGAAAGGCGGCTATCTTCGAATAGACGGTATCGATAAGGAAAAGAATCTGCTGCATTGCCAGTCGGAGGATAATCATTGTTTTTCTATTAATCCTGCAAGAATAGCCATCAAATCCGGCATGACGGTTTATGAAAAAGAAGCTGTGAATCTTGCGCCAGGCGATAGGATAAGACTGAAATTAACACAAAAGACAATCAACCATATTGCCAATAAAGAATATACCGTTGAAGAGGTCATAGGCCCAAAAGCGCTTATAACAAATGAAGAAGGATCGCTTTACCTTGATTTACAAAGCCTTAAGCACAGCCACTGGGATTATGCCTATTCAACCACGGCATTTGGTGCACAGGGACAAACGTCACAATTTGTTATCGCCCTTGAGTTGGCAAAACGCCGGCAAGCCAGTAGTTATCGTGCGCACACCATTGATGTGACTCGCCCAAGAGTCCAAGTAACCGTTTATACCGAGAATCAACAAGCGTTGATCGAGCGTTATATGAAATTTGAAGGGGACAAAACTTCAGCTTGGTTAACTAAAGAGCTGGATAAAGCAAAGACATCTGAGAGCAAAGTAAAAGACAGACAAAAGCAGGACAATCAGCCTGAACCTAAAAAAACTAAAACCACACAAACTAGAGCGGATTATAAAGCAAACGCGCAGCAAATTAATGAAGAATTATCTGCGCAATTTGAAAGTTTGGCGCACCATTTATTGGGTGAGCCAAATCGTAAATTTTCTTCTGCGGATAATCTGCGTTATGGCAGTAAAGGCAGTCTTAGTATTAATGTTCAAAAAGGATTGTGGCACAATTTTGAAACCGGTGAAAAAGGAAATGCATTGCAGTTAATCAGTATGCAACAGGGGTTCTCGGACTTTAAAGACACTATTAACTATGCCAAAGAGTACTTGAATTACAAGGATACTATCGCGCCAATTAAGCAAGTGAAACCTGTCAAAGATGCACTGCATAAGGAGTCAAACAATAAAAAATCCTATGCTGAGAAATTGGTCAAACAAAGCCAAGCAATTGAAGGCACGTTGGCGGAAGTCTACCTTAAAAACCATCGAGGCATTCATCAATATCAAGGCGCAGACTTGCGATTTTTAGCAAAAATATCAACCCTGCATGATAATAAGAGAACGCATGTTCCTGCTTTGCTATGCGTGGGTCGAGATGGTAATGGTGGGGTCAATCATGTGCAGGTTATACGGCTCGATCTAAAGAGCGGGGGTAAAGATAAACAATCGACTATTTCTAAACAAACCTATGGGGCAATCAATGGCATTGGGATTGAGTTAAATAAAAAAGCACAGGGCGATACAACTTATATTGCAGAAGGAGTTGAAACGGGACTTGCACTTGTTGAGACAGAAAAAAATGCGCGGGTATTAGCACTGTTGAGCAAAAGTAATTTCTTCAATGTGAACCTAAGCCAATTACAGCATCATGTCGTTATTTGTCTTGATAACGACGGCAAAAAAACCTTTGCAGATAAGCTGATATTTAAAGCTGTAGAGCGCCTTGAGTTAGCTGGAAAAACGGTATCATTAATCATACCTGATAAGGCAGGCACCGATTTTAATGATCTCTTAAAAAGTCATGGTTCATCAGGCGTTAAAAAGCTCATGAATCGGCAGATCTGTGGCTCGGATTTATTAAACAACCCCGAAAAATTCAAACTATTTACTGGTGATAATATGAATGATGTTCTCAACCATTTAAATTCATTACAGAACAAAAAGATCAAAGCGATCTCTACAGTTGATACATCAATAAAACCAGTGTATTGGGATGATTACGCACAAAAACAATTGGTTCTGGAACGCTAGTTGGGTTGAATTCGATTATCAATTAATTGGTAAGGTCAAGATAAGCATAGTTTTATTATTATTCGATCTCAGTTCACTTTTCCCCAGTTTTTGTAACTAAAGTTTACATAAGATTAGTTGGGTATTTGAGACAAACATTTTTTCGGAATAGGATATTTATTTAGTGTGCTTAAATGAAATGCATAAGCAATACCCAAACTCAGGTATTCCGGGTGCTTATTGTAAAAATATTCTACTTCCTTTATTCCCATCAGTAATGTTTTTTGGGCGAAATTAATATGCTTATAATAACATTGTGTTGTTCTTTCATTGTATTGGGCTCCAGTAGCCATGTAGAAAGCATATACTGATTGCTGTATCACGCTATAACAAAGCCCAGAATTTAATGATGATTTGGCATAATTTCCATGTGCACATTTGATGTCAAAATCATAGCCATCAATCAAGCTGTATGGGTCCATTTTGTTATTAGCGTTTGCTCCAAAGCTGCTTATAGTTAATATAGAACCTAAAATAATTGTTGAATATTTCATAAATCGATCTGTGCTTAAAAAAGTAGCATTTTAACAATAAAATTCATTTTGTTACAGAATTTTCAATGAATATTAAATATGAAGATATTGGTGATTTAAACTACAAGTGGTCCCTGTTTAGGAGCCCACAAAAATGCTCAGCCTAAAAATTAATCTTCTTTTCTATAGTGCTTTTGGACCGGAGGGACTGTACTTGGTGGGTAAGGATACGTGGGTAACGTGTCATTTGTAATTTTACTGTTAGTTAAAACATATTACTTTAAATCCTGTGGCCGCAAGGATTGTAGCCGACTTTTGAAACAAAAGTCCTATTTGCACATGTCTCCTTATTTCTCTCTTATATTTTTAGAGATATTTTTGTTCCTCTGCAGGAACATAACCTTTCCAGATAATGTTACCGCTGGTAGAGAATGAATCTGCATAATCAATTGCGATCAAAGAATTAGAGCTAGAGACAATAAACCATTTCGCCGATACAATTTTTAAGCTGTTATCTACAAGCTCTTTTGTAAATGCAAAATTTTCAGCGTTTGCATGCATGCCTATAGCTGGATAGGCAATCCCATATTCATTTCTGGTTTCTAGGAACATTTCTGCAATAGTTGCTGTAAGCTTATATGATGTCTTTTCTGGTACTGTAAATTCATTGGCTAAAAATTCAGTTATACGAATATTTGATCGTGAATATTCATTATGCTGTTTATTTATTGCAGGAAAAATATCAGGACATCTCCTATTAGCACCTAACGCAAAAAAAGTCTCCTGTGTATAGCCCAAGAGCGACACTAATATGCTCTTTATTAAAACCCACTTGGATAATACTATGGTTGTTTCAGATTGTAACCCAATTTCAAATAGAGTCGCTCGTGGATTACCACTGCAATAGAAAACAGGTTTTTTAGCATGGTTTGCTCTTTGGAGTATTACCTTTTCAGGTGACGGGGGATAGTTCAATTCTCCTATATGCGTTGGTTTTTCCCTCATAGAGCGTGATCGATGAAATTTTCCCATCGATTGATGGGGTGATATTTCTACAGGTGAGTGATGATATCTTTTAAAAATAGTGTCTAATTTTTCCTTAAGATAAGGAATCGATACATTAGGCTGATTGGCTACGCGTTTGATTGCTTTTAGCTCCAGACTTAACATTTTTAATTCTCTCTCAAGAACATTGTTATTTACTATTTTTCCAAGCAGAACGGTCTTTTTCAACGGGTAATTGCTTAAGGCCAATTTCATTGCCGACGGCGTTTATTTCACTATATTCCACATGCTGGAAATCCCCACAAACTGAATTGATATAGTCGATGGCTTGTTGTTTTGCTTTGGCGATCGCTTCATCGGGTATTTTGCTGCTATCCAAAAGAAGATTCAGCCTTAACAAGTAGAGGACATGGGGTAACGACACATGCAATTGTTCCAGCAATTTTTTAGATGAATTTTCTGGTTTTTCGTAGGATGAGCTTATATCAATTTGATTATCAGCACACCATTTTATTAACCGCTTAAGGGTCCTACCTGGGGAACTTTGTTTGTTCGATTTACTGATTTTTTTATTCCTGGAAATCGCTTCCAAATAGGCAGTTTCATCCTCAGATAAACGAACAGATATGCTTGTCATAGTGTTATTTCCATTGATATATTGAATGAAAATTGTATACAAATGTTTACAAAATGTATACATTTGTAAACAAATATTAAATTTATTTTTTAATATCAATAGGATATAGATTGTATACAAATGTTTACACTTTAATGAGATAGATTTTATTTGAAAAAATTGAAAGTTGATTGAATTTTAAATGTGTTATTTATCATGGTGTTACGAATTTTTTAGTGCAATATTCCATTGCGTGGTGTGTGGTGCCCTTGAATTCTAGATCTTGTTATCTCGGGTTAGTTTTGGGATTTTATTATTTTATTTTTGTTAATTTAATCGAGTGGACAAGCGCGGTTTATCGCGTGTTTGTGATTCGGAAATATGCACAGTACTTGTCGATCTTGCAGGGGGTCGTTTGATTGCTCAGTTCGAACAATTAAGAAAAATTGCTTTAACTACAAGGTAGATCAGCGTTATACAATTTGATGCAGAGGGTTATCCCCAGAAATTGTGGAAAACTAAAAAATGGGTGGGGGTAGAGCTGAGTTGCAGCATAGAAAAATTAGCTTTGAGTGGGGAGGCTGACAATCATTGTTTATCCAACTCCAATGATTGCCAATCCTTTAATTACTTAGTTAGTCTATTGCTGCGCATATTTCGCTGGCTTCGTCATGCTCAATAGCAAAATCACGCAATAAATAATAGTGG
>Ga0155617_1001_pt1 | contig 13828 bp, 15 predicted proteins | sample RifCSPhighO2_12_FD_107274 | JGI IMG/M metagenome (GOLD analysis project Ga0155617, IMG submission 107274) | Legionellales bacterium RIFCSPHIGHO2_12_FULL_42_9
CACAGAGAAAACATTAAAAGCCGGTGCTTATGCTGAAGGCAAAGCGGAAGGTGAACAAATAGGCATCGAAAAAATAGCCATTAATATGTTAAGGGATAATGAGTCATTAGATAAAATTAGTAAATTTACCGGCTTATCCCGAGACAACATAGCGAAACTTAAAAACAAATTGTAATGTTTTTAACAATTCGCTATACACAGGCGACGTTTATGGTTTGATCGCAGGTATTCTTATTAAAATTCACATAAATTATGCAAGATTTTGTTGATAAAAAAATAGTACTGGGCATTTGTGGTGGTATTGCGGCGTACAAAGCGGCCTTTCTTGTCCGCGAGTTAACACGCTTGGGTGCCGAGGTACGCGTGGTAATGACGAAATCCGCGCAGCAATTCATTACGCCGTTGACCTTGCAAGCGCTCAGTGGCCATGAGGTACGTTGTGATTTATTTGATTCAAGTGCCGAGCGGGCGATGGGGCACATTGAATTGGCGCGTTGGGCTGATTATTTAGTTATCGCGCCTGCCTCGGCTAATTGCCTGGCTAAGTTGGCTTATGGTTTAGCAGATGATTTATTAACGACCTTGTATTTGGTGTGCGAGGTTCCAGTTGTGATGTGTCCAGCAATGAATCGAAGTATGTGGTTCAGTCCTGCGACTACCCGGAATTGCGCGGTATTACGTGAACGCGGCGTGATGATGGTGGGGCCCGAAGAAGGAGAACAGGCCTGTGGTGAATTAGGTTACGGGCGCATGGCAGAACCTGAAGACATTATTAATGCCTTGCGTTTGACTGCGGTGCAAAACGTACTATTGGGTAAAAAAGTGATGGTGACCGCAGGTCCGACCTGGGAGTCAATTGATCCTGTGCGTTTTATTAGTAATCGAAGCTCTGGGAAAATGGGTTATGCTTTGGCAACAGCCGCGCAAATTGCAGGGGCAGATGTGACGCTCATCAGTGGTTCAACGGCGTTAATTTGTCCGCATGGAGTGAAATTCCATTCTGTGCAGTCCGCACAAGAAATGCATGAACAGGTGATGGCTAAGTTAGAGCCAGGCATGATTTTTATCGGTTGTGCGGCAGTGGCTGATTATGCGGTTGCTAAACCGGCTAAGCAGAAAATTAAAAAATCTCAATCAGCTTGGTCGATTGAATTGACGCTTAATCCCGATATTGTCAGCGAAGTGGTTAAAACTAAGCAGTGTGCTTATGTGGTTGGTTTTGCTGCGGAAACAAACAACGTGTTGACTCATGCTCGTCAGAAATTAGAGGCAAAAAAAATAGATATGGTTGTTGCGAATCTTGTGGGTGAAGCACTTGGGTTTGAACAGGATGAGAATGAAGTGACTGTGATGACGGCGACAACGGAAGTGAAATTGCCCAAGGCGCATAAGATCCGTGTGGCTGGACAAATCGTTGCAATTCTAGATAAAAATATGCACAATTCTGGTGTTTAACACTGAGCGAGGAACGCATTGATGCAGCAAATTATTCAGGTCAAGATTTTAGATCCCCGTATAGGGCATGATATTCCATTGCCTACCTATACAACCACCGGATCGGCGGGGTTAGATTTGAGGGTGTGTCTCGATGCGCCGCTGCAAATTGCCCCTGGCGAAACGGTTTTGTTACCGACAGGTCTTGCGATTTATATTGCTGATCCAACACTTGCTGCTGTCATTTTACCGCGTTCAGGATTAGGTCATAAGCACGGTATTGTTTTAGGTAATTTGGTCGGTTTGATTGACTCCGATTATCAGGGCGAATTAAAAGTGTCGTGTTGGAATCGCAGCCAAGATTGTTTTACAGTGAATCCAGGTGAGCGCATTGCGCAATTAGTGTTTGTGCCGGTGGTGCAGGCGTCATTGACAATTGTGGATGAATTTAAGCAGACCGCACGTGGTGAAGGTGGGTTTGGCAGTTCGGGGCGGCAATAATGATTTATGAGGAACGGCCAATAGTACGTTCGGTATTTCGTGCCTATGATATTCGTGGTGTGGTTGATGCCGAGTTAGACGAATCGGCTTATTATACTATTGGTCGAGCATTGGCGTGTCGTTTGTATGCACTTGAACGCGATACAGTGGTTATCGCTCGTGATGGGCGGTTAACCAGTGAAAAACTGACCCATGCTTTAATGCACGGATTAATAGCCAGCGGCATTCACGTGGTTGATTTAGGGCAGGCTGCCACTCCGGTCATGTATTTCGCAACCCATACGCTAGGGATCGATTCTGGATTAATGGTCACCGGTAGTCATAATCCGGCGGACTACAATGGCATCAAAATGGTTTTAGCAGGGAAAACATCACTGCATTCGGATGTGGATGCGCTTTATGACTTAGTGGTAAAACGCCAATTTCGTGATGGTAAAGGCAAGCTCACTACACACAATATTCTACCGGCATATCAACAACGCATTACGCAAGATATCGTTATTGAACGGCCATTGAAAGTGGTAGTTGACTGTGGCAATGGCATTGCCGGGCCGATAGTGCCGGCGGTTTTGCGTCAATTAGGATGTGACATTATTCCGCTATATTGTGATGTCGATGGGCGTTTTCCTAATCATCATCCCGATCCAAGTGTTGAGGCGAATCTTGTTGATTTAAAAAAGGCGGTATTTGAACATCAAGCGGATCTAGGATTAGCTTTTGATGGCGATGCTGATAGGTTAGGTGTTGTTACCAATCAGGGCGAAGTGATTTGGCCGGATCGCTTAATGATGTATTATGCTAAGCATTTGTTGGCACGGATTCCGGGGGCGACGATTGCTTTTGATGTGAAGTGTTCAACGCATTTAATGAGAGTCATAGAAGAAGCGGGTGGTGTTGCTAAAATGTGTCCGACGGGGCATTCAATTGTTAAAAGCGTCATGAAAGAGTCCAATGCGGCGTTAGCGGGTGAGATGAGTGGTCATCTTTTCTTTAAAGATCGTTGGTATGGTTTTGATGATGCATTGTACAGTGCCTGTCGCTTATTGGAGTCAATGAGTCAATCTTTAGAAAGTTTAAGTGAACAATTTGCACGAATTCCTGACAGTGTCAATACGCCTGAAATTAAAATACCGATTGCTGATGACAAGAAATTCCCTTTCATGAGCAATTTTTGTGAAAAAGCCGTTTTTCCTGAAGCTGAAATGATTACTATTGATGGTTTGCGGGTGGAGTTTACCCATGGCTGGGGATTAATCCGTGCGTCGAATACTACACCGTGTCTGGTCGCGCGCTTTGAAGCGATTGATGAGCCCAGTTTGATTGCGATCCAAGCCTTATTTCGAAGTGAATTGCAAAAGATTGATCAGGATTTGGTGATTTCTTTTTGAGTGACCAATAAATAAACGAATAATGGCTCGTTGTCTTGCAGACGAGCGGTCACCTGCTTGCAAAGACGTACGGCCCACTTATTTTGTTCACACAGTTGTTGTAAATAATCGCGATGGTGGCTAAACCGTGCCGAAGCTTGTAATTGCCAGGGCAGGGTTTCGCTGATTTCAGTGGTGCAAATAAAAAAAGCGCCTGGATTCATATGATGGTTTACGAGGTCAAATAGTGTATTCAGCTCACCAAAATAAGGCAGCGTATCAGCCGCCACAATCAAGTCATAGCGATCGTTATTCTTTTGTAGAAAGGCGCTAATTTCAGATTCAATCAATTGATCATAAATGCCTTTATTTTTTGCTTGTGCAAGCATTTTGGCGGCGATATCAATGCCTGTGAGGTGATTAGTTAACGATCGCAGCACATTGCCACAAAGGCCTGTACCACAACCTAAATCCAATGTTTTATTCACAGATGTGAGTGCGAAATCAAAACAAACTTGCGCCAGGTGCCGCGGAATTTGATAGTTCAATTGGGTTTCAAGATGTTTGTCATAATGAAAGGCATAATTGTTAAATAAATTAGCGGCGTAGTCGGTACTCATCGTGGGATTTTTAACCTTGCCCTCCAAGGCATTCAACATGTGTTGGCTTGTTGTGTCGCGGGGATTGGTAGTCAATGCTTGTTGTAATAAGGTGATGGCACGGTTTTTTTGATTTAGGCGGATGGCAATGGCCGCTAAGTTATTCAAGGCGGCAGCATGGCTTTGCTTCTGAGTTAGCAACTGTTCAAATTGATAGGTGGCCTCCTTAAGATGCCCCAGTGCCATGTAGGCAACGCCACAATTGTATAAATAGTCTACGTTTTCGGGTTTCATTTTTAATAAGATGAGATAATGCGTCAGCGCATTTTCAAAGCGATCGTGGTTTAAAAATGTAGCGGCTAGGTTACTGCGTGCTTCTTCGTGGGCATTGTCAAAGGTTAATACTCTAGTGAAATAATCAACCGCGAGTTGTCCTTGCTCATTTTTTAAGGCAATGACACCGAGATTATTTAATGCCAGCACATGTTCAGGCTCAAAGTGAAGCACCGTTTTAAATGATTGCTCGGCTTCTGCAAGTTTATTGTCTTCTAAATTTAAAACACCTTGATAAAAAAGGGCATTGACATGATCAGGGTTTAAGGCGAGGACATTTTGAAATTGAATTAACGCAGCCGATAGTTGCTGATGTTGCAGTAACAACATGCCTAAGTTGTAATGAGCTTGTGTAAAGTCAGGGGCGGCATGTACGGCATCTCGGTAGTGTTTTAGGGCGCTTTGATAATTATTTTGCATGGCAAAGAGTGCTGCCAGATTATTATGTGCTGCGGCATAATCGGGCTTAAGGGCGATTGCTTGATGATAATGGTGCATTGCCTTATCCATTTGGTGCAATTTGCGATAAGCGGCGGCAATATTATTATGTAGTGAAGGGTTATTGGGCGCCAGGTTCAAGGCACGTTGGAAAAAATCAATCGCACGCGGCAGATCATTTTGTTCTGCATAGCCTAAACCCAATTGGTTTAATGCGTCTAGTTCGTGCGGATCTTGCAAAAGAAGGGCTTTATACAGAGTGATTGCTTCGGGCATCTTGTCTTCTTGTGGCAATATTATAAGAGATTGCACGCCGAAGGCCAGCACGACGATGTTTTTTCGTGTACAGTGCGCTGAAATTGAATGGAGTGTTTTTCAAGTTTGTCTGCTTTATCGACCAAGTCGTCTATTTTAATGTCTCGTTGGAGCGTTTTTTCCATATTGTGTTTCATGGTGTTTAGCACTTCCTCTACATCCGCTTTGAGAGCCAAGGTTTTATAGTCTTGCATGTACTGTTCTATATTGTCTGCAATGACTTTGAGTGGAATTTGTTGACTCAACAGAGCAATTGACAAATAGTTCATTTGTTGGGGGGTTAATTCAGTATCACAAAGAATAGCGCAGCAATCGTTATCTAATTTTTGGATATGGATAAAGTACATATCCTCTATAAATCGGATACTCTCACCTGATTGCAGTATCTCGAAAAGGTCGATAATCTGCGTTCTAAGGTCTTCCTCAAATTTTTTCAGAGAACGAGTTGTAAAAAAGGCAGAGGGTGAATAGTTGCTGCTAGGAATGTGCCAGTTTGTTTTTTTTTGGCCAAAATGGGTGGCTAGAGCGATGCATTTCATGGGGATGAAGCTCCTAGTATTATTTAAAAATTAGGCGGGCACTGTCACTATAACCGCGCGCAAATAGTATTATACCTGAATAATGAGTTTTTTTGATCTCGACTTTATGAAAAAAGTACCGAATCCCCTCGGCTTGACCACGGGGTCGACAAGGTGTTCAAATGGATGCCGACTTTCGTCGGTAATTCGGCATTTTTTTGAGTGTAATTTAATTCAGTTGATTTTATTATGTGCATTTTTAAAAATTTCATAAGTGCGCCACGAAAGTTGATAACATACCCACGTTTTCATGTAATCGCACCCCCTATCTTAAAGATGTTGCATTCATTTTTTTAAAACCGCTATAATCAAACCAGTCTGACTAGATTGGAGAGATCATGCATTCATGGCAACTACAACAAGCCAAAGCACATTTAAGTGATTTGATAAAACAAGCTGCTGCTGGTCAGCCACAAGAAATTACAGTACGCGGCGAACCCACCGTGGTTATTTTATCTACGCGACAATGTGAGCGACTCATTCATCCAAAGCCAACTTTAATTAATTTTTTACGCCAATCACCCTTGTTTGGTAATGAATTGGAAATCACCCGAGATAAAAGTCCAGATTTTTTGATATGTTGATCCATCTTGATAGTTATTTAGTATCATTTGTGGCGGAATACGGCAGTTGGACTTACCTTGTCGTGACGGCCGTCATTTTTTGCGAGACTGGATTAATTGTAACCCCTTTTCTTCCCGGGGATTCCTTGTTATTTGCTTTAGGAACAATCGCAGCACAGCCAACCAAACCACTTAACGCCATTGTTTTATTTGTTTTTCTGGCATCTGCTGCATTTTTTGGTAATCAGGTGAATTACGCGGTTGGTCGAGTTATAGGCCCTCGTTTATTTGCGCGAGACCATCTTCGCTTTATTAATAAACAGAATTTATTAAAAGCCCATGCTTTTTATGAAAAACACGGTGGCAAAACCATTGTTTTTGCGCGTTTTATGCCAATAATCCGCACCTTTGTTCCGTTTGTGGCGGGTTTGAGTGCAATGGAATGGTATAAATTCATGCTTTATAATGGCGTTAGTGCGATTCTTTGGGTGGGTAGTTTATTAGGGTTTGGCTATTTTTTTGGCTCCTTGCCTATTATAAAAGACCATTTTGCATTAGTGGTTTATGGCATTGTGATTGTTTCGTTATTGCCTTCTCTCGTTGGGATTCTTTTGTCAAAAGAATAGACAATATCCTTATTCGATCCTAATTATTGCATGCAGTACTTTATAAGTCAGAATTGTCAGTAATGAAGCCACCGGCAAGGTGAGTACCCAAGACGTAAAAATATTACGAATGACAACTAAGTTTAAAGCGCCGATACCGCGGGCAAGGCCTACCCCAAGTACGCTGCCTACGAGGGTTTGTGTTGCAGAAACGGGGATCCCGGTGCTATTGGCAATAACCACGGTGGTTGCTGCTGCCAATGTTGCTGCGAAAGCACGACTGGGTGTTAACGAAGTAATTGAGCTCCCCACAGTTTCAATCACTTTACGACCATACACTAAAAATCCTAAAATAACGCCAACACAGCCTAAGAGAATTGTCCATGCAGGGTAATTGTTGGCATGAAAAGGTTGGCCTGCTTCGGTAACAAAACTGTAGATAATGGACAGTGGTCCAACGGCTAATGCAACGTCATTTGAGCCATGCGCAAAAACCATGGCGCATGCGGTTAAGGCCATCAGTACAGCAAAATATTTTTCCACTTGCAGGAAGCGCTCACGACGGCGCATGCGGGGCATTTCGGGAATGCGGCCTATAAATATTAGGCCCATGATAGTAATGAGGAGGCTAGTTGCCAGAGTTACCGCTAGTTCTTCTTTTAAGTTGAGTTGAATATGAAAATGATGCAGTCCCTTAAAGATGGTGATAAAGGACAGTACCGATCCGACTATAAACAGGTAAATCGGGATGTAGCGTTTGGCTTTTTCGAGTGGGTTACTTTGAATGAAAATAGTTTGTTGGATACTGATAAAAAGAAGATAAGCAGTAATCCCCGCAATTAATGGGGAGGTGAACCAACTGATCGCAATGTAATAGACCTTTTTCCAATGAATGCATTCAGGGCCGATGACGACGCTGCCAAAGCCAACCATTGAACCAACCAGCGCGTTAGTAATGGATACAGGCACTCCCCAGTAACTCGCCAGATTCATCCATATGGTACAGGCGAATAAAACTCCGAGCATGCCTTCAGTTAGGAGAACGGGATTGTCGTGCAGTTGGCTCGTGCTGATGATGCCATCACGCATGGTTTCAGTGACCCCACTGCCGCCTAAAAAGGCGCCAGCAAACTCAAAAACAACCGCAATGATTATGGCCTGCCGCACCGTAATGGCTTTAGAGCCCATGGTGGTGCTCATGACGTTAGCGAGATCATTAGCACCAACGCCCCAATTCATGAAAAAGCATAAGATAACGCCAGCAAGCAAAAAAGTTGAAGAGTATTCCATAAAAAAAGTTCTACCTATCGTGCAATGAGAATTTGTAATCGACCGCCTACAGTTTGGGCATGATCTGCTAAATCACCAATCCATTGTACGAGTTTATATAAAAAAACAACTTCTATAGCAGGTAATTCCTTTTCAATTTGAAAAATACGGTGTCGCATTTCGGCGAGCATTTGATCACTGTCATGTTCAATTTCATCGAGTGTCATGATCATTTCTTCGACAATCTTGACTTCACTGCCACGAAAGCCGCTTTCTAACAATTCATCCAACTCATTAATAGCCTGACAAGCTTGTTTGGCGGCATCAAGACACCGGTCTAAAAATGGCATTAAGAGATCAGCAAGTGCAGTGGGAAGCAGCATTTGTCGACTGACAATAAGGCCCGCAATGTCTTGGGCGCGATTGGCAATCCTGTCTTGTGCACTTAATAATTCCAGCAGATCAGTACGCGATACGGGCAGAAAAAGACTGGTTGGCAAGTGTAGGCGAAGATCACGCTTGATGATATCAGCTTCTTTTTCAAGTTCCGCAATTTTATCATTAATTTCACGTGCTGTCTGCCAATCTTGTTTTAACACGGCTTCAAAAAAAGGATGCAGCTGTTTTGCGCATTGATACGTTTTGCGCATATGCTGTTCAATGGGCCGAATTGGCGAGGGTCCAAATAAATTCATTAGGCTTCGCATTGGAGTCTACATTATATATAGTTAAATCGTCAGTATAACGTGTGTTTCCGGTGAGAATGCGAAAAAGACCGCATTCTCACCGAAAAATTACCACACATCGAAACAGTTACGTGCAACATGATGATTTATTTTGCTATTTTTGTTGGTTTTTCACAAAAACATCATCTTGTCAAACCACCGTCACCGGAAACTCACAGTATAACTCATTTTTACAGGGTGCATTAGAGATTAATTGAGATTAATTGATGAATACGCTATTTTTTATCTATACTGCATTTCAGTGTGAACACACTAGATGATGTATAGATAGCGGGAAAGCCCCTATTCACAATAAGGATCACCCATGAAAATTACCACTATCAAAGGCCGAGAAATTTTAGACTCACGCGGGAATCCCACCGTTGAAGCAGATGTGGTGCTCTCGGATGGAACGATGGGGCGGGCAAGTGTGCCATCAGGGGCCTCAACTGGGAGTCGTGAGGCATGTGAGTTGCGTGATGGCGATATGAAACGCTATGGAGGTCGCGGGGTTCGTCAGGCATTAGCTCATATTAATCACGACATTAATCAGGCGTTGCATGATTGTTCGGTAGAAGATCAAGCTGCACTCGATAAACGTTTGTGTGAGTTAGATGGCACTGACGATAAATCCAGGCTCGGTGCTAATGCCATTCTTGCAGTGTCTCTTGCGAGTGCACGTGCTTATGCCAATGCCATCAATAAACCTTTATTTATGGCACTCAATCAAGGTGAGGCAATGACCATGCCGGTGCCGATGATGAATGTGTTAAATGGGGGCGTTCATGCTGATAATACTGTGGATTTCCAAGAGTTCATGATAATGCCGGTTGGTGCCCCTGATTTTCCCAGCGCCTTGCAAATGGGCGTTGAGCTCTTTCATCAATTAAAAGCAGTTTTAAAAAAACAAGGCTTGAATACCGCCGTTGGCGATGAAGGTGGATTTGCGCCGGATTTGCGTTCTAACCAGCAAGCGTTGGATATTTTGGTGCAATCGGTTGAATTGTCTGGCTTTACGCTGGGGGAGGACATTGTTTTTGCATTAGATGTGGCGGCTTCAGAATTATTTGAAGGGGGGCAATATCACATCACGGGAGAACAACGGCAATTAAGCGCTGAACAGTTGATAGCGTATTATGAGGAGTTGGTGATGAATTACCCCATTGTGAGTATTGAGGATGGCTTGAATGAGCAAGATTTTACTGGGTGGCAGTTGTTAACGGCTGCATTAGGTCAACGTATTCAGCTCGTGGGCGATGATTTATTTGTAACGAATCCCCGTATTTTGCAAGAAGGAATTAAGCAGCACATGGCCAATGCAATTCTTATCAAACTCAATCAAATTGGCACGCTAACGGAAACGAGGCAAGCTATTCAAATGGCTAAAGCCAATGGGTATCGCTGTATTATGTCGCATCGTTCCGGTGAAACGGAGGACACGTTTATTGCCGATCTTGCCGTGGCAAGCAATTGCGGCCAAATCAAAACGGGTTCGTTGTGTCGTACAGATAGAGTCGCTAAGTATAATCAATTGTTGCGTATTCAAGAGTTGGCGCATTTACCTTATGCCGGGAAGCGTTATATACTAACGGAATGCGGATTATTTTAGATTAAAAACTATGCGCACTATTTTTCTGATCCTTGTGTTAACGTTAATCGGCTTGCAATACAAATTGTGGTTAGGTGATGGCAGTGTTCGTCAGTGGCGGCAGTTAGAGCAAAAAACAACAGTGCAAACTGAAGAGAATGAGCAACTATTGGCCCGAAACCAAGCGCTTGCCGCAGACATTCTGGAGTTAAAACGCGGCGATCAAGCGTTGGAAGAACAAGCGCGGTATGAGCTCGGTATGGTTAAGGACGACGAAGTGTATTATCAGGTGGTGGAATAGTGAGTGCGCAAACACACAACTCTATGTCACATATAAAAACCCGTAGAATGCCACAGCCAAAGGATATTTATTCACTTGTCCCTGTAACTTATGCGATTTTGAAAATCGAAAGACGATATGGGCAGGTTTGTTCGTAATAATTTCTTTAGGAACGTCAAATGCAATTCGACTGTATCGCCCAACAGGGATTGGGAATTTGCTAATAAACGCATTGTTTATCCAAATGGATAGTTCTTGGTCTTTATTCTCGCGATGCGTGGTTGCTGTGAGTGATATTCGAGCGTCCTTATTGGGTGATAAGGGCAAATAGATCTCGGCTTCTTTTCCTACGGCCCAACGAAGCCAAGAGGGCTCCCCTGCTGAACTCCAACCCTGTCCTGCATAATCTTCAAATGAATCGCCCATAAATCCTAAATTGTGTACATACTCTTTGCTGGGAGGAACTTTAATCCAGGAGGCGGGATCTCGTGGAGAGCCAACGATTTCATAGGGAAACACGCGGATAATGTTCTGTTCTTGATTCACCTTATAATAGTCAAAGGGCAAGCTTTGTCGGTGTTTAAGGGTTGCTGCGAGTGTATTTGTCTTTAAGTTTTTTATTCCGCAATCGTTGGTGGCTTCACACACTATTTCTTTAATGTCGATTAAACTGACATGATCCTTAGAATAATTAAGTTCGCCCGTTTGCTTAAATGATTTGAATAATAAAAGTGGGTTGCCTGAAGCGGTTAGGATATTGGCGTCCCGATGCAATGGCAATCCTGCACCATGATCAGCCATAATCAGAATGGCTGTTTTGTTGTAAATGTCGTGTTGTTTCAAGGCTTCTATGACCTCCATGACATAGCCCATGGCGCATTGAGCCTGATTAATCGCTGATTTGCGCGTCCAAGTTGTACCTCGCGTTAAGTGACACGATTGGTCTAATATTGCAGGTGCGTGCGCGCCATACAGGTGTAAAAATTTAATGGTAGGTACGGATGAGTCGGTCTTAAGATGGGATGCAAGTTCTGACAGCACTTGGTTTGAGACTGTCTCAGCAGGTGGAAAATATTGAGGCAACAGCCAAAATCCCTCATTATAAACGTATTTTTTAAATAAATGGGGAACTGAATTAAAGAGCGAATAACTGACCAGTTGCGATGCCTCACAGAATGCCCCAAAACGCGTGCACGATAAGTAATTTTGATTAACGCGTGCCACGTTTGGAGGAGTGTAGCCGAAGTAGGGGTTTAAGATCATGGCACGATAACCGTGCTGCTGCAGTAGTCCTACAAAAGATCCTTGTTCGACATTCGTTTTATAAAATTCTTTGAGATCTTCACCTGGTTGATACACCTTGCTTGAGTGGATAGTGGGGAGTGATAATAGGGTTCCAGCGGCTGTGCTCGCTGCATTTAAATAAAAAGTAAATCCATTCAACTCCTGGGCCCACGACGGTTTTCTAGTTAGGATCTCCTGGAAAAAATCCGACTGAAAAGAGTCCAGTAAAATAACTAATACATTTTTTTGTTTGGAAAAGCGGATTAATTCTTGTTGTGATTGTTGATAATTTAAAAAAGAAATTTTATGTTCTATCAAGGTATAACCAATAACAATCGTCGAAAAGGCAAAACTGGTTAAGAGCAGTATAGTATTCGTAATTTTTGGTTTGTAATAGTTTATTATTGCCGAAGAAATACCCACTAGAGCGATGATAAAAAGATTGCTATAAAAATTAACCGGCTCTGTCACTAAAACAAAGGTTTTACCGTCGAGAACGCCGTCACTACCCACAAACCAATCTGAAGCCCAAGCGGCAAAGGCAATTCCTGTCGCAATAGCAGCCCAATTTCGCTGCCACTCGCGCTTAATGAAAAATAGGGGTAGCGAAAGCAAACCATAAGCTAAGATAAATAAAGGAAACAAGACTATGAAAAATTGATCAAAGCCGTAATTCCAGAAGTGACGGCTGGTCATAAATAAGACTACGGGCAGAAGCAAAAATAGATGCAATGCAATAAATAAATTGGCGGGCGCTGCGGGTGATATCAACAGGAAGCGTTTCAAATTTTTTTTCATTCAATTCCAGCTTACATTTTTAAAAATTAAGGGTTGTCATCGGATAATTTTGTTGTGTTTTTTTTCAAATGGGGTTTTTTCATGCGAACTAATTGGAGTTTAATTTTTTGCCAATAGACTCTAACTACAGTGCCAATTGCTGCAAAAATTGCAATCAATGATTGAATCCATAAACTTCCAACACTGGGATCAATGTAGGCGTAGGCGGGTGCGGAAATAAGACATAACATAAGGGTAAGGCAGCACCAGTTACTTTTTTTCATAAAATTGCTCATTGCGATGATGTACTAGTACCTTATCAAAATTGCTCCGCACTGGCTAATTCCCAATGTTTTTTATAATCAACAGGGATCTCTTTACCAAGCAATTGTCCGGGTTTCATGTAATTATAAATCTCGCTGAGCGGTTTTACACAGTCGGTGCTAATGCGTCGCATGATATGTGCGGGGGATAGGTCGCTCGGATTGGCAAGGCCCATTGCACCCACCATTTCAAGAAAACTTCTCACAGTATTTTTATGATAATTTGCGGCACGATATTTTTTATGATCGACAACTAATCCACGTTGCAGGCGTTTATTTTGGGTGGTAACGCCAGTTGGACAGGTGTTGGCATTGCATTGTTTGGATTGCAAGCAGCCAATGGCCATCATCATCGGTCGTGCACAATGGCAAATATCAGCACCTAAAGCGATTTTTTCGACCATATCAAAGCCAGTTGCAATTTTGCCACTGGCGATTATGTGAATTTTTGATCGGAGATCAATGCCAATCAGCGAGTTATGTACAAAAAATAGGGCGGGTTCTAAAGGTGTCCCCAGACTGTTGGTGTATTCCAATGGTGCAGCTCCTGTCCCTCCTTCAGCACCATCTACCGTGATGAAATCAGGTAGAATATTAGTTGTTAGCATGGCTTTACAAATTGAAAAAAATTCGTTTTGTTGTCCAATACAGAGTTTAAAACCAACGGGTTTTCCGCCGCTTAATTCACGTAATTTTTGGATAAATTCGAGCAGTCCTATTGGTGTAGTGAAGGCGCTGTGAGCAGGGGGCGATAGCACATCATGCCCCATAGGCACTTTTCGAGCAGTCGCAATTTCTTGAGTTAGTTTTGCGGCGGGCAATATGCCACCGTGCGACGGTTTAGCGCCT
>Ga0155617_1194_pt1 | contig 13519 bp, 15 predicted proteins | sample RifCSPhighO2_12_FD_107274 | JGI IMG/M metagenome (GOLD analysis project Ga0155617, IMG submission 107274) | Legionellales bacterium RIFCSPHIGHO2_12_FULL_42_9
GAATGACGTTGTCTAGATTATTATCAAATAAAGACAAATCGATGGCATTTAAATGACAGTGAGAGTCAACTAACATAATTTTCCTATGATCTTACATCGTATCAGTTGTTTTTGAAGAGTTGAGCCTATCACCTAACAGTTCTTCTATTTTATTGCAAAAATCATTCGGTCGTGTGGACAAATCTACTGTCTTGGCTGTAACACCTTGATTTTCTGCGCTTCGCTGCTCACATACAACCCCGTATGCTGCGCTGCGCTGCTCTAAAATCAAGGCGCTACGGCTCAAGCCAGCGATTTGTTCACACGACCTCGTTATATCGTCTATAAATTGTACCCCAATCCCAGCCGGTTTGTTAGCTTGTGCGCCTTTTGGTGTGATCCAGGCAACTTTCCCTGAGATTGGATATACCGTTCCATCATCCAACAAACTGACATGCAATAAGACAAAATCACCTAATTCATACTGTTCATTCGTTTTCAGAAACAGCCCGCCACCCTGTAAAAAAGGCATATAAGATTGGTATAAGGAGTCGATTGTTTTAAAAACACACTTCATCAAGGGCGTCAGGTTATTCTTATTCAAGTTCATCTCTAAGTGACTCATACTACCTGGTATCCCAATAAAAAATCTTCAATAGTCAGCAGTGCATTAATCGCAATACTTTGATTTAATCGCCGCATAATAGTATTTAATTTGTCAATTTGATTAAATAGTATAGGCAACGTGAGATGAGGCAACAACGGTGTTAACTGCGAAACAGGATTAGGCTGTCCTAAAAGACTCTTAATCAATGCTGCATTGATCCAATAGAGAATTGTCGCCAAGGCATATAAATCATAGTCGACCCACTTCGCCGCCACAGCACACTGTTGTTTGTTTTGCTTAACAACGAGTTCAAGATCTGCAAAAAGTGCTGGAAGATTGTCGATGACTTTCGCTAAGTCCGGATCATCTGATCTCATCGCCCCGATAAAATCATTTAGCTCGAGATAATTAGCGCTTTCATCGCCAATTCGCCAGATCTGACATCGACTTAATACCGTTGGCAACATCGTGCTTAACTGCGCCGCCTGTAAAAGGAAATACACATTATCAGGTGGCTCTTCAAGCAGTTTAAGCAGCGCATTACTCGCGGCGACATTCATTTTTTCAGCACACTGAATCATGACCACGCGGTGACAGCCAAGCTGTGGTGAACGATACACGGGCTCATTTAAATCACGAATCGATTCAATTTTTATACCACTGGTTTTTTTTTCAGGCTTAATCACCGTGAGATCAGGGTGCCCATTGAGAAACACTAATTGGCACGATTGACAGTTTAAGCAGGGTTTGTTCTGGGCGTCATGGCATAATAACATCGCACTCAAGTAAAGCAAAAATTGATTATTTTTTTCCGGATCCAAACCCTGAAACAACAAAGCATGACTTAACGTGTTACGCATTAAATTCGTAGAGAAGTGGCTCTGTAACTCATAATTAGCTTGTGAAAAAGTGTTTTTATAATTTTGCATAGAACTGTTCTAAATGGGTAATGATTGATTGTTGCACGCTCAGTAGCGGTTGGCTGGCATCAATAATAATGACGTTCTGCATCTTCGCAATCGCATCATGGTAGCTTTGATAAACCTTGTGAAAAAAAGCCAAGGATTCACTTTCAATGCGATCCGACTTGCCGCGCTGCTGAACACGGTGTAGGCCCTCTTCAGGTTTTATATCAAGAAAAAAAGTGATATCCGCTGTAAATCCTTGCAAGCAAATTTCTGAAATTTGCGCAATTAGGGCACTATCAATGCCGCGACCGCCGCCTTGATAAGCAATTGTCGATAACTCAAAACGATCCGATAAAACCCAATCGCCTTCGCGCAATGCCGGCTTAATCACTTGGGTAACATGTTGCACTCGCGCGGCATACAGCAAGAGCAACTCTGTTCGTCCATCTAAAATTTCGCCCTGCACCTCTTCTTTAATCAGCGCACGCACCACCTCACCAACCCTTGTCCCTCCTGGCTCTCGCGTAATAACCAGGGCTTGAATCTTCGCATCCAAATAATCACGAATTGTTTGAATGGCAGTGGTTTTTCCAGCGCCTTCCAGTCCCTCGACAACAATAAATTTACCCTTATACTCTTCATACTCTTTGCCCTTGAATTTTCGGCGTTGTTGCACCTTGCTTTGCGTGCCCATGTACGACCCATCATTAGTCATGGTGTTGTTGCTCTTAATTTAAATTGCTGGATGGCCTGTTGTTGCTCTTGGTAGTTCGTTGAAAATTGATGTGAACCATCGCCTTTTGCGAAAAAATACAAATAATTAGTTTCATCGGGGTGCGCTGCGGCATCCAATGACTGTTTACCAACCATAGCAATCGGTGTCGGCGGTAGGCCACGATGCAAATAGGTATTATACGGTGAATTTATCTTTAAATCTTGGTGATGTAAGGGCAAAATAATACGCTTTGTCGCTCCTTGTGTAGCGGTGCTTGAGGCTCTATTCGCCAAAGCATATAACACAGTAGGATCCATTTGTAACGGCATGTTTATTTTGAGTCGTTTCACAATAATCCCAGCGATAATTTTACGTTCCAAGGGCAATGACGCTTCTTTTTCAATAATGGATGCGGCAATCAGTAACTCATACGAGTTTTTATAAGGTAAGGTGGGATCGCGATTTTGCCAAGCCATGTCAAGATAAGTTAACAAATTTTGATTGGCTTGTTTAAGTAATGAGCTCGCATCACTTCCTGCTCTGTAATAATACGTATCGGCCATTAATAATCCTTCGGCTGATAAATGCTGGCCAGCAATGGTAGAAAAGTCGACATTATGCGAGTTTAAATAAGGGGATTGAGCAAGATTTTGTTTAAGATCAACTAAAGTAGATCCGTCCAAAATGCGAAAAGACTCAACCAAAACATCGCCTTTAACAACCCGAGCGAGTAAATCCACGACGCTTTCACCTGGATTAACCTGATATATACCTGCTTGCAAATGATTGGATAAACCACGAGCACGAATGAGTGCCAATAAAATATGTTTTGAACGGACTAGCTTTTGTGAATAGAGACGATTTACAAAAGTTCTTGCGGAAGTCTCGGGTTTTATTTCTAAAATAAGCGGATTAGAACCGGACGCCAGCAATGGTTGATCCGTCAACGCCTGATAATTAGAAAAGACGTCGTAGCAAATGAGAGAGATTAACAACAAAAAGAGGGTGAAGAAAACAATTTTTTTGACATCGCGTTTGTTCTCAGAATTTGGCATCGATTGACCTAAATTCGTTTAAACAACAGGCTGCCATTAGTTCCACCAAAACCTAATGAATTACTTAACACGTAGTCGATTTTTCGAGATTGCGCTTTATGAGGAACATAGTTCAAATCACACCCTTCATCGGGGTTATCTAAATTAATCGTGGGTGGCGCTATTTGATCGCGAATCGACAGAATAGAAAAAATGGCCTCAACAGCGCCAGCAGCCCCAATTAAATGACCCGTCATTGATTTAGTGGAACTTATTGCTAATTGATAAGCATGCTCACCAAAAACGCGCTTCACCGCAATTGTTTCGTTTAAATCATTCAAATAAGTTGATGTCCCGTGTGCATTGATGTAATCAACGGCACTATGGTCAATTTTCGCATCATTAATCGCAGCAAGCATTGCACGCGTTGCCCCTCCCGCATCCTCATCAGGAGCCGTAATATGATAAGCATCGCCTGACATACCAAAACCAACTAATTCAGCGTGTATAGTCGCCCCTCGCGCTTTGGCATGCTCATACGATTCGAGTACTAAAATACCAGCGCCCTCCCCCATAACAAAACCATCTCGATCCTTATCCCAAGGACGAGATGCTTTCTCAGGTTCGTTATTGCGCCTGGATAACGCTTTAACCGCTGAAAACCCGGCTAAACACAAGGGGATGTTGGTCATTTCCGAACCACCGCAGACCATCACATCGGCATCACCATAAGCAATTATGCGAGCGCCTAGACCAATGTTGTGCGTCCCTGTGGTACACGCCGTAACTACTGAAATATTAGGGCCTTTAAGATGATGCTTAATTGAAATTTGTCCTGCGACCATGTTAATGATCCCCGCGGGAATAAAAAATGGGGACACCCGACGCGGACCGCCATTCAACAATCGTTCATAATTGTGAGTAATCGTGTCTATTCCACCAATACCAGCACCAACAGCAACCCCAGCACGTAAAGAAACGGCCTCATCAATCACTAAACCAGAATCAAGTATGGCCTCTTCGGCCGCTGCGATGCCATATTGAGTAAATAAATCCATTTTTCGGGCATCTTTAAGCGGTACATAGTCTTCAATATTAAAACCCTTCACTTTAGCCCATATTTGAGTAGTGTAATCAGTGGCATCAAACTCATCAATTTTTCGGATCCCACAACGGCCAGCCAAAATACTCTGCCAAGATTCTTTTACACTCAAACCGACTGGAGAAACCATCCCCATGCCAGTGATGACTACACGCCGCTTACTCAATGTCCTCTCCGCTTATTCTTTATCTTTATTCATATGACTTTCAATATGATTGATTGCTTCCTGAATTGTCGTAATTTTCTCTGCTTTTTCATCAGGAATTTCGGTTTCAAACTCTTCTTCCAAGGCCATCACTAATTCAACCGTGTCAAGCGAGTCTGCCCCTAAATCTTCTACAAATTTAGCATTGTTGCTTAACGCTTCTTCCTTAACACCTAATTGCTCAACAACAATTTTACGAACTCTTTCTTCTACAGTACTCATTATTCTTACTTCCTCTTAATGGTTATAAAAAAACATGCAAGCTCGTGCCTCGTCAACATCAAATAGGTGTATTCAATGACAAAAAGAACACAAGCCCCCTACAAATCGGTCCTAATTCATATACATACCACCATTCACATGAATTGTTTCACCTGTTATATAATTTGCCTCATCTGAAGCTAAAAATGCAACTACGGCAGCCACATCGTCGACCTTACCTAAACGTTTTAATGGAATATGTTTCAACATCTCTTCTTTGACTAAATCAGGTAATTTTTCAGTCATGTCCGTATCAATAAATCCCGGGGCAACCACATTCACAGTAATTCCTCGACTTCCCATTTCTTGTGCCAATGATTTTGAAAACCCGACAAGTCCTGCTTTCGCTGCGGCATAATTAACTTGTCCCGAATTGCCACTTGAGCCAACCACTGAGCCAATATTAATAATACGTCCCCAACGTGCACGAAACATGGATTTGATGCACGCCTTTGATAAGCGATATATGGCACTTAAATTAGTTTCAATCACCTGAGACCATTCGTCATCTTCCATACGTAATAATAAATTATCGCGAGTAATCCCTGCGTTATTGACTAACACGGCCGGTAATTTGTTTTCATCCGTTAAACGGATCATCAACAAATCAACACTTTGCTGACTTTTCACATCCAACACAACCGCCTCTCCTGGCAGGCCCTTCAAAATGAATAGATCCCCAATTGCTTGACGGCCAGACTCCGTCGTGGCTGTTCCAATTACATAGAGACCTTGTTTAGCTAAGGCCAATGCTATTGCCTGACCAATACCACGGGTTGCGCCAGTCACTAATGCTACTTTTTGTTCTGTTGTCATTATTCATCTCACCCCAATACTCAATGCTTGTCGTAATGATGCTTCATCATTCACTGCAAGTGTATTAATAGTTTTTTCAATACGTTTAGTTAAACCACTTAACACTTTTCCAGGCCCTGCCTCAACAATAAATTCGATTGATTTGGCTTTCATCATTTGTATCGTTTCTACCCAACGAACTGGCGAATAAAGTTGTTTTTTTAATAATTCCCTCATTTCTTGCGCCGTTTGATACACTGTCAAATCCACATTGCTAATCACTGGAATACTGGGAACTTCAAACACTATTTGTTCCAAATAGTCGCTAAATGCTTCAGCAGCGCCAAGAAGCAATGGACAATGGCAAGGCACACTGACCGGAATAATTCGAGCCAACATTGCCCCCATACCCTCTGCCAAGGCAATTGCCCGATTGACAGCCTCCGTATCGCCAGCAATAACAGTTTGGCTAATGGCATTAAAATTTGCCGGAGTGACAAGCTTGTTTGCATCACTGGCACTGACACAAAGACTAATCACTTGTTCCTCGCTCAATCCAACAATGGCAGCCATCGCCCCTTTTCCAACCGGCACACACTCTTGCATTATCCGCCCGCGTTGACTAACAAGCCATGCCGCGTCAGGCAAAGACAATGCACCCGCACAAACAAGCGCCGCATATTCCCCTAAACTATGCCCTGCCATGAGCAGGGGCTGTACTGCCCCTAATGAAAGCAGCAATTGATAAATTGCCACATCCGCCGTCAACATGGCTGCTTGAGTATACTCTGTTTGGTTTAATTGTGATTCTGGCCCATTTTGAACTAACGCCCATACATCATAATCTAAACGTTCAGAGACTTGTTTAAATAAATCCGTGATCAAAACATAGTGTTGAGCCAATTCAGCTAACATTCCCATGGATTGCGATCCTTGACCTGGGAAGACATAAGCTACCTTGATTATCACCTAACAAACTCCTAAATTAACTTAAAGTATTCACGTAGCCTGGTTGCTTGCAACCGGGTCTTCTGGAATTGTGAAACCCGGTTGCAAGCAACCAGGCTACATTCTGTCAAACAGAATTGTGAAACCCGGTTGCAAGCAACCAGGCTACGTTCAAACAGGTGTCTAATATTTAATCAGTGCCGCACCCCAAGTAACCCCCCCACCAAAAGCTTCAATCAGCAGTAAATCACCTCGTTTAACTTGTTGGCTCTTTACGGCATAATCAAACGCAATCGGAATTGACGCAGCCGAGGTATTCCCTTGACTGTCAACCGTCACAATCACCTGCGACATGGGCAGATTCACTTTTTTTGCAATCGCCTTAATAATACGGATATTGGCTTGATGCGGAATTAACCAATTAATATCGGATTTTTTTAATTGGCAATCAGCCAATACCTCATCCACGATATCACCCATCATGTTAACCGCTAACTTAAATACCTCGTTGCCCCGCATTTTAATTTTGCCAGACGGGTTCACTAGACTGTTCGGGAAAGTTAATATCGATTCAACGTCATAGGCCGAATGAATTCGAGTGGCAAGAACCCCCTGTTTATCATTGCGAGCTCCCTCTTCTCGAGCACTTAACACAACAGCCCCTGCACCGTCGCCAAAAAGCACGCAGGTTGACCGGTCTTGCCAATCGACAGCATGCGACATTCGCTCACTACCAATCAATAAAATATGTTCTGCAGCACCGTTCGCAATATATTGTTTTGCAATATCCAGGATATAGACAAATCCACTGCAAGCAGCGCCCACATCAAAAGTGGGGATTTGCCGCTTGATTGCTAATGCATTTTTAACATAACAGGCTGTGCTAGGGAAAAAAAAATCCGGGGTGCAGGTTGCGACAATAATTAAATCAATTGCACTGGGAAGAAGTTCTGCTGCATCGAGGGCAAGTTTTGCAGCTTCTGCTGCCATGAAGGAGGTTGTTTCAGTTTCACTGGCAATATGCCGGCTATCAATTCCCGTTCTATCGTGGATCCATTCATGCGTCGTTTCGATTTTTTTTTCAAGATCGTAATTGCTTAATACCTGGGCTGGCAAATAACTTCCTGTGCCGGAAATAATGGCATGTTTCATAGCAATAAACCTTGATTAATAAAGTCAGTAATTTTGTGATGCACTAAATCAATCATATTATTTTGTACTTCAACCATGGCTTCTTCTATCGCTGATTTAAAAGCCATTATATTCGCACTACCATGACTTTTTACAACAATCCCATTTAATCCTAAAAGACTCGCCCCATTATAACGGGAAGGCTCCATTTTAGCTTTTAGATGTTTTAGCGCGGGAGTTGCAATTAATCCAGCCAATCGCGCAAAAAATCCGTTGTTAAACGAGTCTTTAAGCAGGGTAAGAATTAATCGCGCGAGTCCTTCGCTCGCTTTCAATGCGACATTGCCTACAAATCCATCACAAATAACTAAATCAACCTCACCGCTGTAAAAATCATCGCCTTCAACATAACCAATGTAATTCATCAAAGAACATTCAGCCAACATATGCGCCGTACGTTTAACTTGATCATTGCCCTTAATTTCTTCAACACCAATATTCAACAAGCCAATTCTAGGATTGTCTTTTTTATCAACTGCCTGAATTAATGCCGATCCCATGACCGCAAATTGAAATAAATGCTCCGCACAGGAGTCAACATTAGCGCCTAAATCAACAACGCGAGTTTTACCTTTCAAGGTGGGGAGTTCTGCAATAATAGCGGGTCTATCAATACCAGGTAATGTTTTAAGAACGTAACGTGCAGTGGCCATTAAGGCGCCGGTGTTACCCGCACTCACACAAGCACATGCCTCACCCTCTTTCACAAGATTAATTGCGACGCGCATTGATGAATCTTTTTTATTTCGCAACGCATGTGACGGCAATTCATCCATGGTCACTACTTCAGACGCATGGATAATTGAAATTTGCTGAGCATTAACTGGGCTATATTTTGCCAGGTGGGATTTGATTTGAGCTTCATCACCAACAAGCAGCAATTTTAAAAGAGCATGCTGCTTAACCGCGTTGACGCAAGCGGGAATAATTACGCTAAGCCCGTGATCGCCACCCATTGCATCAATAGCTATGGTGATTATTTTCAAAGAATTACTCTTTTTCGTCTTCGTAAAGGGTGTCAGTATCAAGCACTTTACGCCCACGGTAATACCCATCTTCGGTAATATGGTGACGTAAATGTGTTTCACCTGTTGTCGAATCAACGGACAAAGTTGGTTTTGTCAACGCATCATGAGCGCGACGCATATCGCGTTTAGACCGTGATTTTTTTACCTGTTGAACAGCCATTTTTTACTACTCCAATTAAGTAATCTGTGTTTAATAAGGCAGGAATATTACCGATTTTTATTAAATAAGCCAAGCCCCTATGCCTAATTAGGCGCCTTAATTCCAAGATAATTTGTTGCTAATGGGCAACAATGACTCACATCAGCGTGTTTCTGTGGTGCATACAGATGAAGTTCATCTAGAATTAAATCGCTCAGTTCAACTTCACCATTTATGATAACACTGCACTCGTAATCCGACATTAATTTTTCAGCCGTTTCCTCTTGAAGACATAATGCAATCACTGTTGCATTATTGTAGTCATGAATAAATTCACTTAAACAGCGTTGACACACGATTGTTAAGGCCCCTTTCACTTGCATATGCAGAAGAAAATACCCTTTTTCCGTGTGCAGTTGATAATGACAATCCACGGAGCACGGCGCTTTAATAAATAGAGGCAGTCGTTGCTCTAAGAGGATATCCTGACGTCGTTCACTCGGTTTCAAATTTAATAGCATGATTACGCTAACAAAAAGTCACATTAAATTAACCTACAATTATACCTGAATATCGCTTAAAATAGAAACTTTTTAACCATGTTGATTTAACAATGAAATCGAAAAAAGTGATTGTGGGTATGTCTGGCGGGGTCGACTCATCGGTTGCCGCCTACCTCCTACAAGAGCAAAATTACGAGGTTGAAGGCTTGTTCATGAAAAATTGGGAACAAGATGACACGGATGGTTATTGTGCCGCTGCCGTTGATCTCGCGGATGCAGAATCCGTTTGCCATCAACTGGGTATTCCCTTGCATACCGTGAACTTTGCCCAACGCTATTGGGACAATGTGTTTACCCATTTTTTAAATGAGTACAATGCAGGAAGAACACCTAACCCCGATATTCTATGCAATAAAGAAATCAAATTTAAAGCGTTTTTAGATCATGCGCGAGGCTTGGGTGCTGATTATATTGCCACAGGCCATTATGCCCGTGTTCATGAAGGCCGTCTTCTTAAGGCGCGTGATCGTAATAAAGACCAAACCTATTTTTTACATGCCATCAATCCAGCAGCACTGACAAGCACCCTCTTTCCTGTGGGTGATTATCTAAAACAAGACATTCGGGCCAAGGCGCGCGAATTAGGTTTAGTGACTCACCATAAAAAGGACTCAACCGGACTTTGCTTTATTGGTGAGCGACGATTTAAACTTTTTTTACAAGAGTTTATTTTGACAAAACCCGGAGAAATAAAAAACACACAAGGTCAGCTGTTGGGTACTCATGAGGGGTTAATGTTCTATACCATTGGCCAACGGCAAGGCTTAGGAATTGGCGGCGGCAACTCCAGCAGCAATGATCCTTGGTATGTCGTTGATAAAGAGATCTCAAGCAATACTTTAATTGTTGCACAAGGTTCGGAACACCCCATGCTTTATGCGCAAGGGTTAATTTGCGGCGCGTTGCATTGGTTAACCTACGAAGAAATCGAGCTACCCTTAACAGGTTATGCTAAAATACGTTATCGACAAACAGAACAAGCGTGTGTGATTTCGCCTGTAAATAACGAAAAACACTGTGTGATGTTTTCAGTTCCACAACGCGCCGTAACGCCAGGTCAGTATATTGTGTTGTATACTAAGAATCAGTGCCTAGGCGGTGCTGTAATTGAACAAATTATTCGTTAATATCGACATTCCACAGTATTTTTTAGATAAAAGACGCCGGTGCGGAATGTCGGTTAACAATTTAGAGGTTATTTATGAGTGTTCAAATCCATAGTAAAAGTACACCGCTGGTTACCTTTACGGTTAATGCAGCCGATAAAATAGACTCTTTGCGTACCGAGGAAAAAAATCCTAGTCTTAATTTACGCGTTTATATTACCGGCGGTGGCTGTTCTGGGTTTCAATACGGGTTCACCTTTGATGAAAAAATTCAACTCGATGATACCGTAGTTGAACAAACGTGCTCCGATGGGCATACCAAGGTTAAACTCCTGATTGACGGCATGAGTTATCAATACTTGCAAAACGCCGAAATTGATTATGTGCAAGGAATTCAGGGTGAGCAATTTGTTATCCGTAATCCCAATGCAAAAACCACCTGCGGATGCGGATCGTCTTTCAGTATCGATGATGATGAGTAATAAACGGAACGGATCTATTTTTTGAAGGGAATCAGTCTGTGGGCATGTTTAACCAATCTATTAAATCGTATTTTTCTTCAATAATTTTGGTTTCCTCCATTTTTTTAGGAGGGATCTTTGCAATTGTTTTCAAAGAGTACGTCCATTATTTAAAACCGCTTGGCGAACTATTTCTTAATTTGATTCTTACCGCCATAGTACCCCTAATTTTTTTCAGTGTGTCGTCTGCTATTGCGCGAACTGGATCATTAAAAAAATTAGGTCAAATCATATCTGCTATGGCCATAGTGTTTATATTGACTAGCATCGTCGCCTCAATTTTCGCCCTTATTATGGTGAAAATTTTTCCACCTGGCCAAGGCGTTTATCTCCAATTCGCTGCACCCAGTACAATCGCACCAGTCCGATTTTTCAATCAGCTTGTGAACATAGTCACTGTTTCTGATTTTTCAAAACTATTTTCACATGACCATATCTTACCTCTCATTGTTTTTTCAATTTTAGTAGGTCTTGCTTCTTCTGTCGCCCATGAAAAAGGAAAAGCATTTGCTGCCTTTTTGCAAGCAGGCGAAGCCGTATTCATGCAGGTATTTGCGTTGATTATGCTTTACGCACCGATTGGGTTTTTTGCTTATTTTGCGGTTGTTGTGCACGCGTTTGGTCCAGAGCTCATGAAAAGCTATGCTCACATTGCGTTGAGTTATGCGCTCTTTTCATGTGGTTATTTCATTTGTGTCTATACCGGCTATGCTTATCTTGCCGGCAAATTGCAAAGTGTGAGGTTATTTTGGCAAAATATTTTTCTTCCAATGATTACATCGTTTGCAACATGCAGTAGCGCTGCCAGTATTCCTGCCAACCTAGTTGCAACAAAAGCAATGGGGGTTCCTCCCGAAATCTATGAAACTGTCGTGCCGCTAGGTACGATTCTGCATAAAGAAGGCTCTGTGATTGGCGGTGTGATTAAAATTGCCTTTTTGTTCAGTGTATTTCATCTCGATTTTTCAAGTATGTCGGTATTAATGACAGCAGTCGGCGTGTCTTTATTAGTGGGCACAGTCATGGGTGCCATCCCCAGCGGCGGCATGCTTGGCGAATTGCTTATTCTTTCAGTGTATGGCTTTCCAGCCGAAGCCTTGGTATCAATTGTCGCAATCAGTATTGTTATCGACCCCTTTGCAACCCTGCTGAATGTCACCGGAAATACCGCGAGTAGTCTCTTGATTGCGCGTTGGGTTGAAGGAAAAGAAAGATAAATAGACCGTCATTAGCCCTTAAAACATTGAGGCAACACTAATCCTGCCTGCTTATTAGGCAAGGTAAAACTGACCATCCCGCAATCAATGGTATTCAATACACTCACGTTTTCTTGTTGCAACGTTCTTAACGTATCTTGATGCGGAAAATGGTAACGATTATCAAAACCAGCAGAAATAATCGCGTATTTTGGCGCGATTTGCCGAATAAACGCCAAAGACGACGACGTTTTACTGCCATGATGCGGAACAATAACAACATCAGAAGCTAATTGGTCTGAGTATTGTCTCACCAAATACCCCTCTGCCTGTTTTTCAATGTCGCCAGGTAACAACACCGTCCCGCCTAAAGTCTCTACTTTCAATACACAACAAGTGTTATTGATTTTATCGAAGCCTGCCTTAATCGGTAAAAAATGAAATTTGACGCCATCCCACTCCCAATCAGGATACTGATGGCAATCTTTACCGCGATGATAAAAATTAACATCATTCACAATGAATTCATCGATAGCAATTTTTTTCTCAATGGATACCAAACCACCACGGTGATCCAAATCCGGATGACTAATTACCACTTTATCTAAACTCGTAATACCGTGGTAACGAAAGTAAGGCAAAATAGCAAGCTTACCCATGTCGCTGCCATTATAAAATTGCACGCCAGTATCATACAGCATGCGATGATTAGCTGTTTGGATAAACACCGAAAGCCCCTGCCCCACATCTAACACATCCACTCGTGCCGTACCCAACAGTGGACGCGCGTGATATGGCACAAAAACGCTGATAATAATAATCAATACGGCAGGCCAAACTGATCGTATCGGTAAAAAAGCGGTCAATGCAAAAGCCAACATCAAAGCGAGCATGGAAAGCGGTTTGATTATAGAAAATTCTAGATTAATCAAGGCACTGGAGTCAACCCAATTGAGATAATACAACAGGCATTGAGTAAAATAATGAAGCAAAATAAACAAAAAATGCATTGAGGTGATTTGATTGAGCAGTACCGTAATCAACGACAACGGCACAATAACATAACCCACCAAGGGAATAGCGATAATATTGGCCAAAAAACCATTGGTCGCACTGTACGAAAACCAATACAGTGTCATCGGCATTAAACCAAACAGACAGGCTAATTGCAGACACAGATTTTTTTTAAAACCGCTCACCACCAAACGTTGGCTGCACGAG
>Ga0155617_1041_pt2 | contig 13434 bp, 11 predicted proteins | sample RifCSPhighO2_12_FD_107274 | JGI IMG/M metagenome (GOLD analysis project Ga0155617, IMG submission 107274) | Legionellales bacterium RIFCSPHIGHO2_12_FULL_42_9
CTCGCTTGCCAAGGCATGCAACAGGACCGTCGAATCCAAACCACCACTAAAACCGACATGAATGCACTCATAAGAAACTAATTTCTGAATCCAATGAGATTCTAAAATTTGCACTACTCACAAGCCCCCATCGCCATGAATTTTTGATATCGTTTCTCAACCAACTCATCCAATGATAATTTTTTGAGTGATTTCAATCGATCAATCAAGCGCTCTTTAAGCCGCACAGTCATATCGTTAACATCACGATGTGCACCACCCAAAGGCTCTCTAATCACTTCATCAATTAACCCTAATTTCAGAATGCTCTCGGCAGTGACTCCCATCGCTTTCGCGGCTTCACTGGCCTTAGCAGGATCCTTCCAAAGAATAGATGCACAACCTTCTGGAGAAATAACGGAATAAATACTGTATTGCAACATAATGATTTGATCACCCACACCAATCGCAAGCGCACCGCCAGAGCCCGCTTCGCCCGTCACAGTACAAATAATTGGCGTTCTTAATTTAGACATTTCCAATAAATTACGCGCTATGGCTTCCGATTGATTGCGCTCCTCCGCGCTAATACCAGGATAAGCCCCGGCTGTATCAATAAAGGTAAACACCGGCAATTTGAATTTTTCTGCCATTTTCATTAAACGCAACGCCTTGCGATATTCCTCCGGCCGCGCCATACCAAAATTACGATATACTTTTTCTTTGGTGCGCTTGCCTTTTTGATGACCTAAAACCATGACAGGTTCACCATTTAAACGAGCAAGACCGCCGATGATGGCAGGAGCTGACGAGTAATGCCTATCACCATGCAATTCTTGAAAATCAGTAAAAATATGCTCAATATAATCAGTAGTCTGTGGCCGTAAGGGATGCCTTGCCATCTGCGTCACTTGCCAAGGCTCTAGATTTGAAAAAATAGATTCCATGAGCGCTTGGCTTCTGGCCTCAAGACGGGGAATTTCTTCGCTTAAATTGACTTCATTATCGAAGCCCACCATACGTAGCGCTTCAATCTTTTGGTTTAATTCTTCAATAGGTTGTTCAAAATCTAAAAATTGTCGACTCATGGGAAGCTCATTCGCCTATTTAGTTTGATTGCAGTATGATACCTAGTTTTACAAAATTAGACAAAAAAACCGAAGGTAACCCATGTGGTATCAAGCTATGAGCTCAACTAATGACTGCTTACTGCAAGCTGGGCGCGTTGATGTGTGGCAGTTTCCCCTGCATGATGCACCCACATGGGCTTATGCACTTCTAAACCAAGCAGAGCAGGAGCGTGCTAATCGTTATCATTTTCCAAAACACCAACGCCGTTTCACCGCAGCACGTGCGATGCTTCGTTTAATTTTAGCGCGATACTTAAAGATTGACCCACGCATCCTCACTTTTACTCATAATAAGCACGGTAAACCCTACTTAAATCACAACACCGAAAACGTGCAATTCAACTTAAGCCACTCCAAAGACGGAGCCTTACTTGCTATTGGCAAAAATGACGAGTTAGGCATTGATCTGGAATATTTTTCCAAACGATCGTTTCGAGGCATTGCAGAACACGTCTTCTCATTGAAAGAAATCCATGCGTTAACCCAATTGCCAGAAGAGTCGCAACCACTAGCCTTTTTTACCATTTGGGCACAAAAAGAAGCCTTCATTAAAGCGGTTGGCATGGGGCTCGCTTATCCACTGAAGGAGTTTGATGTGCCAGCGCATCCAGGCGCAAACAGTAAACTAATCGATCCATTAACGAAAAAAACCTGGCACCTCATCTCATTTATGCCAGAAGCCGCGTGTTGTGCCGCCGTATGTGTTGATCCCAGCGTTACTGAAATACGCCGCATTAGACTCAAAACGATTGCAGAGTTTAACCAACCATGATTTTACTTGCACCAGACCAAATACACACCAATTTGAGCCAATTGAATTTTAAAACGCCTTATACACTCCATTGTTTTTCTAGCATTGACTCAACGAATCAATTTTTAAATGTCTTACCTCCCAACAAACAACTCACCTTGTGTTGCACTGAAGAACAAACTGCCGGCCGTGGACGTTTTGGACGACAATGGAGCTCTCCATTTGGCGAGAATATTTATTTTTCAGGGCGTTGGCACTTGGCTACCGGATTAAACAAATTATCGGGCTTAAGTTTAGTAATCGGTTTGGCAATTATAGAAAGTTTAAAAAAATCCACGATTAATGCAGAAATTTTAATAAAATGGCCTAATGATTTATTTTGGCAAGATAAAAAGCTTGGCGGGATATTAATTGAACTAAACAGTGACAAGCACAACATCAGCGATGTCACCATCGGTATTGGACTTAATGTGAATAGCGATAATCGCAAAACCAAGTTATGCGACAGTCCCTGGTGTTCGTTGTTAGATATCACGGGATTGTCTTTTGACAGAAATGCGTTGATTGCCGATTTAATTGTTACCGTCGAACATTATTTAGTGCAGTTTGTAAAAACTGGATTTGTCGCCTTTAAACCAGCTTGGGAAAAAGTGGATTATCTTAATAATCAATGGATTACCGTGTCAGATCCCTCCGGAAAACTAAGCGGCTACGCGCAAGGCGTCAATGAGCAAGGTCTTTTATGCCTTAAAGATGAGCATGAGACGATTCATTATGTGACTGCGGGGGAAGCGACCACCTCTTCCGCCCTCAATGTGCGCTGTAATAACTGTGTATAAATGGGTTCATTGCGGGCAAATTGCATCACTGTAGTGGCTGTCAAACAACTCACCATGACCGGTAAAATTAAATTGTAATTCTGCGTCATCTCCACCACCAACACAATTCCAGTCATGGGTGCACGCACGACCGCTGAAAATAACGCCCCCATGCCTGCCACAGCAAACATGCCCGGATGAATGGTGAGATCGAAAATAAAAAAATTAAACACGTCATAACAAAACAATCCGATTAATGTTCCCAACGCCAACATCGGTGCAAAAATCCCCCCCGGAACACCCGTTGTGTAACAAAGTAGAGTCATACAAAAACGAATAGTAAACACAAGCAGTAATGTCTTTGCGTTCGGCAATAAGGTTAATGATTGTTCAATAATGTCATAGCCTCCACCAACCCAGTACGGGCGAAAAACGACTAAAAGCCCCGCTAAAGCCGCAATACCCGCGACATAATAAGCTTGTTTTTTAAAAGACCACTTGTCTTTTAAAGCCAAGCAGGCCATCAAACCTCTATTAAAAACCAAGCCAGTCAAGCCGACAATCAAGCCTAACACAAAGAATAAACTTAAAGAGGGTAAGTCCGGTGTTGAAAATACCGCCATAGGAATAGCAGGCCCCGCCCCAAGACATATACGCATGGCGATGGTAGCCGCAACGCACGTAATCGCAACGGTCTTAAAATTGGTAAAACTAAAATTAAATTGCGCTCGCATTTCTTCAATCATAAACAAAATCCCTGCGATTGGTGCGTTAAATGCCGTGGCCAATCCCGCCGCCGCCCCTGCAGCAATTAAGGTATCACGTCGATAGCGAGTAATGTTAAACCACTCCCCCAACATTTCACCACAATTACCCCCCATTTGAATCATGGGCCCTTCACGGCCAACAACCATTTTGGCAGAAATAGCAAAAATACCACCAATAAACTTAACCGGAAGCAAGCGGCGCCAATTCACATATCGTTTGTGCAGCAAAATTCCTTCAATTTCTTGGACTCCACTGCCTGATGCCTCAGGCGCAATTTTAACTACCATCCACCAAGCTATAACAACGAATACCACGGTGATTGCCGAAGAAATAATAAATTCAGGAATTCCATAAATCGATACAGCAGATGCAGTGTGGCTTAAACCGTCACTTAGATAATCAATCAACAACTTAAAACACGATCCTAACATGCCGATTAAGCCGCCTAAAAGAAGTGCAATAAGGTAAAGATTTAACAATTTGGATTTATTCATTATTTTTTTCCAAAATTGTACCCCCTCCCTCAGGCATCAATGTTTGGTTTCTTTCTTCGGCTTACTTAAAATCGCCGCAGCTTCCAAGGCGTCAGGCTGGCCAGCATGAGCTGCCCGGGTTATCCAATACCACGCTTGGGTTCTGTCTTCCACCACACCCTCACCATAATAATACATATACCCCACTGCATATTGTGCATCGGGCACTCCTTTTTCTGCCACCGGCTTTAGTCGAATAAACGCTTCACGGTATTGATGTGCCTTAAAATAGGTGATGCCTTCATAAAAGTTGGGGTAATTCACACAACCACAAAAACCAAGAATACTTAATCCTAAGTACAGCCAACGCCACATACTCTTCTTCATGATGCTCACTCCTTGAATAACGGTTTTGCAGGTTCATCAAACTGCAGTTTAGTTTTAGGTAAATTCAATACTTCAAGTGTACCTTGAAACAGGATAACAACACTATCGGCCTTGATCCGCTTGATGATGGCGCCACCAGGTAATTCATCACCTACAAGATAACTGTGTTCTTCCCCATTGTTAAGGCGTATCAGCACTTGGCTATGCGATGCCTTGGACGAATACATAATCCCAATAATAGTCACATCCAATGTGGATTGCTTCATAACACCCCCATGGGGATTCACCGCGGCATAATGACCAAATAACGGCATAGCCAACGATTGCTGCACGTTCGGTTCTTCTTGGTTAGTGCTCAATATAGTCAAATTTTGTCGCTCTGCTGGCCATAACGTGGATTTAACCTGCATCAACACCAAAAGCAACAGAATTCCCCAAAACGCACAGAGTAGCTTGGGAAATAGGGGCCGATTTAAAAAAGCAATAAGATCAAAATTCATAATTTTTATTTTAAAGTAGTCATCACTTAAAAACTACTTATTCAATTCGTTCTTTACACTCGATTCCGAAGTTTTTAATACTTGACTTCTTCAAGTGCCGAATTACCGCGGCTTGACCGCGGTATCCAGTCCTATCAAGCGCTACATAGATACCGCGGTCAAGCCGCGGTAATTCGGTGTTTTTGAAAGTCAAGTATTAAAAACTTCGGAATCGAGTTTACAAAAAATCAAATCCCACACCCCGTGCCCAAGCAACTGCCCACGGTGTTCAAATTTAGTTAATGGCCTTCTTTCTGGCCGTGGTGAATAAGCCTCGGCTTGATTCTGTAAACGGGGCTCCGCACTTAACACAGCCAACATGTGCTCGGCATAATTTTCCCAATCCGTTGCACAATGAATAAATCCACCAGGCTGCAACGCATCAATTAAACCTTGCAAAAATTCACTCTGAATTAAACGCCGCTTGTGATGACGTGCCTTTGGCCATGGATCAGGAAAAAAAATCTGAATTCCGGCCAAACTATTCGCTTTAATTTGATTTTGAAACACAGTTACTGCATCGTACGGCGCAATTCGTACATTCTGAATTGCCAAATCATGCAAATCAGCCGCTAAACTGCCAATACCAGCACGATGCACCTCGATGCCGATGAAGTTAATTTCAGGATTAGCTTCTGCCATTAACAACAAGGAAGCCCCCATCCCAAACCCAATTTCAACAATGGTAGTCGCATCACGACCAAAAATAGCAGGGATATCCCAAACGACTCCATCAGCCAGTTGATACTGCGGTAACCATTGAACCAACCCGCGCTCCTGGCGAGGACTCAAGCGCCCTGCTCGTAATACATAACTTTTAATTTGACGCCTCATTTCATTTACCCACATCACTATAACTCGACTTTATGAAAAAATCTCCGAATCCCCGTGGCTTGACATGTCCCATCTTAATTTGTATTTGAGACACAGCGCTCCTGTTATATGCGTTTTTAAAAAATTCATAAAGTCGAGCATAAACAAACCAAAATAAATGCACTTAATATATTTTTAATAAAAGTGGTCTAATATATACACTATATAATAATGCTTATTCATTGTAAGCGGAGATTTTACATGAACTTTCTTAAAGCAGTATCAAAATTTATTAAACAAGCTAATGCGCCTATCGATACGTTAAACAAAGCTATCGATGACCTCACTCAGCTCTACGAAGAAGCAAGACAAGTGGCGCTGCAAGTAGAAATGCTTGAAGCACCCGACGTCGTTCTCCCCGCGAAGGTAGCAAGACACTTTCACCATGTCCTTGATCGTGATTTTATGACAATTCGTTTCCCTGATGACATGGATAAGAAGTTATTTAACAAAATGAAAGAAAAAATTAAACTCTGGGATCCAATACCCACTGAACCAGATAAAAGCAGTGTCATCAAAGACACATTAAACGCGATTTTAACTAAAAAATACATTGAGCAGAAACAGAGTAAATCCGCCCATTTCGTTAAAGAACGAAAAGCATGGCGCGATCAATTTGTAAAGGATCTGGAACTTTGTTTTAACGATCCAACAAAAATGGCTGAGGCAATTAATACTCGACAAGCCCTATCAAAAAATAAAATGGCTTATTCTGAGTTCACCTCTGACGAGCTTCCACGCGCATTGCTTGCAATTAAAACTAGAGACACATCCATCTACACAATACATGATATGGTCCGCATCAGGGCAGAACTCTCCTCAAGTGGCTTTAGCACGGCAGAAATCAAGGCTATGACAGAATCAGATCCTGCAGAGGTAGTAACGCTCGCTTCAGTGATCTTTTACACTCAAGCAGATAATCCGGACACAAACAAGCCAGAACAACACCATAATGCCTACATGACTTTAGCGTTAGCGAATGATGGCGCTCTTATGGATGAGGTCCAGGAAGACAAACTGCTTTTTGAAGCAAGTTTATACATCCTCGCCAAATCCTCCATCGAGTATCAGCGTGCACAGAAAACGCTGCAAGAAAATATTGCAAATCAACTGCAACAAATTGAACAACAGAAGGAAAACCCTATCCTCAAGGAATATATCGCGTGGCTAGAAAAGCAAATACCGGCAGCAATGGCCGTGCTAGAAGCAGCCGCACCAAATCCTGTAAAGTGTGGTATTTCCAAAGACGCTCTCTATGAGCAAACGAATATATTAACTAAAGCCAACAGGGATCTTAATGCGGTTATTTTAGTCAGTCAATATATGCAAGCTCGTGCATTATTCAGTGAAAATCATAAAAACAAAAAAATTCGCAAGGAAATAAAGCCGTTCGCAATATCAACTGGGGAATTAATTGATCAACATATTCCCAAGACTTGGGATGAGCTCCTGAGAGCGATTAAGAACGGGGCATTAAAAAGTTCTTTATTACAAGAACTAACCGTCAGAGTTAATGCAATCAATGCTACAGTCGATGATCCAATTCAAACACATGTAGTTGGCCAAGATAAACTGAGGACCTTTAATGACTATTTTAATACCCGACTCAATTTTAGCCAAGCAGGGCAAACAACGCCGCAAATTGAAGCCCTTCTAAAAGAAACGGAACAATTAAGAAAACTAACAACGAACAGCACCGTTATGTTCCCGCTAGTAGAGTTTACTAATTACATTAGCAAACTTCAGACAAACCAAGGTGATGCTGCTCTGTTAGCAGACTGGCAAAATTTACTTGCCCTCACTCAATATAAGGAAGTGCATAAATCACTGACAGAAACAATCAACAACCTCCCGCGTGGAAATCCCCATCGAGTGCACAGCACAAGCATATTAAGACTAACTGAAGCGTTGAATGAACGCACCTCTCCTACAACAAATGAACTGGCAAGCGCTAGTCATGTCCTTTCAACGGTCGATGCAGTGATAAAAACGCCTTCCTCAGAAACTATTGCCGCTTTGGCGCAGGCTACTACTGAAGCGAGTTCTAATTCAGAGTTGCGTGATCCACTAATCAGGACGCAATATTGCCATGCAAAAACCACGTTAGAATCATTATTAGAATCGAACAGTGGACAACCTCCCAACATTGACTTAAAATTAGCCGGGCGAGACATGTTAAATCATGCCCGTGACATAGTTGGTCCAGACACGTCGCTCACACCGCTGGATACAGTAGAGGATGCCCTTAATTCACTTAAAGCCGTCATAAATGTAATCAATGATTCCTCCGAAACTAATAATACAGCTTTGCAGAGTGCAACAGAGTTGATGCACTATCTCTCCGAAAAAACCAAGCTAAAAAGAACTATTGAACGAATACCGACTACAATGCCGCTTTATAAGAAAATACGAGCAAACCTAGAAGTTGAATTACAATCCATTGAAAAACGCCAAGAGACTAATCCCCCATTATCTAACCTTATCAATGAGCTAAAGAAGTTGAATGAAATCGCTAGGTTAGAAATGGGGTATAAGGAAATACGGGCTCAACTAGAAGAGCAAATCAAGGACCTTAAGCGGACTCCACCCAAATCTATTTTGATAAGTTATGGTCAAGAAATTTTAAAACTAACCAAACTACGAGTAAGCAGTGAATTTGGAGATGTTGAACTCCCCGAGGGTATGCGCCTGCATGAGCTCAGTCTGACATTGGAAACTGCAAATAAAGCCATTGAGGCTTGCTCTTCATCTAATAGTAACCCGACTATCCTTACCACTTTTGCCATGAGCTGTACTCGCTTAGGGGCCCAACTTGCCCCTCCTGAAACGAAAATTTCCACAGGAAAAAAAATTGCCGGTATATTACTGGGCATAGCCGGTGTCCTACTAATTGCTGCGAGTGTCGCTGTTGCTGTTGTCACTTACGGTTTTGCAACCCCGCTCAGTATGGCAGGAATTAGTCTTGCTCTCACCTTTATAGCGGCGGGCGCTGCAATGGGAACAGTCGGCCTGGTCAGTGGTATTGGACTATTTCGTGAGCGTAAACCACACGCCATGAAAATAAAAGAATCCTTAGACAAACTAGCTAAAGTTGCTACAGATAAAGCGGATGCAGGTACAGATCCAGCTAGACAAGCGCCTTCCAAACCTGAAGAAGAGGAGCCCTCTTCTCAGAATGATGGTCCGGTATATGGGGACTTATAAACCAAGGTGACGACGTGCAAAAACAGTCTATACTTAACTTATGAGTGCCCATTTCTCTCATAAGGAAGGTTTACCATGAAACGCATCATCACTGCCAATTCCAATCACTGTTGTATCTACGACTACCACCATAAAAAAAATCAGCTAAAACTGATTAAAAAGTTCGACCATCCTGAGAATCGATTGAAAAACGCTGAATTGCTCACCGATAGGCCTGGCCACTATCAATCAGGACACAGCAATCGAGGTGCTTTTTCACAAGCGAGTGATCCAGGGCTTGTCAACATTGATAATTTTGCCAGAGAATTAGCTCATGAGTTAGATGAGGAACGCAATCATCATGATTACACCGAGTTAGTGTTGGTCATGCCACCGCAAATGGAAGGCTACCTTTCTCAACATATGACTAAACAAGTCAAAGAACTCGTCAAACACGTCATCCAAAAAAACATGATGCATTGCACTGAACGTGAGTTATTGCATTATTTGCAAGACCATTTGGAAGAAAATAGGAAACCACTGCATTGATGAAACTGGCTTTTTTAGGTGCGACAAGGACCGTCACTGGATCGAAATATCTCTTGACGGTTGATTCGCAAAAAATATTAGTGGATTGCGGCTTATTTCAGGGCCATCAAGAATTACGGCAGCGAAACTGGGCCAAATTCCCCGTTTCCCCTGCTGAAATTGATGCAGTTATCTTAACGCATGCGCATATTGATCATTCAGGGTATTTACCGCGTCTTATCAAAAATGGCTTTAAAGGCGACATTTATTGTACGCATGGCACTAAAGAGTTGTGTGCCATCTTGTTGCCCGACAGCGGTTTTTTACAAGAAGAAGATGCGTATCGCGCCAATAAATACGGCTATACAAAACATAGGCCGGCACTGCCACTCTATACCAAAGACGACGGCGTGCGTGCCATCAACCAATTTGTTCCTCTTGATTTTAGAAAGCCCTGCAAACTGTCTGATTCACTTTCTTTCACCTTTTTACCAGCTGGACATATTTTAGGTGCATCCATGGTGCAATTCCATTATCACGGTAAAACAGTGTTGTTTTCAGGTGATTTAGGTCGACCACACCATCTCATTATGACCCCGCCAACGATTGTTACCCACACGGATTATTTGATTCTTGAGTCCACCTATGGCAACCGTTTGCATTCACCAATAAACGCCTTAGATGAATTGGCAAAAATCATTCATGACACTTTATCAAGGCAAGGATCGATTATTATTCCCGCGTTTGCAGTTGGGCGTGCGCAAGATCTGTTGTATCTACTCTCCCAACTAAAAGATGCCAAACGTATTCCCAATATTCCTATTTTTTTGGATAGTCCAATGGCACAAGATGTGAGTGATTTGCTAATTCATTATTCAAATGAACATCGCTTGTCTAAAGATCAATGCAAAAAACTATGTCAAATTGCGACCTACACCAAGACTCCGGAAGAATCTAAGGAAATTAATACCCATTCTGAGCCAGTGTTGATTATTTCAGCAAGCGGGATGATCGAAGGCGGGCGTATACTGCATCACCTGAAATTATTTTTACCCGACTCACGCAATTCCATATTATTAACGGGGTATCAGGCGCCAGGTACTCGCGGCGAGCAACTCCTACATGGCAATCCAACCATCAAAATTCACGGTGAATCAATTCCAGTGCATGCTCAAATTCACACCATGCAGAATATGTCAGCCCATGCAGACTACCAAGAAATTTTGACTTGGCTAGGTCATTTTAAACAGTCACCGCAAAAAGTGTTTTTAACCCACGGCGACTTAAGCAGCAGCGAAGCCTTAAAAGATAAAATTGAAAAAAAATTAGGATGGAGTTGCCTGATTCCTGACTATTTACACACTGAAATTCTGCATTAAACTTAAAGAAACTAAAAGCTAATAAATTGGCAGCCTATGCAAGAGCATGACGCAGAGAACCGGCCTCTTTAATCAATTTTTGCAAATGCCCGACCATTTTTTGATTGATTTTTTTATTATTAAGATCCTCTAAAATCGCTGAAAAATCGCTGAAATGAACTTTTCCACTGCTGACATCATAAAGAGCACCAACTAAGCCGATGTTATCGTGATCCACCATCTGCCGTAGAATTTCACTTTGTTGATAGATTTGTTGCATTGTATTGGCCACATTGAGTTCCGTGACCTTTTTAATGTACTTTAAATTGCGACTGGTCCTCTCAATTTTTGTTACTTTCTCTGCATGAATTGCTGGTTTAATTTTTTGTAATAGTTGGGTAATATGCCCCTTCTCAACCCCATCGCAAGCTGCTGCAATGGCCCCACAATGCGTATGCCCCAACACCACAATCAATTTAGCACCCACCACATCACAAGCGTATTCAATACTCGCTAAAATATCATCATTGACCACATTGCCAGCAATACGGGTAATAAACAAATCACCAAAAGTCATATCAAAAATAGTTTCAACCGGCACGCGTGAATCAATACAACCCAATACAACCGCAATCGGATGTTGATTTTTGGCGGTGTGTTGAATGTCTAATTGAGTAGCACGATGGATGCGCGTGTCTTGAATAAAACGTTGATTGCCTTCACGTAACACATTTAATATTTGTGCAGGACTCAATGCCGACTGAACGTCATACGTCGTCACATTAATGAAATCCATGTAATCATGAATATTGTATTGATCTTTAAAACCAATCAAATTTAAGGCGATAAGTTTTAAGGGCGCTTTTTCTTCTTTGAATTCCTTAATTAATTCTAAAATTTCCTTATCAATATATGTGGCATAGCGCGCATCAATAATTAATTGTGAATTTCCTGGAATGGATTCCAATTCGGTCATCAAAGACGCTTTATTAAGAAAAGAAATTTGTTGCGGCAACACTAAACGATTGATAATGCCATGGGGATATTGCTCCTGAATTAGGTCTAACCTTGCCTCACTGTTAGATTTCAAAATATAAAATAAACTAATCAGCAAACCAATTAAAATTCCTGTTAATAAATCAAATACAATTATTACAAGCACTGTGATAATAAAAGGAATAAATCGATCAGCGCCTTGTTCATAAATCTTTCGATAAATTTGCGGATTTGTTAATTTATACCCTGTATAAATAAGAATCGCTGCCAACGAACACAACGGGATTTTATTTAAGGCATGGGGAACAAGCATGACTGCTAATAAGATAAATAACCCATGTAAAATACCAGAAAGCTTCGTTCTAGATCCGGCTTGAATATTGACCGATGTTCTCACAATCACTGAGGTAATAGGCAACCCCCCGAAAAACCCAGCCGCTAAATTACCCACACCTTGTGCAATAAGCTCTCTATCTTTTGGATAAGAACGTCGTCTTTTATCTAACTTTTCAGATGCTTTAACATTTAACAAAGTCTCTAGCGAAGCAACTATTGCGATAATAAACCCGTACAAATAAATTTTAGGATTTGCTAAGGCGGCCCAATTATGATAACCCAGTTGTTGCACTAATCCGGCAAAGCCATTGGTATTTGGGATATTAACAAGCTGCAGTGAGTTTTGTGCTAAAGAACAATTGCTAAGCAAAAAAAATTCATTCACTACAATACCAAGCATAACAACAACAATAGGCGCGGGAATTTCTTTAAGCATCGTCCGCTTTGTTGTATCAAAATAAATTAACACGCTCAATGAGAGCAATGTCAGAATTATCGCGCCGGTATTAATATGGTGTGTTAATTCCAAAAGCGGTAGAACGGTAAAGCCCTCTGTCGTTTCAAGAAGATGCATTTTCAATTCAGAGAGACTGTGCGATAAGGTAAATGCCAAAGGCATTTGTTTAACAATCAATAAAATTCCAATTGCGCAAAGTAAGCCTTGTACCACATTGGATGGCACATACTCTGCGATAAACCCCGCTCTTAAGCCGCCAATAATAATTTGGAACACACCTGCAACAATGAGAGCAAGCAAGAAAGTAGAGAAGCCTCCTAGCGCTGTAATCGCTGCCAGCACAACTGCCGCCATTCCTGCTGCAGGACCACTAACACTAACCGGTGAGCCACTTAAAAGACCAACAACAATACCACCAATAATGCCACTAATAATCCCAGATAAAAGAGGTGCTCCAGAGGCGATTGAAATCCCAAGGCATAAGGGAATAGCGACAAGGAAAACGACTATTCCTGCCACAAGATCAAATTTAAAATAGCGTTTATGATAAATACGAAATTTTCGATAATTATTTACAATAGTTGCATCCATTAATTAATTCTAGCTGTGATACAGGATCTAATAATAGTATAGAAAATTAAGGCAATTTCAACACTAATACTTTTCACTAATGCTTTTCCAAAAACATTTCAAAAATAGGATATTTGGATTGGCGTTTATATTGACCCCATAAAAATACCTGATATACTTCCGAGCACCTCAACACCGGCAATACCGGAGAGATGGCCGAGTGGTCGAAGGCGCTCCCCTGCTAAGGGAGTATGGGACAAAATTCCATCGAGGGTTCGAATCCCTCTC
>Ga0155617_1056_pt3 | contig 13243 bp, 12 predicted proteins | sample RifCSPhighO2_12_FD_107274 | JGI IMG/M metagenome (GOLD analysis project Ga0155617, IMG submission 107274) | Legionellales bacterium RIFCSPHIGHO2_12_FULL_42_9
TGTGCCTTTGTTACAAAAGCAATTTCCCGAAATTGTTGATTTTTATTTGCCGCCGGAAGGATGTTCCTATCGCCTGGCCGTGGTGACGATTAAAAAGCAATATCCTGGCCATGCCAAACGAATTATGATGGCAATCTGGTCTTTTTTACGGCAATTTATGTACACCAAATTTATCATTGTGTGTGATGATGACGTGGATGCGCGCTCGTGGCCTGACGTGATTTGGGCGATGACTACACGCATGGATCCGAAGCGCGACAGCGTGTTTATCGAAAATACCCCCATTGATTATTTGGATTTCGCCTCACCGGTGGCCGGTCTTGGTTCAAAAATTGGATTGGATGCCACAACCAAGTGGCCTGGTGAAACGAATCGAGAATGGGGCGTACCAATAACAATGGATGACGAAATTCTTAAAAAAGTGAATGCGTATTGGTCGTTGTTGGGCGTTTAGAATAATAACCGTATATTATCTTGTGGAGTGTAGAACAATGGAAGCATTTTACCAAATACTGGCTTTAGTTGGTGCAGGACTTATTGTTTGGTTCCTTTATCGAACCGTGAAAGGGCGTCCTCAAGTGTTTAGTGGGGAAAACATGAATAAAAGTTTAATCACTATGGGAGTTTTAGCGATTATTTTGATTATTTTTGTTGCTTTTCTGGTGTTGATGGTGAGAAGTTAACTCCCCACGTGATACTTCAGATCTTAAACGAAGTTAAGAGATTAACACCGTGATATTGATTTAAATTAAAGGGGGCCGTATATTTTAGTTTTACCCCGTTAAGACAATGATGGACCATTTGAAACAACACAATTTATTTGCTGTTATTGGGGTTGCTATCATTTGTATTCTTGCTTGGTTTTACCACGCAACTTTTTTACCAAATGGTGATGTGGCTTGGGATATAATTGGCAGCCAACGACTAGCAGCAGGTGGCAGCTATACTCACGATTTTTTTGATTTGAATCCCCCTTTAATTGTATATCTTTACCGTCCTGTCGTTTTTCTTATCGAAATATTCTCTATTAATAGGGTTCTTGCTCTTAAGATTTGTGTATTTGGGCTTGCATTAATGTCGCTTTTTGTTTGTTCTTTTTTCACTCGCCGGATTTTTTTAAGAGAACATGGTTTTCTTTCGTATGTGTTTCTTCCCATTTTAGCGATCACATTGTTCATTTTGCCTGCTCGTGACATTGGTCAACGAGAACACCTTTTAGTCCTCTTTACGTTGCCATATTTTTTGACAGTTAGTTATCGACTACAGGGCAATACGTTAACTAATTGGTATGCGATTGGGATCGGTCTATTTGCTGCACTGGGTTTTGCACTTAAACCCTATTTTTTAATACCATTTGTACTGGTTGAGCTGTATGTCATTTTTTATACGCGCCGTATAGGGGGGTGGTTACGCGCAGAAACTCTCACAATTATTGCGTTTTTGCTTGCTTATGTTGCATTTGTTTTTATTTTTTATTCGGATTATATTTTTACCGTTGTGCCATTGGCAATGCGTTATTATTATGCTGGTTTTAAGTGTCCCCTGGATATAATAGTAACTAATTTTTTAGTGTATTTCTGTGGCATTGCCGCACTATTTTATTGGGTTCAATATAAAGAAAATCCCTATAAAATTTTGAGCACAGTCTTATTGTTGGCAATGATAGGTTTTATCGGTGCCTATGTTATACAACAGACCTTTTGGTACTACCACGTACTCCCTGCTATTTCTATGGCGTTGCTATTGGTCACGCTATTGTTTGGTCTGTTGATTAAAAAATATCAAGATAATATTGCATTGATTGCAGTGTCGGCTGCGGTATTTTTCGCGATTCCGTTGACGTCCATCAATAAACAATACCTGGATGGGGTTATTGCCAAAAAAAACCATCAGCCATTAATCGCGTTTTTGCACACACAGCCGCTACATCAATCAGTCTATTTTATTTCAGCGAGTGTCGATGAGCAGTTTGCATCGGTGATGTATGCAGACTCAACGTATCCTTCACGGTTTTTGCATTTATTCTGGATGCCCGGTGTTGTAGATAAAACGATTGAGCGCTCTAGCGCTTTTTCTGCTCAACAGCAAGCCCGTGACGAGAATTTTTTTATTAGGCTAATGGCCGAAGATCTTGAAATAAAGAAACCAAAACTTGTATTCGTTGATGTCAAAAAATATAAATCCCATTATTTATTACATCGCTTTGAGTACTTACCTTATTTGTTAAAAAACCGCTCTTTTCAAGAAGCCTGGCAACCCTACCATTATTTAACCACACTAGAAGCGTCAGGTTCAGTGTTAACAGATGATGGCTCTTGGGATCTCTATTTGGCACAAGACATCCAACAAATAAGCCCTAAAAAAATTAATGGTCAAGCAGTCATTTTAACGGGTAAAGGTCCTGTTAAAAGCGCTTATTATGTGTACGGTCATCAATTTTTAAAAAATAAGACTTCTCTTGCTCACACCCAAGTTCGACTTACAAAGCTAGAGCTGTGGCAGTTACCCCAACAAGGTGGCAAAGTAAATAGAAACAAGAAAAATGACAATCTAATTAGGCAATTAGTTAACCGAGCACTCTTTTTTCCTGCGTATAAATATCAAATTTATCAACGCGAAGACACTAAAGCCACCGGAATAAGCTAATGCCAGATTGCCCCAAATCCATTTGTTTATCAGTTGCTGCACCGGCATTTAACGAAGATAAAGGAATTGACCAGGTTGTTTCGCGCTGGCATGAGTTTTTAACAGGCCAAGCCGAGATAGCTCAATTTGAAATTATCGTTTGTAACGATGGCAGTACCGATATCACCGGCGATATTCTCAATGAGCTTGCAAGCCGGTATCCTGAAGTGAGGCCGATTCATTTCAGCCACAATCAAGGCGCTGCGGCTGCTTTAAATGCGGCAATTGCCAAAACACAATTTGAATGGGTGTTGTTAATTGATTCGGACGACCAATTTCCCATTGAAAACTATTCTAAACTGCTTGCAGGTCAGCGTGCATCGCAAGCCTTGGTCATATCAGGGATCCGCAACAAGAAAGATAATTTTTTTGCGCGCTTTGGAAGCGTTGCCAGTGGGTTTATATGCAATCTAGTGCATGGCAGTCAAATTAAAGATTTTAACTCGGCATTTAAGTTAGTTGAAGGTCCTTTGCTGCGCTCGTTAGTTCTTGAAGCAAGAGGCATGAATTATTCCACCGAAATTACATCTCGGTTACTGGAAACAGGTGCTCTCATTGTCGAAGTGGATATTGAGCATCGGTTACGAACGTTTGGGAAGAGTAACTTAAAATTAATGAGGGATAGTTTCTATCGTTTCCTTTTTGTTGGTTACATTTCATTACGGCAATTGCTGTTGAAATTGCACATAGTAGGGATCGTAAAAAAATAAATGGATTTAATTTCGAACCAGATCAAAGTTGCCCTCTTTTGCGGCGGCCGTGGCAGCGCCACCATCATTCAGGAATTGTTACGTTGGCCCACAATCCAACTCACCCTCATTGTCAATGCTTATGACGACGGCTTATCCACGGGCGCATTGCGTGAATCGATTGTTAACATGCTAGGCCCCTCTGATTTCCGTAAAAATTTGTCTTATTTGCTCGATCCCTATTCTGAAGGACAATATGCTCTGAAAAGTTTATTAGAGCTACGTTTCCCACAATCAATTAATGAAAACGATATCGCTCAAATTAAAGCCTGTATTCACACTGAAAAGCTTGCCACGCTCACTGAGCCTCTCTGTACTCTATTTGCACAAGTAGGCCATGAGCTGTCAATTCGAATCACTTTTTTTCTGCAGGCGTTTTTTAATTATGCAGAGGCGATTGATTTGCCGTTTGATTATCGCGATTGCTCACTCGGTAATCTAATTTTTGCTGGTGCTTATCTTGAAAAAAATAATAATTTTAACGCTGCTGCAAAAGAAATGAGTCAATTGGTTAGTTCACGGGCGAAGCTTGTTAATGTGAGTCAAGGTGAAAATCGCATCTTAGTCGGACTCAAAGAAGACGGTGAATTGCTTGCCAGCGAAGCGCAAATTGTTGGACCGCAATCTCGTGTGCCGATTCGACGTATTTTTTTAGTAGATAAGCCGATTGTATTCAGCGAGTGGCAACAGTTGAACGGAAAAAGCATCGATGAAAAGGAATCTTGGTTAACTACCAAGGAAATTTTACCACAAGCCTCCCCTGAGGCAGAAAAGGCATTGAGTGAAGCGGATATCATTCTATTTGGTCCAGGCACCCAGCATTCTTCTTTGTTACCCAGTTACCGAATTGCTCAACAAAGCCTGCAACGGGCCGCGGCATCCGTGAAAGTATTGGTAATGAATTTAGAGCCAGATCATGATATTCAAGCTTTAGCATGCCATGATATTGTCAATGTGGCCTTGTCTTATATGGGTGATCCCAGCAATTTAAACAAGGTTATTACTCATGTGTTTCTTAATAAAACAGGATCCATTGATAAAACGACGTTATTAGAACGCAAGACTTACAAAAAATGCGCCATTATTCAGGATGAATTCGCAAATAAATTTAAAGCAAACATCCATAACGGTAGTGCCGTGATTGAAACAATGCTCGCACTTTGGGAAAAAGCAGTCAGTAGTCGGCGTAAGCGTGCGACGTTGAGTGTGTTTATTGATATCCATAAACGTTCCTTTGCGCTAGCTGATTTTTATGAAGAACTCCTTGAGATTGACTGGAAACATGAGTTAACGCAAGTGAACCTGATGGTGAATCAAACGCCAATTGATGCGTTGACACCCACGAGTTTTGTCAAGATTCAAACGGGGCAGTATGGTGGAAATTTTCCAGAGATTGGTTATTTTTATGATTGGTTATGCAATGAAAAAACCGATTATCTCATCTTGTTGACGGGTGATGGCAAATATTGTTTTCGTGATGTGATGCTTGCGATAAAATTGCTGCAACAAAGTCATTTTGGTGCGGTGTTTGGTTCTCGCAATCAAAGTCGACTGCAATTTCAAATGTCACTGCGCGCCGCGTATGGCGAAAAGAAAATTTTGAGAACGTTTAGTTTCTTGGGTTCTTTTTTGATTAGCACTATTTTTGCACTGCGTTTCGGCATTTTATTTTCAGATCCACTGACGGGGTTTCGTCTCTTTCAACGCAGTAAACTCACTCAGTTAGCCCATGACATTGATATGAAAAATATAACGACGTCGATTAGTTTAGCAACGTATTTGATTAAGAATACGATTGAAATTGCCGAGTTGCCGGTGAATTATCGAACTTTTTCAGGGTTTGCAGATCCCAATTGGCGACTCAACCGTGGCATCAAAAGTTTGTTTAGTCTATTTACGAGGCACACCTAATGAAAACTTGTGCCGTCATACCCGCGGCGGGGCTTGGTACACGTCTTAAAACCAGTACTCCCAAAATTTTATTATCATTGACGCCAACAAAAACCGTTTGGTCGGTGTTGCGCTTTAAATTAGTTGATCTGGTTGATCATATTCATGTGATTGTATCACCTCATAGTGAGGACTTAATGCGTCGCGAACTGGCGGATGACTTGGCCTGTGGGTTGGTTTCCATCAGTGTTCAGGTTGAACCTATTGGTATGGGCGATGCTATTTTTCAGGGGTACTCGGTCTGGTCACAAGCTCTTCAAATCCTGATTGTTTGGGGTGATCAAGTATTTGTTTCTTCTGAAACCTTCAAAAGCGCATTACAACGCCATGCTGGACACGACAAAACCATTGCCTTGCCCTTAACCATTGTTACAGAGCCCTATGTTGAGTATATTTTTGATGCGGATTTAGGCTTGACTGCAGTCAAACAATCACGCGAAGGTGACAGATGTTCGGCCAAAGGTCTGGCTGACGTGGGCACGTTTGTGATGTCGGTACGTGATTTGTTGCCGGCATGGCATGCCTATCTGAAAAGAGCCTCGTGGGGGGCGCAAACAAATGAAATTAATTTTTTGCCCTTTCTGCCTTTTCTTGCAGCCAATGGATGGCATATTGAACTAGTTCATGTGGCGAGCTCTCTCGAAACGCGCGGTATTAATACGCCGGAGGATCTCCTTTTTTTTCGGTGTTTATTGATGTAATGCGTTATGAATAGAGGGGATGATAACATCATGACGAGCGTTCTTGTAACCGGCGGTGCTGGATTTATTGGCAGTCATTTGAGCCAATCATTAATAGATAGAGGTTATCGAGTTCGTATTCTTGATAACTTAACTTATGGCAATTTAGCTTGGTTGCCAAAAACCGCACAATTTATTGAAGGCGATATTGGCTCCCTTGCAACTTGTCATCAAGCTATGAAAGGAATAGACGGTGTCTTTCACTGTGCTGCCATGTCGCGGGCCGGCCCGTCACTGGATAACATTGATTATTGTACTCAGACGAATATTGTTGGCACACAAAATGTGTTGCTTGCTGCACGTGACGCTGGGGTCAAAAAAATGATTTACAGTGGTTCCTCAACCTACTATGGCAATCAACCCGCACCGCATCGTGAGTATGAAACCAAAGGTGAATTTATTAATTTTTATGCGCTGTCAAAACACGTTGGTGAACAATATTGTTTGCTGTTTGATGAGGTATTTAATCTACCCTGCATTATTCTTCGTTATTTTAATGTGTACGGCCCAAGACAACCCAAAGTGGGTGCTTATGCGTTAGTCATGGGAATTTTTTTAGAACGCTGGGCAAAAGGCGAAATCTTAGAAATTCATGGTAGCGGTGAACAACGCCGCGATTTTATTCATGTTCATGATGTTGTAAGCGCTAATATTGCCGCGTTTGAAAGCAATTTACGCCATGAGATTTTTAATATTGGCAGTGGTACTAATGTTGCCATTAAAGGGCTTGCCAACCTGATTTCAGCGAAGCAAGTCCACCAATCCCGACGGGCTGCTGATGCCGAGGAGACTTTAGCGGATATTTCACGGGCCAATCAGTTATTAGGTTGGCGGCCAACGGTTTCTTTGGCGGAGGGAATACAAGAAATGATGGCGTATAGTCAAGCGCTTTTTGCTTGCTGCCAAAATAATACCTAACTCATAAAGAATGCACAGTGGGACAGCTAACATCATTTGTGATAAGACATCCGGTGGTGTGAGCAGCATGCCGATAATAAATGCGCCAACAATCACGTACGGCCTTATTTGTTTTAAGGTTTGTAACTCAACCCAGCCCAAGCGAACTAAAATTGCACATAGCAACGGTACTTGGAATGACAATCCAAAAAGCCATAACATGCGGGTGATTAATGTGGTCGATGACGTGATATCAGGCATGAGTTTAACCCCTGGCGGGAGTGCTTCTGCAAAAAATTGGAACATGAGCGGTAATACCACGATAAAACAGAATATAATACCAATCATAAAAAGCAATAAGCTTCCTCCAACGACCATGATGAAAAATCGTTTTTCCTGATGATAAAGCCCAGGTGCCGCAAAATACCAAAGTTGAACTAAAGCAAACGGGGTTGTGCATAAGAAAGACGCGTTTGCGGCAATGGTGAGTGGGATTAGCACGGTAGAGGTTACTTGGGTTGCAATGAGTTCGGAATGAGGTGCTAACGCCTGTTGTAATGGTTTAATGACGAAAAGAAACAGCGGGTTCGCTCCTAAAAAAAAGAGGATGAAAAGAGTACAAAAAAAGACCAAAACGATTAAAATGCGTTGGCGAAGTTCTAATAGAGAGTGCAGCATAGGTGTGCATTTTATACTGTGTATGGTTATTAAGAAACAAAATAAAACTAAAATAAAACTAAAGACCACTATTTAACTGTGTGTGGCGAACAGTGGTATCTGATCTTTTAATTTGTGACTTTATAATTTGCTACACACACGCTGGTATAGAATTGATTAAGGCGCAACAGCATTCATGCAGGCATTAATTAGGGCTGCTGGAAATATCCCTAAATACACCAACGCCAAGCAATTCAATGAATACACTAAAGTAATTGCTCGTGGTGTCGTGACTAATGGTTGGTCGGCAATTTCATCAAAATACATCACTTTAATAATTCGGATATAGTAATAAGCACCAATTACGGCGAAAAGCAGACCTAATACTGCTACCCAGATCAGGTTGACATCAACCAGTGCCTTAAGAACCAATAGTTTAGTGAAAAATCCGACGGTTGGCGGCACACCTGCCATTGAAAACATCACAATCATCATCATAAAAGCTAGCCAAGGATTTCGCTTATTTAAGCCTTTCAGATCATCGATATTTTCAATTTCGATGCCCTGATTTGACAGCAATACAATAAGGCCAAAGGCACCGACAGACATGAGTGAGTAGACCAGAATATAATACAATGCGGCGGCATACCCGGCCTCTGTACCCGCCAGAATTCCAAAAAGTGCATAACCAACATGGGCGATTGCTGAATACGCTAAGAGACGTTTAATGTTGGTTTGTACCACAGCAAATAAATTACCCACTGCCGTTGATAACAATGCCATAACCAAAATTAACTGCTGCCACTGTACGGCAGCGTCCGCAAGACCCAGTGTTAGTAAACGTAACGTCATGCCAATTGCTGCAATTTTAGGAGCTGCACTGATAAATAGCGTTACCGAAGTCGGCGCACCTTGATACACATCTGGCGCCCACATATGAAAAGGAACCGCAGCCAATTTAAATCCGACACCCGCCACAATGAACACCAATGCAAAAATTAATAGAGTACTGTCTTCTCGCCAATGCACAGCAATTGCATTAGCCACATCCACTAAATCGAGCTTCCCGATTGCACCGTAAACTAGAGAAAAACCATACAAAAGCATTCCCGAAGCAATAGCACCCATCACAAAATATTTCATCGCAGCTTCACTGCCATCGCCCGAGGAACGTCTCATTGCAGTCATGGCGTAAATAGGTAAGGACAACAACTCAAGACCGAGATAAATAGTGAGCAACGAGTGAGCAGAGACTAAAAACATCATCCCCAGTGTTGAAAATAAACCAAGAACATAATAATCCCCCGAGGAAATTTCTCTGTCCTGAATATAGCGCTGCGAATACAGAAAACTTAACAGCACAGTCAAAGCAATAAAAATTTTCATAAGCGCGGCACTGTCATCACTGACGAATAAACCGCCCAATATCACCGTACTAAAACCACCCAGCAACAGAAAACTAATCGTAGCTGAAACAATTAAGCCAATACACGCAATGACAAGTGCACCATTTTTACACCATCTTTTGAGAAACAAGTCCGCCAGCAAGGCCAGGCACGTTGTAATCAGTAGTATGATTTCGGGTAATGCCACATGAATATTTTCAAATAATGCTGTCATAAAATTTACCTAATAATTAATTTCACTGCGTTACTACGGTGACACACTATACCGCCTGTTTAAACTCCTCGCCCGCTTGCGGGAGGATTCTTTTACAATTTCGTTTTATCTGCCAGAGCTAAAGTATAAGTCACCGTATGATGAATGTAATCTAATACCGGCTTTGGATAAACTCCCATTGCCAACACCATTACCGCCAGTAACACAAACGCGCTCAACTCAAAACCGGAAATATCCGCTAATCCCGCGATCTTATCATTCGCAACCGGACCAAAAATTACCCGTTTATACATCCATAAGGTATAAGCAGCTCCGATAATTAAGGTCGCTGCCGCACAAAACGCAATCCAAAACCCAGCATGCATACTGCCCAGGATTATCATGAATTCACCGACAAACCCTGACGTCCCTGGTAACCCGGCATTAGCCATCGCAAAAAGCATGAACAGTGAGGAAAAAATTGGCATGGGGTGAACAAGTCCGCCAAAATCCTTAATTTGTCGCGTATGCAACCGGTCATAAATAAACCCAACTCCCGCAAATAGTCCGCTTGATACAAACGCGTGTGAAATCATCACCACAATCGCACCTTCTAAAATTAATCCGGCATATTCAAGTCCCGACTTATCAGCAATAGCATAAATTGCAAAGCAACCCAACGTCACAAATCCCATATGAGATATTGATGAGTAAGCAATTAATCGTTTCATATCTTGTTGAATCATTGCGATTAAACCAATATAAATGACCGCGATAAGCGAGAGTACAATCATCAACCAGGCATACTGACGACACGCATCAGGAACAATGGGTAGCGCAAAACGGATAAATCCATACGCACCAAGCTTAAGTAAAATCGCAGCCAAGACAACGGATCCACCCGCTGGCGCTTCCGTGTGCGCATCAGGCAACCACGTATGTACTGGGAACATCGGGATCTTGATGGCAAATCCCAGAAAAAAAGCAATGAAAATAAGTGTTTGTGCGGTCATACCTAATTTCAAGGCATAAAATGACTCAATGTTAAAAGTGCCGGCGGCATACCCCATGTAGATAAATGAGGCCAACATCAACACCGAACCAAGAAAGGTATATAAGAAAAATTTCACCGCGGCATAAACACGATTACTCGAACCCCAGATCCCTATAATTAAATACATCGGGATCAGAGTCGCTTCCCAAAAAATGTAAAATAAAATAGCGTCCATGGCGGCAAAAACACCGACTAATAAGCCTTGCATGATTAAAAAAGAAGCCATATATTGGCCAACTCGTTTATCAATGCTATGCCATGTCGCTAAGATCACGATGAGGTTCGTGAATATACTAAGGACAATCAACAATAAAGATAAGCCATCAATTCCCAGGCTATAATTAATTCCTAAAATAGGCATCCAACTAATCTCTTCGACAAATTGCATGCTGTAGCTATTCACATCAAAACCAGCCAACAGTGGAATCGAAAGCAACAGGCTAATAAAAACTGTAAACAATGCTAAAAATCGTGAAATATGCGGATTATTATCATCACCCGTTAAAAATACAAACACACCCGCAATAATCGGGAACCAGATGAGTAAATTGAGTAAATGATACATAATATTCCTTACCCCTAGACATAGCTCACTTAGCCTAATAATAACCAACACAAAAATCCAAATAACCCAAATACCATCATCGTTACATAATGATACAAATAACCGCTTTGTAATTTGCGTCCAAGCTGTGAAAACCACCTTACAGTGTGGCCTGAACCATTCACAAGCAATCCATCAATTAACTTTTGGTCACCTATCTTATAAAAAAAACGTCCGACTGATTTAGATCCTGCGACAAACACATAATCATTTAAGGTATCAAATCCATACTTGTTGACTAGCAAGCGATAAACCCAAGAAAGTCGCTTGGCTAAAACGCCCGGGATCTTCGGAAGTAAACTATAGCAAATCCAAGCTAAACCAATTCCCATCAGTGTTAACCAAAAAGTCAGGCCCTCTGGAGCATGCAAAGCCATTTGCCATGGCGATTGAACTTCAGACGCCAGTTCTGCCAGGACATTATGCTGAGGCAACACAAAAATTGATTTAGTCAATAAGGTAGGTTCAGAGTAGAGCATTGGCATAAACAAAAAGTAACCAATCATAACTGAAGGAATTGCCAATAAGACTAAAGGCACCCAAACCACACGGGGCGATTCGTGCATATAATCCCAGGTGTGGCTATCCATTCTAGGCTTGCCATGAAATGTCATAATAAAAGATCGGAATGTATATAATGCGGTAACCATCGCACCCGCTAAGACGCAATAATAAGCATAAGTCGCGCCTGGAATTTGTGATAACTGCGCCGCCTCAATAATGGTGTCTTTCGAATAAAATCCGGCAAAAGGCGGAACAGCGCATAAGGCCAAGCTTCCAATCGCATAACAAACGTAAGTAATCGGCATTTTTCGCCATAAGCCACCCATCTTACGCATATCTTGCTCATGGTGCATACCAATGATAACCGAGCCCGCGCCTAAGAAGAGCAAGGCTTTAAAACACGCATGGGTGACTAAATGGAACATTCCGGCACTGTAAGCAGACACACCCATCGCCACCATCATATACCCCAGTTGCGATAAGGTCGAATAAGCAACAACCCGCTTAATGTCATTCATCACTATCGCCAAAATACCAGTAAATAAAGCACCCGTGGCACCGATAACCAAAACAACACTTAATGCCGTGGTAGTATACTCCATTAGCGGTGAAATACGCCCAATCATGAACACGCCTGCGGTAACCATTGTGGCCGCATGAATTAACGCAGATATTGGTGTAGGACCTTCCATCGATTCCGGCAACCACACATGCAAGGGCACTTGCGCTGACTTACCCATGGCGCCAACAAATAAAAATAAGCAAATCACTGTCAGTAGCGACCACGAATGCCCCGCAAACAATTCAATGGATTCATTGGCAAGTGCCGGGCCCTTACTAAAAACCGTCTCATAATCAATACTGCCGGTAGACGCAAGAATAAGGCCAATGCCTAAAATGAAACCAAAGTCGCCCACGCGATTGACAATGAATGCTTTCAAACTGCCTTGATTAGCCGACTCCCTGTCGTACCAAAAACCAATTAATAAATAAGACACTAAGCCCACGCCTTCCCAACCAAAAAACAGCTGTAAGAAATTATTCGCTGACACCAGCATAAGCATCATGAACGTAAATAATGAAATATAACTGAAAAAGCGTTGATAACCCGGATCATCCACCATGTAACCAATGCTATACACGTGAACCAACAAAGAAACAAAGTTAACGACCACCAGCATGAGCACACTTAGCGGATCGATTAAAAAACCGAGATTAAACGAATACGGAAAAAATGACTCCCCACTGATCCAAGCATATAAATTGGCATTAACTGTGCCATGATGTTGGATGAGGATAAAATAAGCCACAACGAGAGAAAGACAAAATGAAAGTCCCACTCCACTAATTGTTATAGTATGCGCGCCTGTTGGTCCCAGCTGTTTACGGAATAAGCCGCTAATCACAGAGCCAATTAATGGAGCCAACACAATGATAAGAGACAGATTTTGTATACTCACGTTTCAACCCTTCAAATAATTCATTTTATCAACGTCAATATTGCCGCGATTACGATAAAGCAAGAGGACAATCGCCAATCCAATCGCCGCTTCCGCCGCCGCCACAGTTAAGATAAAAAAAACAAACACTTGACCTGATACGTCATGATAATGATGCGAGAATGCGATGAAGTTAGTATTCACCGCCAATAACATTAATTCAATACAAACCAAAAGTAGAATAATATTCTTGCGATTCAACATAATCCCAACAAGACTTAATCCGAACAAAATTGCTCCCAATATCAAGTAGTAGTTGACTGGTATCATAGACTAGCTTCCTAATTTTTTTGGTTTTTTTCTCT